>Ga0068714_10001207_pt1 | contig 39706 bp, 37 predicted proteins | sample MTBNYHSulfiMetaG_FD_62988 | JGI IMG/M metagenome (GOLD analysis project Ga0068714, IMG submission 62988) | Enrichment culture microbial communities from rom New York Harbor, USA that are MTBE-degrading - MTBE-NYH (New York Harbor Sulfidogenic)... | ecosystem: Environmental > Aquatic > Marine >... | reverse complement strand
TCTCGGAAGGGGATCTCAAAAGCGGCCGAAGGGCCCGGCGCGGCGGAGCGCCCGCGAAGCAGGTAATGCCGCGCCCGATGCCAAGCCAGGACGGGCAACACCGGAATCCGCCCGGTCAGCTCCTCTCCGGCCCGCGTCCTGATCGAGGCGCGAAACCAATACCAAGAAGACCCGTTGGTGAGGACGGGCTCCAGCAGCGCCGAGTCGACCTCGGCGATCGGGATCTCGCGCCACAAGAATCCGTAGATCTGGACCGGAAGGCCGATGTCAAGCTTCACGTCCTGCTGCCGATAGGAATAGAATCCGTCGGGATCGGCCGAGCGATTCCCGATCAGCGCGAAATCGGTGATCTCGACTGTCGTCCCATCCCGCATCGTGACCTTGGCCTCTACGGAGAAGCCTTTCGGCTCTTTTGAGCAGCTCACGAAGAGCAGAGCGAAGAGACATGCCGCCATCACCGCCCGGGAAGCCGGGACGTGTCCGAAACGCAGAGCCCTCATTTTATTTCACCGATCGCTTCAATGAAAACAGGCATTTTCTTCTCCTGAAAGACGACATAACGCACGCATGATTCACTGATCGCCGCGCATGCGGCGCGAATAGTCGGCGAAGCGGCGGGCGTAGATCTCGGCGGTCACGCTGTTCGCCTCGAGCCCCTTGAGGCGCTCGACGAACAGGATCTCCGCCCTTTCTTTCGTGAGGGCGTGGTTCCGGTCGTAGCTGTAATCGACGAAGGCCTTGGCGACGTCTCCGGCGAGCTCGGAGTGGATGTCGAGAAGGCGGGGCGGCTTGCCGGGCGAAAGATCGAAGTCTCGGAAAGAGAACCGGCGGAGCTTCCTGTTCCGGTTCGTGTGCAGAGTGACCGTCATGTCGCGGACGTCTATCAGGATGGCCCACTTGTTCCAGCCCCTGATCTTGATCTCGTCGAGGATCTTCAGGGCGTATTCCCGGGGAGAGCCGTGCGCCGACGGGTCGTAATCCTGAAGCATCTTGGCGCCGCGGACGAAGCGCGGCGCCCTTTGGAACGGGCCGCCGACGGCTTCCCGGCCGCCGAAGCCCTGGTACTCCTTAAGCCTTTCGAGCTCCAGGGAATACCGCGTGTTGCACAGGACGGGCCAGGACGCCGCCTCGCCGCGATGGACAACGGGCTTTCCCTCAAGGAATTCGATGACCGCCGCGTTCCCTCGGCTGTCGGAGACGAAGTAATGCCACGACCAGCCCTGGATGTTGATGTCCTCGGCGCCGCGGACAACCTCGTCCAGGGAGGCGCAATTGTCCAATTGGTATTGGATCCAGAGCGGCATGAACAGGGTCGGCTTCTCCGGGTCGGCCTGGTGTTTCGTTTCGCTCAGGCTCATCTCGAAGACGGCCAGGCCCTTCTCGTTGATCCCGCCGTCGGGGAAATCGAGGCCCTCTGAGTTGAAAGTGATGGAGCCGTATTTCGAGACCCAGCGGATCTTGGGGTCGGGCTTCTTTTCGAAGGAGACGAGGGCCTTTTCATATTCCGCCGGGGGCGAGACCAGCTCGGCCCAGGTCATCCCCTCGCGATAGGCCTCCCGCGGGTTGACGCAGACGAGGCCCGGCACGTGAAGACCCGGTGATTCGTCCAGGTTGTGCCCGACATAGAGGCTCGAGCCGGACTTGAAAAGAAAGGTGGAGCAATTCCCCGGTTCGTCCTCCGCCGGCGGCGGGACCGTAGGGAAGAACAAGAAGAAAATAAGGACCAACGCCGCTGCGGTCTTCATTGCCCGTCCTCCTCGCCGCATGGGGATATGCCGCTTCATACAGTTTAGCCGATGTCTCTCAAGGCTTGAAGGCTTTTTTTGAAGGCCCGCCTTGAGTGTTTCCTGCTTTTTCTGATATCTCTAGAAGTCATGAAGTTCGCTTCCCTGATCATCGACGGCCTGGCCCTCGCGGCCTATTTCTTCTGCGTGCCGGCGCTGGCCGGACAGATGGCGCGTCCCGGCCCATGGAACGCCGTCCTCGTCCTGGCCGCCTACCTGGTCATGTGCGCCGGAATCTTCCTGGCGCGGCAGCTGGAGATGAATCCGGAAAACGCGGGTCCGGCCCCGGCCGACGGCGCCGTTTCCGCCCCCAAGACCCGGCTGGCCGTGAATCCCTTGGCGGCCTGGACGTGCTGGCCGTTTTCGCTCTTCGTGCCGGTCATGATGGCCATGGCCGGCGGCTACCTGAAGCCGGGCGCGCCCCCCATTCCCGCCGCCGTCGGCGTTCCGGTCATCATCCTGGCCATGCTTCTCTTTCCCCTTCTTCTGTACGTTCCGGCCCGGCCGCGGGTCGCCTACGGCGGCCGGGCCCACCGGCTGCTCCGGAGCCTGAGCGTCCTGGGCGTCGACGCCATGATGATCGTGACGGCCGCTTTCTGGGAGTGGCAGTTGAAGGACGCCGAGCCGATGCAAATCGCGCTTGCGGGGAAGATCCTTGTGTTCCTCCTGGCCTACGTCGTCTTCCTGATGCTCTACGCCGCGCCCCGGCTGGCCCTCCTGTCCTTCGAGGATTCGCGGTGGTCTATGGCGGGCTACCTCGTCATCCTGGGGGTGATGGTCTGGCGGATGATGTAGGTCTTGCCGGCAGAAAATTCTTAATGCGGCGGCAGCCATTGTCGCGACTGTGATCATGGCCTATAATGTCTTCTCTTGAGAGGGTCTGAACTGCGGTTTGAGTTCGTTCCCGGGGGAAGAGCCGGGTTTGAGGTCGATTCATGATTCGTCATATCTGCTGTTGAAAACCCCCGAAAGAGGGATGAACCGCATGAAAGCCGAAAAAACAGAGGAGAAACGATGATGTTTTGTTTTCAGTGCCAGGAGACCGCGAAAAACCAGGGATGCACTGTCAAGGGCGTATGCGGCAAACCGGAGCCGACGGCCGATCTCCAGGACCTGCTGATCTATATCTGCAAAGGCATCGCGATTTATGGTGAAAAGCTGAAGGAACGGGGAACTTTGGATCGAAGAACCGGCCGTTTCGTCTGCGAAGCCCTGTTCACGACGATCACCAATGCCGCCTGGGACGACGAGGCCATCGTCAGACGAATCGAGGAGGGTCTCAAGGTCCGGGATGAAGTCAGAGAAAAAGCGGGCGCCGAATGCGCCGGTCCCCTGCCCGACTGCGCCGTCTGGAAGCCGAAGAACAGGGAAGAGATCACGGCCAAGGCGATGTCCGACGACATCCGCATCACGGCGGCCCGGAACGAGGATGTCCGCTCCCTGCGGGAGCTTTTGACGATCGGCTGCAAGGGGATCGCGGCGTATGCCGACCATGCGGCGGTTCTGGGCCGTGAAGACGACGAGATTTACGGTTTTTTGATGGAAGCCCTGGCCTCCACGACCAGGGACCTTCCCGTCGAGACCATGGTCGGGCTGGTTCTGAAGGCGGGAGAGACTGCGGTGAAGACCATGGCCCTTCTGGACGAGGCCAACACGAAAGCCTTCGGCCATCCCGAAATCACGGAGATCAATATCGGCGTCGGCAAAAACCCCGGCATCCTGATTTCAGGGCATGACCTGAAGGACATGGAAGAACTGCTGAAGCAGACGCAGGGAACCGGCGTGGATGTCTACACCCACGGGGAGATGCTGCCGGCGAATTGCTATCCGGCGTTCAAGAAGTACGGCCACTTCGTGGGCAACTACGGCGGATCGTGGTGGCATCAGAATGTGGAGTTCGAATCCTTCAACGGTCCCATCCTTCTGACCACCAACTGCCTGATCCCGGTCAAGAAGGAAAACACCTATCTGAGTCGGCTATTCACCACCGGCGTGGCCGGCTATCCGGGCGCCCGGCATATCGCCGACAGACCCGAAGGGGGGATGAAGAATTTTTCTCCGATCATCGAGTCGGCCAAGCGCTGCCCGCCTCCGCGGGAGATCGAGTCCGGGAAAATCTTCGGCGGCTTCGCCCGCCACCAGGTTCTCGCCCTCAAGGACAAGGTGATCGAGGCCGTGAAGTCGGGTGCGATCAAGCGCTTCGTGGTCATGGCCGGCTGCGACGGCCGGCAGCATTCGCGCCGGTACTTCACCGAAATGGCCGAAAAACTGCCCAAGGACACGGTAATCCTCACGGCCGGATGCGCCAAATACCGCTACAACAAACTCGCCCTGGGCGATATCGGCGGCATTCCCCGCGTCCTGGACGCGGGACAGTGCAACGATTCGTATTCCCTGGCGGTGATCGCGATGAGCCTTCAAGAGGCCTTCGGGCTGAAAGACATCAATGAGCTGCCCGTCTCCTACGATATCGCCTGGTACGAACAAAAGGCCGTGGCCGTGCTGCTGGCCCTGCTGGCGCTGGGCGTCAAGGGGATCCGTCTGGGGCCGACCTTGCCGGGCTTTTTGTCGCCCCAGGTGGCCGAAGTCCTGGTGAGCCGATTCGGCATCAAGCCCATCGGCGCGGTCGGGGAAGACATCGCGGCCATGATGGCCGGAAAATAGAAGGGAAGGGATTCGAGGTTGGCAACCATGAAAAAAGCATTTCTGACTGCGCTGTTGTTTTCTTTTTTGGCGTCGGGCGTCCTCCAGGCCGAGAGGGCCGAAGCGCTCCCGCACCGGATGATCTCCCCCGGCCAGAGCTCCGTGCCTGTTCCGGACGATCTGGAGTTGAAGGAGGGATGTCTGAAGGCGGCCCTGCGCGCCCTGGAGCTCGAACAGCAGAATTATCTTTTAAAGATCGAGGCCGCCCGCAACGGCCCGGGCGACCCGGCCAACATCCCCCGTTTCGAGCAGCGGCTCGACGAGCTGAAGCGGGAATTTCTGGAGCTGAAGGAGACGGGCGTCGACTCCTATGTTCTTCCGGAGAAGAAAGTCGTTCGGGCCTCCCTGGGAGCCGCGCTGAAAGAGAACGCCCTCCTGGACGCCGAGGGATCGACCCGCTCCGGCCCGTTTTATCACCTGGCCGGGATCCGGGGAGGCGACTATGGGGCGCTCAAAACAGGGAAGCGCTACGAGCTGACGCTCTACCTCGTCAGGACCAGGGATTATCCTTTTCCGGATTTCTACGTATATCTCGCGGACTGGAAGGAATTATAGGCGGGGACATCCCCTTCGCCGGATCACCATTTTTCTTCTAGGATTTCGCTTCTTTTTCGGTCGTACTCATCTTCGCTGATGAGATGGTCTCTTTTTAAAGCCTCGAGCTTGCGCAGCTTGGCCTCGAAATCGAGCTTCTCCGTCCCGGGATCGTCCGGAATCATGGTGACGACATCCATTGAGGTTCCCGGGATTCTCTTCTTCTCGGACCGGGAATACGACGAAAGATTGACGAAACCGTATATGATCCCGCCGATGCAGACGCCGAACCAGATGAGAAAAAAGACGCTTCGTGCCCCCGAGCCGTCCGAGTCGCCGGACGTTGACGAGATGAAAAAGATTCCGAAAATGATGCCCACGACTCCGGCAACGATCCCCATGATCGAAGAAAGCGGCGAGGGCCTGACGACGACGGATTTCCTGCCCGCCTGTTGCTTTTCCGGGGACGGGATGTCGTCTTCCATGATCGGATGTCCTCTGAGACCGCGGGCTCAATCCGATTTTAGGCCGGCAGGGGAAAAAGTCAAGACAATTTCGGCGCTTGGCCTGTTATGGCTTTCGGATTTCATTTCAATTATAATCTTCCGGACAGTTCGGGTTAGGCATTTCGGACGTCAAGGTGGAGGTGGCCATGCATCGTTCCGCGTCTTCCCTTCGCGCCTTCGTCATCGTTCTGGCCGGCTTGTGCCTCGGACCGGTTTTCTCCGCGCCGGCGGCGGCCCGGGATCAGATCGAGATCGAAATCACCGAGGTTCCCTACCGGCCGGTGCACGCCTTTCTGCGCATTCATTTCGAATTCCTGGGGAAACAGGAGATCTTCCACGAGGAATGGCTGACGAGCCAGAAAGATCCCTACATCGGTTTCGGGCTCGGATTGATCTCCGCCCGGTCCGGAGACATCCAGTTCGAGAGCAACATCAGCTACGAGCGCTTCAAAGCGGACAAGATCGGCGTCCCCGACCTCGACACCGTGAGCCAGTTCGACTTCCAGGCGGGCGGCAGGTATTTCCCCCGGTACCCCACCTTCGGCCTGGGGCGGACGGCCGTGCGGGTGACGTTTTCCGCCCTGGCCGGATTGGGCATCGTCTTTCCCGGTTCCTATGACCTGACGCTCGGCCTGTCGATGATGATGACCGCCGGGCTGATGGTGACCTCGGGGGACAACCCCTCGGGATTTCTCGTCGAGTTCGTTTACCGGCCTCTCGAGTCCGGTTTCAAGGCCGAGAACCTGGACGGATACTTCGGCAAGCTGACCATGAAACCGTCCTGGGGGATCCGGATCGCCTGGCTGTTCGGTCCGTAGGAAGACGGGGTCGCGTCTTTAGTAGCTGACCTTGATTTTGCCCAGTTCGGCCTTCTTGGCATTTTCGTCCATTTCAACCGCGATCGTGACGTTGTTTTGGTCTTCCAGGTATCTTGTGCTGCCCATATAAGAAACTCCAAGGGTGAACATGCCCGATCCTTCCCAGATTCTTCGGTCACCGATTATTGCGAAATTCCCTTGGGAGTCTGTTTTGCCGTTTGGATTTAGAAGGATCCCCCCCTTGCCTACCTTTAATGAGACTTGCATTTGTCCTTCGTCTGCGTGCAGTTCATAGATTGTCACCCATGTATCCGCGACGACTCTATCGAATTTATCTACAAGCTTCCCTTGGACCTTGACAAAATGCTCCGAGGGGACCCAATCATCACCTCTATTCTGAATTTCAGTGAGCGCCCAACCGGAGTTGGTCTTTATGATCTTTGAAGTCAATTGAATTCCGTAGAGCTTGAATGTGGCGATGGCAGTTCCGTCTGACTCAAGCGAGAAATCCACCTGCTCCAGGTTATCCTCTTCCACCAGCTCAAAGAACTCGGAAAAGACACTCGCCGCTCTCTCGGCGTCCATGATGTCCTGCTTGCAGGCGAAAGTCCATAAGAGCAGAATGGCCAAAAAGATCGCACTCCCCTCTTTTGCCATTATCCCCTCCTTTCTTGAAGGTCCAGGCTCAGATTGAACATTAATGGGTGCGGCCTGTCAAACTGGGCCTTTTTATTTCTTTTTTTGGGGGCAGGAACTCGATCCACCAGGTTCCTTCGTCTTCCTCGTCTGCCCCCTTGTAGGGAAGAGTGATTGAAACCGGAGCGCCGTCTTTCAAGGCAGCCCAATCGACCCAAAAAACTTCAAGACACTCTTCTTCCAGATAGGAGTGGCCGACCTCGTAGTCCCAGGCCATCATGTCGCGGCCCCAGGAGGTCCGGAATTGAAGCGGCACCGCGTTGACGAATCCCTCCGGCGGCTTTCCCCAGCTGTCCCGGTAAGGTCCGGGAACGATGTCCAGCCAGGCCTCGAACTTTTCTCCGTGGGGCTTAGTGATCTTGGGCGTGACGACCTTGCCGCCCGTCTCGACGCGGTTGAGGCTGCAGCGGCTGAGAATTCCCCGGCCGGGGTTGCCGCGGACGCGGTAGGCCGTCATGAACATTTCTTTTTCCCCGAAATATTCGAGGCGGAAATTTTCGAAGGTGACGCTGAAGCCCATATCTGCGATCGAGCTTCGACCGTCGCCCACGTAGGGAGACGTGTAAGCCAGCGACACGAGCACCGTATAAGGAGCGGACATTTCGCTCTCCCCCGTTCCCTGTCCGGCCCAAAGGAAAGGAAGGACGGAAAAAAGACCCAATACGACTTTTTTCATGGCGCCCTTTTCAGGCCCGCCCGACGGCGGACCGTTCCTTTCAGATCCGGGTGTCCCGGCCGCGCGACTGAGGACCTGACGGACCCTCAACGATGAATCATAATCTCCGATGAGAAAAAGAGTCAAGGAGCGGAGGAACAGGATGCGGGCGCGCCCGCCGGATGGACTTCTCCGGCGCTCGCGAATACGGACTTGGAGGCCGGGGTATAATGAAGGTCAGGCGACATGGACGGCGGGAAAAAGAACATCCTCATCACCGGGCTGCCGGGGACGGGCAAGACGACGCTCATCGTCAGGCTCGCCGGGCGTCTGGCCGCGCTCCGGCCGGCGGGATTCTTTACGGAAGAAATCCGGGAACGCGGCGCGCGCCTGGGATTCGCCTTTCAGAGCTTCGACGGGCGGAAGGGCGTCCTCTCCCAGGTCGATTTCCCGGGGCCGCACCGGGTCGGGAAGTACGGGGTGGACGTCGCCGGGTTCGAGCGGTTCCTCGACGCCGTGCCTTTCCGGGCGCCCGAGTCGAAGCTCGTCGTCATCGACGAGATCGGCAAAATGGAATGCCTTTCGGCGCGGTTCCGAGAGATCGTGGCGGAAATTCTCGGCGCGCCGGAGCCGCTTGTCGCCACGGTCGCCCTCAAGGGGACGGGATTCATCGACCGGGTCAAGGCCCGGAGCGATGTCCGCCTATTCGTCATCGACCGGGAAAACCGGGATCGGCTCCTCGAGGAATTGGTGCGGCTCTTTGATTGAGATCCTTGCCTGCGCCGTCTCGGACATCGGCGAGGGCGGCCACAAAAGAGTCGCCGCTTCTCTGCTGGGGATGTGTTGGCGTCTGATCGGCGGTGCTTTGACCGACAGGGGCGAAGAGAGAAAAAGAGCGGTCTTTCATGGCATAATGGGCTAAGGGGGGCCGTATGGACATGATCATTTATGAGACCGGCGTCAAATACGAAGGCTGGGTGAAGTTTTTTTTGGGCCTGCCGGTTGTCCTGATGGCCGGTGCGGGGCTGGTCCTATCGGGGGCGATCCGCGTTCCGGGGCTGAATCCCACCGTGCTGGGGGAGGAAGCGCGGCTCGTCTCATGGATCTTTTTCGCCAGCGCCGCGTTCATCCTGCTCGTCTATTGGCTCGCGCTCCCCACCAGGATCATCATCAATCCCGACAGGGTCCGGGTGAGGTTCGGAAAATTTTTTTACTGGAAGGTCGGTTTCGAGACGATCGAGTCGGCGGCGGCCGCCAGGGGCTTCCCGCCCGCCGGGAGCCGGAGTTCCGTGACCTCCTACCGGAACCAGGTCGAAATCGCCCGCCGGGGAGGAGCGAGAATCCGGATCTCCCCCGAAAACCGGGAGGAATTCCTGGCCCGGCTGAACTTCGCCCTTGAAGATTGGAAGAGACGCCGGGACGAGGCCATGGACCGCAGGCAGGAACGACTTGGCCATAAATGGAAAAACTTAATTGACGGGCGGGCGGGGAAGCGTGACCGCCGTTGAGAGACCGATATTCCGGTAATGTCGGCTTATTGTTTGTTGTTTAGTGGATAATTGGGATCGAGCCTCAGCATCATATAGAGAAAATATTAATGATATGCCCTATCTAGGGAAGAACAAGTATCAATTTTTCTTTGCCGGCGGAGGGTAGATCCGCTTGACGCGGACGTCGATGTCCTTTTCGTCCTTGAGGAGCTCGACGAGGCGCGAAGTGTCCGTCTCGCCGTAGTGATAGGGATAGAGGACGGCCGGCCGGAAGGCCCGGGCCGCGTCGGCGACCATTTCGGGAGACATGGTGTAGGGCAGGTTCATGGGCAGGAAGGCCACGGCGATGTTCTTTAACGCCTTCATCTCCGGGATGTTCTCCGTGTCGGCGGCGATGTAGACCCGCTTGTCGCCGAAGGTGACGACGTAGCCGTTGCCCACTCCCTGGGGATGGTAGGGCTGTCCGTTGTCGCGGAGATTGACGATGTTGTAGGCCGGGACGGCTTCGATCTTCAGGCCGGCCGCGGTGCGGGTGTCGCCGTTCCTCATGACGACGCAGGCCCCGACGGCGGACGCGCATTTCTCCGGGGCGATGACGACCGTGTCCTCTTTCCTGAGGAGGGCGATCGCCTTCGGATCGAGGTGGTCGCCGTGCTCATGGGTGATGAGCACCAGGTCGCCCTTGAGGGCGGCGTAGTCGGCCATTCCCGAGAGCGGATCGACGTAGACAACGATGTCGTTGAAGGTGAACATCAGGCTCCCGTGGCCGAGGAAGCCGATGTGCAGGTCCCCTTGGCTTGTCTTGATGACGTCCTTGTCGAGCTGGCCGTAGGCGGACGCGGCGAATGCGGCGAACAGGACGGCTGATGCCAGGGCAAAGGATTTGGCGTTCATGGTCACCTCCGGAGAAAGGCGATTGATAGGAATCAAGCATAAATCCCTGTCCGAACTCTGTCAAACGGGACGGAAGGGCGGCAGCTTACCACCGGAAGACGGCCTCATGGAGCCGTTTTCAAAGCGGCGTCTTGCCGCCGAAGGTCCGCGCCGAGAGAGGCGGAGCATACGAACGGCCTGGCTCTAGGATGATTAGCACTGTCCCAAAGGGACAGCGTGACAGTTGCCGTCTCTCGATTATTAAGAAACGGGCTAAAAATGCCTCCATAACTCTGATAAATTCGCTAAGTGAGCCGCATTATTACCGCGTAAATGGCGAAGAGCCCTGCCGGCATTGACATCGGCCGGCGGGGACATTAAGATGGCACCCGATGGCTGGAGGGATGAAAGGCGCACTATGCGCATTCGCGGGGAGCGCGCCGTGAGCGGCGACCTGAGCCCTAGCCCGGCCTCCTCCAACGGCTCCCGACCGCGGACTTACCTCCCCTTCGTCAACAACTTCTGCCCCCGGCGAAGCGTAGAGACGAGCCGCTACGGAAATTATTTCCTGGCCAACGGCTGGCGGCCGACCCGCCGGCTGGAAAAGGCCGACCTGATTTTCATCTACACCTGCGGTTGCTTCAACTCCTCCGAAAAACGAACGCTCAACACCATCCGGCAGGCGCTGGCCCGAAAGAAGCCCGGCGCCGAGGTCGTGGTCACGGGCTGCCTGCTGAAAATCCATCCCGAGGTTCTCGGCGGCGACTACCGGCTTCTGCCCCTCGAGGAAATCAACGCCCTCGACGGGATCATCGACGCCCGGGTCAGGCTCGGCTCCGTCCCCGAGGCGAACCGCATCCACCCCATCCGGGACCTCATCTCCACCCGGGACTTCCTGGTCAAGAAGTTCAAGATGGATTTCGAATTGACCTCGCTTTTCGCCAGCAAGGTCCGGTCCCTCTTCCTCGGCCGGACGAAGTACAGGGGCACCTGGAACATCCGCATCGCCACCGGCTGCCTCGGCAACTGCAGCTACTGCGCCGTCAAATTCGCCGGCGGGCGGGTGAAAAGCAAGGCTCCCGAGGCCGTGGTGGAGGAGTTCTCCCGCGGGCTCCGGCTCGGGGAGAAAACCTTCGTTCTCATCAACAACGACACCGGAAGCTACGGCCAGGACATCGGCACCGACATCGTCAGCCTCATGGAGAGGCTCCTCGACTTCGAAGGCGACTACAAGATCCGGCTCATCGACCTCAACCCCCGGTGGCTGGTCCGGTATTTCGACCGGTGGAGGCCGCTTCTGAGGAAGCACGCCTCCAAAATCGCCTACATGTCCATGCCCGTCCAATCCGGGAGCGAGCGGATCCTGAAGCTGATGAGGAGGCCCTATACCGCCCGCGATATCCGGGAGTGTTTCCACGCCCTGAAGAAGGACTCTCCCGGCCTCGTCATCAACACCCATTTCATCGTCGGCTTTCCGGGCGAGACTGACCGGGACTTCGCCGATTCGCTGGCCCTCGCCCGGGAGTTCGACTTCGGGCGGCTGTCCATCCATCCCTATCACGACCGTCCCCGGACCGAGTCCTCGACGATGCCGGACAAAGTGCCCGGCCCGGTGATGTTTCGGAGATACCGCGCTTTGCTCTCAATCTGATACGGCCGCCCCCGCTGCCCGTGCCCGATCCCGCGCCGCCTGAGAGGCGGCCCCTCACCGGAATTCGATCGGGCCGACGGCGACGCCCAGTCTTCGGGGATCGTGGGCTCCCGTTTCCTCGAGCGGCGTCCAGGTCCGGCCGACTTCGATGAGCAGGGTGAGCTCCGGGCCGCTTTCCTCCGGGGCGCGGAGGGTCACGGTTTTCCACGAGCCGTCCCGAAGGCCGATTTCCCTTTCCGCCGCCGTCCGGCCGAAAAATCCCTCGACGAGCCGCGCCCTCACCGCGACGGGCCGCCGGGCGATGTCGGGGTGCGAGGCATGGACGGGGAACGAGACTTCGCGCGTCCCGGCCGGGAGCCGCAGGCCGCCGTATTCCCTAGTCCAGCGAAATTCCAGGCCTTCGGGCGTTTTCTCCCGTTCGTAAAACCCGAAGGTGGGATCCAGGTCCAGACGCGCGGCCCGGGATTCGAGCGACAGGGAGCGCGTCGAGCACCAGAGGAGCGAGAGGGCCGACAGGACGACGGCGGCCGCGGCGACGAAGCCGAACGCGCGGTCGCCCCTCCGCGCGGGTCCGGCCGCCGCGGGCTTCGCGCCGGCCGCGCTGACGACGACCGCCGCCAGGAGCCAGAAGGCGTAGATCACCTCAAAGCTTCCGATGTAGCTGTGGAACTGGATGTTGACCAGGAAGGCGAGAATCCCCGCCGCGGCCCCGGCGAGTAGATATGAATTTCCGGATCGGGTCCGCCGAATCGCCCTGAGGATCTCCCAGAACATCCACAGGACGAGGGCCAACCCGACCCACCCCGTCTCCGCCCCGGCCTGGAGGAAGTAGTTTTCGGCCGATTCCGTGCATTGGATGGGGATGCCGGTGAGCCGCGAGAGGTTCGAGACCTCGATGATGAAGCCGCCTACGCCCACCCCGGAGAGGGGATATTCTATCATCGCCCGCCCGGCGATCCTCCACAGGCTCGCCCGCTGGGACGACTTGAATCCGTCCCATCCCCTCTCCGCCAGGGCTTCGACCCTTTCGAGAGTCCGGGGCGATGCCGCGCTCCGACGCAGGGCGAGGACGCCGGCCGCGGTGACGAGCGCGACGGCCAGAACGGCCGCGATTCGTTTTTTGGAAAAACGGGCGCCCCCCGGCGCGGAAGCCGCCCGCCGTTTCGTTACAGTCATAAAGAGAAAGATGAGAACGGCCAGCCCGCAGGAAAAGAGCCCCGCCCGGGAGCCGCCGACGACGGCCATGAAGGCCGAGAGCCCGGCCGCCGAGAAAGCGACGATGCGCCGGGCGCCCCGGGACGCGAGACCCAGGCCGAGAGCCAGGGGGAGGACGAGTCCGGCGAAGGCGCCGAGCGACATGGCGTCCTTGAACGTGGCGTTCAGCAGACCCTCGCTGATGCTCGTCGGATTGTTCCCCAGGCGGGGATCGACGGCGAACTGGACGAGACCGAAACTCATGGCCGCCGCGGCGCTGAGGCAGAGGGCGAACGAGAGCTTCAGGGAGTCGACCGCCGCGTTGAGGGCTTTGAGAAGAATGAGGAACAGAGCGAAGCCGGTGAGGTGGTTCAGGGAGAAAAAGAGGGCGCTCATGACGGCCCCTCCGGTGCGGACGCCCTCGACATTGACCGCCAGCTCGTAAAGACCTCCGGCCCGGAAAGGGAAAAAGCCTGTGGTGCGGAACATGGTGATGAGGGCGGAGACGGTCACGAGGGCCGCAAAAAACTTCATTGGCCGGAGGACGGGAATATCCCCCAGGGCGGGCGGCCTGTCGATGAATCCGTGGAGCAGCCATCCGAGAAAGAAAAACAGGAACAGGACCAGGGCCGCAGGGGCGTGGGGCGTCGGCTCGGCGATGCCGAAGAAATACGGCAGGCCGTTCACCAGGGGAAAGGCGAAGACGAAAAACAGGACGCCCGCGCGGCGGTCGAAAGCCGCCAGGGCCAGGGCGGCCAGGCAGAGCGGCGCCAGAGCGAGCTGAAAAGGTACGACCAGGGGAACGTATTTGACGTAAAACCAGGCCAGAAAGAGGGACGACGCCGCGGCGGCGAGTGTCCTCAATTCACCTCCCTGACCTGAAGAGAACGATTTTCACGGTCTTGAGCATGATGAGGACATCGAGGACGAAGGACATGTTCTTTAGGTAATAGAGCTCGTACTCCAGCTTCTCCAGGGCGTCGCCCTCGGAAGCGGCGTAGCGGTAGTGGACCTGGGCCCAGCCGGTGAGTCCGGGCTTCAGGGCGAAGCGCAGGGAATAGACGGGGTTCGCCCGGCTGAGCTTCCGGGTGAAGCACTTCCTCTCCGGCCGGGGACCGATGACGCTCATCTCGCCCCGAAGGACGTTCCAGAGCTGCGGCCACTCGTCGATCCGAGTTTTTCTCAGCCATTTCCCCACGGCCGTCACGCGCGGATCGTCCTCCTGGGCCCATCGCGGCCCCCGGCTCTCGGCGTTCCTGACCATGGTCCGGAACTTGATCAGGCGGAAGGGCCGGCCGTTTTTTCCGATCCGTTCCTGGACGTAGAACACCGGGCCCCGTGAGCCGAGGGCGACCGCGGCGGCGGCGACGATTCCCAGAGGGGCGAGGACCAAGAAGAGCGCCCCGGCCGTCAGGATGTCAAGCAGCCGCTTCGTCCTTTCGAAGGTTCGGCTGTTGAGCCTCTGGAATCCGCGGCTTTCGAAGATCCACCGCTTCTCGATGTAAGAGGCCGGGACCTTGAAGAGAAAGGCCTCATAGAGGGTCATCATGTCGTAGACATTGACGCCCCGCATCTTGAGTTCGACGACGGCGCCGTCGACCGGACAGGGTCGGGGCGAGGGCGAGGCGAGGATGATGTCCTGGATGTCCTTCTCCCTTACGAGCCGCTTCAGACGGGCCGCGTCTTTTTTGAGCCCGGCCTCGGGAAGAGGCGTTTTCCCCGCGTGGCTGTGGACGAGGACGGCCCGGATGCGGTACTCCGGAAAATTGGACAGGACGGCCCGAACGGCTTCGGCCTGATCCCGGCTCCCGACGACCAGGATGTTCCGCTGGGGCGCGGTTCCTTTCAGGACCAGGGAGAAGCACAGCCGCCAGAGGAAAACCGCCCCCGCCTTGAGGGCCATGTCGAGGGGAAATATTTTCTTCCACGCTTCGAGGGGATAGACGATGAACACGCCCAGGGTCAGGAGGGCGAGGAGGGCCAGGGATTCGAGGAAGGCGATGACGAATCGGACGGTCCGATATTCCAGGCGGATGTCGTAGAGGTCGAAAACGTAGAAAGACGCGAGGCCGAAAGACAGGGTGCAGAGGACGACGACGAGCGAGGCGCCGGCGCCCAGGGAAAAAAGCGGCCGGTGAAGACGAAGCAGGAAGGCGGCCTGGAGACAGAGGAAGAGGATCAGGAGATCCCCGGCGATGAGGAGGAACCGGCGGAGGGCGAGTCTTTTCAGAGGCAACCCGTCCTCCCGTAAACCTCGAGGGTCTGGGACACGACAAGGCGCTCGTCGAAAAGGCGAAGGGCCATGTCCCTACCGGCCCGGCCCATCCGGCGACGCAGCGCCGGCTCGTCGGCGAGAGTCAGCATTGCCCCGGCCAGGGCGGCCGCGTTCTTCGGCGGGACGAGAAGCCCGTTTTCGCCGTGCCGGACCGTCTCCCGGCAGCCGGGGACGTCCGAGGCGATGACCGGCTTGCCCATGGCGGCCGCCTCGAGAAGCGAGCGGGGAGCCCCTTCGCGGTAGGAGGGCAGGACGACGACCGACGCGGAGGCCAGGACCGGCCTGACGTCCTCGACATGGCCCAGCCATTCCATGGGGATTTCGGCGCACCGCCGATTCAGCCACGAGAGGGGGACGGAGGCGGGATTCCCGGGGTCCGGGCCGCCGGCGAGGAGAAACCGGGTTTCGGGCCGGCTTCTCTTCACCGCCGCGGCCGCCTCGGCGAACTCGGACACGCCCTTGTCCCACAGCAGGCGGCCGATGAAGGCGAAGGTCGCGGGATCGGGCGGGGCGCCGTCCTGCGGCCGGACCTCGGTTGCGGACGACGCGGGCGCGAACTCGCTCGTGTCGACGCCCGATCCGCGGATGACATGCGCCCTAGCGGCTGCGGCCATGCCGCGGGAGAGGAAATAGTTGCGGTCCTCCGGGTTCTGAAAGATGACCTCCCCGCGCCGGGGAAGGGCGAGGCGGTAGAGGGCTTCGACGACGATCCGCAGGGGGCCGCCGCGCAGGAACGCGTAGCCCAGGCCGGGGATGCCGTTGACGATCCCCGGCACGCCGGCCAGCCGTGCGGCCAGGGTGCCGTAGATGACGGGCTTGATCGTGAAGTGGTGGACAATCGCCGGGCGCTCCCGCCGGTAAAGCCGGAAAAGACGCCTCAGAAGCCCGAGATCCGAAAACGGGTTCGTCCCCCGGCGGGGGAAGGGAAGATCGAGGAAGCCGAACCCTTCCTTTTTAATGGCTGTCGCCGCCGGGTCGGAGGGAGCGGCGGCCAGGACCCGCCAGCCGTTGTCCCTCATCTCCCGGAGGAGGTTAAGGCGCAGGCGAATGAGATAGGCGGCGCTGTTGTAAACATAGATGATTTTCTTCTCCACCGGCTCCCCGCCCGTCTCTGGTCTTGAATTTCAAGCGCGGCGTGAGGGTAGGATATGTTCCGGGCCGGAGGTCTGTCAAGGCGGGAGGCTCCGTTCCCCGCGGCCGGATCGCCCGTCCTCCCCTGCCCCGCCTTGCCAAGGGAGAGCGGGGACTCTAGAATGGTCGCGTGGAAGCGCGCCCAGGGGAACGCACGGCCGCGGATGTCGTCCTCTTCCGCCCGAAATACTCCGATTACCGGGTGACGTCCCTTCCTGTTCCCTGGGGTCTGCTCAGCGTCGCCTCCTATCTCAAGAGGGAAGGCCTGACCGTCAGGATCATCGACGAGCTCGCTCTTCCGGATTGGGCGGGTCCGCTCGAAGAGGCCCTCGGCCGGAAGCCGGTTTTTTGCGGTGTTTCGGTCATGACCGGCAAGCAGATCAAGTACGGCCTGCGTGTCTCCAGGTTCGTCAAGGCCCGCTCCCGAACGCCCGTCGTCTGGGGGGGGATTCATCCCAGCGTTCTCCCCGGGCAGACGCTCGCCGACAGCAGCGTCGATTTCGTCGTCAAGGGCGAGGGCGAGGAGACGGCCGTCGAGCTCGCCGCGGCCCTGGCCGCGGGCCGGAGCGGAGCCGGGATCGCCGGCCTGGGCTTCAAGCGGAACGGCCGGCCGGTGGTCAACGAGGATCGGCCGTTTCTCGATCTCGACGCGCTCCCCGAGACCCCCTTCGACCTCATCGACGTCGAGCGGTACGTCGGGACGAGGTTCGGCGCCCGGCGGTCCTTCGAATTGTGCACGAGCCGGGGCTGCCCCCACGACTGCGCCTTTTGCTACAACCCCGCTTTTTCGAGGCGCCGGTGGAGGACGATGAGCGTCGGGCGCATCCTCGACCGCCTTCGCCGCCTCATCGGCGAATACCGCATCGACGGCCTGACCTGGAGGGAGGACGATTTTTTCGTCGACCGGGAGAGGGTGAAGGCGATTTGCGAGGGCCTCATCCGGGAAAAGTTCCGCATCAAGTGGCACGCCGACTGCAGGGTCGATTATCTCGACGGCTGCGGCGGGGATTTCCTTGAGCTTCTCAAGGAGAGCGGCTGCCGGGCCCTGACCCTGGGCGTCGAGAGCGGCTCGGACAGGATTTTGAGGAAAATCGGCAAGGGGATCACCCGGGAGCAAGTCCTGCGGGTCAGGGACAGATTGTCCCGGGCGGGAATCGTCCAGAACTACCATTTCATGATGGGCTTTCCCGGCGAGACCGACGACGACCTCCGGCAGACGGTCGGCCTCATGGACCTTCTCATGAAAGACAATCCCTTTTTCGGCCACATCAACGGGCCCTCGCTTTACACCCCTTACCCGGGGACCGGCCTCTACGAGGAGAGCCTGCGCCGAGGGTTCGAACCGCCCTCGTGCCTTGAGGACTGGACGGACATGGACTGGCATGCGCTCCGGATTCCGTGGCTCACGGGCCGGAAGAGGAGAATCGTAGAGGACACGGCCTGGAACATCATGGGAATCTCCCAGCGCGGCCTGCGCGCGTATTCCCTGCTCAAGTTCCGCCTCCTCGCCCGGCGCAACATCCATATCCCCTGTTTCGAGAGGCGCCTTCTTCCGCTGGCCCATCGCCTCCGGGGGGCGCCCTATGACCGCTGAGCGGCCGATCGGCGAGGCGACGGAATCCAAAGCGGCGTCGTGCCGCCGCACTCCGAAAAAGAAGACCGCATAGTAACAGATCGGGCCGGAAGGGAGGGTCGAGGCGCCATGAGCGGTTTAGCCGCGATGCGACGGGTTTCGAGGGAATGCCCGGCCGACCTATCCGGAGACAGCCTCCTTTGACCCTCCTGATTCCCCAGGAGGGCAGGGAGGTTAATATTCATAAAACAAATTTAGAGCTGTCTCCGGAAGATTCAGGAGGCCGGCCGGCCGCGCACAGCCCCCGAAGGGGGCGAATTGCCCGGCCGGTCCCGAGAAACTCGGAGATTCGCGGCGTGAAGAACCGCGGAGGCACCGAAGCCCTTCCTCCGGCCTGATCAGCAGACCGCATTACTGGGGACGGAGACGCGTCGCCGAAATCCAAAGCGGCGTCGTGCAGGCCGCCGACCTTTCCGATGACGCCATCAAGCTCTCCCCGAATTCCCTCGGGGAGACGGAGGGTTTAATAATAGTAAAAACAAATGGCGTCTGAGGCTTCCTTTTACGGCGTCGTGCCGCCGCACCCCAAGAAGGCCGGCGCTTGAAGTTCGGCGGCGGTTCGCGGTATACTGCTCATCGAATTCTAAGCCTGACTCCGGGATTGCCCCGGGGTTCCACAAAGAGGAGTCAGACGATGGCCAAGAAATTTGTATACTTTTTCGGGGACGGTCGGGCCGACGGCGACAAGGGCTTGAAGAATCTCCTGGGCGGCAAGGGGGCCAACCTGGCCGAGATGGCATCGCTCGGCATCCCCGTTCCCCCCGGCTTCACGATCACGACCGAAGTCTGCACCCATTTCATGGGAAACCGCAACCGCTTTCCCGAGGGTCTGGAGCGTCAGGTCGAGACCGCCCTGCGGAAGGTCGAGCGGATCATGGGCTCGCGGCTCGGCGACCCGGAGCGGCCGCTTCTTCTTTCCGTGCGCTCGGGCGCCCGGGCCTCGATGCCGGGCATGATGGAGACCGTGCTCAACATCGGACTCACGGCCCGGACCTGCCGGGGATTGATCCGCAAGACCGGGAATCCGCGCTTCGTTTACGACGCCTACCGACGCCTGATCCAGATGTACGCCGACGTCGTCATGGAGAAGGCCGAGGGCATTGAGCACGAGGAGGGCCGGGGCGTCCGCCAGCAGCTCGATCGGGAGATGGAGCGGATGAAGAGGGACAAGGGCGTCCGCAACGACACCGATCTCACGGCCGAGGATCTCGAGCGCCTGGTCGCGATCTACAAGGCCAAGGTCAGGAAGGTGCTGGGCAAGGATTTCCCCGACGACGCGCGCAGGCAGCTCTGGGGCGGCATCGCCGCCGTGTTCAAGAGCTGGAACGGCCGCCGCGCCGTCTCCTACCGCCGCATTGAGGGCATCCCCGAGGAGTGGGGAACGGCGACGAACGTCCAGGCCATGGTTTTCGGCAACATGGGCGACACGTCGGCCACAGGCGTGGCCTTCAGCCGCAACCCGGCCACGGGCGAGAACAAGTTCTACGGCGAGTGGCTGGTGAACGCCCAAGGCGAGGACGTCGTGGCGGGCCTGCGTACGCCGAATCCGCTCAACGAGGACACGAAAAGCGAGCATAACAAGCATCTCCCCTCGCTCGAGAAGGCCATGCCCAAAGTCTACCGCGAGCTCGACGGCTACCGCCGGCGGCTCGAGCGGCACTACCGCGACATGCAGGACATCGAATTCACGATCGAGGAGGGGCGGCTGTGGATGCTCCAGTGCCGGATCGGGAAGCGCACCGGCACGGCCGCCCTGAAGATGGCCATGGACATGCTGACCGAGAGGCTCATCACCGAGAGGACGGCCGTACTGCGCCTCCAGCCCGCACAGCTCGACGAGCTTCTTCACCCGGTCGTGGACCCGGAGGATGAGAAAAAGGCACAGGCGGCGGACCGCCTGATCGCCCGGGGGCTTCCGGCCGGCCCGGGTGGGGCCTCGGGCGAGATCGTCTTCACCGCCGCCGCGGCCGTCGAGCGGGCCCGGGAGGGAAAGACCGTCCTCCTCGTGCGCGAGGAGACGAATCCCGAGGACGTCGAGGGCATGCGCGCCGCCGCCGGCATCCTCACCGCCCGCGGCGGGATGACGAGCCATGCGGCGCTCGTGGCCCGCGGATGGGGCAAGTGCTGCGTCGTCGGCGCGGGCGACATCGAGGTCGAGGCGGCCGCGGGACGCATGACCGTCCGGGGCAAGACGTACAAGGAAGGAGATGTCCTGACCCTCAACGGCACGCGGGGCCATGTCTACGAAGGGCGGCTCGAGATGCGCGACGCGACCGAGAATCCGCTCTTCAAGAAGTTCATGAAGATCGTGGACAAATACCGGAGGCTCGGCGTCCGCACCAACGCCGACACGCCCGAGGACGCCCGCCTGGCGCGCTCGTTCGGCGCGGAGGGCATCGGGCTCTTTCGCACCGAGCACATGTTCTATGGAAAGGGCAGCGACCGGCCGCTCTTCCTGCTGCGGAAGATGATCCTGGCCGATTCGGAGGCCGAGAGGCGGCGGGCTCTGGAGGAGCTCTTTCCCTTCGTCAAGGCGGCCGTCAAGGGCACGCTCGAGGCCATGGGGGGCTACCCGGTCACGATCCGGCTTCTCGACCCGCCGCTCCACGAATTCGTGCCCAAGAGCGACGAGAAGCGGGCCGAGCTCGCGCACGAGCTCGGCGTCCCGGTCGAGGAGGTGCGGAAGCGGGGCGAGGAGCTCCACGAGTCGAATCCGATGATGGGCCACCGCGGGGTGCGCCTGGGAATCAGCTACCCCGAGATCTCGGAGATGCAGTTCCGGGCCGTCCTGGAGGCTTCGGCCGAGCTCTGCGCCGGCGGGAAGAAGTGCCTGCCCGAAATCATGATCCCGGTCACGAGCCACGTCAACGAGCTCACCCACCAGAAGGCGATCTGCTTGAGGGTGGAGGCCGAGGTGCGGGCCAAGTACGGATTGAAGCGGATCGCCTACCTCTACGGCACGATGATCGAGGTGCCGCGCGCGGCGCTGACCGCCGACGAGATGGCCCGCGAGGCGGAGTTCTTCAGCTTCGGCACGAACGACCTGACCCAGATGACCTTCGGATTCTCGCGCGACGACATCGGCGCCTTCATGAAGGTCTATCTCGAGAAAAAAATCCTGGCCGACGACCCCTTCCGGACCATGGACATCCACGGCATCGACAAGCTTGTGAGGATCGCGGTCGAGAACGGCCGCCGGACGCGGCCGGACCTGAAAATCGGGATCTGCGGCGAGCACGGCGGCGACCCCGAGTCGGTCGAGCTCTGCCACAAGGCGGGGCTGAACTACGTCAGCTGTTCGCCCTTCCGCGTGCCGATAGCGCGCCTGGCCGCCGCCCACGTGGCCATCGAGGAAAAGATGGGCCTCACCGGCCCCGATTAATAGGGGGACACAATACCTATTTACCTTAATTCAACTTGAGAAATTAGGTGAATAGGTATTGTGTCCCCCTATTTGAAAGCTCGGCCCAGGCGGGGAAAAAAAAGAGAGGCGCTCCCTCTCCTCACGGGAGAAGAAATGGAGCGCCTCTCGCGGGATTCTTGAATCCTAGAAGCGGACGAAGAAACCCACAACGAACGAAAAGCCCGAGAAGTCGACCTTGGCCTCGCGGGCGTTGCTCACCCCGGTGCCGGAGGGTTTCGTGTCGTCGATAACGATCATAGGGAATGTCATGGTTCCCAGATCGCCCTCGAAATAATAAAGAGTTCCCTCATAGGTCGTGCCGTTCCTCTCTTCGCCCTCGAAACCGGCGAACGAAGCGAACCGGCCCTGAAGTTCGGCCACGATGCCGAACATCGGTGATAGGGCGTATTCAAGGCCCAGCCCGCCGTGAAATCCCAAACCACTCCCCGAGGCGTCGTACTCTGTGGTGTATGTGCCGCTGTTGGTCTCGACATTCATGTAGTTGGCTTTGGCCAGGTAATAGCCGGCGCCGGCGTTGAAAAAGACGTTCATATTGGCGCCGGCGGGGATGAAATAGTAGAAGCTCAGGCGAAGGGGTATGGCGCTCGCCTTTACGGTGTGGTCCATTGTTACGGTATAGGTGCCCAAGGTCCCTTCCCAGATAGAAGTTTTGGAAGCGGACAGCATGCCGGCGCCTATCCCGATGCCCATGTTGGGATTGAACATGAGGAGGAATTCGCCGCCGAAGTTCAGGCCGAGCTTAGCCCCTGCGAATTCACCGGTAGTCGTATAGCCGAGAATGGAGGCGAACCAATCCCAAAAGTCGAACCAGCCTTCCGCCCCGGCGTTGAGGTCGCCGCCGTTGAGCATGTTCAGGCCGCCGTAAGCCTTGAACCCGAACCTCATTTGGGCTTGAGACGACGACGGCAGGAACAGGGCGAGGATACCGAGACACACGATGAGAGACACAATGCGTTTCATAGAGCCCTCCTTATTTTAATGAGTCTATTCTATTCATCTCGCCGGATATGTCAATAGGGGGACACAATACCTATTCACCTCATTTGTGGCGATCCGATAAAATGCGCCTGGAAGCCGCATAATAAGGGGACACAATACCCATTTACCTCATTTCTCCGATTCAGAAATCCGCCTATGTTTCATATTTTGGAAAAGCGTGTATTTCCTGCTTAGCGCCACGCGGGAAGGCAGAGTTCCAATTGAACTTGGGAAGGTGAAAGGGAAAAGCGCCGGGCGCGCGGCTGGCTCGCAGCAAATCCTGGGCGTTCTTAGGGGGGCGAAGCGCCTTGGGGAGAGATGAAAACCGATCAGGCGGACCGCGGAGGGTGTCCCGGGGCGGAAGCCCAGAGGGAACGGTCAAACGCGGCGCAACGGCAGGGGACAAGCGCGGCTGAATAATGGAAGCGGTCGGCGGGAAAGAGCGGGAAAATGTACGGGACACAATGCTTTTTGAAGGAGGCAAACAGCGAAACGAGGCATTGTGTCCCGGTATGGAAAGGACGGGACTGACGGACGGACGGCCGATGCGTTTCGGCCGAGAACTCGGGAAGTCCCTGACTCGTCCGTTGGGCCGCCAATCCCGCCGCTTGGATTTCTTTCACCGGACGCGATCTCGAAGCTGTCGCCGCCCCAATCACATGACCTCGATGAAATGGTGAATGGGCGCCTGGGTGTAGAACAGGTGTTGGTCGCCCGCCTGCCGGGCCAGCCTCAGGACCTCGTTGGCCGAGAACGCCTGGACGAAGATTTCCATGCCGGCGAAGGTGATGAACAGGGCCAGGATGAAGATCGCTATTTTCGCCTTGAAGCTCATTGCCGTTCTCCTTATGTTTATGTCTTTCACGTTCTTCACTCGTTAATACGAAAGATGGGGCAAAAGAGTTTCCTTGGAGTGCATTTAGGCTCGGAAAAAGATTCAAAATTTTGTACAACAGAACGGCGTCCCTTTGTTAACGACGGCCACAAAGTGACGTCCAAAGCCGGGCCGAACGCCTGGGGCCGGGAATCGGCAGAACGAGGAAATTGGGTTAATGGGTATGATGTCTCACAATTAAGAACCGAAAGTCTTGTCCAGATTGGGATTATGGGGGATTTCGAAATAAGGTGAATAGGTATTGTGTCCCTCAATTAATCACGGTATTCTCGGGGCGTGACATTGCGGGGAGGTCAGATATGAAGGACATGCGCGGAATCATGTTCATGCTGGCGTTTTTGTCGCTCTGCGCCGGGCCGGCGCTGCGGGCCGGAGAGAGTTCCAAACCCGGCCCCTATCTCGTCGGCGGCGAGCGCCACGGCCGTTCCTTTTTCCCGGCGGTGGACTATCCCGAGACGCGCCCTCTCAAGCCCGGGGAGATCGATTTCCGCCACTACCACAAGTATGACGAGGTCGTCAGTTTCCTCCGGCAATGGGAGAAGGATTATCCGGACATCGTCTCGCTCTATTCCGTCGGAAAAAGCTGCGAGGGCCGGGACATCTGGCAGATCACGATCACCAACAAGGCCACGGGCAAGGACACGGACAAGCCGGCCATGTTTCTCGAGGGGAACCGCCACTCGGGCGAGGTCACGGCCGCCGAGTCGGCCCTCTATTTCGCCTGGCACGTCCTGACCCGTTACGGCAGCGACCCGGAGATCACCCGCCTGGTGGATTCCTCGGCGCTCTACGTCCGGGTCAAGAACAACCCCGACGGCGCCGAGCTCTACCTCAACACCGCCCAGAGCAACCGGAGCACGGTCCGGCCCCACGACTCGGACGGCGACGGGCTTCTCGACGAGGACCCGCCCGACGACCTCGACGTCGACGGGTATTGCCGCCAGATGCGCATTAAGGTGGAGAAAGGCAAGGGCGAATTCGTCGTCGACCCCGAAGATCCGACCGGCCGCCTGATGAAGCGGGCCGCAGAGGGCGAGGGGGACTACCTCCTCTACAGCGAAGGCCTGGACGACGACGGCGACGGCAAGTACAACGAGGACGGCGTCGGCGGCCTCGACCTCCACCGCAACTATCCCGAGAACTGGCGGCCCGAGCCGGGGCGCGATCGGACCGGCCGGGGATGGACCCAGCTCGGCGCGGGCGCCTATCCCCTCTCCGAGCCCGAGACGCGGAGCGTCGTTCTCTTCCTGCTTGAGCATCCCAACGTTTCGGTCGGCCAGACCATGGACACCGCCGTTCCCATGCATCTGCGGCCGCCCTCGACAAGCCGCAGCGAGGAGTCGATGTTCGCCGAGGACCTGGCGATCTACAGGCACTTCGACGCCGAAGGAAAAAAAATCACCGGCTACCCATACGCCGGCGACGTCTACTGGGATTACGCCAACATCGGCCGCAGGGAGTGGAGGCGGATGATGCGCGGCGGCGAGGATGAGGAGGAGGGCCCGGCGGGCCGGCCGCTCTTCGGCCACTCGCCCGACTTCGGCTATTTCTACTACGGCGCCGTCTGGTACGGGGACGAGTTGTGGAACGGCGGCCGGGTCAAGGATTACGACGGCGACGGCCGGATCACTCCTCTCGAGGTTCTGAGCTGGAACGACGAAGCGCTCGGCGGCCGCGGATTCAAGGATTGGACAAAGTTCGACCACCCCCAGCTCGGCGAGGTCGAAATCGGCGGCTACAATCCCAAATTTTTCAGCCAGAACCCGCCGGTCGAATTCCTGGAGGAGTGGGCGCGCAACGAGGCGCTTTTCAACCTGCTCCTCGCCAAGTCCCTGCCGCGGGTGAAGGTCGTCTCGGCCGAGGCGAAGCCGGTGAAGAAAAGCGCGGGTGTCTTTGAACTCGCCTGCGTCGTGGTCAACGAGGGATTCCTTCCCACCGCCCTGCGGAGGGCGGAGAGGGTGAAAATCGTACGGCCGGACCGCGTCGAGATCGGGCTCCCGCAGGGCGCGGCGCTCGAGAAAGGATTCAGGCCGCGGGTCGAGATCGGGCGGTTGAAAGGCGGGGAAAGAAAAGAGGTGCGCTGGCGTTTCAGGCTCGCGCCGGCGCCGGAGAAGGCGGGGCAGGGAGCGGAGGCCGAACCGGTCGATAGGCGACCGGCCGAAACCGAGCCCCCGATTGTCGAAGTGACGATTTCCTCCACGCGCGGCGGCGTGGACAGGAAATCAGTGACGGTAAATCGGTGACAAAGAATCGGCGACCGAGACAGCATTTCCTTATCAGGAATTCTCGAAAAGCCGAACATTGGAAAGGGCATGACTTTTAAGAATCCCCGAAGGCGGCCGAATCCGCTCATCCCGGCGGGCCGGTCTCATGAACAGCTCGTCGCGACTTCGACGGAAACAGCGTAGGATGAAAAATCTGACGAGGGCGGTTCTCATCGCCGCGGGCGCGCTCTTCACGGCCCTCGGCGTTCTCGGCATGTTTCTGCCCCTGCTGCCGACCACGCCCTTCCTGCTCCTGGCCGCCTGGTTTTTCGCCCGCAGTTCGAAGCGGTTCCTCGACTGGCTTTTGAACAACCGCCTGTGCGGGCCGTATATAAGAAACTATCGGGAGGGCGCGGGGATATCGCGCCGGAGAAAGGCCCTGACCATCGCCCTTTTGTGGCTGACGATTGCCGCTTCGGCCTTGTTCTTCGTGACGCCCTGGTGGGGCAAGGCCGGGCTGTTCGTCGTCGCCGTCGGAGTGACGATTCATCTGCTGATGATGAAAACGTTCAAGCCGAAAGCCGCCGAAGCCGAAGCGGCGTCAACCGGCTGCGGTCAATCTGCGCCGGGCCGAGGACAGAAGACGAACACTCCGATCATTTCCGGGGGCGGACAAACTGCCGGACGGCCGCCGGAGGGCGTGTTGTGAGCCGGCCCGGGACAGAGCGCGGCAATCCGACCGTCATGATCTCCGTCACGCTCTGCGGTAACGGCAAACGATAAAAAATACAGGAGGAATTCCGATGAAAGCCGTTGTCGTTTATGAATCTCGGTGGGGGAACACGGCCGCCGTGGCCAAGGCGATCGCGGAGGGCCTGGGGCCGGAAGTGCGGGCTTTGTCGACCGCCGAGGCGACTCCCGATGTCCTTGCGGGAGCGGAGCTCATTGTGGCCGGCTCGCCGGTCATGGCCTTCAGTCTGCCCACGGAAAAGATCCGGTCGGACTTGGCCGCCAAATCCGGCAAGGCCCCCAAACCGCCCGACCTGTCCCATCCCTCCATGCGCTCTTGGCTCGAGGCGCTTCCCGCGGGCGCCGGGCGCGGCCGGGCGGCGGCCTTCGAGACGCGGTTCCGATGGTCGCCCGGCGGCGCGACGCGGGGCATCCTTCGCCGCCTCAAGCGCGCGGGATACGAGCCCGTCGGCAAGGGGATGAAATTCATCATCAAAGGCTCCTACGGCCCGATGCGAGATGGCGAGTTCGAACGGGCGCGTCAGTGGGGCGAGGAACTCGCCCGGACCTGAAGCGAATGCATTTCGTCAACAGGGGGAAATAAGGTCAATAGGTATTGTGTCCCCCTATTTCCCCTGTTTCATTGTTTCCTCTTGTAGCTGATCGCCAGGCCCGCCCGGCTGTCGGGATCGATCGAGGTTTCAAAGCCGGATTGCGCAGTCATGAAGTCGTAGAATTCCCCTGTCCCGCTCCTCCACCTGCCGCGGCCGCCCGGCCGGGGAATAAAAACATTGTGGGCGGCGATGCAGCCGCCGGGCACGAGCTTGGGGATGACCGCCCGCGCGTAGTTTGTGTACCAGTCCTTGTCGGCGTCGATGAAGACGAAGTCGAACGGGCCCGCCAGGGCGGGGACAAGCTTATGGGCGTCGGCCAGGAGGGCGTCGATGAATGCGTCCAGTCCCGCCTCCCTGAAATTGGCGACGGCCTCGCGGTGCCGGCCGGTGTCGATCTCGACGGTGACGAGGCGGCCGCCCGTCTTGCTGAGCGCCCAGGCGATCCAGATGCCCGAGTGGCCTGTCGACGTTCCGATCTCGAGGGCGCGGGTATAGCCGTTCCTGACGATCAGGTCGTGAAGAATCCTTCCATCGGCTTCGGGGACGTTCATGTCCCGCCAGGAGTAGCGGTGCTTCTCCAGGAAGGCGCGGACCTTGGCGTCCCGGCCCGCGTTTTGATCGGGAGCGGCCTGTCCGGCGGCTTTGGGAACGGCCGTCTCCGCGGCAAAAACACAGATCGAGCCGACCAGGAAAAACAGAAGAGCTGAGCGTTTTATCCTCACAATAATTTTGACGCCGCCGGTCAAGCAATCTTCCCGGCGGCTCATTTTCCCGCCGGGGGAAATGAGGATAAGAGGTATAATGTCCCCTATTTTCCTCTTGTTTTTCCGTCTCCGGGCCCAAGGCCGCCCCGCAGGGAATTGTCTTTCATAGGGGCTTCATCTATATTACATCCTTCCTATTCAAGATCGGGAGCCGAAATTCCGGGTTGGAGAGGAAAGGCAGCCGCGCCACGGGCCCCGGCTCGGACGCAACGCCAGGCCGCGTCCCTGTGTTTGAGGCAGAAAGGCCGTCCGACGCGAATGCGGCCTCCCCGCGGCGCCGAGGAGCGGATTTACGGAAGATTTGCGGGAAGTCCGCGTCCAAATCATGGACGCAGGACTTCAGGCCATGAAAGACTTTGATGGAAGAACAAGAGCTCATCCGACGGTCCCGGGATGGGGACCGGAAGGCTTTCGGCGAGCTCGTCGGCAAATATCAGGTTAAGGTGCACAATTTGGCATACGGTTTCACCCGCAACGACGCCCAGGCCGACGACCTGGCCCAGGACATCTTTCTCAAGGCCTGGCTCGGCCTGTCGAAGTTCCGTTTCCGCTCCGGCTTCGGGACGTGGCTGTACCGCATCGCGGTCAACCACCTCAAGGACCACCTGAGGAAGCGGGCGTCTTCCCGGGAAATCCCGCTCGAGGAAGGCGGCGTCCGGGCCGCCTCCCAGAACGCCCACAACGCCGAGAAGGAAGCCGGGGAGAAGGAGAGGCGGGCGGCGCTCGTTCAGGACTGCCTGGCCGGGCTTCCGGAAAAGCTCCGGATGATCCTGACGCTTCGGGACATCCAGGGCCTGTCCTACGAGGAGCTCTCCCGGACGCTCCGCCTTTCGGCCGGGACGGTGGATTCCCGCCTGTTCCGGGCGCGGAGGATGCTCCGCCAGAGGGTCCAATCCCGGCTGGCCGGGGAAAGGAGGTCGCCATGAACTGCCGCCAGGCCGAACGCCGGCTTCTTCGCCGGCACGACGGCCGCTTGTCGGCCGCCGAGGAAAAGCGACTCGATCTCCATCTCCTTTCCTGCCCGAAGTGCCGGGAAATCGAGAACGAATACGGGCTGCTTTTCAATACGCTTGCCCGCCCCGGCGCCTCCGGTCCGCGGCCCCTGTTCTGGCAGCGGCTCGAAGCCAGGATCGAGGAGAGCGGGAGGGAAAACGGATGGGCTCCGGTGCGGCGGTGGTGCCGGAGGGCCGTTCCCGCGGCTCTGGCCGTGACGGCCGCACTGCTCGCCGTCCTCCTCGTCCTATCCCCCGGCCGCCGGACCGAGCTGAGCCCGAGCGAAGCCCTGCTCCTGCGCAACGACAATCCCCTGACCGAGACGCGGACTCTCCTCGAGGAGAAAAGGGTTGAGGACAGGAACATGATGCTCATCTTCGCCTCGTCGGGGGATTTCTCCTGGCAGCGCTAGGCGGGGAAAAGGAGATTCCATGAAAAAACGACCCACGGCGTGGCTCGCGGCCGCTTTGGCCGTCGTCTTCCTGGCCGGAGCCGCGGCCGGTATCTTTTTCGAGCGGCTCGTCCTGTCGCCGCGCGGCGGCCATGGGCGGCCTTCCGGCCATTTTCCCTCGCTTGAAATACTGGCCCGGGAGCTCGACCTGACGGCCGACCAGCAGGCCCGCATCAAGGACATCTTCGAGCGGAACGAGGAGCGCTTCCGCGGCCTGCGGGGAGACATCCGCAAGAACCTGAACGACATCCGGGAGCAGCTCAAGCGCGAAATCGACGCCGTCCTGACCCCGGAGCAGATCAAAAAGCTACAAGACATGATCGCCCGGCATAAAGACAAGGCCCGCCGCGAATACGAACGGCGCAATCCCGGCGGCCAAGACCGTCCTCCCGTCGATCAGAAGGAACAGAGAAGAGAAGGAGAAAGACCGAAATGAAGCTCAAGCTGAAGAAAAAGCCCGTCATCATCGGCGCGGCCGCCGTTGTCGCCGCAGCCCTCGCGCTATGGCTCTTCGTTTTCAAGGGCAACGGCAACGACCAGGCCTTCTACCGCAAGGAAGCCGTCAGCCGGGGCGACATCGAGGCCGTGGTCGTGGCCTCGGGGACGCTCAATCCCGTGGACATCGTCGAGGTTTCGACCCAGGTGTCGGGCCGGCTGGCCGAGATCTACGTGGATTTCAACACGCCGGTCAAGGCCGGCCAGGTGCTGGCCAAGATCGACCAGTCGAGTTTTCTCACCCGGCTCGACCAGAACGAAGCCAACTTCCGCAGCGCCCAGGCCTCCCTGGACAAGTCCAAGGTGACCCTTGACAGCATGAAGAAGAAATATGAACGGGCCCTGAGTCTGTTCGAAAAGAACCTCATCTCCTTCGAGGAGAAGGAAGACGCCGAAACTCAGTACCTGAACGCCCAGACCGACGTCAAGTCGAACGAGGCCCGGCTCGAGCAGGCCCGCTCCCAGCTCGACTCGAGCCGGATCGACCTGGAATACACGGTCATCCGCTCGCCCATCGACGGCATCGTCATCAACCGGGCGGTCAACGTCGGCCAGACCGTGGCCGCGAGCTTCCAGGCGCCCAAGCTGTTCGAGATCGCCAACGACCTGAGCCGGATGCGCGTCGAGTGCTCGGTGGACGAGGCCGACATCGGCAAGGTCCAGGAGGCCCAGGAGGCCCGTTTCACCGTGGACGCCTTCCCCAACGACCAGTTCACGGGCAAGGTCATCCAGGTCCGGTACTCCCCGGTGGTGACGCAGAACGTTGTGACCTATGTCTCCCTGGTGGACGTCGAAAATCCCGGACTCAAGCTGCGTCCGGGAATGACGGCCACGGTGTCCATCGTCACCGGACAGGCCAAGAACGTTTTGCGCGTGCCGAACTCCGCGCTGCGCTTCCAGCCCGAACTGACGGAGGAGCAGATGGCGGCCCTGACGCAGAAATTCCGCGAGGAGATGCAGGCCAAGCGCAAGGCCGAAGGCGGAAGCCCGGCCGGCGGCGTGAGCGGCGCCCCGACGGCTTTCGGGGGCGGCAATTCGGGCGGCGGCGCCCCCTCGCAGGAAATGATCGCCCGCTTTCGCCAGTCCGGCTCCTCCGCGCGGTCACGCCAGATGTCGCGGGTCTGGATCGAGTCCAAGGGCGAGCTCCTGATGGTGTTGGTCCGAACGGGCGTTTCCGACAACGCCTACACCGAGATCGTCCGCGGAGACCTCAAGGAGGGCCAGGAGGTCATCATCGGCCTGAACGGCGGGTCGGACGGCAGGGGAGGCGGCCCCATGCCGGGCGGAATGCGCTTCATCATGCGCTGATCGCGAAGGCGCGGACTCCGTATAACAGAACGGCAAGGAAAATGAGAATGCCTACAGACAACGTCTTCATCCGGCTGGAAAACATCGGCCGGACTTACGATGTCGGAGAGACCCAGGTCCATGCCCTGCGGGAGGTGAACACCTCGATCAGGCGGGGCGAGATGATCGCCATCATGGGGCCCTCGGGTTCCGGGAAGTCCACGCTGATGAACATCCTCGGCTGCCTGGACAAGCCCACGGCGGGGAAATACATTCTCGAGGGCGATCCGGTCTCCGCCCTGGACAGGGCGGAGCTGGCCAGCGTTCGGAACCAGAAGATCGGGTTCGTTTTCCAGAGTTTCAACCTCCTGTCCCGCACGACGGCCCTGGAAAACACCGAGCTCCCCCTGCTCTATGCCCCCCACATCTCCTCCTCCGAGGCCCGGGACAAAGCCCTTCTCGCCCTGGCCCAGGTCGGGCTGGAGGGCCGGGAGCACCACAAGACCAACCAGCTCTCGGGCGGCGAGCAGCAGCGGGTGGCGATCGCCCGGTCGCTCGTCAACAACCCCTCCCTGCTTCTGGCCGACGAGCCCACGGGCAACCTGGACAGCAAGACCGGCGAAGAGATCATGAAAATCTTCACCCGGCTCAACAAGGAAAAGGACATCACAATCATCCTCGTCACCCATGATCCGGACGTGGCGGCCATCGCCGGCCGCAAGATCCATCTGAAGGACGGCCGGGTCGTACGCGAAGAGAGAAATTGACATGAACATCTGGAGAACGAGCAAGATATCGCTTCGGGCGCTCGCCCGCAACAAGATGCGGTCGTTCCTGACCGCCCTGGGCATCATCATCGGCGTCGGGGCGGTCATCGCCATGATCAGCATCGGCAACGGCGCCCGCACGGCGGTCGAGGAGCGGTTCAACGCCATGGGCAGCAACCTGCTGTTCGTCCGGGCCGGGAGCCGCGAGTTCCGGGGCGTGCACTCCGGATCGGGCTCCTACACCAACCTCAGGCCCGAGGACGCCAAGGCCATCTTGGAGCAGTGCGACGCGGTGAAATACGTCTCGCCCTCGGTCTCGAGCCGGGCCCAGGTCGTCTACGGCAACAAGAACTGGAACACCTCGATCCAGGGCGTGGGCGAGATGTACCCTCAAATCCGCAACTGGGGGGTGACCGACGGTACGTTCTTCGACGAGACCCACGTCCGCTCCGCGGCCAAGGTGTGCGTCCTGGGCTACGAGGTCAAGACCAACCTCTTTGAGTTCGAGGACCCCATCGGCCAGGTCATCCGCATCGACAAGATGCCCTTTCGGGTTCTGGGCGTCCTCAAGTCCATGGGCGAGTCTGGCGGATTCTTCAACCGGGACGACATGATCGCCATGCCCTACACCACGGTCCAGAAGCGGCTGCGGGGCATCGACTACATCAGCTCGATCGACATCTCGGCCGTGAGCGCCGCGCGCACGAGCGACGCCCAGAGGCAGATCGAGGAGGTCATGCGGCTCCGCCACAGGATCGCCCCCGGCGCGGCGGACGATTTCAGCGTGGGCAACATGGCCGACATCTCCCAGGGGGCCCAGGAGGCCACGGGCATCCTGACAAACCTTTTGGGCGGCATCGCCCTCGTGTCGCTCATCGTCGGCGGCATCGGGATCATGAACATCATGCTCGTCTCGGTCACGGAGCGCATCCGGGAGATCGGAATCCGCATGTCGGTCGGAGCCCGGGAGAAGGACATCCTTCTCCAGTTCCTGACCGAGGCCGTGACGCTGAGCGTCATGGGCGGCCTGATCGGCATCGCCCTGGGCATCGGAGCCTCGCGGCTCATGTCCAAGCTCGGGGGCTGGAATACGGTCGTCTCCCCGGGGTCCGTGCTGCTGGCCTTCGTCTTCGCCGCCTCGGTGGGGATCATCTTCGGGTTCTATCCGGCCCGGAAGGCCTCCAAGCTCGATCCCATCGAAGCCCTGCGATACGAATGAAAGTCGTTCTGCGACAATTCCATCGATTCCGGCGTCAAGCGTATAGATACTAAGGAGTGCGATGACATGAACAGAAAAATGACGGGCATTGTCGGCTTGATCCTCCTCGGCCTGGCCGTCCCCGCGGCCGCCGGGCCCGAGGTGCCGGCTCCCCAGGAGAAAACCCTGTCGCTGAGCCTGGAGGCCTGCATTATCAAAGCGCTGAGCAACAACTACGATCTGGCCGTCCAGGTCATGACCCCGGAAACGGCGGACATCGCCGTTTCCATGGCCGGAGAAAAGTTCATCCCGACCCTGGCCTTCGCCTACAGCCGCCGCGACACGGCCCAGGCGTCCTACTCCTTCCTGGAAGCCTCCGACCAGGTGACCCAGCTCCGGGACAACACTTCGGTCCAGATCAACCAGCAGCTCCCGTTCGGCGGCAGCCTGGGGCTGACCCTCTCGGGCGCCAAGACCGACACCAATTCCCGATTCCAGATGATCAACCCCCGCTTCGAAACCCAGCTGAACTTTTCATTCTCCCAGCCCCTGCTGCGCGACTTCGGCCTGGACATGAGCCGCCGGGAGATCCTCATCGCCCAGAACAACCTCCGGATCGCCGAGGAAGACTTCGCCCAATTCGTTCAGGGCCTTGTCTACCGGGTCGAGGAGGCCTACTGGAACCTCGTCTATGCCATCGACTATCTCGATGTCCGAAGGCAATCCCTGAAGCTGGCCGAGGAGCTCCTGGATAAAAACCGGCGGTCGGTGGAAATCGGAACCCTGGCGCCTATCGACGTGCTCAACGCCCAGGCCGACGTCGCCTCGCGCGAGGCCGATGTTTTGGACGCCCAGGTGCTGGTGAAAAACTACGAGGACGTGCTGCGGGCGGTCATCAATCTCGCGGCCGACGCCGCCGGCCTGAGAATTCTTCCCTCCGACAGGCCCATATTCGAAGAAGCCTCCGTCGACCTGGACGAGGCGCTCACGACCGCCCTGGCCAACAGCCCCGAGCTCTCTTCCAGCCGCATCGACATCCGGACCAAAGAGCTGAACCTGACCTACGCCCGCAACCAGCTCCTGCCCGGCCTGGACCTCACCGCCCAGTACTGGAGCCCCGGCGTTTCAGGGACGCAGATCCTTTACGAGGGCGGGAACCCGCTTTTCGGCGGCGTCATCGGCACGATCCCCGGCGACGTGACCGAGGCCATGAAGGACACGTTCAATTTCAGGTACCGGAACTGGTCGGTGGGCCTGACGCTGTCCCTCCCGCTGAACGCGGTCTTCTCCCGGGCCGCCGCGGCGCAGGCCAAAGTGGCGCTCGATCAATCCCAGGCCCTGCTCAAGAGCCGCGAGCAGCAGCTCGACATCGAAGTGCGGAGCGCCGTGAGGGCCGTCCAGACGAATTTCATGCGCGTCCAGGCTTACAAGGCCGCGCGCGAGCTGGCCCAGAAAAGACTGGAAGCGGAGGAGGAGAAGCTGCGGGTGGGATTGACCACCAACTACTTCGTCCTCCAGTACCAGCGCGACCTGGCCGACCGACAGACCCTGGAGCTCCGGGCCCTGATCGACTACAACCTGTCCCTGGCCAAACTGGCCCAGGTCAAGGGCGTCAACCTGAAAGAAAAAAACATCAGCATTGTCGATCTGATGAGCAGGGATTAGAGCGGTCCTCATGCCCAGGCGCGTGTGTCCCCCGGCCGCGGGTTTTCTTCTTCCGGCCGTCCTCCTGGCCGCCGCCGCGCTGCAGGTCTGTCGATCCCCGGCGCCGGGCCCCGGGAACGTCATCGTTCTCTGCGCCGGCGACAGCCTCACGGAATGGGGGTATCCCCGCCACCTGAGGCGGCTTCTTGAAAGGGACGGCGTCCGCGCCCGGATCCTCAACTACGGGCGAAGCGGCAACACGTCGGGGGAATATCTTCGCTTCCTCGAGGGAGCGGCAAGAAGGCTCGAAGCGGGAAAGCCGGACTTCATCCTCCTCCAGCTCGGAACGAACGACGTCCGCGTCGACGGGGATAGGACCGGGACCGCGGAATTCATGAGCAACATGCGCCGCATCATCGGGATCTTTTCGGGATTCAGGGACCGCGCGGGAGAGGCGCCGCGGATCTTCCTGGCGCTCATCCCGCCCGTTCCCCCGAGAATCGAATTTCCGTTCTCCCCGGAGTCGTCGGCCCGCGTCGAGAAGGAGATCAACCCCGCGCTTCGCCGACTGGCGGGCGAGCTGAGCGTCGAGCTGGTCGACAACTTCATGCTTTTCAAGGATGCGCCCGGGCTCCTTCCCGACGTCCACCCCACGAGCGAAGGCTACAGGCGCCTGGCCGCATCGTGGCACGTCGCCCTCAAGCCGCATCTCCCCCGCTGAATCTGCCGGTAATGCCGCGGCTTGCAAAGCGGCCTCATGCGGCCGCAGTCCAAAAATGAGACCATGCGCGCCCTCTTCCTCCAATTTCCGGCTTTCGCTCCGCGCATGAATAAGGGAAGTCCGATGTTTTCCCGAGACATATCTCCGGGATCGCATTGTCGGCCCTGTAGCCGCGGGGGGAGGCTTTTATTCAACCCCATTCATAAAGGCCGGGATCGCGTTTTGTAGCACGGCGACGCGCCGCCGCCAGGGAAGGAGAGAAACCAGGGGGACTTGCAGTCGCCCGCGGCCGGTGCTATCATGAAGGCAACTCTTGATCACCGGACAAGCGAGTCCATTCAGGGAGAATTGTCATGAACAGAAGGCTTATCCGTCCCAATCTTTCCGAAATCAAGGAAAAAATGAAGAGCGAACAGGTCAAAAAAAAGCTCCACCCTCCGTTCGACACCTTCGCCGAGAATTATTACTACCTCAAGCAGATGAACAAGAAGACTCCCGTGGCCGTCGTTTTTGTGGACGGCGAGAGGGTCGAGGGCTACATCGAGTGGTATGACCGGAACTGCATAAAGGTCAATCGCGACGATGCTCCCAATCTTCTGGTCTACAAGAGAAACATCAAGTACATCCTCAAGCTGGACGAGGGCCGGGAGGAAGCCGAACGGGGCCCCGAACGCCCGAAATGACCCTGCCCCGCATCGGGGTCACGGTCGGCGACCCCGCCGGCATCGGGCCGGAAATCATCATCAAGGCTTTTTCCCGGCCTGAACGCCTTCCCGCGGCCGACTACATTCTCTATGCCCCGCGGAGTGTCGTAAAGGCCGAGGCGGACGCCCTGGGAATCGTTCCGGCCTACGGAACCGCGGTTTTCGCCGGCGGCCGGGAGGGCCGGCTGAGTCTTGCCACCCGGGAAGAGCCTCGGAAGCCTTTTCCCAAGGGGGCGTCTTCCGCCGAGGCCGGTCGCCTTGCCTTTCTTTATTTCCAGGAGGCGGTCGGTGACGCCCGGAAGAAAAGGCTCGAAGCCGTGGTTACGGCTCCGATTTCCAAGACGTCCTGGTCATCGGCGGGAATCGAATGGCGGGGGCATACCGAGTACCTGGACCATCTCTTCCCCGGGACGATCATGACTTTCTGGTCGGAGAGGCTGAAGGTCGCGCTCTTCAGCCACCACCTTTCTCTGAGGGAAGCCCTGGCGCTTGTCCGGGAGGACAGCCTCTACAATTATTTCCTTCGTCTCAGGGAGGGCTTCCGACAGGCCGGACTGGGCGACGCGGAGTTTCTGCTGGCCGGCCTGAATCCCCATGCCGGGGAAGGGGGAGTACTGGGCGGCGAGGAATCCTCTGAAATCCTGCCCGCCGTCCGGAGGGCCCGCCGGGAGGGCGTCGACGTCAGCGATCCTCTCCCGCCCGACGTCGTTTTCCGCCGGGCTCTTGACCGTCCGAAGACCGTCGCCGTCGCCCTGTACCACGACCAGGGATTGATCGCCTTCAAGCTCCTGGCCTTCGAGACGGGAGTCAACGTATCGCTGGGGATGCCCTTCGTCCGAACGTCACCCGATCACGGCACGGCTTTCGATATCGCCGGGCGGAACGCCGCCCATCCCGCCAGCCTGGTCGAGGCCCTCAAGCTTGCGGTCCGGTTATCTGCGGCTTCTCTTTAGCTCGGCTCGGACTTCCCGTTCGACGTCCCGGGCCTTGATGGCTTCTTTTTTTTGGTAGAGCCTTTTTCCCTTGGCCAGCGCGACCTCGATTTTGACCCGCCCCTTGTCGTTGAGCAGGACCTTGACGGGCACCATGGTGTAGCCCTTCTCCTTGATTTTTCCCAGGAGGCGCTTGATCTCCCGGCGGTGGAGGAGAAGCTTGCGCTCCCGCAGCGGGTCGTGGTTGAAGCGGTTGGCCGCCTCATAAGGGCTGATGTGGGCGCTGACCAGAAACGCCTCGCCGTTCTTGATCTCGGCGAAGCTCTCCTTGAGGCTGATCCGGCCTTCGCGGATCGACTTGACCTCGCTGCCCAGAAGGGCGATTCCCGCCTCGAACGTTTCGACGAGGTCGTAGTTGAAGGACGCCTTCCGGTTGACGGCCACGACTCTCATGATCCGGATTCCTCAACAGCCCCGAGGCGGACCCGGACAAGACTGATGTGCCGCTTGGACATCTTCGTCACGGTGAAGACGTGGCCGAGATAGACAAGACTGTCCTGCTCACGGGGAATCCTCCCGAGCTCATCCAGCAGGAAGCCGGCCAGGGTGGAGTAGTTTTTTTTCTCCGGCAGGCCGAGAGACAGACGCCGGTTGACGTCTTTGACCGGAGCCTCGCCCATGAGGAGGTAGGTTCGCTCGTCGACCCGGGTCAGCCAGTCCTTCCTCTCGCCGTCGTATTCGTCCTCGATTTCACCGACGATCTCTTCGATGATGTCCTCGAGGGTGACGATGCCGTCCGTGTTGCCGAACTCGTCGATGACGATGGCCTGGTGAAGGTTTTTCTCCTGCAGCCCGAGCATGACTTTTTCCAGGGAAGCGGATTCCGGAACGAAGTATGGCGGACGGAGAACGTCTTTGAGCTTAAAGTCTTTATTATCAATTATATATGGGATTATATCCCGGGCATGAAGGACGCCTTCGACATTGTCCAGGCGTCCGCGGTAAACGGGAAAACGCGTGAAGGCGCAGGAGCGGATCGTTTCCAGAACTTCCGCGGCCGAGGCCTCGATGTTCAGGGCCACGACTTTCGGCCGGGGGGTCATGATGTCCTTGACCGGTCGGGAACCGATGTCCATGATTTCGGTGACCATCCTTTTCCGCAGGCTCGACATGCCCTTGACGCCCGAGGCCAGCAGAATTTTTGTCTCTTCCTCGCTGAACATGCCCCGGTCCGGCGAGGATTCGCCCCGAACGGGCCGGATAATGATGTCGGACAGAAAGGTGAAGACCTTGACCAGGGGATAGAACAGAATCATGAACAGGCGGATGGGATGGACGAGCAGAAACGAGATCTGCAGGGGCTTGGCGGCCGCGATCCGCTTGGGATTGAACTCGGAGAGGAAAAGGAGCAGCAGGGTGGTGACGATCGTGGAGACGAGAACGGCCTGGTTCCGGTCGGCGATGAGGGATACGAAAATCGCCGTGGCCAGGGACGCGGTCGCGACATTGGCCAGGGTGCTGCCGATGAGGATGGTGGCCAGGAGTGTTTCGATGCGCGCCAGCATGCGCCGGATCAGCCGGGCGCGCTTCGAGCCCTTTTTTTCGAGGTGGGCCAGCGTGTAGGGATTGGTCGCGATGAACGCCGTCTCCGAGGCGGAAAACATCACGCAAAAGAACAAAAAAATGAGCAATAACAGCAATGTTCTCGAGAACATCAGATGAAGGGTCAGAGCCCCATTTCGGTCTTGATGCCTTTGAAACAAACGGAGAGGGATTTCTGGATTCTTTTGTCGATCTCTTCCGGGGACAGGGAACAGGCCTGGGACATCTCGGAAACGATCAGGTCGCGCGCCCTCTCCATCATTTTTTTCTCGCGGAAGGAGAGCGGTTTCATCAGGCTGAGATAGTACAGCCCCTTGAGGACCGAGATCAGGTCGAGGAGCGAGCCCGATTTCATGAGGTTGACATGCTCTTTGTAACGGCCTTTCCAGTTCTTGGTGACTTCCACGGCGCCCTTGCGGATCATGCCGAAGATGTCGCGGACGCAGTCCTCGGAGATCGGACGCCGGATGCCCAGTTCGGAAGCGTTCGAGGAGGAGATCATGATCAGCGTGTTGTTGGAGAAGAGCCTCATGTGGTAGATTCGGAATCGCTCGCCGTTGATGGCCTCGTCGCGGATGGCCTCGACGACCCCCAGCCCCTGATTGGGATAAATGACTTTATCGCCAACCTTGAAGGAATCCATGAGGAGAAATTATACCCCATCGCGGATTTTTCGTCAAATGTCTATCAGGTTCAGATATATCCGATTTCGGTTGGAGGCATCTCCATTCCTGTGATTTTCCAGTAGATGTCGCTAGGGTCCTGTCGCGGCTCCCCCCCCCGGCCGTGCTCGCTGCTATGCTGCTGCGCGCGGGCGGGGGGCACCCCCGCCGCGCCTCCCTTTCTCATGAGTATCGGAATCACAGAAATGGAGATGCTTTCATTCCCTCGCCGCGGTTTTTCACGCCGCGGGTTCTCCGGGTTTCTCGGTTCGGCTTCGCGATACGCCCGCTTGCGCGGGCTGTGCTCAGCCGGCCGGCCTCCTGCATCTTCCGGAGACAGCTCCGAATTTGTTTTATGAATATTAGCCTCCCTAGCCCTCCTGGGGAATCAGGAGGGCCAAAGGAGGCTGTCTCCGGATAGGTCGGCCGGGAAATCCCTCGAAACCCGTCAAACTCGGGCTAAACCGCTCATGGAACCTCAACCTTTCCCCTATCCTATCGTCCTCTGATGAACTCGTTCATATACATAGTTAATGCCTTAGGGAAGGGGAAGGGTTTCGGTCCCCTTATCCTATCATCCTCCGCTTGACAGGAAACCCGCTCTCGGATAACATAACCCTCCTAAAACTTAAGGATACGGCCGCAGATGAAACCGACATTCCGCCCCAACGTTCGAAAGAGAAAAAAGACGCACGGTTT
>Ga0068714_10001202_pt1 | contig 39819 bp, 41 predicted proteins | sample MTBNYHSulfiMetaG_FD_62988 | JGI IMG/M metagenome (GOLD analysis project Ga0068714, IMG submission 62988) | Enrichment culture microbial communities from rom New York Harbor, USA that are MTBE-degrading - MTBE-NYH (New York Harbor Sulfidogenic)... | ecosystem: Environmental > Aquatic > Marine >... | reverse complement strand
GCGGAGCCGAGGCTGAAAGGTTATTTTCCACCTTCGCTTCCTTCTCCAGGGATGCAAGCGGCGTGACGCGGACTCTGGGTAATTCCTGTTCGGGCTGCAGTTCTACCAACTGCCAGAGCTGCGGACGGTAAATAGAGACGGTTATGTCCTCCCAAATCCAATCATTCAGAACGGGCATCGCCAATCTGCCACTACACTCAGGTAAAGCACCGCGATGGCTCTTCGACCGGATGGTCAGGCTTGCCAGGGAGATCGTCATTGCCATTGTGAGCGATTTCGGCCCAGAAGAGATGCTCAGGAGGGTATCTCACCCCTTTTGGTTTCAGGCCTTTGGGTGCGTTCTGGGTTATGACTGGCACTCGAGCGGCGTTACCACCACTCTGTGCGGAGCACTCAAAGCAGGTATAAGGGGGCTGGAAAAAGAGCTTGGCCTTTTTATCGCCGGAGGAAAGGGGAAGACCTCCCGAAAAACCCCTCTGGAAATAGAGACCTGGGGAGAACGGCTTTCTCTTGCTCCCTCACCACTTATTTACGCCAGCCGGATGTCAGCCAAGGTGGATAATTCCGCAATTCAGGACGGCTATCAGCTCTATCATCATACCTTCCTTTTTACCGGCACGGGTTCATGGGCGGTGGTACAGCAGGGAATGAACGTGGCTAACCGCTTTGCCCGGCGTTATCACTGGCTGGGCGAGAAAGTAACCGATTTCGTCGATGAGCCCCATTCTGCAGTTTTTTCCGAAGCAAAAGGCCAAGCCTTAAACCTGGTGGCATCGGAGTCGGGACCTGCTCGACATATGATAAGTGAGATTTCCGCCTCTGAGAAACCGGAGAACACCATAGCAGAGCTGAAAAGGATAAAGGTATTAAACCTACCAGCCCATCACCATATTTTGGCCAGTGATATTAATCCGGATAGCCTGAGTAAAACCCTCTTTATAGCCCGTGAGCGTCATCCGCAGAGCTTCGAAGAGCTCCTCAGCTTGAATGGCGTTGGCCCAAAGACAATCCGTGCGCTCAGCCTGGTTGCTGAACTGGTGCACGGAGCCAGGCCGAGCTATCGCGACCCGGCCCGCTATAGTTTTGCTCACGGCGGAAAGGATGGCATTCCGTACCCCGTTGATAGAAAAACCTATGATCAATCTATTGAGCTACTCAGGAGGGCGATAGGCAGGGCTAGGTTGGGTCTGAGGGAAAAAGATAATGCCATGCGCCGAGTACAATGCTTAAAACCTAGACTGGAATAATTGCCGGTAAAAGACGGCATGACTTTTCTAATCGCAAGAGGCAGTATCAGGACCCGACTTCTTGCATTTTTTTAGGTACAGTATTCCTCCTGCCATGAGGCCCGCCGCAGCACCAGCGGCGATTTTACCCAGGAGCAAGGCTGCATCGAACCAAAAACCCTGCGGGAATAGCATAATTAAATAATCCCTTGATGGATCCAGCATCCATAAGTCATTAGTAAAAGCAATAAAGTGGAACTGGGTGAACAACCGGTTGAAATCAAGTAACATTGATCCCGCTCCCAGCGCAACTATTATCCCCAGTGTGATGGCCAATCCTATCACCAGAGAACGTGCCAGTAGACGCCTATTCCGTTTCCTGTGCCATGAAATGCCGGCATAAATACCCGCATAAACCGCCATCCCTATAAAGAGATAACTGTTCAGCCTGACAAGCCCTTTAACATCCTTTAGATGATTTATTTCCCGCTGATTAAATAATTCAAAGCTCTCCCCATCCCTCGAAACATTTATACTGATAAGCTCATCTGAAGAATTAAAGTATGAAATTAAGCCCCTGGCTACCTTTTCCAATTCTTGATCATCGAGGCCGGTAACTTCACCGACGTTGTATTTTTCAAAACCGTTCTGATAAAGACGCAGGCTATTGAATTCGAAGTGCACCGTGGCCGATATAATCAAGGCAGGCAGGCTGCAGATAAAGAACCACCTGGCGATCTTTTCTAAAATGCTCAAAATAAAATTCTCCGTTCGTTACCTTGATTTTACAGGTTTGAGAGCAAAAAACAAAGAATGTCGGATGACCGGACCACGTGTTATAATGACGGTAAACTTGAAAGTCAAGCCATAATTCGATCGCATAATTAACTATGTTCACTCATCTTCATGTCCATACCGAATACAGTTTACTAGACGGAATGTGCCGCATCTCCGACCTCATAGAACGAGCCAGGGAACTGGGCATGACGAGCCTGGCCATTACCGATCATGGAGTTATGTACGGCGTTATCCAGTTCTACCTTGCCGCCAGAGAGGCTGGCATAAAACCCATCATCGGTTGTGAAATCTACCTTGCTCCTGGAAACCGCTTTGACCGAAGTGCGCGAGACAAGGATTACTACCATCTTGTTCTTCTCGCAAAGGACAGGGCGGGATATCAAAATCTGCTACAACTGGTAACGCTGGCCCATCTGGAGGGTTTCTATTACAAACCAAGGGTCGATAAAAGCCTTCTGGAGCAGTACAGCCGGGGCCTGATCGCCCTTTCTGCCTGCCTTTCCGGGGAGATCCCGCGACTTATCAACCAGGGATATCTTGACAAAGCGGAGGAGGCCGCCAGGTGGTATAAAAAAACCTTTGGGGATTTTTATCTCGAAATACAGCGACACCCGATCACGGAACTCGAAAGGGTTAACCAGGCCCTGATTGAGATGAGCCACAAGCTGGATATTCCATTGGTAGCTACCAACGATACCCATTATACAAAAAAGGAAGACGCGCAGGCACATGACTTTTTACTCTGTATCGGTAGAAATACTTCAATTTACGATGAAAAGAGAATGAAGATGCCCGGCGAATTCTTCTACCTGAAAACTCCCGAAGAAATGGCCGAGCTTTATCGCGATATCCCGGAAGCTATAGACAATACCGGCCACATCGCGCAGATGTGCAACCTGGAGCTTGAATTTGGTCGTTTGCACCTTCCCGAGATAGAGCTGCCGCCTAGAAAGACACCGGACCAGCACCTTTGCGATCTCTGTAATGAAGGATTTGCCTTACGCTACCCAGATCCAACCCCCCAACTGAAGCGTCAACTGGACTATGAACTGGAGGTGATTGAAAAAACCCAGTTCGCCAGTTATTTCCTGGTGGTCTGGGATATCATCTCCTTTGCTAAAAGGGAGGGAATCCTTTTCGGGGTCAGGGGAAGCGCGGCAGCCAGCATCGTTCTATATTGTCTCGGCATAACAGAAATCGACCCCGTTCAAAATAAACTTGTCTTTGAGAGATTCCTCAATGTCGAGCGTAAAGAAATGCCGGATATAGACCTCGACTTCGAGGACCACCGCAGGGATGAGGTGATCAGCTATGTGTCGCAGAAATACGGCGCCGACCATGTAGCGCAGATTATTACCTTCGGTACCCTGGGTGCCAGGGCAGCGATAAGAGATGTTGGCAGAGCGCTGGGGATGTCTTATGGAAGTGTCGACCGCGTAGCCAGGCTGGTTCCACCCACTCCGGGCATGACTCTGGCACGGGCCTTAAAGGAGAATTCCGAGCTAAGCGCTATCTACAGAGAAGACTCGGTAGCAAAGAATCTATACGATTCCGCCATAAAGGTTGAGGGAATATCACGTCATGCCAGCACCCATGCGGCTGGGGTCGTCATTGCCAAGGAACCCCTTATTGAACATGTTCCGCTACAACGGGTAGGCAAGGGAAACGGACAGGATCTCGTGATGACCCAGTTCGATATGGGGGATATCGCCCGTATTGGCCTATTAAAGATGGATTTCCTCGGTTTAATCAACCTGACCATTCTCGGAAGGGCCAGGGAAATTATTGCCAGAAACCACGGCATTCATATCGATCTGAGTTCTATTCCGATGGATGACAATAAGACCTTTCAACTTCTCGCTTCCGGAGAGACCGCAGGCATTTTTCAGCTTGAAGGGAGCGGCATGAGACGGTACATTAAAGAGCTTAAGCCAACCGTCTTCAGTGACATCGCAGCCATGGTAGCGCTTTACAGGCCGGGACCCATGGAACACATTCCCACCTTCATCAAGGCCAAGCACGGAATAGAGCCTATTCGCTATCCACATCCCGCTTTATCAAAAATTCTCGAGGAAACCTACGGAGTGATCGTTTACCAGGACCAGGTCCTTTTTATAGTACGGGAATTTGCCGGATATAGCCTGGGTGAAGCCGATATCTTCCGCAAGGCTATGGGAAAGAAGATTCCGGAGGTTATGCAAAAGGAAAAGCACAACTTTATCAGCCGTGCCCAACAAAAGGGATTCTCCGAAGAACTTGCAGAAGCAGTCTTCAGGCTTATTGAGCCCTTTGCCGGTTATGCCTTCAATAAGGCCCATAGTACCAGCTATGCCTTGATCGCTTATCAGACAGCCTACTTAAAGGCAAATTATCCCGCGGAGTATATCACCGCGTTTCTTATATCAAACACCGGTCAGTTCGAGAAGGTGGCCAGCGCCGTTGCGGAATGCCGCAGACTGGGAATAAACGTATTGGCACCAGATATCAACCGCAGTCGGTCTAACTTCTGTATAGATAAAGACGATGATGGCAACGTGGCCATACGTTTCGGCCTCAACAATATAAAAAACGTGGGGCTGGGGCCGGTAGAATCGATCATTGCAGAACGGGACAGGGATGGAGAATTCAGATCGATCGACGACCTCTGCCGCCGAGTAGACCTGAGAGGGATAAACCGACGCATACTGGAAAGCCTTATTAAAAGCGGCGCCATGGACTGTCTGGGAAACCGGGGTAGCCTGATTAATAGCATAAACAGCATTCTTTCGCTGGCACAGAGGGAACAGCGCTTGCGGGAAACCGGTCAATCTACAATGTTCGATCTGTGGGGTGGGGCCATGCCGATGCCAACTCCGCAGCTCGACCTCAAAGAAGGAGATATCCCTCTGGGAGAAAAGCTTGCCTGGGAAAAGGAACTTATGGGGATATATCTTTCCGAACATCCGTTCAGTGCAATGGCAGGAAACGGCGATTCATCCAATACAACATTGTGCGGGCAAATCGATGAAAGTATGGCTAACCAGACCGTGGTTACAGCGGGTATGGTTGATTCAGTGCGACATCTGCTCACCAGGGAGGGAAAAGCCTTCGCCAGCGCCACGCTGGAAGACCTGGACGGAAAAATAGAGGTAATGGTCTGGCCCAAGATCTATGCTGGTACCAAAGGGTTGTGGCAGGAAGGGAATCTGCTACTGGTGGAAGGTAAGGTAAGGGTCAGAGATGACCAGGTACAGCTAAACTGCAATTCAGTCCGAATCTATCAAATTCAGACACCATCTGAATCCGAAGATATCGCCGAAACTGAAGAGGCAACGGAGATATGCGAAACGACACCTGCCGCACCGAAGCGCCGCGTAATATTAAGCATTACTCAGACTGATGACAAGGCTGATGACCTTAACCGGCTCAACGAGACGATTGAAATATTGAAAAGATTCCCCGGTAGTGATGAGGTCTGGTTCAACGTCGTGAACGAAGAAAAAACCAGCACCCTCAAGATGGTTAGCGTGGAGGTAAATTACTGCCCCGAACTCAGCAATAGCCTGGCCCAGCTACTCGGCAATGAAAGTATCGAGGTTACGGAACAGGGTTGAAATTATATCCCCAGTATTTGGCGCTTCTTAGCTGTGAATTCTTCCTCGCTTAATATCCCCCGCTCCCTGAGAGAGGCCAGTTTTTCCAGTTCTTCGATGTAGGGAATATTGCGTGTCGCCACGCGATGGGCTTCCGGTACCGGAGGAGGAGCCGACCGGGCAGAGATTAGCTTTTCCTCGATGGCCTGCTTTATGTTTTCGAAGGCTGGCTGTTGAGCAGGCTTGAAAATAATTTTATAATCTTCCTGATTATTGATCCTTCCGGTGTTTGGTGTACCACTCTCGTGCAAAATCAGCTGAATACAGCCGTTTCCGAAGGTTCCTGCTTTTTTAATCTGTATCGATGCAACCTGAGAAAAGGTTATTTCGCTATCCCCTCTCAATCCTTTTTCCAGAAACGCAGGATCGCTCCTCTTTAAACGAATCCCGTTATCCAGTAGTACCAGATGACCGTCAATTCCTCGCGCATCCATAAGGATGGGACTCATCCGCTTCCCCTGGCGCTTTACCAGACGCTCTCCTTCTTCCAGCGAGGCCTTGAACTCTTCAACATATCTTTGCTCTTCTTCAGGAGTACGTTTCATCGCTTACCTTACAACACATATCATTATAACACCTGCCCTGCTATGATGCGAAGATTGTTTGGCCGCGGGTAAGAGGCTGTTGTATACTGATAAACAGGGTTTGATATCATTTTTTTAGTATAGCCCGTATCAGAAGTCTCATGCCTAAAAGAGAGGATGAATTTAAAAAATATGCCACAGGCCCAAAAGGTATACCGTTATGCCCGTTCTGCGGTCACAGGGAGGTGTACCCCATTAAGGAAAAAAGGATGATCTTTTTTACCAGGGTCGTTGCCTGGTCATGCGCCAACGAGAGGTGCAGAATGTATCGGAAGCCTTTTCCCTCACCGAGCTACGGTCCGGGAAGGGGTTAGCAAAAGCCGTCTGCTTAACTAGCGAGTCGTAATATAGAGCCAAAGACAGCGAAATGCTTTTAGAGGATACGTCAGGACACAGAAAGAGGCTGCACGAGAAATTTCATGCGGTCGGCCTATCGGGTTTTCACGACTACGAGATTGTAGAGCTTCTGCTAACACTGGGGTCACCTCGCAAGGACTGCAAGCAGCCTGCCAAGGTAGCTATTAAGAAATTCAAAACATTAAGAGGGGTTCTGGAAGCCTCGAAGGAAGAACTCGAGAAAATACCTGGTATTGGACCAATTAATGCTATCGGCATCCGGCTGGTGCAGGAAGTGGCAAGAAAATACCTCAAAGATCGGATTATAGACAGGCCAGTTTACCGCTCACCGGAGGCTGTATTCGATTATCTATACCATTCCATGCGCGATCTTAAAAAAGAGGTATTCAAAGTTATTTACCTCAATAGCAGGAACCAAATTATTGAAACGGACGATCTGTTCAAGGGTACAGTGAACGCCAGTGCTGTCGCTCCGCGGGAGGTTATCGAGGGCGCCATAAAGAACAATGCGGTGTCATTAATATTCGCCCATAACCACCCTTCGGGCGATCCTTCACCAAGCGAAAGCGACAGAATAATTACCAGAGAGCTCGTCTATGCAGCGAAAATAATGCAAATAAAGGTACTGGACCATATTGTAATCGGCGACAATACCTATTTCAGCTTCGCCGGGGAGGGACTGATTGAGCGATATGAATCCGGTATAAGTGCAGAATATTAAATTGTGGTAGCGGCCTCTCTCTCCGTCTGGAGCAATCGCGCTTTCAAGGCAGCACCGCCAGTAAAGCCTCCAGTAGCGCCGCTAGTCCTTATAATACGATGGCACGGAATAATGATCGGCAGGCGGTTTTTACTCAGAGCCTGTCCCACCGCTCTTGCCGCCATTGGCCGGTTGATGCACCTGGCTAGCCAGCTATAGGATCTTGTCTCCCCGTAAGGTATGAGCCTCGTGGCTTGCCAAACACTGCGTTGAAAATGCGTTGCCCCCGATAAATCAAGCCGGTCGGGGAATGCCTCTCGGTTGCCGCAAAGATAGCTTTTTAACCGCCTTATCAGGTCTTTCAAATGAAGGGGCAATGCGTCAGAGATTTCTTCTGTTTGCCACGAGTCGATGGCTTCATCTCCAGGAGTTCCCGGCATTACAACGGCGTGTATTCCCTGAGAAGAACTCAATATGCCCACTCGGCCTATCATGGAATCAAAGGTTACCGCAGTGAAATGCTTCTTCATACCTTAAAAAACATGTTATATACCCTGGGGGTCTATCAGGCCGTAATTCCCGTCCTTGCGATGATAGATCAGATTGAGTCTGCCCGTAACATCATTAATGAAAAGAAAAAATTCGTGTCCCAGTACCTCCATTTGATATATTGCTTCTTCGACTGGCATCGGCTCAACCGTAAACCTTTTGACTTTTACCACTTCAGCCGGGAGTTGGGCTGGTTCCACGGAGGCGACTGATTTAACCCGATTGGACGGACCGCCCTTGCGGCGGTCATTACGTTTACCCTTGGCATGCTCTATCTGTCGGTTCGTCACAGCGACTACCCTATTGACAGCTGTATAAAGATCCGCCGCCCTTTCCTCACCGCGGAGTATAGTTCCACTTCCATCGATTATTACCTGAGCCACATAATGTTGCTGGGGTGATTTGGTCTCTTCCTGCGAAATCTCCACCCTGGCCTCGGCAGCTTCGGGCAAATATCGGCCCAGCTTTCCAAGCTTACGTTCGATATAACCATGAATTTCCGGTGATATATCCATGTTTTTACCGGTTATAAGTAGTTCCATATTTCACCACTCCTATATTAAACATATTGTTTTCCTTATATTTAACTGCTTGCCTGGATATCTCTTGCAAGAGTCAAGCCCCATACTGAGGCCACCCCTGCATCCTTCAGGACAGAGGCACAGGCTTCAAGGGTTGCTCCCGATGTCGTTACATCGTCAATGAGCAGTACTTTTTGGCCACTCAACCTATTATCCTGACATATGAACGCTCCGATAACATTGGCCCAGCGTTCTTTTGCATTCTGTGTCCTTGCCTGAGGAGGCGTCGGTCGATTCCTTAAAAGACAGTTACTTATCACTGGTAGACCCATCTTTTTAGCCAGCTTTTCTGCAATCAATTGAGACTGATTATAGCCTCGTTCTCTCAATCTCTTAGGGTGCAGGGGCACCGGAACCAGGACCCCGGCCGGAATATCATGTGAGGCCAGAAAATCGAATAATTGTTCTGCCAGGCACCCGGCTATAGCCCTCAGGTTTCCATACTTCATCTGATGGATGGCTTTACGCGTTATGCCGTTGAATTGGAACGCGGAACGGATGCCGTCTATGGCCATAAGATGACTAATACAGTGGTAACAAAGTACCCCGCTAGCCTGAGGAGTACCACAAAGAGGACACACGGGTGGAACAATCCGTAACATAGATCGATAGCAAGAATTACAGATAAATGCGCCTTCCTTCCCGCAACCCACGCACAGCTTGGGATACAGTAGATCAAGCGCCATATTTCCTATTCTGGCTGCTTTAGAGAGCAAAGCCACCACCTGCAGCTCCCGTCCAATTCCAGGAAGGATACTCTTTAGTGGGATCTAGCGTTCTGGTGCGCCCCGCTCATTATAGGCTCATTTATATATACGTCACCGTTCCTGATCTTGAGGTTATAGCCACAATCAGGATTGGTACAAACCCACGCTTTATAGTGGATGGATGCTCCTTGTCCGCCAAAATCTGAAAGGGGTACCAAATCCCCAGTCTGGCATTTCTGGCATTTTGGTAAGCAATATTGGTCCATTATTGAATTCCACCTCCCAACCAAAATAATTTGTTCTAGTATACAATGGAAATTATCGGTTGACAAGAACCCGCACACTTTCATTCAAGCACGGTGCTACTAATCCGGCTGTATATTGCGCCTTTTTTTTCGAGACGGCTTTGCATCAGGCTTACGCTACTAACCTGGAATGTAAACGGAGGGAAATCAGCGCCTGTGATTATTCGTCCAAATCGGCCTCTCTCCTCAGTAGAAACATATTTATTTACCCGTGCGATTGTAAGATGGGGAGTAAAGAGCCTTTCCTCAGCAGCAAAGCCGATGCGATCAAGACCCGCGTCAACCTTGCTTTGCAGAACCCTGAGCTTATCTACTTCTCCCCCAATCCCCACCCAGGCAACCCGGACAGCCCTTGGGTTGGGAAATACACCTAGCCCTGCTATTTTCAAATTCATAGGCGCAATTCCCCGTACCGATTCCTCGATAGCACCGGTTACTTCCGCAGTGCGGTTCAGGGGAATGTCTCCCAGGAATTTTAGAGTCAGATGAATACCTTCCGGGCGGACCCACCTGGCACAGGAACAACCTGACGACTTTAGGCGTTCCTGAAGACCGTCGAGCATTACTTTAAGATCACCGGGAAGCTCAACAGCAACGAAACAACGGACATTTTCAGAAGTCAATGCTTATATCCTGTCCTCTATCTGAAGCAAGCGGCAGGCGTTACCGGATAGAATAAGGTCTTTGGTTTCCTGCGGCAGATCAAGCGAGCCGATCTCCTTTATGAAACGACCCTGTGGAAGAAGCGGATAATCGCTACCAAATAGAATGCGCTCACTTCCTACAAGCTGGCTCACCTCATGGTATATCTGAGGGCTGTATAGATATGGCGAAGCAGCAGTGTCAAAGAAAACATTTTCCATAGCCTTTTTTACCTCTGGCATCAGTGCATAGAAGGGTAAACCTCCACCCCAATGCGCACAGACCAATTTCAAATCCGGAAAGCTCTGAATAATGAAGTAAAGCACTTCAGGGGTTACACTCCCTTTTCCTGGATACTGATGCCCGATTGGCTCCGAGGAGTGAGTGAGTAAAACCATCCCATTATTAATCAATGCCTCGACGAATGGCTCCATTATTGTGGCATCACTAAGGTCAATCATCTGCATGTCGGGCCTCAGTTCCCCGATACCCTTTATGCCTCCAGTGGCACATCGTTCAATTTCTATGACAGCAGCATCGGTAGACTGTGGCTGGACAGCCCCAAAACCAATGAGTCGATCCGGGTATCGGCTTATCGACTCCATGATATAATCGTTAGTTTCCACGCAAAGTTCATGGGTCGTCCAGCCGATATTGAGTATGACTGACATGTCAACTCCGTCTCTATCCATGCTTTCTACAAGCTCATCAGCTGTAGCAAGTATCGCCTTTTTATTGGAATAGAGAAGAGCAAAGGAAGGATCTGCCTCGATATATTTAGAGCGGTTATTCTTTATACGGGGCGAAAATACATGGGTATGAAAATCGATGATCATGACGGAATTATAGCAGAACCCCTTTGCCAGCTTCAATCGAAAAAGTAATATTGCCGTTTAGCTATTATGATTAACAAAATTAAAGTTATATAATATGGTCAAGATCAATTATCCAGAACTTCCATTCTTAAAATTACTCACAATTTGCGGCATTTTCTGTAATTATGGCAAACGAACTTAGATACCATCATATGATTGAAAAGATAACGATTCAGCGGATTACACGGCGATGCAAAGAAAGCATCGAAGATGTAGTTATCAAGGAGAGGCTCCTTAACATCGTTCTAAACAAAAGACATTTGATAACACTCAACTGCTCTCCTCTCGATCTCGACTACCTTGCGATCGGTTTTCTGACCTCAAGAGAACTGATTAAGAACAGGCATGAAATAAAATATATTACTGTTGATGAGAATAAAGGACTGGTCGAAGTAGAAACCAGAGTGAATATAAATGCAGCTTGTCTTTCACTGGAAACGGAAAACCCTTCGTATAGCGACATTTCCCATCAGGCGGTCAAAAAAGCAAATCCGGAAAGGACAGCGTCTAAGTTCCATATTCCTGCAGCAAAGATATTTTCGCTGGTTAAGGAGTTTGAGGCCAGCTCCAGGATTTTTCTTAACACAGGGGGAGTACACAGCGCCGCCCTGTGTGATTCCGACCATATACTGGTTTTCAGCGAAGATATCGGGCGTCATAATGCCATTGACAAGGTATTTGGGAGATGTATACTGGAAGATATATCAACCGATGAGCGTATACTGATTACAAGCTGTAGAGTATCCTCGCAGATCATTTTAAAGGCAATCAGACAAAACATCTCTGTATTTGTTACGCGTTCCGCCCCAACCGATATGGGAATACGGTGGGCAGAGGATTCGGGAATTACCCTGGCTGGGTTCGTCCGCAATGAACGCATGAATGTCTATTCCCATGGATGGAGAATAGGGAGCGGTCAATAACAAACAATAACTCAAATCAGCTATCCTTTGTTATAATGGATTATGGGACAAAAGATTCTCGCGCTTTTTGATGGCAATGCATTAGTTCATCGCGCTTTCCACGCACTACCACCATTAACTGTTAGTAAAACCGGAGAGACTATCGGTGCTGTTTACGGTTTTACACTGATGCTGCTTAAAACAATTGCCGAACTGAAGCCCACATACTGCGCTGTCGCCTTCGATAAGAGAGCGCCCACCTTCCGGCATAAACTCTATGATCAATACAAGTCGCACCGTCCAGCCACTCCTCAGGAACTAGTCGGCCAGATGGAAAGGGTAAGGGAAATAGTGCAGGTTTTCAATATACCCATATTTGAACTTGAAGGGTATGAAGCGGACGACGCCCTGGGGACCTTGAGCCATCAGGCTACTGAGCAAGATATCGATACTGTAATTGTTACCGGCGATGCCGACGCCATGCAACTGGTATCACCGAAAGTTAAGGTGTTTGCACCCAAGCGTACCTTCGGCGATACAGTGCTCTACGATGAGGAAGAGGTAGCCAGAAAGTACGGTGTTTCTCCACAACATATCGCCGACCTCAAAGGCCTGAAGGGCGATCCCTCCGATAATGTTCCCGGGGTTTCCGGCATCGGGGATAAGACAGCGGCCATGCTCATAAACCAGTTTGGATCCATTGAGGAAATATATAACCACATTGACCGTGTAAACCCTCCACGGCTCCGGTCTCTTCTAGAACAAAATAAAGACATCGCCATGCAAAGTAAGGAGCTGGCAACCATCATTATCGATGCACCTTTTACCCTAAATATGAAAGAGTGCGAAATTGGCCATTATGATCGCCAGAAGATAGCAGATTTATTTCGTGAGCTGGAATTCTACAGCCTCCTTGCAAAACTGCCAGAGGTATGGAACAAAGAAAACCGGGATAGTTCTCATTCAGCAATACGGACTGGTACTCTAAACAATAGAGCTTATCATATTATTGATAACGCCGAGAGCTTTCGGCGGCTTCAAGAAAGCCTCTATAGAGCAGGCTCTTTTGCCCTGGACACCGAGACAACCGGCCTAAGTGCGATGAATTCTGAGCTTGTGGGTATCTCAGTCTCTTTCACACCAGCCGAGGCCTATTACGTCCCTGTCGGTCATCATAGCACGGAGGAACAAATCATACAGCTCTCTCTTGAAGAGGTGATAAGCGGATTTAAACCGATACTTGAAGACAGCTCCGTAGCCAAGGTGGTCCACAACGGTAAATACGACGTAACGGTGCTTTCTAGATATGGAATAGAGGTAAATAATCTTGAATTCGACACCATGGTAGCCGCCCATCTGCTTGGTGAGAAGTCTCTGGGCCTTAAACCAATTGCATTTGCACGGCTTGGTATTGAGATGACACCGATTACCGATCTCATTGGTACGGGCAAAAAACAGATCACCATGTCCGGTGTACCGGTAAGAAAATCTGCTGATTATGCATGCTCGGACGCAGATATAACCTGGCAACTCGCCGAATTACTCCGTCCCGAACTCGAGCAGCAGGGATTGTGGCAGCTTTATTCTGAAGTAGAAATGCCGTTGATACCGGTCCTTGTCAGTATGGAGATGAATGGCGTTTTACTGGACCTGGGACTGCTAACCAGGATGTCTCACAGCCTTGGTGAACAACTGTTGAAATTGGAGGCGGATATATACAACGCTGTCGGCCATCAATTCAATGTAAACTCATGCCAGCAGTTGAGCGCTGTACTGTTCGATGAACTCATGCTATCGCCCACCAGAAAGACTAAGAGCGGTTATTCGACCGATGCCATCGTACTGGAGGGTCTCCGTAATACTCATCCGGTGATAGAATCCATCCTGGAATACCGCCAGCTGGTCAAGCTCAAATCGACATACATTGACGCCTTGCCCGCCCTTGTGAACCAAACCACGGGCAGGTTACATACCAGCTTCAACCAGGCCAGAACGGTAACCGGAAGGCTCTCCTCAAATGAACCAAATCTGCAAAATATCCCTATCCGAGGTGAAATGGGAAGGCAAATAAGACGGGGTTTTATCGCCCCACCAGGGTCGCGCCTCCTGGCCGGTGACTATTCTCAGATTGATCTCCGCGCACTTGCACATTTATCGCGGGATGAGGGCTTATTGAGGGCCTTCAGTAAAGACGAGGATATCCATACTACCACCGCCTCGCAAATATTTGGAGTGGATAAATCCAGGGTAACCTCCGATATGCGGCGTCTGGCCAAGACAGTGAATTTTGGTGTTATCTACGGCATGAGCGACTACGGCCTTGAGCAGGCCACCGAGCTATCCCGCAAGGAAGCATCCCAGTTCATAACTTCTTACTTCGAGAAGTATCCTGGCATTCGTGGTTACCTCGATTCGGTTGTGGAACAGGCCTTGAGCGATGGCTATGTCCAGACCCTTCTGGGAAGAAAGCGATTCATCCCGGAAATCAGGTCGCCCAACCGACGTGTGAGGGATGCTGCCGAAAGAATGGCAATCAATATGCCGGTCCAGGGGAGTTCAGCAGACATTATCAAAGTCGCCATGATCAATATACACAGAGAGATAACCTCACGCCGTCTGAAAAGCAAGATGATCCTTCAGGTACACGATGAGCTCATATTTGAGGTACCTGAAGAGGAAATGGAAATCATGCTGAATCTGGTACCGCAGGTAATGTCGACGGCGCTTATACTCAGTGTGCCCCTGAAGGTTGAAATCAAGACAGGTGCCAACTGGGGTGAAATGGAGTAGATGATATGCCCGAGCTTCCCGAAGTAGAGACGATAAAAATCGAGCTAGCACCATATATAGTGGGCAAAAGTATTAAGTCGATAACCGTCAACTGGGAAAGGATGGTAATTGGTTCCACAGTTCAGGAATTTATTTCCGGTCTAATTGGCAAAAAGGTAATAAAACTCGGTCGACGGGGCAAATATCTTATTTTTCACCTAAGTAAAGGGAAAAAGCTTATAATGCATCTGAGGATGAGTGGTTCTCTGCTACTGAAACGAGACTCCTGTGAGCCGGATAGATATGTACGGGCCGTGATCAACCTGGAAGAAGGTTTAAGCATTCACTTTCGTGATCCGCGAAAATTTGGGGTAATGTGGCTCACTCCAGACCTTAACATTCTGGAGGAAAAGCTGGGCCCGGAGCCTATGGATAAAAAATTCACCGCCAACAAGCTCGTAAAACTACTTGAAAAACGCAAAGCACCCATAAAGGCGCTTCTCCTGGACCAGCACATAATTGCCGGTATAGGTAATATGTATGCCGATGAGGCCCTATTCTCCGCCGGAATTCACCCTCTGAGACCGGGAGGTGATCTTACCGTAAAAGAGATAACAAGGCTCCACCAAAGTATCAGAGAAGTGCTCTCCGCCGCGATAGAATACAAGGGGGCCAGCGTCAATACGTACTACCGGCCTGGTGGTGAACAGGGTATAGCCCACTTTAAGTTCCAGGTCGCTCACCGTCTCGGTGGAAAGCTATGCCCAATCTGCAGTATTCCACTGGAGCGCTCGATCGTCCGCAACCGCGGCAGCTACTTCTGTCCCGGGTGCCAGCCTCGAGAAAAACGTAAAAATAAATTGATCAAAGCAAAGAGATAATTAAAAAACTGGTACAATAAACTGAAGTTGTGTTATGATTATTTACCCATGAAGTAAATGCAAGGAAACGGTGATGACGGAGAAAAAATTAACCCCACTAAAGACGTTTATCGATAGTGTGAACAATAAAGAGGAAAAACGCAACGGCCTAAAAATCCGCTTTGGCTTTACCAAAAGAAAAAGGTAATCCCTCTCAAGTTGAATTAGCTGAAAAGACTAATTGAAGGGGTTTCCTTCCTTATTGAAATCAGGAAGATAATCTTCACTTGCACTCAATTCTTGAGTCCACCCCTCGTTCAGGCCCAGTTTAGACATAATGTCGATGACCTCTCTATATTCCTGGACCGATATGCTACGCGAAAGCATCGGATAGTTATGGGCCCGGTAAACAGGACGGTACTGGGACATCGCACTTATGGCAATCCCGCTGGAGATTTCTTTCGCCAGCCAGTTCAGCGATGACCGGCTTCCGGCCAGCCTGTTGGGCAATATAAGATGGCGGACCGCAAGTCCCTTACGGGCAATCCCGTAATCATCCGTGATGAGTACACCAACCTGTCGGTACATCTCCTTGACTGCCATACGAGACAGGGCAACATAATTTGGCGCTTCGGAATACTCTTCGGCATAAATATCCGAACCGTATTTCAGATCGGGAAGATAGATGCTTATGATACCCCTGAGTTCCCGCAGGGTCTTAACCGAATCGTAGCTATTGGTATTATAGACGAGCGGCAGGTTGAGGCCCATAGGTACCGCCAGGATCAGCGCGCGCACTATCTGAGGAACAAAATGGGTCGGTGATACAAAATTAATATTATGGCAGCCGAGTTCCTCCTGCAAGTAGAGCATCCTGTTTGCCAGCGTCTCGACTTCAACCTGGTTATGGGCCTGTTTACCCGGGTCCTGGCTTATCTGGTAGTTTTGGCAATATACGCACCTTAAATTGCAATTACCAAGAAATATGGTTCCCGAACCCCGGTAGCCAGAAATAACAGGCTCCTCTCCATGATGAGCGCAATAAGAAGCGATTATTGGCAGATTTCCGGAACGGCAGAAACCGGTTTCGCCTTCCAGCCGGTTGCATCCACACCGGCGAGGACAGATGTCGCAGGAGGAAAGGCGTGACTCTAACCTCCGGGCCCTATTTTCCAGTTCACCGGAATGATAGAGGGCTATATATCCTGGTTCAATCACTTTAAAACCCGTAAATTTAATATATGACTTGTCGGGAATAAAAGGTTCACGATTTTTTCCTACCCGCGTGCAACCGGATGGCTAAGCCCTGAGCTTCTTGAGAAGGAAAGCGATATTCTTACCGAAGTTCCACGCTGTCCGCATCCCCTCCTCATCCTGCCTGACATTACCCTTTTCATGACTCCCGAAGGCAACATTCCAATACGTGGAGCCCGGTACGATACAGCCCATTATCTGGAACCAGAAAGTGAGCTGTGCCATGGTGAAATTTTTACCCGCTCGCCGTGCGACCACCAGGGGACCACCCACTTTACCTTCAAATAACCGGCCGTTAAAGTGGGCCACATAGCCAGCTCTCTCCATAAGGCCTTTTATCTGAGCCGATGCCGAGCCAAAATATACCGGCGAAGCAAGAATTATCGCATCTGCCTTCTTCATCCGGGTATATACGGGCCAAAGGGCATCATCGATTGGGCAAGTCTCCTTTTCTTTGCAAGCATAACACGCATTACATGGTTTGATCTCAATACCTGATAGACTAATAAGCTCGGTATTTATTCCTTCTTCCTCAATCGCATTCAAGGCATGGCGGCTCAATAACTCGGTATTACCATTCTTCCTGGGACTACCTGAAATAGCAATAGCTTCCAATGTAACCTCCAGCATTATAATGTATTTCTAGCCTTCATGTGCTTTAAGCTTTTCGATGGCTTTTTCTATCCTCTCCAGTGAACGTTCCTTGCCAAGTACTGACATTGTCTCGAACAGTGGCGGAGCCACTGTTCGTCCGGTAACAGCTACCCGGATGGTACCGAAAAGTTGCCCCGTCTTCAGTCCGATTTCATCCGCCAGCGGTCTGATCGAGCTTTCCAGGGACGGGACATCGAAACATGATAATCCGCCAAGCCTCTCTTTGGACGCTTCCAGCGCGCGTATAGATGACGCTCTGTCCATCTTCTTACCTATTAAATTACCCGCTTCGTAATCGAGCCTCTCGGTGAAAAAGAAAACGATAAGTTCCGGTACCTCGGCAAGTGTGCGGGCACGTTCCTGGACAAGCGGCATAATTTTCCTGATATAGTCGATGGGAAGTGGCCTTTCTACATCGGCGGGAAGATATTTTTCCAAGAAAGGGAGTGCCCGCTTTGTGAAATTATCGATATCAAGGCTACGGATATAAGCACCGTTCATCCAGTTTAGCTTGTCGTGGTTGAAAACGGCTGCGGTACGGCTTATCCTTTCCAGCGAAAAACTGTTTATCAGTTTATCCCGGGACAAAATATCCGTCTTGTCATCCAGGGACCAGCCCAGCAGGGCGAGGAAGTTAACCATTGCTTCGGGGAGATAACCCTGTTCGCGATACTCCGTTATCGAGACGGATCCGTGCCTTTTGCTCAGCTTAGCGCGATCCGAACCCAGTATCATCGGCAGATGTGCGAAATACGGGGGGTCGAAATTTAGAGCACGGTATAAAAGCAGGTGGCGTGGCGTGCTCGAAAGCCATTCCTCAGCCCGAAGTACATGGCTTATTTCCATTTGGTGATCATCGACCACATTGGCAAGGTGATATGTGGGATAACCATCCGACTTTAGCAATACCAGGTCATCGATATTACAATGTTCGAAAACGACCTCGCCCCAGATAAGATCCTCGAAGCTGGTCTTTCCATCAAGGGGCGTCTTAAAACGTATCACCGGCTTAATACCCTCAGCTTCCTTTCGCGATCTTTCATCTTCGTTCAACCATCGGCAGTAGCGGTCATAGCCCGGTGGTTGCTTACATCTGGCCTGTTCTTCCCTCATAGCCTTAAGGCGTTCGGCAGAACAATAGCATTTATAGGCATCACCCTGCCTGAGCAGTTGTTCAGCTGCTTCATGATAAAGTGGAAGGCGCTGCGATTGGAAGTAGGGGCCATATGCACCGCCAACGCCTGGTCCTTCATCCCAGTCAAGCCCAAGCCACTTGAGGCCATCCAATATGGCATCCAGAGCAGTATCCACGCGCCTGGCGACATCGGTATCCTCTATGCGGACTATGAAAGCTCCCCCGTTATGGCGGGCAAATAGCCAGTTGAACAAGGCAGTTCTTATATTGCCGACGTGAGGATACCCGGTAGGACTTGGGGCAAAACGCACCCGAACCATCTCACTCATTTAGTTTCCACACTCTACAGACTTCATATATTCTAACACCTATGCATAGCATGGTTCTAACAGATATCTTCCAGTACCCGTTCCAGTTCAGGAGGTAGCGGAGAGGTAAATTCCACTGCCTCACTGCTTGAGGGGAGCTTGAAACCGAGGCGGCTCGCATGGAGGAACATCCGGGCCAGGGAGTCAGACTTGATTCCATAGACACGGTCTCCTGCTACCGGGTGACCTATCGCAGAGAGATGTACGCGTATTTGATGAGTACGTCCTGTCTCCGGTTTTACCTCGAGCAGAGTATAATCTCCCAAATAGCGGATAACATGATAGTGGGTACGCGCATCCCTGCCCTCACCGTGGGACACAACCGCCATTTTCTTTCGATTACGTGTATCTCGCCCAATCGGGGCCTCGATGACCCCGTTGGAAGGCCTGAGTAAGCCCCTGACAAGGACGAGGTAGCTCTTCGACACCGAGCGGGCCTTGAACTGGCCGATTAAATCCAGCTGCGCGCGGTGGTTCCTGGCCACCACCATTAAACCAGAGGCATCCTTATCCAGCCGATGTACTATGCCGGGCCGCATCGAGTCTCTTTCGGGGAATTCGGGGATGCGCGCAAGCAGTGCATTTACCAGGGTATTACCCGTTTGTCCCGGTACTGGATGTACGGTCATTCCGGCTGGCTTATTGACCACGATAACGTCTGCATCCTGATAAATAATATCGACAGGGATGTCCTGTGGCAACAGCATATCCTGAGGGACGGGAAGATGTATTTTAACATGGTCTCCGGCATTGAGCTTTGTACTGGCTCTGGCAATTCGTTCGTTTACTTTGACCATGCCTTCCCTGATTAACTCCTGGCCCTTAGTTCGAGAAAGACCGGGTACCTTCTCAGCGATATAACTGTCCAGACGTGTACCTGACTCGAGGGCAATAAAAATGAATGCTTCATTTGACATGGTTTTTATTGTGCTTCCACAGGAATGGCGTTCCATGCCGGATATGAGTAGACAAATGAATTCGTCAGAATAAAGGCCTTCTCAGATACAACGAAAGTCCAAATCATCTTCGTCGTTAGCTTCCTGCTTCTCCTTGAGCAGTAGATATATCAATGACCCGGCAAATACACCGACCCCTCCCGTAATCGCGGCATCGGAGATATTGAAAGAAGGAAAGGTACCTGCTCCGATAAAATCGGTAACATATCCCAGTTTGATCCGGTCGATCAGATTCCCTACCGTGCCACCGAGCATTGCACCCAGGGCAGCTTTGCTTACGATGTTATTCAGGAAAGGATAACGGCGGCAAAGATAAAACGTGTAGAATAATATAATACCGGCCCCGATGAAGCTAACCACCGCAAGCGTTGAAGTATGGCCCTGGAAAATACCGAAGGCTGCACCCGTGTTCTGATTATGGGTTATATGAAAAAAAGCCCCTTCGGGGATAGATTCACCCAGAGCAACATTGGACCTTATCCATGCCTTACTAAACTGGTCCGCAAGCACCAACGACAGAGCAACGAGAGCAAAGACAAGATTTTGCCAGCGCTCTCGAAGGTTATTTAGCTTTCGCATTCTTTGCCTGACTGGCCTTACAATCCAAACACAGGCTTGCCTGGGGAAGCGCCTCCAGTCGTGGGCGAGCTATCGGTTTACCGCAAAGGTCACATAGACCGTAGGTACCTTTTTCGAACTTTTCAAAGGCATGCTCAATGGTATTCAGTTCTTCCCTGATTCGTCTCTCCATCTCAAGTCTCGTCTCCAGCTCCGCCGTCTCGGTGGCTTCTTCTTCCCTTTTACCGAAAGGACTGCCTTCACGCCTCTCATCAGTGCCCGGAGCATTGGCCTTCAATTGCTCAAGTTCGCGATTCAAGCGCTCTCGTTCACTTTCCAACCTGGAACGAAGTTCTTCAAAATTTTCAGTCATCCTAACCTCCCCAACTCACCTGTTAGAACTGTAACAGTTCTTAGCTAACTTATCTGTTTTGGGTTAATTGGCAAGTTGCAGCATCAACTATAAATAAAACCCTGGACAGCACCAGGGCAAAGCTATTACTTATTACTCTAGTGTATCCAATTTAATCTATTTTATCAAGCCTTTTTCGGCTGGCTGGCCCAACTGTATCTTTTCAATGCTTGCCGCAATCGATAGTTGTGATATACTATACCATTACGATTAAATAATCAATACCCTCTGCCGAATCCACAGTTATGGTATTGCGTCCCACCCCTGAATTTTAAAAATAATCCAGCTGTTTTTCCTGTTTGAAGCTATTTCTGTTATAATTAACTTACGGTTATTGGTTTTATTGGCCAATACCTGTAAAGGAAGGGTAACCGGCGTAAAACATGCCGGGTTAAATTATGAACTTTGGCTTAAGTCGTAACTTAGTAATATTTATAATCATGCTTGGTGTGGCTATAGCTCTTTTCTCTTTCCTGCCCATGGCAAACAATGAGCCAGAGGAAATCACCACCGAACAGGCTATTGAGATGTCCCGTAACGACGAGATCTCGGAACTTGTCGTTGACGGAGAAACCTTGTTGATTACGAGTAGTGATGGAACCGAGTTCAAATCTACTATCGGCGCACTTAGCCTGGTGGATCTCAGAGAACTTGGACTTGACCTTGAAGGCGTGGACTGGGAGGTAAGGCCGACCGGCATCGACTGGGGCAGCATAGCGCTTAATTTTCTACCCCTTATCATCTTTGGTGGCTTACTTTTCTTCTTATTCCGGCGTGCACAGGGTGCTAACAGCCAGGCAATGAACTTCGGCCGCAGCCGGGCCCGCCTGGCGGCCACCAACACCCCCACAGTGAATTTCGACGATGTGGCCGGTGCCGATGAGGCCAAGCAGGAAGTACGGGAGGTCGTTGATTTTCTCAGATCGCGCGAGAAATTTCAGAAACTTGGTGCACGAATCCCCAAGGGGATGCTTCTGGTAGGGCCGCCTGGAACCGGCAAGACCCTTTTAGCAAGGGCCATCGCCGGTGAGGCCGGGGTACCCTTTTATTCCATCAGCGGCAGCGAGTTTGTAGAAATGTTCGTAGGTGTTGGCGCTTCCAGAGTACGGGATCTGTTCGAACAGGCCAAGCGCAATAGCCCCTGCATTATCTTCATCGATGAAATAGATGCTGTGGGTCGTCATCGCGGCGCCGGACTGGGCGGCGGTCATGACGAGAGAGAGCAAACCCTTAACCAAATACTTACAGAAATGGACGGGTTTGATACTAACACCAATGTTATCATCCTGGCAGCCACCAATCGCCCCGACATACTCGACCCGGCCCTGTTGCGACCGGGTCGCTTTGACCGCCGGGTAATTCTGGACCAGCCGGACATCAACGGTCGTACTGCTATCCTTAAGGTACACTCCAAGGGTAAGCCGTTGGCAGAGGGTGTCAGCCTGGAAGTACTGGCAAAACAAACGGTGGGCTTCAGTGGAGCCGACCTTGCCAACCTGGTTAATGAGTCGGCAATTTTGGCTGCCCGACGTGGCAAGGACACCATAGGGATGCAGGAACTGGAAGAGTCCATCGACAGGGTGATCGCCGGGCCCGAGAGAAAGAGCCGCATGATAAGCGCCAAGGAAAAGGAAATCACCGCCTATCATGAAGCCGGCCATGCCCTGGTGGCTAAGATGCTTCCTAATACAGACCCCGTACACAAGATATCCATAGTGGCCAGGGGAATGTCGCTGGGTCACACGAGGCAGCTACCTGTAGAAGACCGCTACTTGATGACACGCTCACAGTTCAACGACACGCTGGCCACGCTCCTTGCTGGCCACATCGCGGAGAAATTGATTTTCAACGAGATGACCACCGGTGCCTATGACGACATCGAGCGGGCTACCATAATCGCCCGCAAGATGGTTACCGACTACGGTATGAGTGATGCTCTTGGCCCAAGGACATTTGGCCGTAAGGAAGAGCCGATCTTTCTGGGCAGGGAAATTACTGAACAGCGCAATTACAGCGAGAAGGTAGCCGAGGACATCGATTACGAAGTGCACCGCATAATCGATAATGCCCACAGTGTGGCAATGAAGGTGCTTACCAAAAATAAATCGAAGCTGATTAAAATCGCCAAAGAACTGATTACCAGGGAGACACTAGAGGCAGAAGAGCTGGAAACCTTACTCAATGCAACTGTCGGTAAGGCAGAAAAGAAGACGAAACCCAGGGAAAAAGTTGCACCGGTGGCTGAAAAGGCTGGTTCCAAGAACAAGGAAACCAAGAAATCACCTTCGATGTCGCCGGATACACTCCCCAATACCGCCCCTGCCCCGCTAGAATAATGAAAGGGCCAAAATGATGGCCCTCTGGTTAACCGCATATTATCCAACCCTGCTAATTACCGGCACAAGAGGAACAATTGATAGAGATTACGACGAAACCCATTTTACCTGAGACTATCATAAATCGGGTTAAGACAAACGAGAGCGGGTGTGCAGTCTGTTACATTGGTCTTATCAGAGAAAATTCCCGAAATAAAAAGGTTTCCTCGGTGGAATATTTCGATAGTGACGGGAAAGCGAAAAACAGGCTCGAGGAAATAGCAAACGAAGCATGTCTGAAATGGCAGTTGAACGGAATATCCTTCAGTCACCGGATAGGTAAACTCGAGGTGGGCGATATCAACCTGGTAATCGCAATTTCAAGCGGCCACCGCGAGGAAGGATTTGCCGCCTGCCAGTATGTCATCGACCGATTCAAGGAAAAGCTTCCTACCGATAAAAGGGAGACCTATACGGATGGGAGTATATATAGCGAATACCAGAAATGGTGACCGCTTTTTCGCGGTTATCTTTTTCGGCTCAGGACATACGCCGCAAGCTCTTTGAGGCTGGTTCTAAGATCGCCTTCAGGAAGTACCTCCAGGCTGTGCAGGCTTCTATCCCGGTATTTCATAGCAACACCGTAGCACTCATCTACAAAGGGTGAATCGCGGAACATCCCTATCGCTTGCCTGATATTATCGTTGCGATCACCTGCATTTTCGCACAGGCGCCTTACAGGGTTGTCAACGGGATAATGTTCCATAAGCAGCATTGAAGGAAGCGTGATCGTCCCTTCCGCCAGATCTGATCCTACCGGTTTACCTATATCCTCTTCAACGCCGATAAAATCCAGGACATCATCGACGATCTGGAAGGCGATACCAAGGTTGTACCCGTATTCCCTGAGCCCCCTAACCGCTTCCAGGGGCGCCTCGCTCAGCCTTGCCCCCGATTCGGTAGCCAGGCTTAAGAGAGATGCCGTCTTTCCCGCTATTCTCTCTATATACTGTTCCCTTGTCAAATCAGGGCGAAATGCATCCTGAGACTGGCATATTTCGGCACTCGCAATAGCCTTTATGGTATGCGCAAAAAGTCCTATGACCGGCAGGTTTTCTGTTGCCATGGTAAGTTCCTCCGCTTCAGCAAGAAGGTAATCACCGATTAGTATGGCCTTATCTAAACCCCAGGCCTTATTAATTGTCTCTCTACCACGACGTACTGCCGAGTTATCGATGGCATCATCGTGAACCAGCGTAGCCGTATGTAGCACCTCTACTGCGAGAGCCATGGAAAGGAGGCGATCAGGGTTATGACGGTAAAAACTACCCGAGAGAAAAACCAGCGCCGGTCGTACCTTTTTGCCACCGGCACCCAGGCTGTGTTCAAGTATTCCAGATAGCCGGGGGGGAGCATTTTTATATATTGAGCGAAGGCCCGTTTCTACCCTTTCCATATCCTTCCGGATAGGCTCATAAACTCTTTCCAGGGACACCGATTCCTCCCCGCAATTATTAAGCCCCTCAGAATGAAAGGCAGGAGTTATCCCAGGGAACTCTGTCTCAAACGCCCGATCTCTTCCTCGGCCAGACCTTCATCGAGCTTGGTAAACAACGGCTCGGGAAACAACAGGCCCTGACCGGGCACCGGTGAGCGAGGTCTCCAGCCATCGTCCTCCACATTTCCGTCGAATCCGAGGTATTGGTGCAGTTTCCTGGAACTGAATGGAAGAAAGGGGGAAAATAGCTTCCTTAAATGGGAAATTACACAGAGCGCGGTGAATAGTGAGTCGGCGGCTGCCTGCCGATCCTCTTTAATTATCTTCCAGGGTGATTTTTCTTCCAGGTAACGGTTTGCATCCTGGGCAACCGACATCGCTTCCATGATCGCCTGCTTGAACTGACAATTAGAGATGCGATTATCAATCTTTTTGAAGGCTGCCTTGGCTTCCTCGATTATTCCGGCGCTGCGGCCATCCATATCCGGGCAGGCGGCGCCGATATCTTTGTCGAGGTCATCAAGGTACGCTGCTATTTCATCGTATCTACTGTGACTGGGTACGCAACCCTCGAACTTTCGAAAGGTAAAGGTTAACACCCGGTGCGCCAGATTACCATAGGTTGCCACAAGCTCATCGTTGTTACGGCGGATGAACTCGTTCCAGGAGAAATCGGTATCTCCTGTTTCCGGCATGCTTGCAGAAAGCAGGTATCGCAGCGGATCCGGTTCATAACGTGACAGGTAATCGGGAAGCCATACCGCCCAGTTACGGCTGGTGGATAGTTTTTTCCCCTCGATGGTTAGAAATTCATTTGCCGGTACATCGTATGGTAGCCTTAGACCACCGCTTCCCAATAGCATCGCTGGCCATACAATGGTATGGAACACGATATTGTCTTTACCGATAAAGTAGTAACTATAGGTATCCTTTTTATCGATGTCCCAGAAATCCCGCCACCTCTCAGCATCCCCGATCGATTTTGCCCATTCCTTGCTTGCCGAAAGGTACCCGATAACTGCTTCGAACCAGACATATATCCTCTTGTCTTCAAATCCCTCCAGTGGCACCGGGACGCCCCAGCTTATGTCGCGTGTAATCGCCCTGTCGTTCAATCCTCCTTCGAGATAGCCCCTGGTAAACTGCCGTACATTCTGCCGCCAGTAGTCCTTATCTTTTATCCAGTCCAGAAGCGCTTGCTGGAAAGCGGAGAGCTTGAGGAAGAAGTGCTCCGATTCCCTGAACTGGGGCGTCTGGCCGCAGAAGGAACACCGTGGCTCAAGGAGCTCGATAGCATTCAATGGTTTACCACAATCGTCGCACTGGTCGCCGCGCGCCTTTTCTGAACCGCAGAATGGACATTTACCCCAGATATAGCGGTCGGTGAGAAAGCGCTGGCAGCTATCACAGAATGGCTGGGAAACGGAATCCCTGTAGATATAACCGTTATCAAGAAGCTTGAGGAATATTTGCTGTACCGCTTCGGCATGGTTGATGGTTCCGGTCGATGTAAATAAATCGAAAGATATGCCCAGCTTTTTCCACGATTCGAGGAATTCCCGGTGGTATCGGGCCGCTACACTCTCAGGCGATACGTTTTCCCGCTCCGCACGTAAGGTTATCGGCGTGCCGTGCTGATCAGAACCGGACACCATGAGCACCCGGTTACCCTTCATGCGCTGGAAACGGGCGAATATATCCGGCGGCAGATATGCCCCGGCGATCTGCCCCAGGTGCAGGGAGCCATTTGCATACGGCCAGGCGACGCCAATAAAAATATCGCTCATAAGCCTATTTCCTATCCTTCGGGCTCAGGAAAGAATGTAAGCACTTTTTCACCCTTTTCTACTTTGTACTGGGCATAGCCTTTATCCAGGCTGCATTTTTCGCAAAAGCACTTACTGCCGTCCTTCTCTTCCAACATCAGGTACGGTCCCGAATGTGGTATAGTCCGCTGGCAATTGTCGCACTTTACGTTACCCAGAGAGATACACCCTCGGCGCATGTCTTTTCCTCCTCGGATTGATAATATGCCGGCATACTATTACCGGCCTTTATTTCTGTAGCCTTATCCAGGCTTTATAAAGATCCCGACGTGGTATGCCCGTTTCAGTAGCGATATTTGCTACCGCCTTTCTGGGCTTGATCCCCGACCGTTGCATTTTAGCAAGCCGCTTTTCTATCTGCCCGGTAAGCTGTGGTTTTTCCTTCTCGCCCTGCCCTGCTATAACCAGGGTAAACTCACCCCTGGGATCATTAAAGTGTTCTATGGCACCGCTTACAGTGCCTCGATATATCTCTTCGTATAACTTGGTAAGTTCCCTGCAAACGGCTATCTTCCTATCCCCCAAAGCAACTATTATGTCGCCCAGGCTCTCTCGCAGGCGGTGAGGTGACTCCAGGACAACGATGCTTCCACGCTCGCCCTCCATGGACTTTAAAAGCTTCAAGCGACTGCTTGCCCGCCGCGGCAAAAAACCCACGTAAAGAAATCGATCAACCGGCAGTCCAGAAACCGCAAGCGCCGTTATTATTGCCGATGGACCGGGGACGGGTACCACCGTGATCCCCCGTTCATTTGCCGCTTTCACCAGTTCATAACCGGGGTCGGACATGCCCGGCATGCCGGCATCGGAAATGAGTGCTATATCTTCACTGAAGAGACGCTCCAGCAGGTAACCGAGCTTCGTCCTTTTATTATGTTCATGATAGCTGGTAAGCGGCGTCTTGATATCGTACCTGGCCAAAAGCACTTTGGCTCTCCGGGTGTCTTCGGCCGCAATCAGCGCTGCTTCACGCAGGATATGTATAGCCCGCAGGGAAATATCCTCAAGGTTCCCTATTGGGGTTGCTACCAGATAAAGAACCGGCATCGCCTCCTGTTTCCTGATGTAGATATTATAAACCGTTAGCTCGTGAGACGTCCATAACCCGCCTTTCCCTGGGAATTCTGGTATGCTCGAATAAATGGGTAATTCCTTTGCCGTATAAAGATTTAATACCCATAAAAACACCGGGAATTTGGTTCCTTGACTTTTGAATCAATCCCTTGGTATAGTTTCTTCTTAAGAGAAAGGACTTTAGGATGTCTTCAATCCACTTTAATGAACCCCGGCGAGCCTATGGCTTCGACGAAGTAGCAATAGTGCCAGGCGAGATTACAATTAACCCCGACCAGGCAAATATCGACTTCAAGGTAGAAAACCTCATTTTTTCCATTCCCATCATCGCCTCGGCGATGGACGCGGTAACTGATGTTAGAACGGCCATATTGATGAGTGAGCTGGGTGGACTCGGCGTCCTTCACCTGGAGGGTATACAGACCCGCTATGAAAACCCGGACGAGATTCTGGTCGAGATCACCCAGGCGCCGCAGAGCGAGGTTACTGCCTTACTGCAAAGGATTTACGCCAGACCGATTAAAGAAAACCTCATCTGCGATCGTATCCGGGCGATTAAACAATCAGGCGCTTTCTGTGCAGTATCGGTAACTCCGGCCAATACAAAGGGTTTTGCACCCGTAGTTGTAGAAGCTGGAGCAGATATCCTCGTTGTCCAATCCACGGTTACTACTGCAAGGCATATCTCGAAGAGCTACAGGGGGCTGATATTTTCGGAACTCTGTAAAGCGGTAACCATCCCCATTATTGTGGGAAATTGCGTAAGCTACAACGCGGCCCTCGAGCTAATGCGAACCGGCATTTCCGGGGTACTGGTGGGCATTGGGCCAGGCGCAGCCTGTACCACGAGGGAAGTACTCGGCATTGGTGTTCCCCAGATAACCGCTACCATGGACTGTGCCGCAGCCAGAGACGAGTACCTCCGCGAATCGGGCCGTTATGTCCCCATAATCACTGATGGCGGCTTCCGCAAGGGGGGAGACCTCTGCAAGGCCCTGGCGGCAGGAGCCGATGCCCTCATGCTCGGTTCCATACTGGCCCAGTCCGCAGAATCGCCTGGCAGGGGCTACCACTGGGGCATGTCCCACCCTCACCCCGCGCTTCCCCGAGGTACAAGGATAAAGGTCGGGACAACCGGTACTCTAGAGCAAATTCTATTCGGTCCAACCTCGGTTACCGACGGCAGCCAGAACCTGGTAGGAGCAATACGCACGGCAATGGGCGTATGTGGCGCATCTAATATGCAGGAAATGCATCAGGCTGAGATGATAGTAGCCCCCGCAATCGTTACCGAAGGTAAATCGTGGCAGATGCAACAGCGATAGAATAGCCCTTTAAGAGCGTTCTGCTAATCCTCTTCCTCGATCATTTCGGTTTCACTTTCCACCTGAGGTAAAAGGACCTCTGTTTTGCGCTTCTTTCGCCGTGACGATGGCGTCTGTTTTTCGATCTCCTGGCGGATTCTTTCCAAGGCATTTTGAGGCTGGCCAGCGCCAATTGTCACCACCACCCCGTCTATACCTGCTTCCCACAACATACCAAGCTCGGTGGCGGTTACCTCTGCAGGCACAACAGTAAGCACCGGCTTGGAAACCGAATCTATAACCTTCTGGACTCCGACAAGCTGATGCCAGGTAAGTGAGGACCTATTACCAACATCCATAGAAACCAGCACCGCATCCAGCGGTAACCTGTCCAGTGTTCTTAGCGATGAGCTATCGGGTAACGGTATATCTATCTCAATTATCTTGCCCGCACTGGCATCCCCTACAGCAGCAAGCGGCGCATCGAACGGGAAGATTATAAAGTCGCAGTCGGCTCTCTTGAAGTCAATTTTACTTTGTCCAATATCTTTCAGCCAGTAGCCCCAGGGTATACCAGGGACACCTGTGGAACACTTCTTGATCGCATCAGGACCGCCATCTGAAGGGATTACTATGCCGGCATCGGCCCCGACAGTATAACGGTCTACCTCTCTATAATCGACCCCTGTCATACAGGCGGCAAGGAGCAGCCTCTGTTTGGGTGCTATCGCCTGTCCCTGCCTGAAGCCGATTGCCTGTGGCCCATTTTTTACTATGCGTTTTAGCTCATCTATCAGCCTGCTCATACGGACTTAATTATAGAGGAAACCGGAACGGGTTTTCAATCCGTACACAGGACTGGTATTAATAGACTTGAGGGATTTAAACGTAGTATAATAAACCATCTTCACGGGGGTGTTACGATCGTTGTCGGGACCGGATAGCAGTCAAGTAACCCCGGCGGATGGGATAAAAGCCGGGGTTTTTTCTTCACTATCCACTGAAGAAATGAAGGCAGTCGCCAAAAAGCTACGCCGTAACATCGTTTCTATGATAGGCACTGCCGGAAGTGGCCATCCGGGAGGTTCGCTTTCTGCTGTTGAGATTGTAACATCTCTCTTTTTCAACGTAATGCGCCACAAACCGGGCCAGCCATGCTGGCAGGACAGGGACAGATTTATCCTTAGCAAGGGACATGCCGCTCCGCTCCTTTATGCAACACTGGCGGAGTGCGGCTATTTCCCTCAAGAGGAGCTTTCTACCCTGAGAAAGCTGGGAAGCCGCTTGCAGGGTCACACAGACTGCCGACTCACGCCAGGGGTGGAGGTTACCGCCGGAGCGCTGGGCCAGGGCCTTTCGATAGCTATAGGTGTTGCCCTTGCAGGACGCCTGGATGAGAAAGAATACCGGGTCTATGCACTTCTCGGGGATGGCGAGTGCAACGAGGGGCAGGTCTGGGAGGCCGCCATGTCGGCGGCGCATTTTAAGGTAGATAACCTGGTAGCCATCGTCGACCGCAATGGCCTGCAACTGGACGGCTGGAGCAACGAAATAATGAATATGGAGCCATTCGTTGCAAAATGGAAGGCTTTCGGCTGGCATATCCAAGAAGTAAACGGACACGATATTACCGAGCTACTGGATGCCTTTGAAAAATCAAAATCGATCAAGGGAAAACCTTCTGTAATCATTGCCCATACCATAAAGGGCAAGGGTGTGAGCTTTATGGAGAACCAGGTGAGTTTTCATGGTAAGGCCCCAAATGCTGAGCAGGTGGAGAACGCGCTTAAGGAGCTTTCATGATGGCTGGCGAACAGGTTTCGTTAAGGGATACCTACGGTAAAACCCTTGCCGAACTGGGAAGGGGAAACATGGATATCGTGGTCCTGGATGCCGACCTGGCCAAGTCTACCATGACCGAGTACTTCGGAAAAGAGTTCCCACACCGCTTCTTTGACTGCGGCGTTGCCGAGCAGAACATGATGGGAATTGCCGCCGGCCTTGCCGCATCAGGTAAGACCGCCTTTGCCAGCACTTTTGCCGTATTTGCGCCCGGTCGCTGTTTCGACCAGATCCGCATGTCAGTCGCACAGCCCCTATTCAACGTAAAGATAGTATCAACCCATGGCGGCATAACCGTTGGCGAGGACGGTACCTCTCACCAGTCCATCGAAGACCTGGCCCTGATAGGTTCGCTTCCCGGAATCAGGGTTATCGTTCCTGCGGACGCCGTGGAGACCTCGCAGGCGGTACGGACAGCAGCCTCGACAGAGGGGCCGTTCTACATAAGGCTGCCGCGGCCGAAGCTTCCCGTTGTTTTCGGCGATGGCTACCGTTTTAATTTAGGTAAGGCCGTAAACATGAAGGGCGGGAGAGACGCAACAATCATAGCGATCGGCGTCATGGTGTCGATAGCCCTTGAAGCTAGCAAATCCCTTAGCAAACAGGGCATAAGTTGCCGCGTACTCAACATGTCGACGTTAAAGCCGATCGACGAGAAAGCCATTAACGATGCAGCCCGCGAAACGGGGGCAATCGTTACCGCTGAGGAGCACCTGGAGCACGGCGGGCTTGGCAGCGAGGTCGCACGTATTGTCGCTAAACACCAACCGGTGCCCATGGAGTTCATCGCGATAAAGGATACTTACGCCCAGTCGGGAAAGGACAGGGAACTCCTTGAGAAGTACGGGCTTACTGCCGAGGCTATCGAGGTAGCGGTGCGCTCGGTAATAGCGAGGAAGAGGTAAGGGCTCTTCAAGTCAGTAGAGACCACCCGCTTCCACTCAACCCATCGATGATACCCGGCAGCTCCGTGGCGCCGCCATTAGCACCGGAGTAACGGAGTGGCGTAGAACCCTATCGGCCACGCTACCGAGGGCCCAACGGGCGATTCCTGACCTTCCGTGTGTGCTCATGATAATCAAGTCCACACCATTTTTCTCAGCGTAGTTAACTATCTCTTCAGCAGGTATGCCATTTACTACTTCAGTCTTGACAGTCAAGCCATCCTTCTTCATTTTGTCAGCCACCCCAGACAGGTATTCCCTGCCATAAGCCTCTTCCTGAACCTCCCCCCTGTGTATTTCTTCTTCAGTGAGGCCAACGTGCCTGTAATGCATTTCTCCTTTATGATACGGCTCGACTATATACAGCAAGACAACCTCGGTAACCTGGCATCCCTTGGCCACTTCCCTGACGTGACTCAGAGTGCACTCTGATAGTTCTGAACCATCCAATGGGGCTAATATTTTCCTGTACATTTTCCCTCCTTAACCTACCTGCTTTAAATAAGACACCGGTGACCTTTAATCGATTTTTTTACCACTTATCGATTCGCTGTTATTATTAAAAAGTTTCAGAAAAAGATTCATTAAATTCTGTGCCTTGTGCCGGGGGTGGGACTCGAACCCACAAGGATTTCTCCGGCGGATTTTAAGTCCGCTGCGTCTGCCGATTCCGCCACCCCGGCAAATAAATTAAGAGGCGACGACCGGATTCGAACCGGTGAATAGCGGTTTTGCAGACCGCCGCCTTATCCTCTTGGCTACGTCGCCCCATATTAATTTCTTTTGGAGCGGAAGACGAGATTCGAACTCGCGACCTCTTCCTTGGCAAGGAAGCGTTCTACCACTGAACTACTTCCGCGTATTTATATAATTATAACACGCCCATCCGTTATTGGTGCCGAAGGGGAGACTTGAACTCCCACGAGCTTTCGCTCACTAGCCCCTCAAGCTAGCGCGTCTACCTATTCCGCCACCTCGGCCCGTATCTGGCAGGAGTGGGAGGACTCGAACCCCCGACCGGCGGTTTTGGAGACCGCTGCTCTCCCAAACTGAGCTACACTCCTGCGTCAAACTATTTTAACATAACAGAGTGAAAAATTTAACCTCTTTAAACGTAAATGTTAAGGCTATTCGATTGGCCGTTCGTTGAGGGGCTTGCAGGTAGCACCGGAGCCGACTCCCGGAAGAAGCGCTACCGGCTCACTGAGCAAGAACTTTCCGCTCAGTATCCATTCTTTAAGTGAATTCGCTATCTCCACTGCCCTCGGATAGCTGGAAAGCGACGCGGTAGGCACCTTCTTTCCCTTTATCACAATCATGCCGCTCTTGAGTTGGGCATAGTTAACTTCTGCAATGATGTCTGGCTTCCGGTAAGGATAGACATCAGAGTAGTCTATCACCGCGGTATAGATATCCTCATCGGTTACGGCCGTATAGCGCAGAACTTCCTCTGAGATTATGGGGATGGGAACACCCACTCCCACGGTCAGGGTACTGCCGTAGCCCAGCATACTCGTGCCCATCAGCCAGCGCGGGCTCATCTGTTTCAGGTCCCCGATTACGGCAAGCGTTCCCGCGCCACGCCTGGGGGTGCCGTTCTTAGAGCGCAGGATGTTGGGGTCATGCTGAGTACCTTGCCAGGCGATGTATCCCATACCCCCACCCAGAAAAATCCTGGTGCCAATGCCGATGGTCTTATAGTATGGGTCATTAAATAAGGGAGAAAGCTGACCAGCACTACAGTAGTGTGCGTTGGCCATTCTGGGTTTGAGCACCCCCATATAGGTGTAGATGGTCTTTTCGGAAAGATTCACCGCTACATTGTAATTCTGGTAAGCATTCCTGAGGTTGAATAAAACAGCTTCGTTCAGGTCCTTGATATTAATCCAGGTCTCCAGGTTTTTTCTGGGATAGCAGTCCGTACCGTAAGCCATAGCCACAAGCTTGATATCCTTGCCTGCAACCAGCTCTTCAATGACATGTCCGCCACCGTAATTGAAATCGCCGGGATGTGTCCTGTTCCTGGGGTCATCATCGGGAAGCGCGTTACATCCAATATAGAGATCAGCCGCGGCAAAACCGGTATAAGCCGGAACGTCGTTTAGGTAGGCCCGGCCACCGCCCAGCTTTATCTTGGGTTTGCTATGGCCGATGTTAAAATACGCTCCCGAAGAGCACATAGGGCCAAACGTGCCGGTGGTAACGACATCTACCTCGCGGGCCGCCGCCCGGATGCCCTTTTTCTTAACGATACCGATTATCTCCTCGGCGGTTACCACAACCGCCTCGCCCGCCTTTATCTTTCTGTTTATCTGTGCGATCGTTTTTGCCATAATACCAAGATAATAAAGTCAACAGCTCTTACTTGTCAATTTAAGTCTACCGGCAAAGAGGTAAACTGAAGTGCCTGTGGTATATCTTCGCGGAGGGCAGCCAGACGGGAATTTTATCACCGGTTGGCCTTGGCTTCGATAAATATCCGGTGCTCTGGCCCGTCTCCCAACCGTTCGACCTTAAGCACCCTGTGCTTCCTTTGCTCTGCATTTCTTGGCACACGTTCTACCGACAAAGGATAGTCCACGAGGACCTCGAGGACCTGTCCTTTTTCCATTTTATCCAGCATCGTCCTGGCCCTGATGTCAGGGATGGGGCATATCTCCCCCCTGGTATCCAACGTTTTATCAGCTAAAATGTCGCTCGCCACCTCTATTTTTCCTCCACTCCTTAGTACTTTCTAATATTACTATGCCCGGGTCCAATAAGCTATAATGTTTTATTATATGTGGTTTTTTCGCCGAAAGAAACAGGGAAAAGAATACGAAAATCATATCCGGTGCCCTTCTTGCCATAGCATTAATACCGGAGCCGTTCTCTACCACGGTACGGATAGGCCCGTTTATGTAAAGGTGTGGAGGGGAGTGCGTAGCTTTACTTATCGTTGTTTCGACTGCGGGCACGATTTCTATAGCGACATCCCGCCAGAAAAGGCAGGAAGTCCTCTTTCGAAGGACTCACTTATCGACGACGAAGAAGCGCTGCATAAAGCCGAGGAGGAACTTTACAGGGAAATGGATGAAGATAATGACCGAATGTGCCGTTAAGTGCGAGCCGGTAGCGGCATCAACCTGAAGAAAGCCTCTGAAGATAGCGGTTCACCTGGAGGGCAGCCTTTGCTCCTTCGCCAGCGGCCACGAGTATCTGCTTTTCCGGAACATTGGTAACATCCCCGGCGGCATAAACACCGCTGACGTTGGTCTCGTTGGCACATGTGACCATGATCTCGCCCACCCCATTTGTATCTACCAGCCCCCTGACCGGTTCCGAGTTTGGCACGAGACCGGTCTCAACGAAAATCCCATCCACTTCCAGAACCTCGCTCGTTCCCAATTTTTTATTACTGATCACCATACCCTCTACCAACCTATTCCCGTTTATTCGCTCGACGTTATAGCCCGTTAAGACCCTCAGGTTACTTGCGGTTAACCTCTCGATAAGCACCGGATCTCCGGTAAGGGAAGTAAGGGAGACCAGGTCGACATGCTCGGCGATTTTAGACATGTCCAGGGCGACCTCGAGGGCGGAATTACCTCCGCCAATAACCACCACGCGTTTTTGCGCAAAAAGGGGGCCATCACAGGTCGCGCAGTAACTCACTCCTTTTCCAATAAAATCCTTCTCACCGGGTACGTCCAAAGTCTTGGCACGCTTTCCGGCGGCCACTATCACGGTGCGCGACTGGTGGTTGTCGCCATTCTCGGTACGAATTGTGAAAGAGCCGTCGGGCTGCATTACCTCGATTATAGCCGTGCCTATCTTTTGCTCAATGGGAAATCGCTCCATCTGGCTGTGAAACTTGTCGATCAGTTCATAGCCCTCGATAAACTGGAAACCCATATAATTTTCGATGCCGGGTGAAAGGTTCATCTGCCCTCCGATATTCTTACTCACCAGGAGGGTGTCCAGTTTCTTTCGGGCGGCATATACTCCGGCAGCCAGTCCAGCGGGCCCCGCTCCGATTATTATTAGGTCGTACATCTATCCTCCGCAATGATATCGATAGCGTTAAATTATTTCTTTCACCTCATTATTGCCATTTGATGCTGATAAAATCCTTTGCATACGCCCGGCCGTACGGGGCAGCCCTTAAAGTACGTTCATGCCGGGTTTTTGCTTGGTCAAGCGCCTTTTTACCGCGCTCCCTTCTATTTTTTACCAACCTTTATCTTCTTGGGGGTAGCTTTGGCTGTCTTGGGCACGATTACTTCAAGCACCCCGTCATCATAGTTAGCCTCTATCTTGTCAGCATCGACATTTGAAGGAAGCGGAATCGAGCGGTAGAAGCTTCCGTATGTGCGTTCGCAGCGGTAGTAGTCCTCGTCATTTACCCCGCTCTCGGTCTTTTTCTCGCCCTTGATCGTCACCATATCATCGGTAACCGAGACGTCGACGTCTTCCGGCTTCATTCCCGGCAACTCCGCCTTTACGACAAATTTATCGTCTTTTTCATACACGTCTACCGCCGGCATCCACTCTTTCTCGATCGATGGCATATGCCGCCAGAAAGGCGCAAGCGGGCGTCCGAGTAATTCGCCGAAGCGTCTCTCTATCTCCTCCGTGTCCCAGAACGGTCTCCAGGGAGTCATTCCTCTTGACCCTCGTTGCATAGCCATAAATTAACCTCCTTGGTTCTATTGTTATAGAATTGCCCCGTCTCTAGAAATATAATAATCGGTCGGCCGTAAAGTAGTTATAAAATCTGAGACGGAAGTATTACAAATTTATAAAATCTTCATACGAATAATGTTATGAAGCAAGGACAATGTAGGGTATAATGTAGGTGTTTTTTTAAAAGTCTTCAGGATTATTTATCCTGTAAAAGAGGGGATTATGTATCATGATATTACCATTATAGGGGCAGGAATTTCCGGTCTATCTGCTGGTTGCTATGCACAGATGAACGGATACCACACACAGATTTTTGAGATGGGGAAACATCCCGGTGGACTCTGCACCTCTTGGAGCCGTAAGGGATATACCATAGATGGCTGCATACACTGGCTGGTCGGTTCTTCACCAAAGAGCGATTTTTATCAAATCTGGGCGGAGCTGGGCGCTATCCAAAACCGCACTTTTGTTAACCACGATAGCCTGATACGTATTGAAGCATCTGAGGACAAAGAGTTCGTGCTATATTCCGACATCGACCGGCTGAAGGAGCACATGGAGGAGCTTGCTCCTGAGGATAAAGATGCCATTGCAGATTTCACCAGTGCCATTCGCACCTGTACACTGTACGACCCGCCGGTGGAAAAAGCACCCGAGCTTTATAACCCAGCAGATGGAGACAAAATGGCCCATAAGCTTTCCCTGCTCAGGGTGATGCAGAGATGGGGTAAAATCTCGGTACAGGATTTTGCCCAGCGTTTTAGTAGTCCCGTGATAAGGGAATCGCTTCCTGCGGTATTCGATATGGCAGATTTTCCCATGGCCGGAATGATTATTACCCTTGCCTGGCTTCACAACAGGGCAGCAGGCTATCCGCTAGGTGGCTCAGGCGAATTCGCGAGTGCGATAGCGAAACGGTACATCGAACTCGGAGGAAAAATTCATTATAATTCGCGGGTAAAAAACATACTTGTTAAAAACGATAGGGCGGTGGGAATATGCCTCGAGAGCGGTGAAAAATATATGAGTGACCTGGTGATATCAGCTGCGGACGGCCACAGTACCATCTTCGACATGCTTGGAGGTAGATATGCCGATGATACTGTGAGGGGTTACTATGACAAATTGCCGTTATTTCCGCCGCTCCTTTACATATCTCTCGGGGTTAAAAACCCCATGGAAGATATAACCTCATCGGTAATGGGGTTAAGCTTTCCACTTCGGAAACCGATCAATGTAGATGGCAACGAGCTGGACCGGATAACCGCCCAGGTCTATAACTTCGATCCGTCACTTGCTCCCGAAGGGAGAACGATAGTTCGGGTGATGATAATGACTGACTACACAATGTGGAAGATTCTCTCGAAAAAAACTGCGGAATACCGTAAAGAAAAGGAAAACGTAGCTTTTAAGGTAATGGGAGCGCTGGAGGAGCGTTTCCCTGGTATATCGGCACGAGTCGAAATGGTGGATGTAGCCACGCCCGTCACCTTCGAGCATTATACCGGTAACTGGCGGGGAAGCTTCGAAGGATGGCGGCCGACAGTGGAACACTTCGGCAAGAAACTATCGAAGACCCTCCCCGGCCTGGGGGACTTTTACATGATCGGCCAGTGGGTAGAACCCGGCGGGGGTCTTCCACCAGCGGCAACAAGCGGGCGCAACCTCGTTCAGATTCTATGCGATCACGACAGAATCGAGTTTAAGACAACTGTACTTTGATCAGGGTTTAATCAAACTCTCTCTTACCTAAAGAGACGAATATGATGGCCAGGACACCCATGACTCCCTGAATCGGTATAGACAGGATGGCACCGGCGAGCGCAAGACCCCACCTTCGCCTCTTGATAGCATAAATACCGCCCACGAGCGCGATTATTCCGAATACGAGCGCAATAATACCCGCTGCCAGGATTACGGTAGGCATACCCGTTTGACACCAAAGCACAATAACCCCACAAGCGACTAGATGATATATGCCGATCCATGGTACCATCCATATATGGATATAGGTCTTCTGGCAGATATTGTAAAATACGGCTTTATGTCGGGAATGATTGCCACAGGAGTCGTTGCCCTGGCTTTCGGCATAAGAAGGGGCCACATACCGCTTAAGATAGCCGGGGTCATCGCCCTGGGACTCGGTACTTACGTAGCCATTACTGAATACACAGGTACGGGCACGTTTTTTTAACATGCAAATAGCAATGACTCTATATTGGAGATTTATCAAATGAAAATGAAGGCCGGAGAAAAAATCTTCGACCAGGCTGATATAGAAACCGCCCCGTTAATCGAAATTCTCGAGCGTAAATACGGAAAACCTGACAGGATATCACGACGAGATCCGGTCTCGGTTCTGATCCAGACCATACTCTCGCAAAACACTTCGGACGTAAATTCGGTAAGGGCCTTCAGGACCCTGCTAAACCATTTCCATAGCTGGGAAAAAGTTGCTGATGCCGACGTCGTAACCATTACCGAATGTATCCGGAGGGGAGGCCTCGGTGTAATTAAGGCAGAGAGAATCAAACAGGTATTAAAGGAGATTACCCGACGGAAGGGTGGGCTGGAACTTGACTTCCTCTCGCAAATTCCTCCATCCGAGTCCGAGGAGTGGTTAACCAGCCTGCCTGGAGTAGGGCCTAAGACAGCGCGCTGCGTCTTACTCTTTTCACTGAATATGCCTGTATTGCCTGTAGATACACATATCATGCGTGTTTCCAGGAGACTGGGGTTGATAGGTGCCGGAACTTCAGCTAAAGAAGCACATCGACTTCTTCAGAAGAAGGTCGCTCCTGAGAGTATACTTGATTTCCATCTTCTCATGATAGAGCATGGCAGAAAGACTTGCCTGGCCCGCCGTCCTCATTGCGATGAATGTCCACTTGCCGATCTCTGTATTAGTTCGCCACCGGAAAGATTAAGAAAACAGTCAGCTAAACTACCTATCGGTTAGTATTTCGGATAGCCCTGCCATCCAGTAAGTGTCCTTAATAACAGGGCTTCATCGCCAGATATCGTCCAGGATATTTTTTGCTGTAAGCCCTGTAACAGGCTTAAGAAGAAAGAGCTAGACGGGCGATATTCCTCTATCTGGGCGCCGGTAACGCCGGCAAGCTCCTCGGCAAGTTCGGTAGCCCGATCCAATCCACCCAGTTCATCGACCAGACCCAGGGAAAGCGCCTGCGTACCTGTGTATATCTGACCAGTGGCGAGATCCTCTACATCAGATATAGATAATTTCCTTCCTTCGGCAACTGTACTTATGAATTGTCCATAAAGCTCATCGGTAATAATTTGCATGATCTCGCGCTCTGCCGGGCTTAAGGGACGCAACCCCATGTCCTTGTACTCACCGGACTTGATAATCTCCATTTCCATGCCCAGTTTTTCCAGGAAACCCTCAATATATATAAACTGACTGATAACCCCTATGCTCCCTGTAAGCGTACTGGGGTTAGCCACGATTCTATCGGCGTATGCCGAAATATAGTAACCTCCGGAGGTGGCCTGGTCACCCATGG
>Ga0068714_10001200_pt1 | contig 39869 bp, 36 predicted proteins | sample MTBNYHSulfiMetaG_FD_62988 | JGI IMG/M metagenome (GOLD analysis project Ga0068714, IMG submission 62988) | Enrichment culture microbial communities from rom New York Harbor, USA that are MTBE-degrading - MTBE-NYH (New York Harbor Sulfidogenic)... | ecosystem: Environmental > Aquatic > Marine >... | reverse complement strand
CGGTCCACTCCTTGAGCAGGGTGATGCCGTCGACATCCGGCATCCATATATCGAGCAGGATCAGGTCAGGGCGATGCCTGCGCCGCGCCTTGCGCGCAGTGGCGGCATCTTCGGCGGTCTCGACCGAATAGCCCTCGTCCTCGAGGATCTCCTTGAGCAGGCTGCGGATATCGGGCTCGTCATCGACGACCAGGATGTGGGGTGTGGTACTCATAGCGTGGTATCGGCAGAGTGGTTCTCGTCATCATAGTACTCCCCTGCAGGGTCGGCTGTCCGCCTGTTCTGCACCGGCAGGCGCAGGGTGATGCAGGCGCCGCCATCCTTGCAGTTCTCGGCCCACAGCATGCCGCTGTGCTCCTCGACGATCTTCTTGACGATCGCCAGGCCGAGCCCGGAGCCCTTGTGCTTGCTGGTGATGTAGGGTTCGAACAGCTGTCCGAGCAGCGGTTCGGGGAAGCCGGGACCGTTGTCCTCGAAGCGCATCTCGACGAAGCGGCAACTGTCCTTCTCGGCGCAATGGATGGAGACCTTGAGCTGCAGGGACGACACGCCTTCCCCCGCCTCCAGGGTGTTCTTGACCAGGTTGTGCAGCAGTTGGCGCAGTCTTCCCACATCGGCATCGATGTGCGGCAGGGTGTGGCTGGCGTCGAGGCGGATGGCGATACGTTCGTCCCCCTGGTAGAGATCGAGCACCTCGTTGAGCACCCGGCCGAGGTCGACATGCTCGAGCTGCAGCTTCGGCGGCCGGGCATAGTCGGAGAAGGCCTTGACCATCTCCTTCATGCTCTCGACCTGCTGCACGATGGTGTGGGTGGCGCGGTCGAGCACCTCGGCATCCTCGCTCGGCATGGTGTTGAGGTATTTGTGGCGCAGCCGCTCGGCGGAGAGCTGGATCGGGGTCAGCGGGTTCTTGATCTCGTGGGCCAGGCGCCGGGCCACCTCGCCCCACGCCGCATCGCGTTGCGCCTGGATCAGGGCGGTCACATCGTCGAAGACGATGACATGCTCGCCCTGGGTCTTGCCTTCGCCGCGCAAGGGCGAACCGCGGCAGATGAGCACCTGGCGGCCGTTGGAACCGAACAGCACCACCTCCGCCTGCCAGGTCCCGTGCCGGTGATCGAGCTGGGCGGTGATGGTCTCGACCAGCGGCTCGAGCTCCGGATAGCGCTGCTGCAGTTCTGCCAGGGAGAGCTCCGGGCTCGGCCCGAGCTCCAGCCCGAGAATTTGCTCGGCCGCGCTGTTGATGGTGTGCAGGGTGGCCTCCTCGTCGAGGGTGATCACCCCGGAGGAGAGGCAGGAGAGTACCGCCTCCAGGTAGGCGCGCTGCTCCTCCGCCTGCTGCTGGCTGATGCTCGCTTCATCGCGGGCGCGGGCGATCTTGCGGGTCATCTCGTTGAAGGAGCGCACCAGAAAACCGAGCTCGTCCCGGCCGGGCATCGGCAGGCGCATGTCGTAGTCGCCGGCGGCAACGGCACGGGTCCCCTCGGCCAGATCGCTGATCGGCGCCACCAGGCGACGCGCCGAGAAGAAGGCGGCCCACACCGCGGTCAGCAGGCTGAGCAGCAGCACCAGGGAGAGGGTCAGGGTGAAGCTGTATTTGAGCGGCTTGCGCAGGAACGCCAGCTCCTTGTACTGGGTGAAGGCGGCCTGCACGCTGGTGGCCAGGTTGTCGAGCCGCTCCGGCACCACATAGAGGGCGTGCAGCAGGCGCGGTTCGCCCAGCGGGTCGGGGTTGGGCACCAGCATGACGATGCGCATGTGCAGCCCCCGGTCGCGGATCGGCTCCAGTGCGGCATAATCGAGGCCGCGGCGAAGCTGCTGCAGGATGGCGGAGCTCGGCATGGTCGGCAGCACGGTGGAGGGATCGATGGTGCTGCTGCTGATGATGCGGCCGTTGAGGTCGAGCAGGGTGAGCTCCACCGCCTCGCTGCGTTCGCGCATATCGTTGATCCGGAGCCGGGCGGTGGCATCCGACTCCTGCGCCAGGCTCTCCACCTGCAGGCGGCTCTGCCGGCGCAGCTCGCGCAGGCGGCTGTCCAGTGAGGTACGCCCGAGTTCGAGCGCATCCTCCAGCGCCTGCTCCACCCGCAGGTCGAACCAGCTGTCGATGCCACGGTGCAGGAACTGCAGGGAGAAGTAGTAGAGCACCGAGATCGGGGTCACCGCCAGGATGACGAACATAATCACCAGCCGTACGGTCAGGCGCGAGCCCGGCGCACGCTGGCGGTAGCGGCTGATCAGGGAGGCGAGGTGGCGCCCGATGAGGGCCAGCAGCAGCAGCAGGGCGAAGATGTTGATCGCCAGCAGCAGGGAGTAGAGGCGGCCGAAGATGGCGGAGTTCTGTGTCGCCGCACTCATCATGTAGAGAGAACTAAGCAACAGGGCGAACAGCAGCAACACCGGCTTGGGGCCGGAGGTGAGGCGTCTCAGGGCATCAAGGACCATGTGTACCAATCACTGTTCAGGCGCCAGGCGGGGGTGATGTAGGCCAGGGGACGAAGCGGCGAGGGGAGGGCCTCGATGTCGAGCTCCGCCTGCAGCAGCACCTCATAGTTCTCGCCCTCCTGGATCAACTGGGCATCGAGCAACGGAAAGTTGTGCAGGCTGCCCATCGCATCGAGCGCAGCGGAGAGGGTCTGGAAGGCATAGAAGGCGCCGCTGTTGATGTTTTGCAGCAGGTACTGGTGCGAGAGGGGGTGGAACTGGAGACGGTAGCGTTGTTGCAGGCTGGCTACTTCGGCGTCGAGCCACCATTTGCGTTTGCGCTGGATCTCGATGTTCATCTGCAGGGTCAGCGGGACGCCGTTATCGAGGGCCTCCAGCGCCTCCTCGGTGAAGCGGTAATCGACGTTGGCATCGAGCAGGTAGACGTTCGCCTGGGGGCGGATATGGACGCCGGTAATGAAAAACTCCGCGGCCTGGAGCGGCAGGGCCAGCAGCAGTCCGAACAGGAGCAGCAGGCGGCGGCACCCGGGATGCCCGAGTGCCCTCCGTCTAGTCACCGCCGGTTTTTTCAATGCAAGCGTAGTAAAACCCATCCATCCGGTCCTGATCCGGGAGAATCTGGCGACCAACTTCGGCACGCTGTCCCCATCCAGCCTCGACAGGCCGCTCCTTCGCATCATCATGGTTGGCAAGGAAGTTTGCAAGCTGTCCGGCGTTTTCCTGGGGCAGGACCGAGCAGGTGGCGTAGACCAGCACCCCGCCCGGCCGGAGCATCGTCCAGAGGGTCTCGAGAATTGCCGCCTGCAGGGCGACCAGCCGGGGGATGTCCTCGCCATGGCGCAGCAGCTTGATGTCGGGATGGCGGCGTATCACCCCGCTGGCCGAGCAAGGGGCATCGAGCAGGATGCGATCGAAGGGGGTGCCATCCCACCACGCCGGGCTGGCGGCGTCGGCGGCGATAAGCCGCGCCTTGAGGCCGAGACGCGCCAGGTTCTCCTCGACGCGTGCCAGTCGTTTTTTCTCGATATCCAGTGCAATCAGCTCGATATCGCTGCATATTTCCAGGAGATGGCCGGTTTTTCCTCCAGGAGCGGCACAGGCGTCGAGCACCCGCATGCCCGGTTGCGGCGCCACCAGCAGTGCCGCCAGCTGCGCGGCACAGTCCTGTACCGAGACCTCGCCGCGCTCAAAGCCCGGCAGTTGCTCCACGTTCACCGGCCGCTCCAGGACCAGGGCGTCGGGGGCGTGGACCGAAGGCTCGGCGGCCAGCCCCTCCGCCTGCAATGCCTGCAGGTAATCGGCCCGGGAAGTGCGGCTGCGGTTGACGCGTAGCGCCATCGGCGGGCGCCGGTTGTTGGCGTCGACTATCCCCTGCCACTCCTGCGGCCACGCCTGCTGCAGCAGCGCCAGCAGCCATGCGGGGTGGGCGGTGGCGGCGACCGGGTCCTGTGCGGCCTTCGCCTCCAGAGCCTCGCGCTCGCGCAGGAAGCGGCGCAGCACCGCGTTGACCAGCCCCTTGGCCCATCCCTTGTTCAGAAGGGCGGTGACGGCGACGGTCTCGGAGACGGCGGCGTGTGCGGGGATTTCCATACAGGCCAGTTGATAGAGCCCCAGCAGCAGCAGGCTCTGGACATCGCTCTCCTTGGCCTTGAGCGGCTTGTCGAGCAGGCGCTCGAGGAAGGCCTGCAGGCGTGGCGCCCAGCGCAGGGTGCCGTAGCAGAGTTCCTGCGCCAGGGCGCGACGCTCCGGCGCCAGGCTGTGGAAGCTGTGCGGCAACAGGGTGGAGAGGGACTGTCCCTCCTGCATCACCCGGGTGATGACCGAGACGGCGACGGCGCGGGGATTCTCTCCCCCCTTCGCCCTAGCTGCCAAGGGTCAGGCCCTCGACGCTGTTGGCATTGAGGAAGGCCTGCGCATCCTGGGGCTTGCCGCCAGGGCGCTGCAGTTGCCGCAGGCGCAGTGCCCCTTCGCCGCAGGCGACGTCGATGCCCTCCTTGCCGGCCCGGATCACCTTGCCCGCTTCTTTGCCGGAATGCTCTTCAAGTGCCCTGGCCTCCCAGATCCGCAGTACCTCTCCCTTATAGAGGGTCTGTGCCACCGGCCAGGGGTTGAAGGCGGCCACCTGGCGGGCGAGCTGTTGTGCCGGTTGCCGCCAGTCGATCTCCGCCTCGGCCTTGTGCAGCTTTTTCGCATAGTAGGCGAGGGATTCCTCCTGTTTCTCGGCGACCAGCGTGCCGGCCTGCAGCCCAGCCAGTGCCTCGGTGATCGCCTGGGCGCCGAGGCTTGCCAGGCGGTCGTGCAGGGTCTGTGCCGTGTCATTCTCGGTGATAGGGGTGCTGAGCTTGTAGAGCATGTCGCCGGTATCGAGGCCCACGTCCATCTGCATGATGGTGATGCCGGTCTCAGCGTCGCCGGCGAGGATCGCCCGCTGGATCGGCGCCGCGCCGCGCCAGCGCGGCAGCAGCGAGGCGTGGATGTTGAGGCAACCGAGGCGCGGGATCGCCAGCACCTCGGCCGGCAGCAGCAGGCCGTAGGCGGCGACGATCATCACATCCGGCTCGAGCGCGGCCAGTCTCGCCTGCTCCCCGGCATCCTTGAGGCTCTCGGGCTGGCGCACCTCGATGCCGTGCGCCAGCGCCAGTTCCTTGACCGGACTGGCCTTGAGCTTGCGCCCGCGGCCTGCCGGGCGGTCCGGCTGGGTGTAGACCGCGCTGATGCGGTGAGGGGTTTCGAGCAGCGCCGCGAGGGCCACAGCGGCAAACTCCGGCGTTCCGGCATAGACGATATTCAGGGGGCTTGACATGAAGAAACGCTTCTTGTTAGTGAGTGGTCACATCGTCTGTCGAAGCTGCTTTTCCAGCTTCTTTCGGATACGTTGGCGCTTGAGGGAGGAGAGGTAGTCGACGAACAGCTTGCCGTCGAGATGATCGATTTCGTGCTGGATGCAGACCGCCAGCAGGCCATCGGTCTCCAGCTCGAAGGGCTCGCCGTTGCGGTCCAGGGCGCGGACCCTGATGCGGTCGGCTCGCTGTACCTTCTCGTAGATGCCCGGCACCGAGAGGCACCCCTCGTCCATCTCCTCCTCGCCGCCCTTCTCCAGGATCTCCGGATTGATCAGCACCAGCGGCTCGTTCTTCTCCTCGGAGACGTCGATGACCACCAGGCGCTTGTGCACGTCGACCTGGGTGGCGGCGAGGCCGATGCCGGGGGCATCGTACATGGTTTCGAACATGTCATCGATGAGCGCGCGCAGGGCGTCATCGACCGCTTCGACCGGTTGGGCGATGGTGCGCAGACGCTCGTCGGGGAAGTGTAAAATTGTGAGGTTTGCCATAGTCATTCCGTAAAAAAGCTATAGTAACAACGTAGCTTTTGTTGCTAAAGTAATGATCATACTGAATTCTCCACCAATACCGCCACTCTGCCGAGGGCGGGAGAATGTTCGCAAAGAAAAAGGGATGCTCATGGTTAAGAAACCGCTTCGTCTTGCCCGTTTTCTGTCCGGTCATCTGGCGGTATTGATGCTGTTCCTCCTTGCCGGATGCGCCTCGACCCCCAAGGAGGAGCCCGCCCAGCCGATGATGATGGAGGAGCCGGCACCGCTGGTCGAGCCCAGCTATGTTCCGGAGCCGGCGGTGGAGCTCAAGGCCGATTATCCCGAGAAATACGTCGTGGTGAAAGGCGACACCCTGTGGGACATCTCCAGCCGCTTTCTCAAGAGCCCCTGGCAGTGGCCGCAATTGTGGCACTCCAACCCCCAGGTCGAGAACCCGCACCTCATCTATCCCGGCGACATCCTCTCCATCTATTTTATAGACGGCAAACCGGTGCTGGAGGTTCAACGCGACGGCAGGCGGATGCGCGCCGGTATCCCCAGCGAGATGGTCGGCAAGGAGTACCCGACGCTCAAGCTCTCACCCCAGGTGCGGGTGAAGGGGCTCGACGAGGCCATTCCGACCATCCCCTACGATGCCATCAGCCAGTTCCTGAGCCGCCCGCGGGTGGTCGCAGAGGATGAGCTGGAGCAGGCCCCCTATGTCCTGGGCTACGCCGACGAGCACATCATCGGCGGCGCCGGCTTCCGTCTCTACGCCCGCGGTATCGAGCAGAACGCGGAAACCGGGGATTATATCCTGGTTCGCCCCGGACAGACCTACACCGACCCGGAAACCGACGAGGTGCTGGGCTACGAGGCGATCTACCTCGGCGAGGCGCGCCTGATCCGTTCCGGCGACCCCGCGACCCTGCAGGTGACCAGCTCAGCGCGCGAGATCCTGCGCGGTGACCGCCTGCTGCCCAAGATCGAGGACCTGGCCCGGCTAAGTTATATGCCCCGCCCCCCGCAGAACCGGATCGAGGGAAGCATCATCTCCGTGTTCGACGGCGTGGCGCAGATCGGACAGTATCAGGTGGTGGTGCTGGATCTCGGGCGGCAGGAGGATATCGAGTCCGGTCACGTCCTGGCGATCAACCAGCGCGGCGCCCTGACCAAGGATACCATCAGCGGCGGCACCGTGAAATTGCCGGACGAGCGTGCCGGCGAGGTGATGGTGTTCCGTGTCTTCGAGCGCGTCAGCTACGCCCTGGTAATGCGGGCGAGCCGGGCGATTCATATTCTCGATCAGGTGACCAACCCTTAGGGGCAGATACGAGAAGGGCAGATACGAGATACGAGGGCTAAGGGCCGAGGGAAGGTGCTCGCTGCGCTCGCGGTAAGATAATAACGTACGCGAAGCGCACTCATTCCCTCGAAATCTTTTCCCTCGCCTCTCGCCTCTGATTTTATGGAAGAAATGGAGAAACTTCGTTACTGGCTCGCCCTGCTGCGCGCCCCCGGTGTCGGGGCGGTGCGGTTTCGCGAGCTGCTGCAACGGGCCAGCTCTCCCGAGCGGCTGTTCCACAACCCCTCCCTTGCCGATCCCGGTGCCGAACTGCTGGCCTGGCTGCGCAACCCCGACTGGACAGCGGTGGAGCAGGACCTTGGCTGGCTGGAGCAGGAGGGGTGTCACATCCTCACCCTCGACGATCCGGCCTACCCACCGCAGTTGAACGAGCTGCACGATGCGCCGCCGCTGCTCTTTGTGCGCGGCGCCCCGGGCCAGTTGCACAATCCCCAGCTTGCCGTGGTGGGCAGCCGCAACCCCAGTGTGATCGGCAAGGAGACCGCCTACGCGTTCTCGCGCTCCCTGGCCGGCGCCGGGATGGTGATCACCAGTGGCCTGGCGCAGGGTATCGATGCGGCGAGCCACCAGGGGGCGATGGACGGCGGCGGGCACACCATCGCCGTCTTCGGCACCGGACTCGACCGGGTCTATCCGGCGCGAAACCGCGACCTGGCGCGCGCCATCGTCGAGCAGGGCGGGGCGCTGGTTTCGGAGTATCCGCCGGGCACCCAGCCCCTGCCCGGGAACTTTCCACGGCGCAACCGACTCATAAGCGGACTGTCGCTCGGCACGCTGGTGGTCGAGGCGGCACTGCGCAGCGGCTCCCTGATCACCGCACGGATGGCAAGCGAGCAGGGGCGGGAGGTGTTCGCCATCCCCGGCTCTATCCACAACCCCCTGGCCAGAGGTTGCCACCGGCTGATCCGCGACGGGGCCAAGCTGGTGGAGACCGCACAGGATGTCCTCGAGGAACTGGCGCCGCAGCTCCATGCGGCACTCGAACGCCCGGACGCAGATGATGGCCGGGAGCCGGTTGCCGGGCTGGACCCGGACTACCAGCGCCTGCTTGCCGGGCTGGGGGATGCGCCGAGCAGCGTCGATCAGCTGGTTGAGCGCAGCGGATTGACGCCGGAGGCGGTTTCCTCCATGCTGTTGATGTTAGAACTGCAGGGCCATGTGATATCCACAGCGGGTGGCTACACGCTGGCCGGCAAGAGATCATGAAATGAAACAAGATGTGTTCGATATCCTGCTCTACCTCTTCGAGAACTACATGTACGACGAGGCTGAGCTGGAGCAAGACCGGGATTCGCTGCAGCGCGAGCTGCTCGATGCCGGGTTCCGCAGGAACGAAATCGGCAAGGCCTTTGACTGGCTGGAAGGCCTCGGTGCCATCGACTACGATGGTGCGGTACCGCTGAAGAGCGAACAACAGTCATTCCGTATCTACTCCGATGAGGAGTGCGGCAAGCTCGATACCGAGTGCCGCGGATTCCTGCTCTTTCTCGAGCAGATGAGCGTGCTGGACCATGCCACCCGTGAGATGGTGATCGACCGTGTCATGGCGCTGGACAGTGAAGATGTGGATCTGGAACAGCTCAAATGGGTCATCCTGATGGTGCTGTTCAATCAGCCCGGACAGGAGGCCGCCGTGGCCTGGATGGAAGATCTGGTGCTGGACGAGGTAGTCGGGCAGCTGCACTGAGTGCATGTGGTTGCGACTATCAATGCCCGCAGAAGCGGGCATTTTTTCTGGTAGTGAATTTATGAGTAAACATCTCGTCATCGTGGAGTCGCCGGCCAAGGCGAAGACCATCAAGAAGTATCTTGGCAAGGACTTCGAGGTCCTTGCCTCCTACGGCCACGTGCGCGACCTGCTGCCGAAGGAGGGCGCGGTCGACCCGGAGCACGACTTCGCCATGAAGTACCAGGTCATCGACAAGAACAGCAAGCATGTCGATGCCATCGCCAAGGCGCTGAAAAAGGCTGACATCCTCTATCTGGCAACTGACCCGGATCGCGAGGGCGAGGCGATCTCCTGGCATCTGCTGGAGATCCTGAAGAACAAGAAGCTGCTCAAGGACAAGGAGGTCGGTCGCGTGGTGTTCCACGAGATCACCAAGAACGCTATCCGCGAGGCGGTCGAGCATCCGCGCGAACTGGCGATGGATCTGGTCAACGCCCAGCAGGCGCGCCGCGCGCTCGATTACCTGGTGGGCTTCAACCTCTCGCCGCTGCTGTGGAAGAAGATCCGCCGCGGCCTCTCCGCCGGGCGGGTGCAGAGTCCGGCGCTGCGCCTCATCGTCGAGCGCGAAGAGGAGATCGAGCGCTTCGTGCCGCGCGAGTACTGGAGCGTCGAGGCCGATGTCAGCAGCAAGGGGCAGAACTTCAGCTCCAGGCTGATCCAGTTCGAAGGCGAGAAGGTCGAGCAGTTCTCCATCGACAACAGCGAACGGGCCGACGTGGTCGAAGCGACCCTGCTCAAGGCCGCCGAGGGTCGCCTCACCGTCGACAAGGTGGTGAAGAAGCAGCGCAAGCGCAACCCGGCCGCGCCCTTTACCACCTCCACCCTGCAGCAGGAGGCCTCGCGCAAGCTCGGCTTCACCGCGCAGCGCACCATGCGCACCGCACAGCAGCTCTACGAGGGAATCGACATCGGCGGCGAGACCGTCGGTCTCATCACCTACATGCGTACCGACTCGGTCAACCTGGCCCAGGAGGCGATGGAGGAGATCCGCGGTTTTATCGCCCAGCGTTTCGGCAGCGACAACGTGCCGCCCGAGCCGCGCCTGTTCAAGACCAAGTCGAAGAACGCGCAGGAGGCGCACGAGGCGATCCGCCCGACCTCCATCCTGCGCGTGCCCGAGTCCATCCAGGCCCATCTCTCCAAGGACCAGTTCCGCCTCTATGAGCTGATCTGGAAGCGTACCCTCGCCTGCCAGATGGTGCACGCCACCCTGGACACGGTGGCGGTTGACCTCGGCGCCGGCGCGGGCAACACCTTCCGTGCCACCGGCTCGACCATCGTCCATGCCGGCTTCATGGCGGTCTACCAGGAGAGCGTCGACGACGCCAAGGAGAAGGAGGACGACAACAAACTGCTGCCCAAGATGCTCGAGGGCGAGCGGGTCGAACTCATCGCGCTGCGTCCGGAGCAGCACTTTACCGAGCCGCCGCCGCGCTTCTCCGAAGCGAGCCTGGTCAAGGCGCTCGAGGAGTTCGGCATCGGCCGCCCCTCCACCTATGCCAGCATCATCTCCACCCTGCAGGCGCGCGAGTATGTGGAGATGGACAAGCGCCGCTTCATCCCCACCGATGTGGGCCGCGTGGTCAACAAGTTCCTGACCCAGCACTTCACCCGGTACGTCGACTACGACTTCACCGCCAGGCTCGAGGACGATCTCGATGCGGTCTCCCGAGGCGAGGAGGAGTGGGTGCCGCTGATGCACAAGTTCTGGCGCCCGTTCAAGGACCTGGTCGACGACAAGGAGCAGAGCGTCTCGCGCAAGGATGTCACCCAGGAGGAGCTGGAGGAGAAGTGTCCGCAGTGCGGCAAGCCGCTGGCGATCCGTCTCGGACGGCGCGGCCGTTTCATCGGCTGCACCGGCTATCCGGAGTGCGACTACACCCGCAACCTCGGCGATGCCGAGGAGAAGAAGAACGAACCGCAGGTGGTGGAGGGGCGCAGCTGTCCCGAGTGCGGCGAGCCGCTGCTGATCCGCGAGGGGCGCTACGGCAAGTTCATCGGCTGCAGCGCCTACCCCAAGTGCAAGCACATCGAGCCGCTTGAGCAGCCCGAGGACACCGGCGTGACCTGCCCGCAGTGCAAGAAGGGCACGCTGCTGCGGCGCAAGTCCCGCCGCGGCAAGATCTTCTTCTCCTGCTCGACCTACCCCGAGTGCGACTACGCGGTGTGGAACGAGCCGCTCGACGAGCCCTGCCCCGATTGCGGCTGGCCGATCCTCACGGTAAAGGTCACCAAGCGCAAGGGCGCGGAAAAGGTCTGCCCGCAGAAGGAGTGCGGCTTTACCGAGCCGTACGAGCGCGAGGATGAGGCGGAAGAGACCGAGTCCGAATAACGCAGCACCGCCCGGCCGAGTGAGAAACACGTTAACCACGAAGCACACGAAGAGCACGAAGAATTATTGTGCTCACCACAGAGACGCGGAGGACACGGAGAAAGAGGCTGACAATTGCAGCTGCAAGCGTTATGACCGAAGGAAGATCGCTTCTCTGTGTTCTCCGTGGCTCCTCTCCTGGTGAATCTGTTTAATCCTTCGTGTCCTTCGTGGTGAATCGTTTTCGTAATTTACAGACAATAATCTGGAGAACAACAGCGATGAACACCCCCTTTGTCGCCATCCTGATGGGGTCGGACTCCGACCTGCCGACCATGCAGGCCACCTTCGAGGTGCTGAAGTCCTTCGGCATCACCTACGAGGTGCGCATCCACTCCGCGCACCGCACCCCGGAGGCGACCCACGACTACGTCACCGACGCCGAGAAACGCGGCTGCCAGGCCTTCATCTGTGCCGCCGGGCTTGCTGCACATCTGGCCGGTGCGGTCTCCGCCATCACGGTGCGCCCGGTGATCGGCGTGCCGATGGATGGCGGTCCGCTCAAGGGCCAGGATGCACTGCTCTCCACGGTGCAGATGCCCGGCGGTATCCCGGTTGCCACCGTCGCCATCGGCAAGGCGGGGGCGAAGAATGCCGGTTATCTGGCCGCGCAGATCATGGCCGTCTCCGACCCGGCGCTGGCGCAGAAGCTGCGCGACGAGCGCGAGGCCAACAAGCAGCAGATCCTGGCGCGCAACGCCGAGGTGCAGAAGGAACTCGGGCTTGCCTGAGGCGCGATGAGCCCATTCCACCTGCGCACCGCCCGCAGCATCCTTAAGGCGGGCGGCATCGTCGCCTACCCGACCGAGGCGGTCTACGGCCTCGGCTGCGATCCCCTCAATCCCGATGCGGTGATGCGGCTGCTTGCCCTCAAGCAGCGGCCCTGGCAGAAGGGTCTGATCCTGATCGCTTCGGAACTGAAACAACTCGCCCCTTTCGTGTTGCCGATGAGCGCCGCAATCGCAGCGCGGGTGCGGGGCAGCTGGCCCGGTCCGGTGACCTGGTTGCTGCCGGTGCGGCCCGAAGTGCCGTACTGGATCCGCGGCGAGCATCCGACTCTGGCGGTACGCGTCACCGCCCATCCGCTCGCCGCGGCGCTGTGCAGGGCCTACGGCGGCGCCATCGTCTCCACCAGCGCCAACCTGGCCGGGCATGCCCCGGCGCGCAGCGCCCTCACGGTGCAGCGCGAGCTGGGCGACAGGGTGGATTACATCCTGCACGGGCCGCTCGGCGAGCTGGCCCAACCGACCGAGATCCGCGATGCGCTGACCGGGCGCATCGTCCGGGGTGGGTGAGAATTATTCACCGCAAAGGGCGCAAAGTTGTGATGGTGTTGTAGGATGGGATGCATCCCATCGAATATCTTCCGCGCATGATGGGATGCATCCCATCCTACATGGTCAACAAGAACAACCCTTTGCGCCCTTAGCGTCTTTGCGGTGAAATTGATTTTTAGGTATTGCACATGTCCAACATCGATATCGATTCGGTAAAAGAGTACCTGCTGTCCCTGCAGCAGCGCATCGTCGAGGCCCTTGAGGCGGAGGACGGCGAGGGGCGCTTCATCCGCGACGAGTGGCAGCGTCCCGACGAGCCGCAGAAGGGGCTGACCGGCGGCGGCATCGTGCGTCTGCTCAGCGAAGGGGCAGTGTTCGAGCAGGCGGGGATCAACTTCTCCCACGTGCGGGGCGAGAAGCTGCCGCCCTCGGCCAGCGCGCACCGTCCGGAGCTGGCCGGCCGCAGCTTCCAGGCGCTGGGGGTCTCGCTGGTGATCCACCCACGCAACCCCTATGCGCCGACCTCCCATGCCAACGTGCGCCTGTTCGTGGCGGAGAAGGAGGGGGAGGCGCCGGTGTGGTGGTTCGGCGGCGGTTTCGATCTCACCCCCTACTATCCCTTCCACGAGGACGTTCTCGAGTGGCACCGCAAGGCGAAGGCGGCCTGCGAGCCCTTCGGTGCAGAGGTCTATCCGAAATACAAGAAGTGGTGCGACGAGTACTTCTATCTCAAACACCGCGAAGAGCCGCGGGGCGTCGGCGGGCTGTTCTTCGATGATCTGAACGAGTGGGACTTCGACACCTGCTTTGCCTTCCTGCGCAGCATCGGCGATGCCTATATCGACGCCTATACACCCATCGTCGCCAGGCGCAAGCTCACCCCCTACGGTGAGCGCGAGCGCGACTTCCAGCTCTACCGGCGCGGCCGCTACGTGGAGTTCAACCTGGTGTACGACCGCGGTACCCTGTTCGGGCTGCAGTCGGGCGGGCGCACCGAGTCGATCCTGATGTCGCTGCCGCCGCTGGTGAAGTGGCGTTACGACTGGTCGCCCGAGCCGGGAACGCCCGAGGCGGAGCTGTACGAAAACTATCTCAGGCCAAGGGATTGGCTTGGCGAGGAGCAGGCATGAGCGACAACACCCTTTACTGGCACGACTACGAGACCTTCGGCACCGACACGTTGCGGGATCGCCCGGTGCAGTTCGCCGGGGTGCGTACCGATGAGGATCTCAATGTCGTCGGCGAGCCGCTGAATATCTTCTCCCGCCCGGCCCCTGATACCCTGCCGCACCCGATCTCCTCGCTCATAACCGGCATCACCCCGCAACAGGCGCTGGAGCAGGGGATGCCGGAGGACGAATTCATCGCCCGCATCCTCAGGGAGCTGGCCGAGCCCGGCACCTGTGGCGTGGGCTACAACTCGCTGCGTTTTGACGACGAGGTGACGCGCCACACCCTCTACCGCAACCTCTACGACCCCTATGGCCGAGAGTGGCAGAACGGCAACTCGCGCTGGGACATCATCGACATGGTGCGCGCCTGCCGCGACCTCAGGCCCGAGGGGATCGTCTGGCCGCAGCGCCAGGATGCGGAGCGCTCCAGCTTTAAACTCGAGGAGCTGACCGCGGCCAACGGCATCGGCCATGAGCAGGCGCATGATGCTCTCTCCGATGTCTACGCCACTATCGCGCTGGCGCGGTTGATCAAGGAGAAGCAGCCGAAGCTCTACGACTTCTGCTACCGGCTGCGGCGCAAGAAGGAGGTGCTGAAATACCTCGACCTCAAGGAGATGAGCCCGATCCTGCACACCTCCGGGATGTATGGCAGCGACTACGGCAACACCCGGCTGGTGGTGCCGTTGGCGCCGCATCCGGTGAACAAGAACAGCATCATCGTCTTCGACCTGGCGCAGGACCCTGCGCTGCTGCTCGAGCTGGGCCCCAAGAAGCTGCGCGAGCGGCTCTACACCCCCGTGGCGGAGTTGCCGGAAGGGGTCGAGCGGCCGGCGCTGAAGCAGATCCTGATCAACAAGTGTCCGGTGATCGCGCCACTCAGTACCCTCACCGGCGAAGCGGCCAGGCGCCTCAACATCGATCTGGTGCGCTGCCAGCAGAACCGCCAGGCGCTGCTCGCCGCGCGCAAGCCGATCACCGAAAAACTGGCCAAGGTGTTCGCGCCGCAGGAGTTCGCGCCACAGAGCGACACCGACCTGCTGCTCTACGGCGGCGGTTTTTTCTCCGATGCCGACAAGCGCAAGATGCAGCAGATTCACGACACCGCGCCCGAGGTACTCGGTGCCCGAACCTGGGTGTTCGAGGATAAGCGCCTGCCGGAGATGCTGTTCCGCTTTCGCGCCCGCAACTACCCGGAGACACTGAACGCGGAGGAGCAGGCGCAGTGGCTGGAGCACTGCCGTGCCCGCCTCAACGGGGGCGAGGCGGGTAACCGCAGCTTCACGGCGTTTTTCGCCGAGATCGCGCGAATAAGGGCCGAAGAGTCGCCGGATGAGAGGGGGCAGCAGATCCTCGCCGAGGTAGAGACATTCGGCCGCGAACTGCAGGCCTGGCTCGGCGGCTGATTCGAAAAAAAGACGGCACGGAATCCACGGAATGACACGGAAGAAAAACGGACGAAACGCTTAATTTCCGTGTTTTTCCGTGGATTCCGTGGCGTGCTTGTATTCTTTCCAGGTTTTCCTGGTGGGATATCCTGCGCCGTTGCCTATTTCATCAGGCTGTCGAGGGTGGCGATCACCTCGTCGTTGTCCCACTCCAGCCCGCCGTAGAGGGCGTAGCGGATGGTGCCGCTGCGATCGAGGATGAAGGTGGTGGGGACCGCGCTGATCATCCACTGCTCGACCACTTCGCCGTCGGGGTCGAGCAGCAGGGGGAAGTCGACCTTGATTTGGTGCTTGGCGAGGAAGGCCTCGATATCGGCCGCTTCCTCGGCCATGTCCACCGCGAGGATGGTAAACGGCTTGCCGGCCATCTTTTCGCTGAGCCGCTGCATCGAGGGCATCTCCTTGATGCAGGGTCCGCAGTAGGTGGCCCAGAAGTTGAGCATCACCACTTTGCCCCGGTAGTCGCTGAGGGTATGGGTGGCGCCCTGCATGTCGCCCAGGGTGAAGTCCGGCAGGGGTGCGCCGCCGTAGGGTTTGAGATCCCCTGCCTGTGCCAGGCCGGCGGCCAGCAGCAGGGCCAGCAGCAATACCTTCTTCATTTCGTTACCTCCAGGGTGCGTAATCTCTCCAGAGCCTGCTCGACCAGTTCGGGCAGGCGGCGCGCCATGGCATGCTCTGCGGGTGTGGCGTCTGGGCGTGAGTAGAAAAAGGTGCGCACCTCGGGCAGAAGCTCCACATGCACACGGCTGCCGCCCTGTTCCAGCCCCTTTTTCAGCTTGTTTACCCAGAAGCGTGTCGGGGTGTCGGTCGGCTGCATGATGACGATCGGCAGGCGGGTGTCGTGCACCACCTCGAGGTACTCCAGCGGCTTTCCCGGCTCCGGGTCGTGGGCGGTGAGCATGGGAAAGAAGAGGATGGCGCCGGCGAGGCGCTTGTCTTCCGGGTGCTGCAGACGCCACAGGCGCGCACCGCGCAGGGCGGGTATGGCGCCATAGCCGCTGGCGGTGAGGACGATGCGCTTCTCGCTCTGCTGCATGGCGTGCTCGATGAGCTGCACCACCTCCTCGCCCTCGAGCGAGCGCATGCTGCTCGGGGCGATGGGCAGGAAGTGGGCGCCGAGCAGGTCGGCGAGCCACACCTCGATGCCGCGCGCCGAGAGCACTTCGCCGGAGGCGGCCTCGGCACGGCCGGTGCCCTGATCGCAGGGGAAGCCAAGCAGCAGGGTATCGCCATCGGCACTGAAGTAGCGCAGGTCCATCTCCATCTCGTCACCGAGCATCACCGAGTCGTGCAAGGGCTCGGCGTAGATGGCCGGGGAGAGGAGGGCGAGAGCGAAGATGACAATAGCGAACAGCTGCGGCAAGACCAGGCTCCTATCGCGTCCGGGGGTGACTCCATACTAATGAGCTGCCCTGGAGGGTGCAACCAAAGACAGTTGCAAGTGACAAGTTCAAAGTTGAAAGAAAAGGCCTTTAGGCTTTGAACTTTGAACGTAATTACTCACCCCTGAAAACCGTCTCACCGCAAAGGGCCGCTCTTTGGCTTCCTGCCACCGCGGCACTAGTGCATCCATGCACGTCGTGCAAACGCCGCCATGGATGGGGGTGCTAGACAATGTCGGGAACATATTGTCGCGTACGCAAAGGAAAACGCGGGCTGGGTAGTGGTAGGCCCGATATAGCGTAGCGGTATCGGGCAGGTTCTGCCGGACACCGCTACGCTATGTCCGGCCTACGACTGCTCACAGTATCGTGAGGGCGTGAGGGCTATTCCTCGAATCTCGTCACTCGTCTCTCGCCCCTGCCTTATTCCGGCTGATTGCGCATGAAATCGGCGGTCTTCCGGAAGGCCGCCTCCAGCTCCTTGCGCAGCGACTCCTCGATGCCCACATCCTCCATCGCCTGGATCATGCAGCGCATCCACTGGTCGCGCGCGGCGCTGTCGACCGCGAAGGGCAGGTGGCGCTGGCGCAGCCGGGGGTGGCCATATTTTTCCATGTAGAGCTGGGGCCCGCCGAGCCAGCCGGAGAGGAACATGAAGAGCTTCTCCTTCGAGGCGCGCAGGTCGCGGGCGTGCATCTGGCGGATCGGCTGCGCCTCGGGCAGCGTGTCCATCAGTTCATAAAAGCGTTCGACCAGCTTGCGGATCGTGGCTTCGCCGCCGATGCGATCGTAGTGGGGATTGTCTGTCATGGAGGAGCCTTTTCTTACGGTAGATGGGGGCGCAGGGCGTGTCACACCGTACAAATATTGATCATTGTCATCTAACTTCGAGTAAAGTAGCAAAAAACAGATGTGACTACCCGATGACAGAACAATACCCCGCACCTCAGGGTCTCTCAAGTCTCCTCGTTGTTCGCCTCCCGGCATGCCGGCCTTGCCGGTGTTGGGGCGACAGTGAGTAAAGCGCAGCCCCCCTTCCCGTCCCGGTGGAGTGCTGCATCGGGACGCATCCTGTCGCGGCTGATACTCCTGCTGGCCGTCGCTGCGGTCTCCTGGTACTGGCTTTACGGCGTCAACGCCCGGCAACGCGATGAGGCCGAAAGCTTCGAGCAGGCAACGCGCCATGCAGTGGAGATGCTGCACGGGCGTTTCCGCTTCTATGAAAACCTCGCCCACGCCAGCCGCGGCCTGTTCGAGAGCTCGGATGAGGTGAGCGACGAGGAGTGGCACACCTTCAACCTGGCGCTGGGTATCGGCACCGCCTATCCGGGGGTGAGCAGCATTGCCTTTGCCCGCTACCGGGCGACCACGGCCTCCGGGTCGGGGTCGGCTGGGAGGCATCCCTGCGATTTGCGCGGCTTTGCCGCGGAGATCGTGCATGTCGAACCCGGGGAGGAGCCGGGAGGGATGGTCGGCTATGACCTGGCCGGCGAGCCGACCACACTTCAGGCGCTGGTCGACTCCTGTGCCGAGCGGCAATCCCGCGTGAGCGGGGTGATCGTCGACCCGCTGAGCGGCCGGCGCCTCATCCGGCAGGTGATGCCGATCTTTCACCATGCCCTGCCGCCGGTGAGCGCGGCGCAGCGCCCTGCCGAACTGCACGGGTGGGTGAGCGTCAACTATGACGTGCAGCAGTGGCTGCAGCACTATGTCGACGATGCCAGCTCCGGCGACTGGCAGCTCAGCATCGGCGAAGCGGGGCGGGATCTCCCCTTTTTCAGCAGTGCCGCGCAGGCCGGCTCCCCGGCCATTTCAACTGCGGGGCTGCAGCGTCGCGAGGTGGTGGCACTGGGGGGCCGGCATTGGATTATCGAGTTTGCCGCCACCCCGAAGTTCGAACAGCGCTATGACCGGCTTGCCGTGCACCTCCTTCCGCTAAGCGCCCTGCTGCTGATCCTCTCGCTATGGCTGGTGTTCCGCAGACTGCAGAGCGGACGCGAGCGCGCGCTGGCGATGGCGCTGGGGATGACCGAGCAGCTGCGCGAGAGCGAGGAGCGTTACCGCCAGATGTTCGAGGCGAACAAGGCGGTGGAACTGCTCATCGATCCGCAGGACGGGCGTATCGTCGATGCCAACCAGGCGGCGGCGAACTACTACGGCTATACCCGTAAGGTGCTGCAATCGATGCGCATCGACGAGATCAATACCCTGTCGCCGGAAGAGGTCGCGGCGGAGATGAAGCGGGCGCGCAACGAACAGCGCAACCACTTCCTGTTCAGGCATCGCCATGCCACCGGCGAGGTGCGTGATGTGGAGGTCCACTCCGGCCCCATCCAGGTGGGCGGCAAGCCGCTGCTCTACTCCATCGTCCACGATGTCACGGCGCGCATGGAGAGCGAGCGGGCGTTGCGCAAGAGCGAGGCGCGCTACCGCACCATCATCGACACCACGGCGGAAGGATACTGGCTGGTGGAGCTGCCCTCGCTGCGCATCGTCGAGGTCAACGACGCCCTCTGCCGCATGCTCGGCTACGGCCGCGAGGAGCTCATCGGCCGCCACCCGCACGATTTTGCCGATGCGGCGAACCGCACCGTTTTCGAAGAGCAGGCCGCGAGCAGCAGCAGGAGCATACAGCGCAGTTACGAGGCGGTGCTCCGGCACAGGGCGGGCCATGAGATCGTCGTCGCGGTGCATGCGACCAGCATGCCCGGCACCGAGGAGGAGGTGGATCAGGCCTTCGCCTTTATCACCGATATCACCGAGCGCAAACGCAACGAGGAGCAGTTGCGTATTGCCGCAACCTTCTTTGATACCACCTCCGAGGCGATCACCGTCACCGACATGAACAACCGCATCATTGCGGTGAACACCGCCTTTTGCCAGATCACGGGCTACAGCGAGGAGGAGGTGCTGGGCAAGGACCCGGGCTTCCTCGGCTCGGGGCGCAACAGCAAGGCCTTCTACCGCGACATGTGGCGTACCCTGGAGCAGATGGGGCGCTGGCAGGGGGAGATCTGGAACCGGCGCAAGAACGGCGAGGTGTTTCCCGAGTGGCTCTCCATAGTTTCGATCAAGGACGAGGAGGGGGAGACCCGCCAGTACATGGCGGTGTTCAGCGACATCACCCGGCGCAAGCAGGACGAGGAGAAGATCTGGCGCCAGGCCAACTACGATGCCCTGACCGGCCTGCCCAACCGCAACCTGTTCAAGGATCGTCTCGACCAGGCGATGCATGCCGCGCACCGCGAGGATTGCAGCCTGGCGCTGATGTTCATCGACCTCGACCGCTTCAAGTGGGTCAACGACACCCTGGGCCACGCCGCCGGTGACCTGCTGCTGCAGGAGGCGGGGAGGCGGATTGGCCATTGTGTGCGCGAGACCGACACCGTGGCGCGCCTCGGCGGTGACGAGTTCACCGTGATCATCGGCGATGTCCAGGAGAGCGCCGATGTCGACCGGATTGCGGAAAAGGTGCTCCGGCACCTGGCAGAACCGTTCGAGGTGGAGGGCAAGGAGGCGTTCGTCAGCGGCAGTATCGGCATCACGCTCTACCCGGCGGATGCCGACAATATGGAGCAGTTGCTGCGCAATGCCGACGCCGCCATGTATTCGGCCAAGGAGGCCGGGCGCAATGTGCACCGTTACTTCACCCATGAGCTGAACGAGGAGGCCAAGCGCCGCCTGCGCCTGGAGGCGGACCTGCGCCGGGTACTGGAGCGCGGCGAGCTGGCAGTGGAGTACCAGCCGATCGTCGATGCCGAAGGCGAGCCTGTCGGCGCCGAGGCACTGCTGCGCTGGCACCACCCCGGGCTGGGCGAGATCTCGCCGGATGAATTCATCCCGCTGGCCGAGGAGATCGGTGCCATCATCGACATCGAGCAGTGGGTGATACGCCAGGCCTGCCACGACGCCAGCTCTCTCCCGCCGCGCAACGGCGAGTCGCTGTTCGTTTCGGTCAATGTCTCCTCCATGCAGTGCCGCAGCGATCAGTGCCAGCACATGCTCGGCAACATTCTGCAGGAGTCGGGACTCAACCCACACCGCCTCAAGCTCGAGATCACCGAACGGGTGATGATGGAGAACACCGAGTTCGTCATCGCCCTGCTGGGCGAGATCCGCACCATGGGGGTGCGCCTGGCGGTGGACGATTTCGGCACCGGCTACTCCTCGCTCAGCTACCTCAAGCAGTTCCCGGTGGATGTGCTCAAGATCGACCGCTCCTTCGTCTCCGGCCTGCCCCGCGACAGGGACGATGTGGCGGTGGTCGAGGCGATCGTCGCCATGGCGCACAGCCTCGGCATGCAGGTGGTGGCAGAGGGGGTGGAGACCGCCGAGCAGCTCGCCTTCCTGCGCAGCCTCGGCTGCGACATGCTCCAGGGCTTCTACTTCAGCGCGTCGCTGCCGTTAGAGCAATTCGAGGAATACCTCCGTAGGGTGGGATGAATCCCACCAAAGTTCAAAATTCAAAACCGCGCGCAGCACGCTCCTTCCCTCGCCTCTTTCCTCTCGACTCTCGTATCTGTCTAAAACGAAGCGTCCATTCTTCCGGCTACGATGAGGCCGGACAGTGTCATTCTGGTAGAATCTCCCCCATGGATATCTCCGACCTGCTCGATGACCTGAACGACGCCCAGCGCGAGGCGGTCTGCGCCGCGCCGGGAAACCTGCTGATCCTGGCGGGGGCCGGCAGCGGCAAGACCCGCGTGCTCACCCACCGCATCGCCTTTCTTATCCGCACCGGCCAGGCCTCGCCCTACGGCATCCTCGCCGTGACCTTCACCAACAAGGCGGCCAGGGAAATGCGCGGGCGTATCGAGGAGCTGCTGGGGATGCCCGCCTCGGGGATGTGGGTCGGCACCTTCCACGGCATCGCCCACCGGCTGCTGCGCAGTCACTGGCAGGAGGCGGGGCTGCCGCAGGCCTTCTCCATCCTCGACAGCGAGGACCAGTACCGCCTCATCCGCCGCCTGTTGCGCGAACTGAACCTGGACGAGAACCAGTGGCCGCCCAAGCAGATCCAGTGGTACATCAACGGCAGGAAGGACGAGGGGCTGCGCCCGCAGCACATCGACAGTTACGGCGACTACCACGCCGAGCAGATGGTCAAGGTCTATCGCGCCTACGAGGAGGCGTGCCAGCGCAACGGCGTGGTCGACTTCGCCGAGCTGTTGCTGCGCGCCCACGAGCTGCTGCGCGATCGCCCCGAGGTGCTCGCGCACTACCGCAAGCGCTTCCGCCACATCCTGGTCGACGAATTCCAGGACACCAACGCCATCCAGTATGCCTGGTTGCGCCTGCTCGCCGGGGAGAGCGGCGAGATGTTCGCCGTCGGCGACGACGACCAGTCGATCTACGGCTGGCGCGGCGCGAAGGTGGAGAACATTCACCGCTATCAGAAAGAGCTGGCCGATGTGCAGCTGATCCGCCTGGAGCAGAACTACCGCTCCACCGCCACCATCCTCAGCGCCGCCAACGCGCTCATCGCCCACAACACCGATCGTCTCGGCAAGGAGCTGTGGACAGAGGGCGAGGAGGGCGAGCCGATCCGCCTCTACAGCGCCTTCAACGAGCTGGACGAGGCGCGCTTCGTGGTCGAGCGGATCGCCGACTGGGTGCGTCTCGGCAACCGCCGCGACGAGACGGCGATCCTCTACCGCTCCAACGCCCAGTCGCGGGTGCTGGAAGAGGCGCTGATGTATGCGCAGATGCCGTACCGCATCTACGGCGGGCTGCGCTTTTTCGAGCGCGCCGAGATCAAGGATGCGATGGCCTACCTCAAGCTGCTGATCAACCGCGGCGACGACCCCTCCTTCGAGCGGGTGGTCAACACTCCGACCCGCGGCATCGGCAACCGCACCATCGAGGCGATACGCGAGCGCTCGCGGGCGAACGGCATCTCCCTGTGGCAGTCGGCCGGCGAGATCGCCGCCGACAAGGCGCTGCCGGCCCGCGCCACCAACGCGGTGGAAGCGTTTCTCGATCTCATCGAGCGCCTGACGCGCGAAACCGAGGGCCAGCCGCTGGACGAGCGGGTCGAGCATGTGATCCAGCACAGCGGCCTTATCGAGCACTTCAAAAAAGAGAAGGGCGAGAAGGGGCTGGCGCGGGTGGAGAACCTGGAGGAGCTGGTCTCAGCGGCAAGGCAGTTCGAATTTGACGAAGACGAGGGCCTGGACGATCTTTCCGCTTTCCTCGCCCACGCCGCGCTGGAGGCGGGCGAGGGGCAGGCCGACGACTACGCCGATGCGGTGCAGCTGATGACCCTGCACACCGCCAAGGGCCTCGAGTTCCCGCTGGTGTTCCTGGTCGGTATGGAGGAGGGGCTGTTCCCGCACCAGCTCTCCATCGAGGAGCCCGGCCGGCTGGAGGAGGAGCGGCGCCTCGCCTACGTCGGCATGACCCGCGCAATGAAGCAGCTCTACCTCACCCACGCAGAGGTGCGCCGCCTCTACGGCGACGAAAAATACACCCGCCCCTCACGCTTCATCGGCGAGATCCCCGCCGAGTACCTGGAGGAGGTGCGCCTGCGCGGCGGGGTGAGCCAACCGGTGTTCCGCCGCGAGCCCGCCTACGGCGGCGCCGCACAGGAGAGCGAAAGCGGCCTGCAGCTCGGCCAGCAGGTGATGCACCCCAAGTTCGGCCCCGGCACCGTGCTGCAGTGCGAAGGCAGCGGCGCGCAGACAAGGGTGCAGGTCAACTTCGACGAGGTCGGCAGCAAGTGGCTGGTGCTGGCTTACGCCAAATTGCAGGCTGTTTAAAAGAATTTAACGCAAAGGGGCCGCTCAATGGCGTCCTGCCATCGCGGCACTTGCACATCCATGTGCATCGCGCAAAGACGAAGAGGACGCAAAGGTATTGAAGCGGGAGGGCGTTCGATGGCATAAGATCGGCCCCAGTGCAGTCATATACCTCTCTGCGCGCTTTGCGTCTTTGCGATCTTTGCGTTTAAGGTTTTAAAGCTGAATGAACAAAGGAGAGTGCGATGAAAAGACGTGATCTGCTCAAGGGTCTCGGTGCCGGTTCTGTGGTCGCCGGCGCCTCGCTGGCGGCGCCGGCGGTGCAGGCGAAGGAGACCATTCGCTGGAAGATGGTCACCACCTGGCCGAAGAACTTCCCCGGCCTCGGCACCGGCGCGAACAAGCTGGCGGAGCTGATCACCGAGATGTCGGGTGGACGGCTCGAGGTCAAGGTCTACGGCGCCGGCGAGCTGGTGCCCGCCTTCGAGATCTTCGATGCGGTCTCCCGCGGCACCGCCGAGATGGGTCACGGCGCCTCCTATTACTGGAAGGGCAAGAGCGAGGCGGCGCAGTTCTTCGCCGCGGTGCCGTTCGGCCTCACCGCCCAGGAGATGAACGCCTGGCTCTACCACGGCGGCGGCATGGAGCTGTGGCAGGAGACCTACAAGCCGTTCGGCCTGGTGCCCACCGCGGCGGCCAACACCGGGGTGCAGATGGGCGGCTGGTTCAACAAGCCGATCAACTCCCTCGAGGATCTCAAGGGGCTGAAGATGCGCATCCCCGGCCTCGGCGGCGAGGTGCTGCAGCGTCTTGGCGGCACCCCGGTGAGTCTGCCCGGCGGCGAGATATTCCCCTCGCTCAAGTCCGGCGCCATCGACGCCACCGAGTGGGTCGGCCCCTACAACGACCTCGCCTTCGGTCTCTACAAGGCCGCCAAACATTACTACTACCCGGGCTGGCACGAGCCGGGCACCACCCTCGAGTGCTTCATCAACGAAAAGGCGCTGCATGCCCTGCCGAAGGACCTACAGTCCATCGTGCTCAACGCCAGCAAGGTCGCCAACAACGATGTGCTGGCCGAACTGACCGCGCGCAACAACGAGGCGCTGCACACCCTGGTGAACAAACACAAGGTCGACCTGCGCCCGTTCCCGGACGACGTGCTGGCGCAGCTGAAGAAGGTCTCCGATGAAGTGGTCGCCGAGATCGCCGCCAAGGACCCGATGTCGAAAAAGGTCTACACCTCATTCAAGCGCTTCCGCGACCAGGTGATGCAGTGGCACGACGTCTCCGAACGGGCCTACCTCAACGCGCGCGCCGGGGTTTAAAGACACGGCCGCGGAAAGACACGGACGCTCGTAGGATGGGATGAATCCCATCAAAGGAAGGATGTTGTTTTAAATGGTCATCCGTGAAGAAAGACCCGAGGATGCCGCGGCGATCTCGCGCATCAACACCGCCGCCTTCGGCGGAGACGCCGAGGCGAACCTGGTGGTGGCCCTGCGGGCGCAGGGCGCGGTGCTCGCTTCCCTCGTCGCGGAAGAGGCGGGAGAGCCTGTGGGCCACATTCTCTTCTCGCCGCTGACACTCCTTCCCGCAGCAACACTCAAACTTGCCGCCCTGGCGCCGATGGCGGTGCTGCCCGACTACCAGCGGCGCGGGATCGGCAGCGCGCTGGTCGAGGCCGGCATTGCCGCCTGCCGCAAGCTGGACTACGACGCAATCGTCGTTCTCGGCCACCCCGGCTTCTATCCGCGCTTCGGTTTTGCACCGGCACAGCAATTCCATCTGCGCACCGAATACGACATCCCTGCAGCGGCCTTTATGGCACTGGAACACAAACCGAAGGCGCTGGCCGGGCTGGATGCGCTGGTGCAGTTTCATCCGGCGTTTCAGGATGTTTGATTACCTGGTTAGATACTCGCCATCAATGATTTGCGCGATGGTCTAATATCAAACGAGATATCCCGGCCGGAGGCTAGTCAGTGAAAACAGATGGTTCGTTATCCACTCTCACACCCTGGAAGGCTGTTGCGACAGTGATGTTTGCTCTCATTGCGAGCGAACTTGTGATTATGGTTGTACTGAATAACCCGTTTGCTTCCGGCGAACTGGATGAACAGATGCTTAAAATCACACTGCTCGACGCCATATCGCTCGGTGTGATTATGTCGCCGATTGTCTATTACTTTTTGCTGATTCCATTGCAAAATAAAACTATTGTTGAGCAAGAACGGATTCACGCGCTACATGATGGGCTGAGCGGATTGCCGACGCGGAAACTTTTCGTTGAGTTGGTGCGCCACGAAATTGCCATGGCACGTCGTGATCACAGTACGCTTGCGCTGATTATTATTGATCCTGGCAGGCTTTCGGAGATAAATCAGGTTTTCGGATATTCCTTCGGCGATTTCGTTATCAGGGAAATAGGTGATCGGCTCAAGAGGTTGTTTCGTGAATCCGACATCAAGGCCAGGATAGGAGGCGATGAGTTCGGCATCCTTTTGCCGTCAATGGATGATCAAAAAATCGACACGATTAAGAACCACATAAAAGACTCACTTGGTGAGCCATTCCATGTTGGCAATGTATCGGTTGATATTGGTGTCACCATGGGTGTGTCAATGTTTCCTGCGCATGCGACGGATGAGCAGATGCTGATGCAGCGGGCACGAATCGCCTTGAGTAAGGCGAAGTCCGAGCTTCAGGAGTCGGCAGTATTTGATAAAGAATTGGAATCAGACATACAGGATCGCATCAATCTGTATGGGGAAATACGACACGCAATCGAGAAAGGTGATTTCGAGCTGTACTATCAGCCAAAGATTGATTTGAAATCGATGCGGCTGGCAGGAGCAGAAGCCCTTGTTAGGTGGTCTGTTGGTGGATTCCCAAGATCACCGGCAAACTTCATTCCATTTGCCGAGCAGGTCGGCCTTATCGGTGAGATCACAAAATGGGTAGCGATAGATGCTGTCCGGCAAATTAGCCTCTGGCAAGCAGCAGGGCTGACTGTGCCGGTATCAATCAATTTGTCGGCCCGCGATTTGCTCAACTCAAATTTAAGCGAACAGCTGGCTAGTTTATGTGGCGAACACAATGTGAGTCCTACACTGGTGACCCTTGAGGTGACTGAAAGCGCCGTGATGTCACAGCCGGACTGTTGCATCAGTGTATTGCGGCAGGCGCGTGATCATGGTTTCAAGGTTTCTATCGACGATTTCGGTACGGGGCATTCGTCCCTTGTCTATCTGAGGGACATTCCTGCTGATGAACTGAAAGTAGACCAGTCCTTTATCAAAACCCTGGGTCAAGACCCTCATAACGATGATTTGGTGAGTACTATTGCGGGTCTGGGTAAAAAGTTCGGCTTGAGCATTGTTGCTGAAGGGGTGGAGAATGAGGCGCTGCTCCAGCATGTGATCGCCGATGGCTGCGAAATAGCTCAAGGTTACCTGTTTTCCCGACCGCAGCCTGCGATAGAGTTCGTGCAGTGGTGCAATGCTTGGAACGCGAAGTTAAATCTAACTGAATGAAGAGTAATCGGGGACAAGCCCGGTTTGCCATCCAGGACTGAAGTAGCCCCGTGCATGACCGGACAATGCACTGTGTGGAAATGGAGGAGTGGGAGTTTTCGGCAATCTGCTAGGCGCTTTCTTCGCGGATAGCCTGGTGCCGCTGCAGAAATCCCCTTGCGCCTTCCTTGCCCATGTATCTCTGCAATACCCGCTCCTCGGTCAGGCGCAGATCGACCATGATCAGCCCGTCGATGCAGTCGCCGAAATCCCTGTCCACATTGAAGCCGAGCATGCGTCCGCCCATCTTCAGGTACTGCCTGATCAGGATGGGCACACCCTTTTCGTCGTTTTCCTGCAGAGAGACCAGTTCGGAGACCTCGTCGATGGAGGCCATGCGGGTCAGATCGGACTTGCCCCACACCGGTCGCAGAGCCTTGCGATAGGGCCGGCGCGGATGGATGTGGCGCCCCAGCGCGTGATCGAAATTGTTCAGTCGCAGGAAATCGACCAACAGTTGCTGTGACAGGCTGCTGTAGTCGTTGCTGATGCTGACCGGGCCGAACAGCACCGCGTAGCGCGGGTGGCGGGCGACGAATTCGCCTATCCCTTTCCAGAGCAGCATCAGCGGGGCGAAGCTGCGCTGGTATTCGGGACGTACAAAGGAGCGGCCCAGCTCGATGGCGGGATTGAGCCCCTTGAGGAAGCGGCGGCTGTAGCGGAACAGCGAGTAGCTGTATAACCCCTTGCGGCCGTACTTTTGCACGATCTCGTCGGCCAGGCCGAGGCGATAGGCGCCCGCCACCTCGCCCCGCTCCTCGTTCCAGATGAACAGGTGCAGGTAGTAGGCGTCGCAGAGATCGATATCGGTTGCCCTGCCGGTACCTTCGCCCACGCTGCGGAAGGTCAGTTCGCGCAGGCGGCCGATCTCCTGCAACAGCCAGGGGATCTGCCCGGAGCGGGCATAACAGGCCCGAAGGCCGCCGCTCTCGGCGAGGTGCTGGCTCTGGGGCAGGGCGTGCACCTCGGCGCGCAGCAGACTCCTGTCGATGGCAGCCGTGATCGGCTCTGCATGTGTCAGCGCCCCCTGTTCCTCCGCCTTTTCGGTATGCTTCCCGGGCCGTGCCAGCATGCAGGTGTGCAGACGCAGGTACTTGGCGAGATCGTCATCGCCGGCATGGGCCGCGAGTCGACTGCCGCCGAGCGCCTCGCCGATGCGCAACTCGATGCAGCGGTTGCGTTTGTTGGCCAGCTCCCGCGGCAGCATCAGGGTGCGCAGAAACGGATGGAACAGCCCCAGTGTGAGGAACAGCATGCTGTTGCGCCCGGCGATATGGACAGGCACCACCTGTGCCCCGGCAAGGCGGATCAGGCGGGCAATGCCGGCATCCCACTTGCCGTCGTGCACCTCGATACCGGGCAGATGCAGGTGCGAGACATCGCCGGCCGGGAACACAACCAGCAGACCGCCCTCTTTCAGCCAGCGAATCGCCTCGCGCAGCGGCTTGATGTTTTCGCGGGCAGCATGGGAGTGGCCATAGGGGTTGACGCCGATGAAGGTGTCACGCAGCTCGGGGATTCGCCTGAGCAGGCTGTTGGCCATGATGCGCACATCGGGGCGCACCTGCCTGAGCATCAGGGTCATGATCACCCCCTCGAGACCGCCGAAGGGGTGGTTCGCCACCACCACCACCGGCCCCGTCGCCGGGATGTTGGCGAGGGCGCCGCAGACGACGCGCGGTGCGATGTTCAGGTATTGCAGGGTCTGCGCTGCAAAGGCGTCGGGCGTGTCGGTTTCCGCCAGGCATTCGTAAGCCTGAGCGAGATCTCGCAGACCGAACACCCTTTCGGCCACAGCCCGCAAGGGGGACCGTAACGGTCGCGGAAGAGAGGAAAAATGCCGGTCGTCGAGGCGGAAGGGATTGAAAGCGGTGGCACTGAGGCTGCGCTCCATCGGGTTTACCCATGTGATCCAACGATGGGTGGGAAGTTAAAGTCCCGACATGACCCTGCAATGTCACAACGATGACAATGTGATGAAGCCGTCAGGGGCTGGTTTGATCGTGACCACATCCAGGCACTGACGATGGAAGTGGATTTGACGCAATGCATCCCATCCGACAAACAGAATGGCAATCAGTTGCCCGGAATTTTCTCCACGCAACCCAGTGCGGTGCCGGCAACCGCCTGGCGCAGTACCTCGATCGCCTTAAGCCGGGGAAAGCTGCTGCGCCAGGCGAGGGCGACGGTCCTGCCGGGCGAGGCGTCCTTGAAGCGGCGGATGGCCAGCAGCCGTTCGGCGTAGCGCTCGGCACCGGCGGCGGTGCAGGGTACGACGGTGACGCCGACGCCACTGGTGACCATCATGCGGATGGTCTCCAGCGATGCCCCTTCCAGGGTCTTTTGCAGGTCGGCCTGCCTGTCGCTTTTCGGTGCGCAGAGGGGGCAGGCCTCGAGTACCTGCTCGCGAAAGCAATGCCCCTCGCCGAGCAGCAGCACCGTCTCCTTCCCCAGCTCTTCCACGCTGATCGCATCCTGCAGTGCGAGTGGGTGGCTCGCCGGGAGCAGGGTGACGAACGGTTCGTCGTAGATGGCCTGGGTCTTGATGCCGGGTTCGTTGAAGGGGAGGGCGATGATGATGACATCCACCTCGCCGCGTTTGAGCTTTTCGCTCAGCACCGCGGTGTAGTTCTCCTCCACCAGCAGCGGCATGCGCGGAGCCTGTTCGCTGACGCGCGGGATCAGCTGCGGCAGCAGGTAGGGGCCGATGGTGTAGATGGCGCCGAGGCGCAGCGGACCGGCCAGTTCGTCCTGGCTGGCCTGGGCGATGGTCTTGACCGCCGCGGCCTCGGCCAGCGCCTGCCGGGCCTGGGCCACTACCCGCTCGCCGATCGGGGTGAGGGTGATCTCGGCGCGGGAACGCTCGAACAGGGTGACACCCAGCTCCTCCTCGAGCCGTTTGACCGCGATACTGAGCGTAGGCTGGCTAATGTAGCAGCTCGCCGCCGCATGGCCGAAGTGGCGCTTGTCGGCAAGGGCAACGATGTAGCGCAGTTCGGTGAGGGTCATGCGCGCGGCGCGCTCAGTCGTCGTGGTGGGCGATCGGTTTATCCGTAAACAGGTAGTCCCGGAGCTCGTGATCGAACTTGCTGTCGCGGCGGCGGATCCACTCCAGCAGCATCGAGGCGTGCTCCTTCTCCTCCTCGCGGTTGTGCGCGAGGATCGCGCGCAACTCCTTGTCCTTGCTGGCGTCGATACGCTGGTTGTACCAGTCCACCGCCTCGAGTTCCTCCATCAGGGAGATGATGGCCCGGTGCATGTCGCGGGTCTCCTCGCTCAGCTCCTCGAGCGGTTCGTGATAGCCTTCATTCGCCATGCTCAATGCCTCTCTGACATTTGATTTATAAACATTACCACGAAGCACACGAAGGGAACGAAGTAAGCTTGTCCGGACGGCTACCAGGCACCGACAAACCATTCTTTGCGGGCATTGCGGTGCAGCGATACCGGCAGTGACTCGAGCATTATCGCTTTTGCTTCGTGCGCTTCGTGGTAAAGAACATTCATCATCCCTACGGTACCAGGAGGAGGCCGGATCGTCTTATTGCAGGTCGCCCGCCAGTGCTTCGCGCACCGCGGCCGGCATCTCCACCTCTTCAGCATAGGCCGGATGATCGATACCTGCACGGATCGCAGCGCCCTGTTTTACCGCGGCGCTCATCTCCGGGCTCAGTTCGAAGCGCAGGAAGTGGACCGAGGCGGTTTTCTCCCCGGTTTCGCGGTCGAGATCTTCGTTGGCGATGGGGGTAACGCGGGGGAAACCCTCGACCTGCAGGTAGAGTGCCTTTTCGATGCCGATGAGTCGTGCCAGCGCCTCCCGGCGTTCCGCTTCATTGGGGTATTCGAGCATGAAGGTGGCCTTCCAGTTCATGCCGTCGGGGATCAGCGGGTTGTAGACGTCGAGTTCATCCTGGATGCCGTCGGCCTCGAAGATGCGTTCGATGCGCAGCATCTCCTGCACCTGGTACTGCATGGTCAGGGCATCCTCGAAGTAGAGTGCGGCGTGCTCGCCGATAGCGAGGCGGCGGTTCTTCTTGTGCTCGATCACCCGGGCGCGGAACTCCGGGCGGATGCGTGAGTACTCTTCCAGGCTGTAGAGATCGGAATGGGACAGTTTGCTCATGACGTACTTCCTTTTTCGTAACGTATATTCACCACAGAGACAAAGGATTACAGAAGAAAACTTTTGCCACGAAGGGCACGAAGGGACAAAACCACGGCAACCATCGTGTTTTTCGTGTTTTTCGTGTTTTTCGTGTTCTTCGTGTTCTTCGTGCGCTTCGTGGTTAAATACCCGGCCACGGTCCGCCCCATGTCTGCGGCCATCTCCTCGCTTCTTTCCTCTCGCATCTCGTCCCTGCCTTATATCCCGTACGCCTTGCGCAGCAGGCTCATCGGGTGTTCGGTGCGGCTGCCGTCGGCCATGCCGTGCTCGATGTGGTGGCCGGCCATCGGGCAGTCGCTGCCGTAGTGGTCCGGCGCGAACTTTTTCACCTGCCCCACCACCGGGCGGACGATCTTCATCGAGGCATCAAAGAACTCCTTTTTCACCGCATAGGTGCCGTCGTGGCCGGAGCAGCGCTCGATGATCTGCACCTCGCTGTCGGGGATCAGGCTCAGCAGCTCCAGGGTCTTGCGGCCGATGTTCTGCACTCGCTGGTGGCAGGCGGCTTGGTAGGCGACCTTGCCCAGCGGCTGGCTGAAGTCGGTGATGAGCATGCCCGCCTTGTGGCGGTGCATCAGGTATTCGAAGGGATCGTAAATCGCCGCGGCGACCTTCTGCACCTCGGCATCCTCCGGGTACATCAGCGGCAGCTCCTGGCGGAACATCAGGGCACAGGAGGGGACCGGTGCGACGATGTCCCAGCCCTCGTCGACCAGCCTGGCCAGTTGCGGAATGTTGACCTCCCTGGCACGGTCGACCGCCTGCAGATCGCCCAGCTCCAGCTTGGGCATGCCGCAGCACTGCTCCCTCTCGGCCAGGGTGACCGGGATGCCGTTGTGCTCGAACACCGCCACCAGATCCTCACCGGTCACCGGCTCGTTGCGATTGCCGTAGCAGGTGGCGAACAGCGCCACCTTGCCGCGGGTCGGTCCGGCCGGAATGCCCTCGGCTGTGATACCGATCCGGTCGGCGAGGCGCTTGCGCAGGGGGGTGGAATGGTATTCGGGCACGCGCGCCTCGGCGTGCACCTCCAGCACCGCCTCGAGCAGCTTGCGCGTCGGCCTGGCCCGGTTGGCGGCGTTGACGATGCCGGCCACCACCGGGATGCCGGCCAGCCTGCCGACGGTATCGGTGCTGGTGAGGATGCGGTCGCGGGTCTTGATCTCGCCCTTGTCGAATTTCACCGCCTTGGCCCGCAGCATCAGGTGCGGGAAGTCGATGTTCCAGGGGTGGGGCGGGGTATAGGGACACTTGGTCATGAAGCAGAGGTCGCAGAGGTAGCAGTGGTCCACCACCTTCCAGTAATCGGTCCTGGCTATGCCGTCCACCTCCAGGGTCTCCGATTCGTCGACCAGATCGAACAGTGTGGGAAAGGAGTGGCACAGGCTGACGCAGCGGCGGCAGCCGTGGCAGAGGTCGAACACCCGCTCCATCTCCCTGAACAGCGACTCCTCGTCGTAGAACTCGGGGTTTTTCCACTCCAGCGGATGCCGGGTGGGTGCTTCGAGATTGCCTTCGCGTGTAGCCATCGTTCCATCTTCCCCTAAAAAAATTTACCACGAAGCGCACGAAGATCACGAAGGTGACAAAAACGTTCACCACAGTGGCATGGAGGAAACCTGAATGTGAGCGTTGGAATCGTTATGCTGCTGCACATTTCTTTTCCTCCGTGTTTTCCGTGTCTTTGTGGTGAAAACAAATTTCTTCGTGCTCTTCGTGCGCTTCGTGGTTGATCGCTTGAGGCATGACCGGGCGGTTAAAACCCCGGCATCATGGATTACTCCATTTCGTTCAGCGCTTTCTGGTAGCGGTTGGCGTGGGAGCGCTCGGCCTTGGCCAGGGTTTCGAACCAGTCGGCGATCTCGTCGAAGCCCTCGTCGCGGGCGTCCCTGGCCATGCCCGGGTACATGTCGGTGTACTCGTGGGTCTCGCCCGCCACGGCGGTCTTGAGGTTGTCGGCGGTCGCGCCGAAGGGCATGCCGGTGGCCGGATCGCCGCACTGCTCGAGATATTCCAGGTGGCCGTGGGCGTGGCCGGTCTCCCCCTCGGCGGTGGAGCGGAACAGGGCGGCGATGTCCGGGTGGCCTTCCACGTCGGCCTTGTTGGCGAAGTAGAGGTAGCGGCGGTTAGCCTGTGACTCGCCGGCAAAGGCGTCCTTGAGATGCTGTTCGGTCTTGCTGCCTTTCAGGTCCATCGTGTTTCTCCTCATTGACTGGATTGTTCGTGCAACCGTGTTGCCTGAATAAACGTAGTCAAGAAACGGGATATAGTGAAATTGATTGTTTCAACTAATTCGATAGCAAAAGACTATCGATAACCTCTCCAGCGCAGAAATGGGGTTCAGTCGGCCTCGTCGTAGCCGTGCCCGGACCACTGCAGTAAACAGAACCCGTTGCCGAATGGATCGGATAAGGTGGCAAGACGGCCCCAGGGATAGCTTTGCGGCCCGGTTTCGATGGCCGCCCCCGCCTGTTGAGCCCTCTCCAGTGCCTTTTCCAGGTCGTCGACGACGAAGTCGATGTGCACGGGAGTCCAGTGCCGGCGGTAGTTGCGGGTGGCTGTCGAGAGCGGGAACGGGCTTGAGCCTTCGGCGTTGGCCAGCAGGTAGATGGTCGAGGAGGCGCCGTGCAGCTCGGCGACCGTTCCTGCGAAGAGCCTGCGCTGCGGCTGCAGCCCGAGTGCCTCCCGGTAGAAGCGGATCGCCCGCTCCAGATCAGGTACGTCGATGTTGATCTGCACCTCCACCGGAACGGAGCGGCTGGCAGGAACGCTCTAGCGCACCTTGATCCGGTGCGGCTCCGAGAAGAGGATCCTGCCCGAAGGGCGCTGGAAGAAGCCGGCGTGGCTCGCGTTTTCCGTGCCGTAAAGGAAGGCCGCCGTCACGGTATAGTCGCCCTTCTCCTTCGGTGCGATGAGGGTGTAGGTGATCTCCCCCTCCGGCACCACGCCCTTCGCCGGGTCGTAGCGCTGCTCCATCACCAGGATGAAGCCGAGGTTGCGCGGGGTGCCCTTGATGCGCAAGTCGAGCCAGGTACTCTGCTCCTTGCCGCCCTGGCCGCGCACCCGCGGGGCGTCGGTGATCTGCCAGCCGTCGGCGCTGAGCGGCCGCGCCTGGTAGCGATAGGGCTTGTCCACCAGCATCAGGCCGATCGCCGGCCCGTTGCCGCCCCTGGCGCGGATGGTCAGGGTGATCTTCTCCCCGCGCTTCGCCTCGGCGGGTGCCTGGATAGCCACGGATGCCTCCTTGTCGATCCGCTCGGCCTGCTCGATGATGCGTTTTTTCTCCTCATCGGTCAGCTCCAGGTAGGGCGAAGGCGGCAGCTGCGCACGCACCATGCCGTAGTGTTTCGCTTCGGGCAGTTCGCCCTCGGCGAAGGCAGCCGGCATCTCGGGCATGTATCCCTTGTCGCGCACCGCATGGCAGGAGGCGCAGGCGGGCAGCATGTCGGTGACGTATTGGGTGGGGCCGTTGGGATAGGCGTGGGAGGCCAGCGGAAGTGCCGCGGCAAGCAGTGCAGGGAGAAGGGGGGAACGCTTCATCATCACTCTCCTGGTGGGGCAGTTGGTCAGGTCATGGAATGCAGACCGATGCGGTTGCCTTCGCTGTCGAGCAGCAGGCCGATGAATCCATATTCGCCGATGCTCATTTTCGACTTCAGGCTTTTTCCCCCTTTCTCTTCACCGCGCAGCAATGCGGCTTCGATATCCGGGGTGCTGAAGTAGATCAGAACGCCGCTGCTGGCCGGAGTGTAGTTTTCACTCCTGACCAGACTTCCCGTGGCCCCATAGCTCTCGTTGCCCATGGGGAACCAGGCCATCTCCATCTCCTCCATCTGATGCAGTTCGAGCTGCAGGCCAAGCAGATGCTCATAGAAGGCCCTGGCGCGCGACATCTCGCTGACCGGGATCTCGAACCATGCCACTGGATTGCTTTGTGTGCTCATAGCGCACTCTCCTTTTCGGTTTTCGTGGTGCCCGGAAACTTTTTATCAGAGCGCTCTGCCGTCGACCTCCACCACGAGCCGCTCCTGATAGAAACAGAGCAGGCCGGCGATGGGCGACGCCTCCAGGGTGGTGTAGCGGTAGTGCCAGACCACATCCTCGAGCAGGGTCTCGCCCAGGCGCAGCGAGTAGTAGCGGGCCTCGCCCTTGTAGGGGCACCGGGTGATCCGTTCACTCGGCAGCAGCAACTCCTGGCGTACGTCCAGCCTCGGCAGGTAGTAGCGGGTGGCCAGGCCGGTCTCGAACAGCAGGGTGGGGCGGTGGCTCTCTGCCACGGTCTCGCCCTCGTGCAATACCCGCACATGGGCCGATGAGGGGGTTATGTCGATCCGCTTGCGCGGGTCGCGCGGGTGGACGAACACCTCCTGCTCCTCCTCGAACCAGCCATCCATGGCATTCCAGTCGAAGGCGACATGACCGCCGAGTCCGGCAAGCCCGGGGGCGGGGCGGGTGAGACGCCAGGCGGCGTCGGGCCGTTCGCTGCCGTCAACGCGCACGGTGTAGAACTGCGCCTCACCGCCGCCCGCGTGTGCCGTTGCCCGCCCGCTCTCCTGCAGCACGTCCTGCTGCAGGTCGGCGAGGGGAAAGTAGTAGACCGGCGGCCCCTTCTCCCGGCGCAGCAGAAGCGCACGACGCGTGTCGGCGATCACCCGGCCGCCGAGGAGGACGCGCACCCGTTTCGGGCTGGGGAAGAGCTCATAGTCGGTGGCGGTGATCGGGTCCATGCTAGCCTCCCGTTAGCGCAATGCCCGTCAGTGGACCGAGGCAGTCCCCTCGATCTGTCCGAGCAGGCGCCGGACCCCCTCGGCGACCCGGTCGGGGCTGTCTTCCTGCAGGTAGTGGCTGGCATCGGGGATACGGTCCACCGGGGCTGCAGGGAAATAGCGGTGCCAGTGTTCGATGTAGCGCTCGCTGCCGAAGGCCATGTCTTTCATTCCCCACACCATCTCCACCGGCTTGTCGCGCAGGCTCTCCAGACCCTCCTCGATCCCCTGCAGCCACGCGCCGGAGTGGCTGATGGCCCAGGGAAAGACCCAGGTGCCGAGGCGCGATTCGGGGGTGGGGAAGGGGGCGGTATAGGCCTCGAGGATCTCGGGCGCCTTGCGCTCCTCGTGGCTGATCCCGGCCGGCACCAGGCGGCGGGCGAAAAAGTTGTAGTGGGTATGCAGGTATTTGGCCGGTGTGCCGCCCATGATATGGGAGAAGAGCCAACCGGCCATGTCCGGTTTCCAGGCCCAGGTGTTGAGCAGCACGATGCCTGCCAGCCGCTCCGGCCTTTTCAGCGCGGCGGCCAGACCGATCGGTCCGCCCCAGTCCTGCACCACCAGCACATAGCGCACCAGTTGCAGATCATCGATCAGGGCGGCGATCCACTCGCTGTGCTCCTGCGGCGTGAAATGGTAGTCGGGCGGGGTCTCGGAGTAGCCGAAGCCGGGATAATCCGGGGCGATGCAGCGATAGTCGGTGCGCAGCTGCTTGATCACGTCACGGTAGAGGAACGACCAAGTGGGATTGCCGTGCAGCATGAGGATGGGGATGCCCTCCCCCTCGTCGAGGTAGTGCATCGCCACCCCTTCACGTTCGAACCAGTGATCCTCGAAGGGGTAGTCCATTTCGTTGACGGGGAAACGGCGCTGGTGTTGCTGCTGGGGTTGGGTAGCCATGGTGCACCTCCCGGTTAAGTGGATGATCGCGGGGAGCGGCGTCAGAGGTGACGCCCGAGCCAGTCGTTCATCGACTCGTAGCCGTAGCCGATCCAGGGCTTGGACAGGGTGATGACATAGGCGTGGTCATCCTTTTCCAGCAGCGGCTCCAGCTCCAGGTAGAGCGCATCGGCACCGAGGTCCGACTGCACCGCCCAGGCGGTGTCGGAGAGCCGCATCGCGTCGAAGCGCTCGACGAACGCATGGTAGCGGCGGTAGTCCTTGTTCGGGGTGTCGAAGGTCAGGAGATAGACCCCCATCGCGATCCTCCCGGCTGAAGTGAGGGGTAGTGGCAGTGTAGATCAGGGTGGCGCGCTGTCTATGGGGAGGGCATGCCAGGGGCGCGGCAGGGGTGCCCTTCTCCGCATGATCGGGGTAAAGTGGCCATGGCGGTGGCTGGAAGATCGCGGATAGCGGCGACGGCATCGCAACGTACAGTCCCAGGCTCTGCAATCGGCGGCCTGCCTGTTACGCACCGGCTGTGCGCGCGACATCGGAGGGGGCAGCGGGTAAACGGGAGAGTGATGAGCGCCTATTTGACATACCCCGGGGAGAGCGGCGTGCAGCGCATCCTGTGCGGCCCCGTCACCACCATCGGCCGTGACAGGAACAACGATATTGTCCTGCCCGATCTCCAGGTGTCGCGCAATCATGCCCTGGTGCGCCGGCTCGGCGAGGCGGATTACTATTTCATCGACAGCGGCAGCTCTAACGGCAGCCGGCTCAACGACCGGCGCGTGACCATGCCGACGCTGCTGCACAGTGCCGATCGCATCCTGATCGGCACCACGGAGTTCGTGTTCGAGCAGGAGGCGCCCTGCACCCGCTTCAGCGAGTCGGCGTCGTTCCAGGCGACGGTGATTGTGGAGACACCGCTGATCCAGGAGATCACCATTCTGGTGGCCGATATTCGCGGCTACACCGCCCTCTCCGAGCAGCTCTCCATCCGCACCCTGACCAGGGTCATGAACCAGTGGTTCGAGCAGGTCAGCGAGGTGATCGGCGGGCAAGGCGGGGTGGTGGACAAATTCATCGGCGACTGTGTCTTTGCCCGCTGGGAGGGCAAAGACTCACGGGAGAACGTACTCAGCGCACTGCGTGCGGCGTGCCAGCTGCGAACGGTCACCACCGCTCTGGGTGCCACCTTCCCGGAGTTGCATGCGCCGTTGCGCATGGGGGTGGGGATCAATACCGGCATGGCCTCCCTCGGTGTGGGCAGCGACAACACCGCGCTGGGCGATGCGGTGAATATCGCCTTTCGCCTGGAATCGGCCAGCAAGGAGCTGGGCGTGGATGTGGTGCTGAGCGAGAGTGCCTGCGCCTCCCTGCCGGATTGCGATTGGCATGATGCCGAGCAGGAGATAAAGCTCAAGGGCAAGCGCAATCCTGTGAAGGTGGCTGGACTGCACTTCGAGCAGGCAGAAGAGTTGCTGGGGAAGACGGCGCAGGTCGGGGCAACGGCGGACTAGCCACAACCCTCCCTGCGCCGTCCTCGAGGTTAGGCAGCCGCGGCTTTCAGGACGCCCCTGCGCGTTCCGCTGCCCTCTCCTCCGTTGTGCCGTAGAGCTGCGCCTGCAGCGCATCGCGCTGCACGTTGCAGTGCAGATGCGCGGCGATGAGCTCGAGGTCGTTCTCGGCGTTGCCGAGGCAACTGGTGGCGCCGGGGGAGGGGGTCATGTTGAAGATGACGCCATGACCGGGGGCGATGCGCGCCTCGCCCAGATGCAGCCGGCGGTTGAGCTTGTCGATCAGCACCGGGCGCACCCCGCCGATCCCCCTGGCAAAACTCAGATCCTGCAGTTTGAGCGACGGCACGATCTTCTGCGCCTCGCGCAGGAATAGGCGGTTGCGCAGCACCGGCACCTCGAACAGCATGTTCTTCAGCATATAGTGGCGGATCTCCCGCTCCTTCATCAGGTCGAGCATCACCCGCGCCACGTCCAGATCCGGGCGCAGCACCTCCAGGTACTCGGGGAAGGTGCCGAGCTTGTGGCGCTCGAGCAGCGGCAGCGCCAGCGCGGTGGGGCCGAAACGGGTCTTGCCCTGCTGCACCAGGTCCGGGTCGCCGTGGATGGCGGCGAAGGGGAGCTTGGGATTCTGCACCGTGTAGACCTTGCCGTTGAGCACCTGCGGGGTGTAGTAGAAGCTGCCGGCGATGGGCAGGCAGGAGTACTCCAGGCCGTAGCCCATGCGCTGGGCATAGAGCAGGCTGTGGCCGCCGGCGCTGACCACCACGAAATTGGCGTGCAGTTCGCCGCGGCTGGTCTTCAGGCGGTAGCCGTCGCCGCTGCGCTCGATCGCCTTGACCTCGGTCGCGAGCTGCAGCGCGATGCGCTCGTTCCCCTGCGCCGTCGCCTGTTCGACGAAGGAGTGGGCCAGCGCGTTGAAGTCGGCGGCGCTGATCGCGTCCTGCGTGGCGAGCGCCACCACCTCCTCGGTGCGCCCCTCGGTGAGCGCAGGCTCGACCTCGGCGATGTGCTGGCGCTCGAGCAGGCGCATGCCCGGGTAGTGTGGCGAGAACCGGGCAAAGCGTTCGCGCAGTTCGTTGCTTTCGCGGGCGCCGACGCCGAGCACCATCTTCGGGAACTTGAACAACAGCCGCTCGCGCTCTGGCAGGGCCTGCGCGTAGCGCACCACCATCTGCGCGGTCTGCTGCACCTGCAGCGCCTTCTCCAGGGTGTAGTTGGTCTCGATGTCGCCGCAGTGCAGGGTCTGGCTGTTGTTGCGCCCGTGGGAGTTGACGGTGGCCACGGCCGGGTACTTTTCGATCAGGGCGATGCGCGAGAGATCGGTATAGCGCGCCAGCAGGTAGAGCAGCGCGGTGCCGGAGATCCCGCCGCCGACGATGGCGACATCAACGTGGTTCGTGGCCATGGTGGTTCTCTGCAAGGTAAGGAGGCGAGCCCGTGGGCACGCAGGCAGGCGGATTATGGGGGCGAACCGCGCGGCTTACAATGGGCGGTTAAGTTGCAAGTGGCAAGTGACTGGGTTGATTGGATTTATCCCATCCTGCGGAGAGCGTTGCGCCTGTCGGAGAGCGCTTGATGGGATTCATCCCATCCTACGGAAACTGCCGTGCTTTGTCGGAGGGCGCTTGATGGGATTCATCCCATCCTGCGGAAACTGCCGTGCTTTGTCGGAGGGCGCTTGATGGGATTCATCCCATCCTGCGGAAACTGCC
>Ga0068714_10001195_pt1 | contig 39986 bp, 41 predicted proteins | sample MTBNYHSulfiMetaG_FD_62988 | JGI IMG/M metagenome (GOLD analysis project Ga0068714, IMG submission 62988) | Enrichment culture microbial communities from rom New York Harbor, USA that are MTBE-degrading - MTBE-NYH (New York Harbor Sulfidogenic)... | ecosystem: Environmental > Aquatic > Marine >... | reverse complement strand
TCATTACCAGCAATATTGTTATACTTGAGGCAATGAACTTAGCGACTCCTTAAGCTTATCCTCAGGGAATTCATAATCCTCCAGTTTTCCACTGAGGTAGGCTTCATACGCACCCAGGTCAATGTGGCCGTGCCCACTATGAGCAAGAAGAATTGTTTTCCGTTCGCCTGATTCGCGACATTTAAGTGCTTCATCAACAACTACCTTTATGGCATGCATCGGTTCGGGGGCACTTAAAATGCCTTCACTACGAGCAAAGGTGATCCCTGCCTCAAATGTACCCAGTTGATGTTCTGCCCTTGCCTCTACCAATCCCAATTTGTGAAGATGACATATAATTGGAGCCATACCATGGTAGCGCAACCCACCGGCATGAACGGGCGGAGGAATAAAACCATGACCGAGAGTATACATCTTAAGCAAAGGTGTTAATCCAGCCACATCGCCGAAATCATATGCGTAAGGCCCTCTAGTGAGGGTAGGGCAGCTTGCAGGTTCTACGCCTATTATCTGTAGATTCGGCTTCTCCCCACTTAGCTTATCCCTAATCCAGGGCAAGAACTGGCCGGCAAAGTTCGAACCTCCTCCCATACAACCCACAATAATATCGGGGTAGGCATCCGCCATCTCCATCTGCAATCTCGTCTCTTCACCTATAATTGTCTGATGCAATAGGACATGGTTGAGTACACTGCCCAGCGAGTAATGGGTATCTTCTCTCATAGCTGCATCCTCAACCGCCTCACTGATAGCTAAACCCAGGCTTCCCGGGCACTCTGGATCCTTTGCGAGCATATCTCTACCTGCTTTGGTATCTGGACTTGGACTAGGAACGCAGCTTGCACCCCATGCTTCCATCATAACCCGACGATATGGCTTTTGGTTATAGCTTATCCGCACCATATACACTTTGAGCTCAATGTCAAAGAACACACATCCCATAGCCAGAGCACTACCCCACTGACCAGCCCCGGTTTCAGTAGCTATCCTTTTGGTACCTTCAATCTTGTTATAATATGCCTGAGCAACAGCCGTGTTGAGCTTGTGACTTCCTGCTTGACTCGTCCCTTCATACTTGTAAAAGATTTTAGCCGGGGTATCTAGCTTCTTTTCCAATTGGTGAGCCCGGTATAAAATAGTAGGCCTCCATGTGCGATATATCACTTGGACTTCTTCAGGTATTTCAATATATCGCTCCGGGCTAAACTCCTGCATTATTAGCCCCATAGGGAATAGCGGAGCTAAATCATCTGGTGTTACCGTTTTCTTAGTAGCAGGATGTAATACTGGAGGTAGCGGTTCAGGTAGATCCGGCAATATATTGTACCATCTGGTTGGCATCTTCTCTTCATCTAGAATAAATTTAGTTTTCTCCAATTTTACCTCCTTTAAATATTATTATTTCGATTAATAATTCTAACCTTTATCTTTAATTCAAATGGAATACAATCTAAAGTTATTAATCTCCTCCTTTCTTCTTTACTATTATGACCTGATTTAACGTTTATCTATAGCCTCTCTTATACTAAGAACAAAAGACTTTAACGAAGCAAGCGAGCAATCCTCCTCCATAAGCTGAATAATTCTACTACCGATAATTACACCATCGGCGATTTTAGCAATTTTCCCGGCCTGTTCCGGAGTCGATATTCCGAAACCAACACAAAGCGGGAGATTTGTTCTCTCTCTAACCCTGACTATGAAGCTTTCTAAGCCCACAGGGAGATTTTTTCTTGCGCCAGTGACGCCAGTAAGGGATACCAGATATATAAACCCCGTAGACCGCTCCGCCACCAGTGAAATACGCTCTGGTGAGCTTGTCGGACTGAGGAGATATATAGAATCCAAGCCATATTTTCTCATGTGCTCCTCAAGTTCCAAACCCTCTTCCGGAGGCATATCAGGTACTATCAAGCCTTCGATACCAGCCTTTTCCGCCAGGCGACAAAAGTCTTCAAGACCTGAGTTGAATATCGGGTTATAGTATCCCATAAAAACGAGGGGAATATCTATTATCTTATTCAGCTCGCTTGCTGCTTCAATGCACATTTGTGGCGTAATCCCTCTTTTGATTGCATGGTAACTGGCTCTCTGGATGGTGACGCCGTCTGCGAGGGGATCTGAGAATGGCATGCCGAGCTCTATAATATTACATCCGCAATCTGCAAGAAGAACCGCCGCCTTGAGTGTAGCCTCAATGCTGGGATAGCCTACAGTGATATATGGAATTAATGCTTTATACCCTGGTATAAATATTTTTTCAATACAGCTCATTGTTTCATTCCTAAGGCTTTCGCAACAATGTCGAGGTCCTTATCCCCCCTTCCAGACAGGTTCACTACAATGAGATTGTCTTCAGGTAAATCTGCTGCCAGTTTCATCCCATAATAAATCGCATGCGCTGATTCTAGAGCTGGTATAATTCCCTCTGTATCGCAAAGCATACGAAAACCCTCCAGAGCCTCAGCATCTGTAACGGCTACATATTTGGCGCGACCACAGTCCCGATAATAACTATGTTCCGGTCCAACGCCTGGATAGTCCAGCCCTGGAGCGATGCTGTGGGTCTCAACTATCTGTCCATGGCTATCCTGAAGCAAGTAAGCCTTAGCTCCATGGAGTACGCCGCTTCTGCCGGCGACAAGTGACGCGGCATGGAAGCCACTGTTTAATCCAAGCCCAGCTGCCTCTACGCCGATTAGTTTAACTTCTTTATCCGGGACAAAGGTGTAAAAAAGTCCCATTGCGTTACTACCCCCGCCCACGCAGGCGACTAAATAATCTGGGAGTCGACTATAAATAGACATTATCTGCTCTTTCGCTTCAATACCTATTATCGATTGAAAATCGCGAACTATCATTGGATACGGAAAAGGACCGGCTACGGTACCAAATAGATAGTAGGTATCTTCCACGTTTGTAACCCAATCACGAATTGCTTCGTTGATCGCATCCTTAAGGGTTCTGCTTCCGGAATCAACAGACCTTACTTCGGCACCCAACAACGTCATACGAAGCACATTTGCTGATTGACGTTTGATATCTTCCTGGCCCATATAAATGATACATTTGAGGCCCAATAAAGCGCATACAGTAGCCGTTGCCACTCCGTGCTGCCCGGCTCCAGTCTCTGCGATAATCCTGATCTTTCCCATCCTTCTGGCAAGCAATCCCTGCCCAAGGGCATTGTTTATCTTATGGGCTCCTGTATGTGCCAAATCTTCACGTTTTAGCAGTATCTTAGCTCCACCTATTTTTGCTGATAGCCGCTCCGCCGGATAAAGCGGCGTAGGTCTGCCTACATATTGCCTACAAAATTGGTCAAACTCTTTATGGAAAAAGCTGTCTTTTTTAGCATCGAGATAAGACCGCTCAAGTTCATCGAGCGCCGGCATCAGTGTTTCGGGAACGAATCTGCCACCATAGGTTCCGAAATACCCTTTTTTATCAGGCAACTGGATGTTTTCTAGTTTCATCTGCCCTCCTTGCCTCCTCAATAAACGCTCTTATCCGTATATTGTCTTTTTCACCATTTATCTCCACACCCGAAGAAACATCAACGCCCCATGGAGCCACCATATCAATTGCTCTTCCCACATTTTCGGGTGTAAGTCCACCCGCAATCATAACAGGAAACCTGCCTGCAATTTCCCTATATAAATCCCAATCTGCAATCTGTCCAGTACCACCAAAGTGGTCTGTAACGAGCGAGTCAAGCAGAATAATATGCCTCTTTTTCGATAGAGCGCGTTCCATGCTACGAAAATAACAAAATATTTTATTCAACTCCTGTTCCATGCCTATCCTTGCCGCTTTGATAATCGGCCTATCGATCTGATAACAATATTCTGGTAACTCATCACCACTGAGCTGTACGTAGTCCAGGTTACAGGCAGAAGCTATACTGTTCACCAATTTCGCCGGTGAATTTACAAAAACACCCACGACCTTAACAGTACAATTCATCTGTTTAATAACCTCTACAATTCTCTTGGCATTTTCAAGGTCTACCTGCCTTCGGCTGGGTGCAAAAACCAATCCGATGAAATCGCTACCGGCCTCAACAGCAGCCATAGCCTGTGATCTTTCATTGATGCCGCATATCTTTATCCTCGTCACCCTATAAGCTCCTTTATCTTAGATTTAACATCGGAACTTGCAGCTAAAGCTTTCCCAACCAGAATGGCATCTATGCCCCACCTCTTTATTTTCAGTACCTGGGCCCGATTTTCTATGCCACTCTCGCTGACTGTTATCCTATTCTCCGGGATCAAGGGTTTTAATCGCATTGTTATATCGACATCAATGGTAAAAGACCTTAAATCACGATTATTAATGCCAATAATCTGAGCCCCAGAACAAATAGCCTTGTTTATCTCATTTTCGTTATGTGTTTCGACCAGACAATCCATACCGAGATCACCGCTCAAGCATATTAACTTCGCAAGTTGTCCTTCCTCTAAAACAGACGCAATAAGGAGTATAGCATCGGCACCATAGGCAGCCGATTCATAGACCTGGTATCGATCAAAAATGAAATCCTTCCTCAGTAGCGGTAAAGAGAGCTCGTCCCGAATAGATGAGAGATGTTCGACCCTGCCACCAAAGTAATTGGACTCGGTAAGCACGGAAATAGCTGCTGCACCACCATCTGCGTACTCTCTGGCCAATGCGACGGGAAAGAACTCCTTGCACAGGATTCCCTGTGAAGGAGATGCTTTTTTTACTTCAGCTATTAACTGCAAAGAGCCATTGCTAATAGCAGCTTTAAAACTTGCATACAGCCGTCTGTTTTTAATCCTTTCCATTAAGACAGCAAGCGGCAGTTGTCTTTTTGTCATCTTAAGTTCGTTGACTTTGGAAGCCATAATCCTTTCCAATATATTTATCTTTACCATCATATAAGACTCGCACTCATTTTCACTAATCCTTCGAGCTTCTTCATGGCCATTCCGCTATCGATCACGTCTTCAGAAAGTTGAATTCCTTTAGCAAAGTTATCCGATAAACCACCTGCTACGAGGGCCGCTGCCGCATTTATCACCGATACATCCCGTTGCGGCCCTTTCTCTCCACTCAGTACTCGCAAAATTATTTCAGCATTGTATTCTGGCGAACCGCCCCTGATATCATTCAATTTTCCTATCTTTAATCCGTAGTCCCCAGGATTTATCTCGTAAGGAGGCAAAACACCCTCTGAAGTGATTTCCCAGATAAGCGAAGGCCCCAGAATAGATATCTCGTCGGTACCGTCTTTGCCATGTACTACAAAGGCACGCCTACTTCCCATCCGATATAGTACATTTGCCATTTTTTCACCGAGTTCGATCTCGGATACCCCTACAACCTGAATCCTGGCCCCCGCCGGATTTGTAATTGGTCCCAGTACGTTAAAAATTGTACGGATACCTATCTCTTTTCGGGTTAGAGCAGCGTATCTCATTGCAGGATGGAAAACGCTAGCAAGCATAAAGCATATTCCGATACTTTCCAGGCTCTTTTCCGCAGCTTCGGCACCGAGGTCTATTTTCACTCCAAGAGCTTCCAGGACATCGGCGCTGCCACAACGACTGCTCATAGCCCTATTGCCGTGTTTAGCTACTTTGAGACCGGCACCTGCCGCAATAAAGGCAGCAACGGTTGATATATTAATACTACCTGAATTATCACCCCCCATGCCGCAGGTATCTATGACTGTCTCAGTTGCCTGGACTGGAACCATCTTTTCCCGCATAATGGTGGCCATTCCGGCAATCTCATCCACCGTTTCTCCTTTAATTTTCATAGCCGTAACAAGTGCAGCCATCTGAGCGGGCGTTGCTCTATCCGTCATTATATCTTCCATCACGGCCGACGCTTGAACAAAGGATAGCGAATGGCCATTTGTGACTAGCGCAATGGCCTCTTTAATCATTTTTACCGGCCTCAATTTCAAGAAAATTTTTCAGTATATCCTTGCCCAATCCTGTCATGATTGACTCTGGATGAAACTGGACTCCTTCAATAAAATATTCACGATGCCTTAAACCCATAATTATACCGTTCTCTGTCCAGGCACTTACGGAAAGACATTTCGGTAAACTTTCTCGCATTACTATTAGTGAGTGGTAGCGGATCGCCGTAAAAGGATTGGTCAACCCTTTAAACAATCCCTTACCATCGTGATATATTTCCGAAGATTTTCCATGCCTGATTTCACTGGCTTGCTCTATTCTGGCCCCAAAGCTATATCCGATGCATTGCATACCCAGACAGACACCCAATATGGGAACCCTACCACCAAACTCAAGTATAACTTCATTGGATACACCCGCCCTTTCTGGAGTTCCCGGGCCCGGCGATATTACGATACGCTCAGGCAATTTATTATTGATATCTTTAAGACTAACCTTATCGTTACGGGTTACACATAACTCCTCACCCAATTCGCTAAAATACTGAAAGAGGTTATAGGTAAAGCTGTCATAATTATCGATTAATAGTAGCATGGTCCACCATTTCTGCCTGTTCTATTGCAGTTATCAATGCCTGCGCCTTGTTTATGCTTTCATGGTATTCAAGCTCCGGATCACTGTCAGCGACGATGCCAGCACCCGCCTGAGTATAGGCAATACCGTCTTTAAATATACTCGTTCGTATATTTATGGCAGTATCCATGTTACCTGAGAAGCCAAAGTATCCAACCGCACCAGCATAAGGACCCCTCTTAGTTCCTTCTAGTTCAGCAATAATCTCCATGGCCCGTATTTTGGGTGCACCCGATACTGTTCCAGCCGGAAAACAGGCACGTAGGGCATCAAACTGGGAAAGGCCTTCTCTTAATTCGCCTTCGACATGAGATACAAGATGCATGACATGAGAATACTTCTCAATATTCATTAGCTTAGGAACCTTTACCGTACCTGCTTTGCTTACTCTTCCGATATCATTTCGGCCGAGGTCAACAAGCATGATATGCTCGGCACACTCTTTTTCATCACTCCTTAGCTCCCTCTCCAAAGCGAGGTCCTTCATTAAATCCTCCCCTCGTTTGCGCGTCCCCGCTATGGGATGATTTGAGACTATTCCATCTTCTACCCTTACCAAAAGCTCTGGGGATGCACCGACAATATAACAATCCCCCAGGCTAAGATAATACATATACGGGGAAGGATTGAGCGAGCGCAACGCCCTATATAGGGAAAAGGGGCTGATATTGGTGGGTCGCGCCAACCTTTGTGAAAGAACAACCTGAATTATATCGCCGGAAAAGATATATTCTTTGGCACGTCGCACCCTTTCTTCAAAAGCTTCTTTTGACATATTTGAGTATGCTTCAGTCCGAGCTATAGATGGAGACGGTTTACCATCCTCTTTAATTGGTTGTCTCAATCTTGATACAATCTCATCAATTTTTTCTGTTGCTCTGTAATAAGCAGCTTCAACATCTCCATTAATATGTGCATGTGATACAACCTTTATCTTGTGAGTGAGATGATCAAAAACCAGCAGCGTATCCACGAGCATAAAAACAGACTCGGGCAGATTCAGTGGATCTTGCATCGGCAGGGGTATTTTTTCGAAATGACGGACTACTTCATATCCCAGATAGCCAACCATTCCTCCATGGAAACGTGGCAAATCGACATTAGACACCGGACGAAATCGCGCTAGTTCCATTTCGACCAAGGCTAGAGGATCTACTCTGCTATTGCCATCCGTTTTCAGGATAATATCAGGCTCTGTACCAATAAAACTATAACGGGCCAGCTGTTCACCTCCTTCCACACTTTCCAGTAGAAAGGAATAGTTTCCACGAGCTATCTTCAGATAAGCCGATACCGGGGTCTCCAGATCAGCCATGATCTCCCTGTATACAGGTATCAAGTTGCCATACCGGGATATTTTTTTTACCTCACTAAGAGATGGGTAATACATACCTTATTACTTCCAAAATAAAATTACTCCCGCCCCACAAAGGGGCGGGAGTAAAACTCCCACGGTGCCACCCTTCTTAGTTTTTACCTGAGTAAAAACTACCTCTATCAGGTACAGAGACTACGTTTACGCCTTAATACCCTAGAATTTAATAACGCTTTCCTCTGCGGCATTACCTACTCCTTGCCTTATAGCAAGTTTCAGATCGCGGCTCCCAAATCCATTCACCTCCCGCGCAAGCACTGTCTCACACCTAACACAGCTCTCTGAGCTCCGCCTTGAAGGCTACTAATTTTGTTCACAGCCTTTAAAATATTCTGTTTTATGTTATAAAACCATAATTTTTCGCTATTGTCAATAGTCTCTTTTTAAATTATGTTCGGTTTACTTATAAAATAAATATAAGTATGCTAGAATATACAGGATAGGGTATTAACCTACTTAGGAGGGATCGCATAGTGGCCTAGTGCGGGCGCCTGCTAAGCGCTTACCCTGGGTAACTGGGGTCGTGGGTTCGAATCCCACTCCCTCCGCCATATAAAAATGCCCCTCGAGAAGGGGCATATGTTTTAGTGAGATATTAATATGCCAGGATACTATATCTGGACAATTGGCTGCCAGATGAATAAGGCCGAGTCAGATAGGATCAGCGGCCATCTAGAAAGACAGGGATACGAGAAAACAAGTATAGCCGAACAAGCCGATATTATCATTCTCAATAGCTGTGTCGTGCGCGAGAGCGCAGAAAATCGCGTCATTGGCAGGCTCAACGCACTTAGAGAAATAAAACGTTTGTTCCCCCACATTACAGTAGCTCTTACCGGTTGTCTGGTTGGTCCTAACATAGACACTTTAAGGAAACAATTTCCCTTCGTCGATTATTTTTTTAAACCCGGACAGTATCCGCCATGGATTGATAAGCACATAATTGACTTTGTCTTACCCAGAAATCATACCCCGGTTTCTTATATACCAATTATTCAGGGCTGCAATAATTTTTGCAGCTATTGTATTGTTCCATATCGTCGCGGCAGGGAAAAAAGTCGCCCTGTTATAGAGATAGTAAACGAAGTGGAAACGCTGGTAAGAAACGGTATAAAAGAGGTAGTGCTTCTTGGTCAAAATGTAAATTCTTACGGGCGTGACCTACCAGAAAAACCAGAACTGGGAGATCTATTAGCATTACTTAACGATATACAAGGCCTTTCCCGTATTCGTTTTCTTACCAACCATCCTAAAGACATGAGCCCTTATCTCATCGAAAAAATAGCCTGCCTTGATAAAGTCTGCGAAGAGATCAGTTTACCCGTACAATCAGGCAGTAATATCATACTGCAAGCAATGGGTCGGGGCTATACAGTCGAACAGTACCGACGCCTGATAGCGGCTATACGAAACCGGATACCAGGAGTAGCAGTGGCTACCGACATCATCGTCGGTTTTCCTTCTGAAAGTGATGATCATTTTGAAGAGACGTGTAATCTCATTTCCGAAATTAGATTCGATGTTGTCCACGTTGCCGCGTACTCTACAAGGCCGGGAACCATTGCATCAAGGACAATGATAGACAATATTCCAACATCAGTGAAAAAGGAGCGCCTACAAAAAATAGAGGCAATTCAGAAAACAATAGCCGGCGAGAATAATCATAACCTGATCGGCAGTAAAATCGAAGTATTGGTGGAAGGAAAGAAAAAGGGGCGATGGTGGGGACGAGCAAGAAGCGGAAAACTGATATTTTTTATTGCTGGTGATGGCGATCTCACCGGTAATATAATGAATATAGACATCAAGCGTGCTGGGCCTTGGGCACTTCAGGGTGATACTACGAACATTCATGAGTTTGAAAATAGGGAGGCCATATGGACACCAATATAATATATATCATAGCCTTTTTAGTAATACTGGGTTTAATATTCTATTTCTTTATGCTAAGACCACAACGTAAAAAACAGCAGGAACACGAAAGGCTAATAAGCCAACTGAAACAGGGTGACACTGTTATTACAGCTGGCGGTATATATGGCAGAGTGGAAAATGTAGATCAGGATAGCGTTATCCTGAAAATAGAGTCGGGGGGAACCATTAGGGTGGCCAAAAGCAGTATTTCTAATAGAGAACAGTCCTGATATGCCTGTCATTAATACAGAATCACCTAACAGGGGTTGTTATGAATACCACGGACAATAATAGCCTAATAAGCAGGATTTACGAACTTAAAAACAAGTTAAACGCGGTAATAGTTGCCCACAACTACCAGCGACCCGAAGTACAGGATATTGCTGACTTTACCGGAGACTCGCTTGAATTAGCCCGGAAATGCACTTCCATAGATGCTGAAACCATCGTTTTCTGTGGAGTGCACTTTATGGCAGAAACCGCGGCGATACTCAATCCAGAGCGAACCGTTTTACTTACCGAGGTAAGTGCCGGTTGCCCCATGGCAGAAATGATAACCACCGAAGATCTCAAGCTTTGGAAACAAAGATACCCTGGTGCATCGGTGGTAAGCTATGTTAACTCTACAGCAGAGATCAAAGCCGAGAGCTATAGCTGCTGTACATCTGCTAATGGTATTAAAGTGGTAAATTCCGTACCCAATGATGAGATATTGTTTGTACCCGATCAAAACCTAGGGCATTATATCGCAACATATACAGACAAGAAAATGATACTATATCCAGGTTACTGCTATGTACACCACCGAATAAATGCCAAGCAGGTAAAGAAGGCGAGAGAGTTACATCCTGAAGCCTCCCTCATAGTTCACCCGGAGTGCAGACCTGAAGTGGTAGATATGGCTGATGCAGTGCTCAGCACTTCTCAAATGCTCCGCTATGTTAAGGAGAGCACACAACACAGTTTCATCATAGGTACAGAGGAAGGACTACTGCATCCGTTGCGAAAAAACAGCCCAGAAAAATCTTTCTACCTAATAACGGCCGGACAGGTATGTAAAGATATGAAAAAAACAACACTTTCAACCATCGTCGAGGCAATGCAAGAGGGTAAAAACAAAATAACCGTACCCGAGAATGTAAGGTTAAAGGCAAAAGAGGCTGTAGAAAGAATGGTAACGGTGGGGTAAGATAGATAAAGCCCATGTTTTTAAAAGAAAATGTACCCCTCGAGGAAATAGACAAAATCGTCGATTGTGCGCTTGCTGAAGATGTCGCTCATGGCGATATAACAAGTGAAATCTTGATTCCGGATAATCTTACAGGAAGTGCAACCATACAAGCTAAGGACGAGGGGGTACTTGCCGGTATACAAGTCTGTAAACGAGTTTTCATCAAGATTTCTTCACTCCTTGACGTAGAGATTTTAATAGACGATGGCTCCAAGTTTATGCCAGGAGACACCATTGCCAGGGTTACTGGAAATCTCAGGAGCATATTGAAAGCGGAAAGGGTAGCACTAAATTTTTTACAGAGATTGAGCGGAATAGCTACTTTAACTTCACGATATGTAAAAGAGGTCGAGGGATTGGGAGTCCGTATCCGCGATACTCGTAAGACCACCCCCGGCCTCAGGATACTGGAAAAATACGCTGTAGTTTGTGGTGGAGGAAATAATCACCGTATCCACCTGGGCGATGGGATCCTGATCAAGGATAATCACCTGGCGGCGCTGGGGAAACTGGGAATTGGTATCGCGGATGCTGTATCCATGGCTAAGAGAAAGGCACGTAAAGGCATGTCGGTAGAAGTAGAGGTGAATAATGACGAAGGGGTTATCGAAGCAGTAAAAGGAGGAGCCGACACTATACTGCTGGATAATATGGACGCCGATAAGATGCGTCGTGTGGTAAATCTAGTCCCTAGTGGTATAAGAACAGAAGCTTCTGGGGGAATTACCTTGACAAATATCCGCTCTGTAGCATCAGCGGGTATAAATGATATATCTGTAGGAGCACTTACACATTCCGTAAAAGCAATCGACATAAGTCTTGAAATTGAACCCTTGATCTTTAAACAGGAATAATTTTCTTACTTTTGACAGTTGGGGCAAAGGCCAAAAAAGGCAAGGTGTTTCATATTCACCTTAAAGCCATATTTTCTTAATATTTCACTCCACAAAGGATTTAATGTCGATTCTTCTATATCAATAGTATTTCCACATCTCTCACAAACCAGATGGTGATGGTGGCCTTTACCCATACTGTGGTAGCGCACACGGCCATCTCCCAGATCAGTCTCAGTAACTAGCCCTAAACCCTTAAGCAGATCCAGTGTACGATATACAGTGGAGATATTCATCTGCGGATAATGAGCACAGATCTGGGCATGAATTTCTTCGGCGCTTATATGCCCGTCTGTTTCCTCAACAGCCCGCACTATCATACTCCGTTGTGGTGTCATACGATAACCAAATTCACTGAGCTTATGACTGATTGCACCTGGTCGATTCACTGTCTCGTGTCTCCTGGTAAATCATGGTAAATATATACAATAAATCTATTGAAACCGTCTACTTTTTAGCAGCACTATCTAGAAGAATTGTTACCGGGCCATCATTGTGGATTTCTACCTGCATATACTGCTGAAAACGCCCCGTTGCCACTCTCAGACCTGTAGCCAATGCCTCTTCCACAACACAGTTGAATAACCTTTCCGCCTCTCCCGGCGGAGCAGCGCCGGTAAAACTTGGCCGTCGACCCCGCTGAGTATCCGCCAGTAAAGTAAACTGGCTTACAAGCATTAGCTCACCTTTAATGTCACGGATGGAATAATCAAATCTGCCTGTTTCATTAGAAAATATGCGCAATTCAACTATTTTTTGCACCAGATATTGCGCATCTCTAAAGCTATCATCATTAGCGATACCGATAAAGACTACCAATCCCGCCCCGATTTTTCCTACGATTTCGCCATCCACAACAACAGATGCACCAGTAACTCTTTGTAGAAGAGCCTTCACTAATACTATCCTGTTGGCTGTTTTCTGGGAGCCTGCTTTGTCGGTTCGGGGTTACGGCTATCGGTAACATAGAACCCGCTACCCTTGAATATTATAGGAGCAGAATGAAATACACGCTGTACTTCACATTGACAATGAGGACATTTCTTTATAGGATCCTCATCGAAACGTTGTCTTTTTTCAAAGCGTATACCGCAATTAACGCACTTGTACTCATATGTGGGCATCCAATTCACCTCGCAGATATTGGAATATCATATTCTACAGGAATAATCATTCTAAAGGCAAATCTAAAGCACATAATCCCTTATTAATAAAAAACATCACTGCTAGACTTTAATTAAAAAAGGGAGTAAAATTTAGGATGTTTGGTGAACAAGTGCAAATATATTCTATTGAATCATATCAAGAGGCAATGGAGGACACTGGACTATTAAATAGCCAGTGTCCATCTAGTTTTAAGGAGGTGTAGTCATGCAATCAAGCCTTATTGGCAAAATTGAAAAGGCAAAGCGCTACTCTCATGAAACCGAACGTATCACTTTCTCGGAATTAGCAGTAGAATTTCGCGGTGAGAACGATACATACACTACTGAATATCGGAACGGTAAATGGCACTGTTCTTGTCATTTCTTTGCGGGATGGGGGCTATGCAGTCACACTATGGCCATGGAAAAAATTCTCAGTAACATGCTCCCAGAAGAAGCACGGACCACTCAGTACGAATCGGTTGCCGATCAGGGCTGATCAAATAAATATTATGGTCTGTTTCGTGCACCATTAAGCAATTCCGGCTTCAAGTTCAAGCTGCTCTATTACCTCGGCAACTATAAAGAGAGACCCCGCAGCACAAATAAGGTCTTTGTTCCCAGCCATATTCTTGGCTAGCGATAGCGCCTCTGCTATATTTCCTGTAACCTCTGAATTTACACCGTGTTTCCTGAATTCGTCTTTTAACTGGCCTGGATTCATTGCTCTTGGGTGACAAGACTGCGTAACTATGAACCTATCAAAGGCATTAGCCAGTTCTGTGACTACTCCGGCTACATCCTTGTCAGCAGATGCCCCCATAATCAAAATACTGTGTTCAAAAGAGAAATAATCTCTCAATGATTCTTTAAGTCTCCTCGCCGCATCTGGATTATGCGCGCCGTCAACTACGATAAGAGGGTTACCGCTCAAGACCTGTAGCCTTCCTGACCATGTAGCCTTTCCGAGACCGCTTACGATATTTTCATTTGAGATTCCATAACCCTTTTCCGATAACACCTCCAAGGCTGCTACCGCCGTGGCCGCATTCTCCAGCTGATATTTGCCAAGAAGTCTGATAGATATGTTATAACGGTTCAGCCTGCCACATACAGTCAACAGCTGTTTTTCGCCGTTAAAAGCCCAATCCTGCCAGGTAATATCTTTACCCACCATGATCAGAAACGCGTTTCTTTCGCCGCATATTCTTTTAATTACAGAAATTACTTCATCATTTTGGGGAGAGACAACAACAGTACCATCTTGTTTTATTATGCCAGCTTTTTCTTCAGCAATTTGTGAAAGCGTATTACCTAAAACTTCCATGTGATCAAGGCTTATAGAGGTGATTACGCTCACTTCCGGATGAATGACATTGGTGGCATCATATTTGCCCCCCATTCCTACCTCTAATACCTGTAAATCAACCCTTCTCATTTTGAAATATTCGAAGGCTAGCGCCGTTAATAGTTCGAAGGTGGTCAGTTCACCGTAATTGCCTTTATTGTTTACCGACTCTACTTCCGGCTTTAACCTCTGCATCACTGTAGTGAACTCGCCCTCGGAAATCATTACTCCATCAACCCTGAAACGCTCCCTGATTGTATTAAGATGAGGCGAACTATAAAGACCAACCCTATAGCCTGAATCCATCAACGCCGAGGCAACCATGGAAGCGGTGCTTCCCTTACCGTTAGTACCACCGATGTGTATCGATGGAGAATTAAGATGAGGATTACCCAAACTAGCTAATAGTTCCTCTACCCTCCTGAGATCGTAGTTACCCAGAACATGCGGCACAGCTATCTTTTCGTAATCGGTATATCCTTCTATATATTGCAATGCTTGTTTATAGTCCATTTTCGAGCCTTTCCACACTGTACTGCCTTAATTACTTCCTATAATTTACAATATTCTAGCACTTGACGCTCCCTAACAGCTACTGGTACCATTACTACCAACTAAAATAAAGCCCACAGTTAAGGAAGTAATTTGAAATTCTTTGAGAGAGTTTCTCAAATTTCTCGGAAAAACAGAAGCCTGTTATGTATCGGCCTCGACCCGGACAGGGAATTGATGCCAAGCGATATGGAAATCTTAGAATTCAACAAGGCTATTATAAACGCAACCTCAGACCTCGTTTGCTGCTATAAGTTAAATTTCGCGTTTTATGAAGCATCGAGCGAAAGCGGCCTAGATACATTGATACGCACTGTCAAATACATCCCCAAAGAAATACCGGTTATAGCAGATGCCAAGCGTGGTGATATCGGTAATACGGCAAAGGCCTACGCAATTGCAATCTTCCAGAGGCTTGATTGCGATGCAGTTACAGTAAATCCATACCTAGGCCTCGATTCGATAGAACCCTTCATCGATTATCAAGACAGAGGGGTTTTTATTCTTTGCCGTACCTCCAATAGCGGGTCTAACGACTTTCAGTCTCTTTTATGCAAATCATTAGACAGCGAGTATCGAGCTCTATTCGAGATCGTCGCTGAAAAGGCAGCTCTCTGGAATAAATACGGCAATATTGGGCTAGTCGTCGGCGCTACCTATCCTGATGAATTGAGGACAATACGTAAAAACCACCCACATATACCCCTTTTAATACCGGGCATCGGTGCCCAGGGAGGTAATGTCGCCATGACTGTACACTACGGATTCGATCCTAAAGGAGGTAACATTATTATAAGTTCATCACGGCAAATATTGTATGCTTCCAAGAAAAGCGATTTTTCTCAAGCAGCAAGAAAAGCAGCACTCTCACTTCGTGACGAAATCAATTCCTTCCTAACTTGAACTTGAGCGGGATAATGCCGATTGATATAAGCCCTGGCGATAGAGTACGCCTTAAAAAAATGCACCCATGTGGTGGCTATGATTGGGAAATAGTTAGAACGGGTGCCGATATTGGTCTTAAATGCATTAAATGCAGGCACTATATCATACTCAAGCGTAGCCTGTTTGAACGTAAATTCAGGTGTTACTTACCCAGAAAAATCAATGAATAAATACTCCTCTGGTGACGATGTATTAATAAATGAAAAAACCTGCATGTAATAACGTTTTTCATGATTAAGATGAATAGCTATCGCGACACGCTAATTCTGTGCCAGCGTCAGGGCAAAAGATAACTTAACATAATATATCTAATGTCCAATCTAACCAACCTTCTGTAACTCGAAACATGTAAACAATTATAACTATTTAGTGGCCAACTTGTTTTTATATACAGGTACTGGATATAATAATCCCATACCAGCCACAAAGAGAGGAGCACTATATGATGGCTTATGCCTTCTTCAACCATCAGTTCATACCACTATCTGATACTAAAATCGGAATCATGACGCACTGCCTGCACTACGGCACCGGTGTATTCGAGGGAATACGCGGTAACTGGAATGAAGAAGAGGGTCAACTCCATATATTTCGCCTGCGCGAACATTATGAGCGTTTACTTTGTGGTTGTCGGGTCCTCAATATTGAAATACCCTATGATATCAATGAACTCTGTCAAATAACGGTTGAATTGATACAGCGGAGCGATTTCAAGGAAAATATCTATATTCGTCCACTAGCTTACAAAGGGTCGGAGGCTTTGGGTGTTCGTTTACATAAACTTGATGATTCCTTCACCGTTTTTTCTTTCCCATGGGGCCCTTATCTTGATACCGAGGGTGTAAAGTGCATGGTTTCTTCCTGGCGGCGACCTAATGAAACACCACAGGCCAAGATTACCGGGCTTTACGTTAATAACGCCCTAGCTAAAACAGAGGCAATTCAAAATGGACTTCATGAAGCCATAATGCTTACTTCAGACGGGCACGTTTCCGAAGGGAGTGGAGAAAATATATTTCTGGTACAGAATGGAGTTCTGGTAACACCAGGCATCGACGATCTCATGGTGGTAGGCATTACACGTGATGCCGTGATTAAGCTAGTGAAGGACGAACTGGGAGTGCAAGTCATTGAGCGACGTGTTAATCACAGCGAGTTATATAGCTCCGCCGAATGCTTCTTGAGTGGTACAGCTGCTAATATAACACCCGTTATCGAGATAGACGGAAGAAAGATAGGTACCGGGAAAGCGGGCGATTTAACCAAAAAACTGCAAAACATCTATTCAGAAATAATATTAGGGAAAAATTCCAGATATAAGAAGTGGTGTACACCGGTATTTTCTAACTCTCGTACTTAAGGGTCGTTATTTTAATTCGTTTACCTGCAATGATCGCAGGAGGCAAAGTACCTGACAGCTTGCTTCTAATAAGGTAGTATAGTTATGAGCTTCTTCCAGCAACTGCCCGACGGCAAAGCTTCCATGCCCTCGTACCATAACAATTCGATATTGCTTTAGTGCGTTTGAAATAATATCGGCAAGACCTCCCGGTTTAACCTCCATATTCCAACCAAGGACCGGAACACGCTCCATCATGGGGGAGGCTTCGTTACAATTGGGAATGATTTCCGTTTCCAGCATTGATATAGCAACGGCGTGTGGTGGATGTGCATGCACAATGGCCAGAGCTGAAGTAGCCTGATAGATTGCCCGATGTACCGGTAACTCGGTCGATGCTAGGGGTGTGAAGCGATCATTTTTTTCGATACCGGTCTCAATCAGGTCATTTTCCTCGATACAACCCAACATACTGCCACGACGTGTAATAACGAGCCGGTCGCCCATTCTGACACTCATATTGCCGCTATTAGAACATACCAGCCCTCTGCTGCAAAGATCACGGCCTGTTGTTTGAAATTGATTTATAAGCATAATCCCGGGTATTCTTTGTAATTAATGCACTTTAAAGCCAATATCTAGCCCTAGTTTATAACTACTCATAGGTAAACAGCAAATTAGTATTTACCAGCACCAAACTGCCTGATAACCGTTATCACTCTTCCCTGAACTTCAATATTCTCCGGCTTAACGTATATAGGCTTCATCTTATTATTGGCAGGCTGGAGCCTTATTCTTCCATCTTCCGCATAAAATTTTTTCAGAGTCGCTTCCCTCTCTTCCTTAAGCCATATAGCCGCAACTTCACCATTCTCCACTGTGTTGACATATTCCATCAGTACAATATCGCCATCGCTCACCAGAGCATCGACCATTGACCATCCTTTTACCTTTAGAGCATAAATCGCATGCCTACCCCGAGTCAAATCTGTGGTGACAATAATGGTTTCCTGATGCGACCAGTTATTCCAGTTATCTAATTCAGGGACAGGTATAGGTTTTCCAGCTGCTATTTGACCAATAACGGGTATGCGGCACTCGTGTTTATTATAAGCAGAGCGCTCTATAAGTTCGATTCCCCGTGCAATGTCGCTGTGACAACGAATATAACCCTTTTTCTCCAATATATCAAGGTTATACTTTACGACCGATGTTGAGCTAATCGAGCAACCGTGGGCTATATCGCGAATAGTAGGCGGATAACCCTTACTATCCCAGAATCCATAGATAAACTCCATAATTCGCTTTGGTTTATAAGATAGTTCCTGCAAATCCCACCATCGCTATTTTGTCAATTTAGTACATTAGTTCTATAAGGATAACACAAATTGTCGCCCACGTTAAAATAATAACGGACGATAATAAGTATCCTTAATCAGCCTTAATATGTTTTCGCTGTCTCTGCCCGAATCAGCTTCCTCATGAGACGTGATTTCCGGCGAGCCGCGTTATTGGCATGGATAATGCTTTTGTCAGCGGCCCTATCGAGAACACTGACAGCATCTTTCACCGCTTCACGGCCCATGTTTAGCTCACCCGACAGAATAAGCTTCTCTGCTTTGCTGATTTTCGTTTTACATAAGCTACGAATAGATTTGTTACGCAAATGCCTTCTTTTATTTGCGCGTACCGCTTTTTGAGCTGATTTGCTGTGTGGCAATATCTCCCTCCTAGTTGTTTGGCCCGGCTTCAACGTGCGAGGCATCCCTACTATTCATCTCGCTGCCTACCCGAATAACACTTATTATTCCCTTGATTCCCTCTATTTTACCCAGTATACGGCTTAGTTGCGCCAAGCCATTAGTTTCTAATGTAAAATATTCCGTAACGGTGTGGTCGTCATGGCGAACCGAACTGGCAGCGGCGATATTGACCTTTTCTTCCGCCACGATTGTAGTGATATCGCGCATTATTCCTACCCTATCCCAAGCCTCAACTCTTATATTAACCGGATATAGAGCATCGGCATTTCCCCATTCTACATGTACCAGCCGCTCTTTCTCGTCTTCGTGTATTATATTATAACAGTCCTGACGATGGATTGATACCCCGCGGCTACGTGTAATATATCCTATTATATTATCCCCGGGAACAGGATGACAGCATTGAGCAAGATGGGTGAGCATATCTCCCATACCCAGCACATTGACCGTTGGTGTGCTGCGCTTCGATAATGCCGTGCCGGACACAGCTTTGGGCTCTTCCTGCTGAGAAGATAACTGTACTGCGATTTGATGGGTAGATATGCCTCCATACCCGATCGCGGCCAGGAAGTCATCCAAATCGTTATACTTGAACAGCCTGGCCAATTCCTCCCTGCTGTTCAATTTTACTCCCAGTCTTCTTAACTCTTTATCCAGAAGATCCCTACCGCGTTCAATATTTTCAGCCCTCTCTTGTTTCCTGAACCACTGTTTTATTTTTTCTCTGGCATGTGAAGTCTGGATATAACCCAACTGAGGGTTAAGCCAATCGAGACTTGGTTTTTTATCAACCTTGGTGGTCAGTATATCCACCATATCGCCGTTTTTAATCTGGTAATTCAGCGGTACCAGCCTGCCGTTTACCCTTGCCCCGATACAGCGATGACCAAGCTCAGTATGTATACGATATGCGAAGTCCAGCGGTGTAGCTCCTTTGGGAAGATCCTTAATTTCACCCTTGGGAGTATAGGCAAAAACTTGATCTATGAATATATCCGTTTTAACAGATTCTAAAAATTCATCTGCTCCGCTCAGTTCCCGCCGCCATTCAATTAACTGGCGCAGCCAACCTATCCTTTCCTCAAAATGAAGGTCTTTTTTACTACCCTCTTTATAACGCCAGTGGGCAGCTACCCCAAAACCAGCAACATGGTGCATCTCGTAAGTACGTATCTGTATTTCCAGAGGGGTTGGTCCATACATAACGACGGTGTGGAGGGACTGATAACCGTTGGGTTTTGGATTAGCGATATAGTCATCGAAGTCGCCCGGTAATGGTCTCCATAAATTGTGTATAATGCCTACTGCGCTATAGCAATCGGGAATTGTTTCCACAAGTACCCGAATAGCTAGCAAATCGTGTATGTTATCGAAGTTTTTCCCCATAGCAGCATATCTTTCCATTTTCTGATGAATACTATAGATATGCTTGGGTCTACCCGAAATTTCACCCTTTAGCCCCAACTTTTCAAATTCAGCACCCAATACTTTGATCACTTGGCGAATAGCTGATTCGCGCCTGGTTCTACGTGACGCAATAAGTTTTGCCACCCTCCGATATCGCTCTGGATCCAGATACCTAAAAGCGAGGTCTTCAATCTGCCACTTTAATTCCCACATACCCAGGCGATGGGACAAAGGGGCATATATATCAAGCGTCTCTCGTGATATTCTTTGCTGCTTTTCAGGGGGTAAAGCATCCAGGGTGCGCATGTTGTGCAGTCTATCAGCCAGCTTGATGAATACGACCCTGATGTCCTCTGCCATCGCCACCAGCATCTTTCTTAAATTTTCTGTCTGCTGCTTGCTAGCTACCGAGGTAGATTCAGCACTTGACAAAGCGAGTTTACTCAATTTCGTTACTCCGTCAACGAGCCTGGCTATTTCAGCACCAAAACCGGCTTCAATATCAGCAAGAGGTATATCACAATTTTCTATAACATCATGCAAAAGAGCAGCCGCTATGGTATTTGCATCAAGTTTAAGTTCGGCCAGGATTATTGCCGTTTGCACGGGGTGTTCAAGATATGGCTCCCCTGACATACGAAGTTGCCCATCATGTGCTTTATCAGCAAAACTATAGGCCCTCTCCACCAGAGCAATCTTCTCGGGGGGGAGATACTCACCAATAGTATCCTTTAATTGACTGAAGCTCACTACACGCCCCGGATGCAGATTTATTTTGTAATTTTAGTATAGCTTAACCACTTTACAGGTGTAAAATTAATTTTTGGTGCTTATCTTGTGTTGCCCCGTGATAGAGAGGCAAAGATACCCGCTATGCAAAGAGCGGTGAATATTATGAAAGCAATTCTAGTACTATTCATAAATAATGCATAATACCCTGGTGTAATTTCTACCTCGCCAATATATATAGAAAACAACATCATCGTAATACCCATACTGAAGCTCATCCCGACCTGGCGCATGGTTGCCATTATTGCAGACGATACTCCATAAAATCTCTGCTTTACAGAACTCATTATCGCATTGGTATTCGGTGAAGTAAACAAGGCGAAGCCAGCCCCCATTATTATAAGAATACCGATTATGTATTCTATATCAGTGTTTGTGTTTATGAATATGGACATAGCAAGTCCTATGGCATTTAATCCCATTCCCATGGATGCAAGAATCCTTGGTTCAATACGATCCGAAAGTCTACCCGTAAACGGCGACAGTATAGCTTGCACAGCTGGCATAGCTACCAGAGTAAGGCCAGCACTTTGAGGGCTAAAGCCCTTGATGTATTGTAGATACAAACTCAGCAGAAAACTAACCGCAAACAAAGCGCTGTAGTTGAGAAGCGTAGCCAGATTGGAGAATGCAAATACCCTGCTTTTTCTAAATAGGTCAATGTTCAGCAGGGGATGTCTTACCCTTCCTTGCCGCCTCACGAAAAAGAAAACACCGGAGATGCCCGCAACTAAAAGTGCTATTCCAACTTTATCGGGAAGCTTCGAAAAACCATATATAATCCCGACCAGGATAAGCCCGTAAATAACCGTACTTATACCGTCAAATTTTTCACCCTTCGCCTCTGCCCATTCATCCTTCATATGTCTAAGAATCAATACCAGTATTGCTATTCCAAGCGGTATAGTTGATAGAAATATGCTCCTCCATCCAAAATATTCCGTTAACAAGCCTCCCAAAACGGGGCCAAGAGAAAGCCCAAGATATGTCATAGCGACGCTTATTCCAAGCGCACGACCCCTCTGGGCGAAGGGAAATACTGAGATAATAATGGCTACCCCGGTTGCGAATATCATTGCACTGCCTATGCCCTGAACCACCCGTAACAGGATCAACAAACTGGATTCTTTAATAAATGAAAGCAGAAACGATGCCGTAGTGTAGATGATCACCCCAAAGGTAAGCACCTTTTTACGCCCGTATATATCAGCCAATCTACCCATAGGAACAAGTGATACAACAGAAGCGAGAATAAAAGAAGTAGTAACCCATCCCAAAGAAACAGCATCCATGTGAAGCTCTCTACCTATAGAGGGCAATGCGATGTTAATTGACGATCCCATAAACGCTGCCAGGAAAGAGCTCATGGAGACTACAATTAAAGCAAGCCTGCTTGTCTTATAGTTTATTTTTATATTCATTAATAGCCAGCGCAAGCACCGTCAGCATGTTTTTAATATTACCATAGTTATATATGATGCTTTGTCAATGGAAAGTTGGAAACTAACTTCACAATTATTTTTACGTTATAAAATATTAAAATAGGTTTAGAAAATCGCCGAAAGATCATGATTGAAGAGATAATACGCTCAATAAAGAGAATGTTATTCCGCCTGCGATGGCTGATAATGTCAGATCGCGATAGGTATATCTATCTTTGGAATCGCACAAGGGGTGTCATATAAAAAGACAAGATATCTAAGTATCGATAATTGTGCTTTAGTGTGAGATACTATGAAGGCTGCGGTAAATGCAGATGTATTTCTATTCAGCTATAACTACATGCCAATTTTACTGATAGCGCAGGTGTCTTTCGCCTGAAACATGCTGCTATTAGTCAAGCTGTCCAGCAGGCTCTGAAGTACCGAGATATATTTGTCCGCTTCATCCTTATCGATTCTGACTACTTTATCTGCTACTTCCTGGCAATAGGTACAATTGCTACACCCTGACAGGCAATCCTGTTTCTTGAAAAATTCAACAAAGCCATCAAGGGACTTGTTATCTATGTATACCTTTGGTGGGGAAGCTATTGCGCTTGTCTGTGCCATGGGAAGGCTGGACTCGGGGCTTCTGAATTTGGAAGTTAAAGTGCTCAATATATCATAAAGGTTACCAGGATAACTGGCCGAAGAATACGCTTTGGTTGCATTGACGATCCATTTCGTAGACATCGCCCTACCGCCAATTTTAAAGAAATCGATACCGATTTCCTGATATAGATGGGCATCCTCAGGTCTTATCCATCGTGATTTTATTAGCTGTGACTTGTCAGTAAGACTGCATAATGCACAGTGCATAACACAATAGTCCATATAGAAACCATTCGATGGATTTTGCCCCTGACTTGCATGTCCCAGTGTATTATTGTGATAGTACTCGTAGGGACATTGAAAAAGACAAAGGCTATTAGTTAGTAGACCGAGCTCGCATTTCACAGACCTTCTGATAGCCTTGAGAAGTTCAAAATCCCGGTTGACGTTTGAGTGAAGCATTATTGAATCAACGCCCAGTGATTCAAGGAATCTGGCCCTAGCTACGCTGTTAGCATGCATTATAGTGGACGCTTCTACTTTAAGATTGGGGAACTGCCTCTTTATTAGCTCCACCAGGTAAGGAATAGCTACGGTAACGCTATCGACTCCGATTTCGCACAGCCATTCCAGGTGCTGCAGTAACTCATGATGAGTGTCGTTATTCCACTCCATATTGTTCAGGCAGGGTGCATTAAGGAGGTAATTAAACCTGAAACCCGCGGAATGCGCCAGTCCAACATAATCTTCTGCATCACTGACTGTCATACGCGATATATCGGGACCGGAACCACCGCTCCCAATCATTGAGGTAGGCAACACGCCATATATCTGAATATCTGCCTTAATTTCACCTAGGAGGGGTATAAGCTCCCTATCCCAGTTTGTCGGCAATAATAACTGCATATTTATTTCACTTTGAGGTCAATGAAAATACTGTTCTAAAGATAGTACATACAGAACGAGTCTTTGTCAAGACCCAAAATGCTCACTTTCAAAGGTAACAGCCAGCCATTCTACAGATCTCGATACTGGCACCGATCATGGAACTTAATATACTGTACAAAAACTAGCCTCGTACTATATTATATTTATAGAAGAAGTTTGTCAATACATTAAAGCATCATTTAAATCTGATTCTTAAAGCATATTACTATGAATCTAATACAGGCTCTGAAAAAAACTTCTTGCAATGTTCCAAATCGTACTGCTCTTGTTCTGGGCGACCGTAGAGTGTCTTATAGGGAGCTGGATGATTATTCCGACAGGATAGCTAGTTACTTGGTCGGAATCGGAATAAAGAAAAGTGATCATATAGCAATATTAACGTCGCATACTCCCGATTGGGCTATAAATTTTTTTGGAATATTAAAGTCAGGGGGAGCGGCTATACTGCTTAGCACCATGCTCAAGGAGCCGGAACTAGCTTCCCTGTTAGCCGATTCAGACGCAAAGGTCTTAATTACTGAAAAGTGTTTTTTGCGATCTCTTTCCCCTTACCTGCCTAATATACCGCTACTAAAGCATATAATTACGGTGGATTCCGTAACTTATAGATCGCTGTTATCCAACAAAAGATTATCATTACCCGATATCTCTATGGATGATAGCGGTATAGCTACCATTATTTATACATCGGGGGTTTTGGGAAGACAGAAGGGGGTAGTACATACCCATGCTTCCCTTATGGGTACGCCGGATATTGTTTCAGCAGGACTGAAACGGACAGTGGATGATGTAGTTATCGATCCTGTTCCCTTCTTTTATCTACTCGGTTTAAGCGAATTACTATTTGGTTCAATTATTAAAGGCTGTACAGTTGTAATAGTGCCCCATTTTACCCCTAGGGCCATACTAGAAGCCGTGGAAATAGAAAAGGGGAGTATTCTTTTTGGCGTACCGGCGATGTATAACGCACTGGCAATGACGCCGCATAGCATTCTGGATGGATATGACGTAAGCTCGTTAAGGGTAGCCACCTCCGCAGGGGCAAAATCTTCGCCTCGACTTATGAAAACACTCGAAGAGAAACTGGGGTTAACATTTTGTGAGACATACGGTCTCTCTGAACTCTCAGTCGTTGCCATGAGTACAATAGACAACCATAAAATTGGTACTGTAGGTAAGCCGATAGTTGAACTTAGGATAATCAGCGATGCCGGAGAAGTAGTTGATCGTGGCGAAATTGGCGAGGCAATCTTCAAGGTCCCCTGGATGATGAAGGAGTATTATAAAGCCCCTGATCTCACCTCGCAGGTTGTTGTGGATGGCTGGTTTCACACGGGGGACCTGGTCAGGCTAGACGGAGAAGGTTATCTTGAGTACGTAGAAAAGAAATCTTTCATAATAGTTACCCCTTCAGGATTAAAAATCTCTCCCTGGGATGTTGAAGAAGTAATTCTAAGCCATCCGGCTGTTGCAGAGGCGGCTTACGTCGGAGTGGGCTGTAAAGCCGGATACCTGACACCTACCGCATTCATCGTAACCAAAAATAACCAAGCCGTCAGTGAAGAGGAAATAGCTGCTTTATGCCGGCAAAACCTGGCCGATTTCAAATTGCCAAAGAAGTTCATGTTCGTTGATAGCATACCAAGGACTGGCTCGGGAAAGATAAGACGCCAACAACTAAAAGAATCTTGGGGATCAGATTCGGGTATTTAAAAACCACTTGTTTGTAATTTGACATGTTAATGGGTCTTATCCGGCATTGAATTAATTAAACCAAAGCGAATTTCGATTACCCTTTCTGACCCAAACCTTCTCTCCATCGGTGATAAACTCAATACTGCCATCTCTATCAGTACGATATATATTATCCACATGTTCTTGCAGCCTGCTTAAAACTGCTTCATCAGGATGACCGTATTCATTGTCTTTTCCTACAGATATGACGGCTATCTGGGAATCCACCAACTGTAAGAATTTTTCCGTCGTGGATGTATCGGAACCATGATGACCTACCTTGATAACCGTGCTTTGCCGTAAAATACGGTTATATATTAATTCAAGCTCGGTTTCCCACATCGTATCAGCCATCAGTAGAAAACTTACCTCACCCATTTTTAGTCGTAAAACTATTCCGTTATTATCAATATAAGAATCAGTGCCTTCAATCATTTGCTTTTGCGGATTGAGTACTTCTATTAGTGCCCCTTCACCGAGATCAATTCTCTGTCCGGCCTGGGCAGTAATATGTTTCAACTCTTTTTCGCTAATTAATTCTAGCCACTTTTCATATGTAATAGAAGAATATTCCAAATCGGGGTAAATCACCTGTTTGACATTATATCTATTAATAACTTCTATCAAACCGCCGATATGATCTTCGCTGGGGTGAGTTAGTATCATGAGTTCGATATTCCTATCCCATGGGGCAATTTTCTCACCCAGCCTCAGACAAATCGCGCTAGGACCAGGGCCGCCATCTACCAGTACTTGTTTGTTTCCCTTTTGTATTAATATGGCATCACCCTGTCCTACATCAAGTATATGGACATGCAAATTTTTATCAGGGCCGCTGATTAAAACAAACCATAAAAGCATAGCTATCCCGGCTATAGACAGAGCCAACCACCTAATAGAAATATTATTTGTCGCCGTAGTCTTGTTTAACATAACTCTTAAAAACTAAGATTGCGCGTCAGTAAGCTGTTTGCCTCTAATCCAGCGTTTACTTATGAAATAGATTACCAGCGCCAGAATAAGATAGTAAACCCATACCATATATGGTTTTATCGAAATATCCATAGCTGCCAAGGGTATAGATCCAAAAATCCTTATAATCAATAAAATATATGATATCAGAAACCAAGCTACCCAACTGATAAACAAGCCTACGGGGAGGGCAATCAATCCTAGGACTCCCGTTAAGCCGCTGCTGACAATAGATGCAGGTATAAATGGTAGAGTAAATAAGGTGGCAACGGGACCTATAAAAGAGACCGTATTATAATAAAGCGCTATTAAAGGCCCCACCCCTATTAAAGCTGCTATACTTATAGTGAAGCCGTTATTTATGAACCCAGCAGCTTCAGCTGCCACACTGCCTTCCTTTAATCGACAATTTATTAATTTTAAACCCGGCCTACTTATTATTGGTACAAGAACAATTAGGCCGGTCATAGCAGCAAAGCTCATCTGGAAGGATGTCTTCCATAGAACCTGCGGCTCTATCGCCACCATAATAGCAGCAGCAAAAGTAAGAGCCGTTATAGCGCTACGTTGTCTGCCAAGTAAATCGGCAACAAGGAACAGACTGGCCATAACAGTTGCTCTTATGATCGGAGGGTTCATGCCGGTTAATACGGCATATAACCAAATCATACCCAGGGTAAGCCATATATAGCGGTAGTGCCTCTTCCCCCATAAATAAATGCCCACGGTTAAAAGCATCCCGGTTAGAATACTCAAGTGAAGCCCAGAAATAGCAAGTAGATGTGTAGTACCGCTGCGGGAGAACTCCTCTTCTATATATTTTGGGACATTATCGCGAACGCCCAGTGTCAAAGCTTTAGCAAGTGATGAATGCGGCTCGGGTAAAATTCGGCTCAAACTCAAAGATATACAATCCCTGAACAAATATATTTGATTAAGTGGCTTAATTCCTTTTTCTCTATCCAGTATTTCCACTTCAGGGAAACTCATCAGGGAATAGATCCCTCTGTTAGCCAGGTAAGACGGGTAATCAAAATCATCTATTGGCCTCGGATTTTCGAGACAACCAGTAACTATGATTTCGTCGCCATAATGATAGTCGTGGTATCGAGGTACAAAAAGTAGAGTGGTTCCCGATATCTTCTGCCATTCTGCATCGAGAACTATTTCTTTAGCCGCTAGCTCTATTTGTGTTGTTTTTTCTCCGACATCCGGATCATTACTTATAATTCCCCTTAACGTTACCATTTCTGCGCCGTTATAGAATCTCACCTTGCCCTCATCGATGACATCTTGGGAAAACATATAGTGGATAGCTCCACCAATGAGAGCAATGAAACAAAGGCTTACCAAAATAATTGTTCTCTTATTGCTCCTAAAACGGATCATTAAAAGCAAGGGGGCAAGACCTGCCAAGAACATATAGGGAGACGGGCTAAATTGCGACCACCCGCCCAGAAATATACCCGTTATCCATGCACAACTAAGGTAAATTAGCGACAATTCAGCTGTCCTGTATTATTCTGCTACCGTGATCAGCGGTTCGATATTTTGAAATATTCCCATCCCTATTCCTTCAACATAAATCAGTTCTTCAGTAGAACGGAATGGTCCATATCGATTGCGGTAAGAGACTATAGCTTCAGCTCTGGTAGCACCTATTCCGGGCAGTGCTTGAAGCAACCAAACTTCAGCCCTGTTGATATCTATCTTCTGGACATTGGAGTTTTCTTCACCCTCAGGAATGTATAGTTTCATATATTCCGTTTCCGTGGCCGTAATCCCTCCTGCAGCACGCACAAGCTTATCGATAGAATCATCGGGTTTAAGTGGATAAAGCCCCGGACACGAGACCGCACCGCCGATAAAAATCTGGGAAGAAATTGAATCAAACGATCTTTGAATTATATCGATCTCTTCGTTTTGATCGCCATAATATCGAACGCAGAATATACCACTGACTATTATAATAGCTACAAAAAATGAAATAATTACCGGCCTAAATTGGCTGTTATTCACAGCGCTACTCCAGATATATTCTTATAGAATCTTAAGCAGTACTCGTATTATTTAAATTAAAAAGCGGCGGATCAGTAATACTACCGTATCTGCCGTTTTACTTTTTGTTTCCCCTTACAATAAGCATGATTATTTAGTTAGTAAGTAAAAAACGATATCAGGTACCGCTCAAAACTTCGCGCAAAGCTTCCTCCTCTTCGGGAGCCGTTATTGCTATTATACGATCACCATCCCTTATAGTCGTATCACCAGAAGGCAGACGGGGTTTTTCTGAATGACGAATTATCAAAGACAGCTTGCTACCCTCCGGCAAAGAAAGTTCCTTTATCTTCTTACCTACAGTTTTGGATTCAGGTAATATTCTAACTTCCACGATTTCCAATCCGCTCTCCCTTATCGCTTTGAGGTGAGTCAAAGGGTGAGTAGGTAATTCTCCCTTGATGTGCTCCAGGATAACATTGGTACTATCCACTGTAATATCAATCCCGAGTTTACGAAAAACTTCATCGTTTTGAGGGTTCCTAATTCTAGCTATCGTTCTCGCAACACTGAACCTGTGCTTCGCCACCTGGCAGGCAACGAGATTGTCTTCATCATCTCCGGTTACCGCAATGAGCATATCGGCCCTGCTGGTACCCTGCTCGCCCAGTGTAGCAGCTTCACAACCATCTCCTCTTATACAAACACCACCAAGTTCATCATTAATAATCTTACATACATTAGCATCTTTTTCTATAATAACGACCTCGTACCCTTCCCCAAGGAGTGCCTTGGTAAGATAATAGCCTACTCTTCCTCCCCCAACAACAATAATATACATGACGATCTTTCGCTAGCTCTCCAACTTCTCTCTAATAATCTGGGCAAAAATAGTGGTCGGACTCAGTGTATCCAGGCCAAGAGTACTATATAATTCCTGCCTCAGAGGGTCATATATCCGGCTTATCACCTTGGGTACATTGAAGATGTGTTTGGCTATTTGCGCGGCCATAATATTACGGTTATCACCCTGGGTGGTAGCCACAAATGCATCAGCCTCCTCGATACCTGCCCTTTTCAAGACTTCTTGATCGAGGCCATTGCCGACAAGAGCATTACCTTTAAAGTTTGCCGGTAACCTGCGAAAACTGTAGGTATCGGTATCGATGATAGTTACCAAATGTCCATCTGAATCTAATAGGCCGGCTAGCCTTGCACCGACTCGCCCGCATCCCATTATCAATGTTTTCATTTAGATATAAGCTCCGTAGAATATTAATGTATTTCTTTAAAGACAAAGGTGATAAAGCATCACTCGACAGGGAGCGTTTTTTAATACATAAGGTACTACATCACCCAGACTGAACTCTCCGAAATGTCTCTTGTAAGCAAACCCCATCAATATCAGGTCAACTTCCATTTCTGCAGCTTCATTAACTATGGCAGGGCCTACGTCGCGTGCCTGGAGAACCTCCGTGGATACCTTATAGTTATTTTCTAGCGCTATACCCTCTATATGATTTAGAATTTCCTCCGCTTTTTGAATCTCTGGTTGAATTTCTGCATCTAGCGGGAGATCTCGTTTAAGAGTTATTATATAAATAGCGCGAATATTGCATTTATCCTGTTTACATAATCGGCAGGCAAGCTGAATGGCCTCCTCATCCGCCCGACTTCCTACAACAGGTACCAAAATTTGATTAAATCGCATGATCTGCCATTAGTTGATTATTAAGCATCGATTATTATACTCCCTATATAAAAATACTACAACCGCTCTGTTCCTTAAAGCCCCTAACGCCACTTCCAGAACGAAGGAGCAAATATAGCAAATACAGTAAGAAGCTCGAGGCGCCCGGCAAGCATACAAAAAATAAGTGTTATCTTGCCAACAGCGGGAATGAAGCCATAATTCAGAACTGGACCCACCATGCCCAGACCTGGACCAACGTTACCTATAGTGGCGATTACAGATGAAAGGGCTGTCATCTCATCAAGTCCAAGTGAACTCATTATCAGAAAAGCTATAATCATTGTAGTGAAATACAGGATGGTCATTCCTATTACTCCGGAAATAACCTGTTCAGAAAGTACCCGGTCACCCACCTTTATAGGTATCACTGCCTGTGGATTGAAAGCCTTTACAATACGGCGGTAAGTGTATTTCAGAAGCACCAAGATCCTGCTGACCTTCAATGCTCCTCCCGTTGAACCGGCTGAAGCGCCCACGATCATCAATATAAGTAAAGCGCCTTTAGCAAAAGACGGCCAGCTATTAAAATCAACCGTACTGAAACCTGTTGTAGTCATAATTGATACAGCCTGAAAGGTACCATGCCTAAAGGCATTACCAATCGACATCCCTAAAACGCTTACAAGGTTCAAGGCTATCAGTATAGAAGCCCCGCTAAGTAACCCAATATACAACTTGAACTCGGGATTTCCAAGCAGCCTGACCGGTGCGCGCTTTCTCAGAAGCAGATAATGCAGTCCGAAATTAATACCTGCTATGACCATAAAAACAATAACGATGATCTCAACCATGATGCTGTCATACGCACCTATACTAAGGTTTTTTGCAGCAAAACCCCCTGTGGGCATAGTACCAAAAGTGACAGTCATGGCATCGAACGCAGATAATTTGGCCGCTTGCCAGAGCAATAAATATTCTACGACCGAAAAGCTTACATAGAGATACCATAGTGACTTGACTGTATCCTGTATCCGGGCGGTCACCTTTTCTGCCTGAGGCCCTGGAATTTCAGCTTCGACCAAATGAGCTGCACCCATGCCAAACAAAGGAAATAGGGCAACAAAGAGCGTGATGATTCCCATCCCGCCAAGCCACTGAGTAAAGTTCCGCCAGAGAATTATCCCCATTGGTTGGCTTTCTATCGAGGTAAGGATCGTGGCACCAGTGGTTGTATAACCGGACATCGCCTCAAAATAGGCATCCAGATAGCCAGTAAAAGTTCCAGCCATTTGGTAAGGTATTGCACTGAAAGCCGAGGAAAGTATCCATCCCAGGGTAACGAATAATAATGCCTCCCGGCGACTGAATCTGCCTTCACTACCAGGTGTCAGTCGCCAGAGTAGTAAACCTGAAAAGGCTGTAATTCCCGCTGAAATAGCAAAAAACTGGGAAACGGTCTCTCCATAATAATAACTCCAGCCCATGGGAAAGAGCATAGATACTCCAAGCCCCATTAGCAGAAGCCCTAGATAGTGCAGAACAACCTTTACTCTCATAATTTACTGTTCAGGCAAACAGTTTTTCCACGGAAGGGATGGAAGTGAGCGGAGATATTACAATAACATGATCACCTGGTTGTACTACATTTTCGCTGGAAGGTATGATTACGGTATTGTTACGAGTAATAGCCCCGAATTTACAATCCTTATTAAGACCTGCATCCTTGATCTTTTTCCTGGCTATTGGCGCATCAGGAGCGGTTACAAACTCGATTGCCTGTATCTGTTCCCCTCCCAGCAAAGCTACGGAAATAGCTCCTCCATGCAACGCAAAGCGAGCAATCTTACGTGCAGTGAGAAGTGGCGGTGACGCGGCAACATCTACTCCCACCGCCTTGGCCAGAGGAATATTGCCTGGATTATTCACAAGCACCAGGTTACGCGAAATGCCCAGGCTTTTGGCCAAAAGTCCGGACAGGATATTTACTTCATCGCTTTCAGTACTGGCTATGAATGCGTCAGCCAGTGGGACTCCTTGCTCTACCAGAAGATCACGATCGGTGCCATCACCCTGGACTATAGTAGCACCTGTAAGCCTGGCGGCGTCTTCCTGACAACAATCAACGTTCTTCTCAATGATTTTGACAGACACCCCATGCTCATATAGCCCCTCAGCAACAAGGCAGCCTACACGTCCTCCTCCCATTATTACTACGCTCCTGGCAGGTCTTTGTGGACTGGCAAACATCTCCCCGATTTCGTTCATATTTTCGGATGCCGCAATGATATAAATACGGTCACCCTGTTTGACGGTCTCATCTGGTTTAGGTACAAACATACCCTCAGCTCGCATTATAGCGGCTACGATACAGGGCTTGGGAAATTTAAGCTTGCTCAGGGGTTTATCAATTATTCCCCCCTTTTCTGTTCTAAATTCTCTTATCTGAACAAGGCCATCAGCAAGAGTTTCTACAGGCGTAGCATAGAAGCTGGACAAAATATCGACTATCTCCCTAGTAGCTTCAACAACCGGGTTGATAAAAAGATCCACACCGAATGTCTTCGGCCGAATTATTTTACGCGGTGTAGTTGGAGAGGCAGCCGAGCTGATAAAATATCCTGAGTAGTCCGGATTACGTACCCGCGCCACTGTCATACGGGCACCGAGTTCCTTTGCAACAAGACATATTATCATATTGGTCTCGTCGCTAGCTGTGACTGCAATAATAAGATCAGCCCGATGTACCTCTAGTTCCCGAAGCATCTTGGGAATCACCGCATTACCCAGAACTGTTGCTACATCAAGCTGGCGGTTAACGTTCTCTATCGCTTTATCCGACTGATCTATTACAGCTACTTCATGCTTTTCCTGGACAAGCAGTGAAGCTATGTGAAAACCAACTATTCCTGCACCGGCTATAACGATATACACAGTTTATTTCTTTCCAAATCTATTTCACAGCAGTCTTAAAGAGCCTAGAAATATTTTGAAATATTTCATGCCATTTATTCTGTGGTTTTCTTAAGCGGCGTAATACACGGTCACCAGGACGCCGAGTACGCAATTCCTGAAAATCCCCACCTTCTCGCTCATTTCTCTCTTTTTCTTGCCGCATTGTTTTTAACACCCCAACTGAAAAAAAGTCATTGAGGAACTATAATGCCATTATTTATATAAAAGGTCAATTATTATATATTTATTACAATTTTCAAGGATAAACATATTTAAAGATTGATTTTTCGGGAAATCACGCGGTGCTTTTCGGCAATAATGATCGCATTAATTTCGGAAGCCGCCTGGTCAAGGCCGTTTTCTCTATTTATCACGACATAGTCGAAAAGTTTTACTTTCTCCAGTTCCGCCTTGGCGGTTCTAACACGAAGCTCCAGGTCAAAAGGCGTTTCTGTACGACGCTGGTTTAATCTACGCATAAGATCATCGATAGAGGACGGAGCTAACATTATTAATATCGCCCCGGGAATATTTGCCTTGATAGTAGTAGCACCTTGAACATCGACCTTTACTATCGTATCCTGTCCACTTTCAAGAGCCTGTTTAACGGGAAAAGCGGGCACGCCATACCAATTACCATAAACATTAGCGTACTCTAATAATTCGCCCTTGCGCCTCATATCCTGAAATTTTCCCTGTGTGACAAAATTATAATGCACCATGTCTTTTTCATTGGAGCGCTGGGCCCTGGTGGTTACCGTTGTCACAAAACAAAGAGACGGAAGCGACTTTCTGAGCTCATTAAGGAGAACGTCTTTACCTACTCCGGAAGGACCGGAAAGGACAACGAGCAAGGGTTCTAACAGAGGAATCCAAAAAGGAGATGGATTCTCAGATCTCTGCTTTCTCATCGCTAGGCTCGAGTCTAAGGGCAGGGTTCTCGCGACTGGCCTGTAACCTACCAGCAATGGTTTCAGGAGCGAGAGCAGCCAGAATAATATGGCCATTATCCGTAATAATCACTGCCTTAGTCCTTCTACCATTCGTCATGTCAATAAGTAAACCCTTGTTTCTTCCTTCTTGAACGGTGCGCTTTGTCGGTGCTGAGTTTGGCGATACTATGGCAATCACTCTATTCATGGCTATTATATTGCCAAAACCAATATGAACTGGCTCCATAATCATTATCACCACCTCGAAGACTGTATTTTATATAGCGCTTAATATATTATACTTTTAATTTCACAAGCGCAACCGTTATTGACATAATAGCTGATAAAAATATCATTAATTATCTGAATCCAAATTATGCCAAATATTCGCGAAACAAAAACACCTATTACCAGTAATACTGTCCGGTAAATTGTCGAAAAAGAAATATATTTCTATAAAAAGTTGAAAATTGACTGATAATAAATATGGTATTTGAGATAAAGTTACTTTGCAGATATAGATTTTGGTCCAAAAAAATGATACGTTAAAGAACCGGCTTGGAACAACGATCACTCCCTGGCTTTATCGGGATTTCTACTTCTATAGAAGTCCCTCTGCCTACCGCCGAATCCACCTTCAAATTACCGTCAAGCAAGAGAGCTCGTTCCTGCATACCCATAAGTCCTAGTTTACCGCCACGGGTAAATTCGCTCATTGCTTCGGGTATTTTGAATCCAACACCGTTGTCGGTAATCTTGAGTACGACCTTTTTTGGGTTAAAATCCACCTTCACCATAGCTTCTGTAGCCTGAGCATGTTTCCTGATATTCCGAAGAGCTTCCTGAGTTATACGGAATAGCAATGATTCGGCTTCAGATGATAATCGCTGTTCTATTCCTCCCACTTCAAGGCGACAAATAATGTTTTTTTCTGTATTTACATCTGCAACCAAATTTTCCAGCGAGGGTATTAATCCGAATTGATCTAGCAACCCAGGACGCAGTTCATGACTGAATCGCCGTACCTCTTCAAGCATATCATCAATCTTAAGCCTGATTTTCTCCAAACGCTCAATTACCTTTAGCGGTAATTTTTCTTTCATTACTATAGTATCAACATCAGTGCACAGATCAGCCAAAGACTGAGCGGTTTCATCATGTAATTCCCGGGAAATTCTGTTACGCTCGTTTTCCTGTGCTCTTGTGATCTCCCTTATGTAGAACCTCATATCATCCCTGAGCCCTTTTTGCTCCGTAATATTAGTCCAGTTCACCAGCAGATAACGAGAGCCATCACTGTGCGTCATTGTTGCTGACGTTACTTCGACCCAGAAACATTCACCATCTTTCCTGCGATAAAGCTGTTCACGTTTATTAATATCTCCTTCAAGGGTAGGGCGCAATTTATCTATTTCCTCCCGGTCACTTTCCATAAACCAGGGATAAGGTGGTTTCTTACCAAGAAGTTCTCTTGAAGCAAAACCGGTCATTTTTTCCAAGGCCGGATTTACATATTTTATAGATAGATCCGAATTGATTACTATTATCGGGTTCGGTGATTTATTAAGTAAATTGGAACTGAATTCTTCACTTTTTTGTTGTGCTTCCTCTGCCAATCTACGCTCAGTGATATCCGTTATCGTGCCATCAAACAGTATTAGGGCTCCTTCATCATTGGTAACAGGCACTCCATGCTCTCTAACCCATTTAATCTCCCCAGTGTCTTTATGAACAACCCGATATTCATGATTGTACTCAGTATTACTCTTATAAGCCTTAATGTAAGATTCAATCGCTGAGGCCCTGTCTCCGGGATGAAGTGACTTATACCATGTATAGCGATCGCTGTAGAAGTCCTCAGGGGAATATCCGGTCCATTCCCTATATCGATCTGATATAAAAATCGTTGTTGAGGTCTCGTCAGGCAAGGACGAATATATGGTAATTGGTATATTACATATCAGGCTTTCATACTTTTCTTTTAATCTCTTTATTTCAGCCTCTGCCTGCTTACGTTCAGTAATATCTGTGATGGTGCCGTCGAACAACACCAAGTTACCCTTCTCGTCAGTCACCGGCACACCATGATCACGTACCCACCTGATCTCACCGGTGTCTTTGTGCACTATTCTATACTCGGATAGATAGGGTTGTTTTTTTTGACAGGCCTCGATATATGTTTTTAACTCTCCTTCCCTGTCTTCCGGGTGAACTGTTTTTGGCCATGCCCAAGGATCATTGTAAAAATCCTGCTGCGAATAACCAGTCCAATCCTTATATCTCTCGGAAATAAATGTCATCGTACAAGTTTTATCTGGCAGGCCAGAATATATGGTATCCGGAATGTTTTTTATTACACTTTCGTATTTTTCCTTTAGTTTTCTGGTTTCCTCCTCATATTGCTTGCGCTCTGTAATATCGGAAAGCAGTCCATCTGCATATTTACGCCCATCCTTTTCATATGTCGCAACTGCTCTATCATAGACCCATATCCAATTTCCGTCTCTTCTCCTGAAGCGATATTCGACGTTATAGGGTTCCTTTTTTTGCATCAGGTTGTCATAAACGTTTCTTACTCTATCGACATCGTCGGGGTGAATTCTATCAAACCAGGTAGTAGTTTTAGTAAGTTCGTATTCTTCATCAGCAGTATACCCGGTTACTGCTTTGACATTCTGACTGATGAAAACAATGCGGATGTTTTCATCAGTAGTCCATATTACATCCGGAATATGAGATACAAGTGAACGATACTTAGCTTCACTCTCACGTAAAGCCCGCTCACTTACCCCTTCATTTGAAACTTTCCTCGAGGCCCTTTGCCGAAGTCCCAGAAGCTCATTGAGTGATTTTTTTCTCTTATGAATAGAAACGTTTCGGTTTTTCAATAAAACACCTATAATGTACGAAAGTCACATGAAGAAGACTGAGGTTTAGGGAAGAACAAATTCTGACTTATGTTTCTCCCTTTACAGCAATGTCATCAATGGTGATCAGTCCTTCCTTCAGAGCATAAAGGGCCGCCTCTGTACGAGATTCAACCCCAAGCTTTCTGAAGATATTAACGAGGTGAGTACCAACCGTATTATCGGTAATATTTAGTTCGGTGGATATCTGCTTATTGCTTAGTCCGCGTGCCGCCAGTTTTAATACTTCCAATTCACGTTTGCGCAGTTCTTTCGCGTTCGGTTTAGTGCCATTCGCCCCAGAAATCCTGTGCAGTACTTTGCTAATGGCGTCGATATTAAAGATACCTTTTCCTGATTTTATCATTCTGATGGCCTCAATTAACTCAGCACGGGGTGTATTTTTCAGCAGGTAACCGTCAACCCCAGCTTGTATTGAGGTTATTACGTAATGATTATACTTATAAGCGCTGAGCATTAATACGGCGGTGTTCGGGCAATTCTTCTTAATCTGTCGTGCAGCATCTATGCCGGTAAGTTTCGGCATATTGACGTCGAGTATGGCTACATCAGGCTCTAATTCTTCTGTCAACCTAACCGCTTCTTCACCATCCTCCGCCATCGCCACGCACTCCAGACCTTCCTCGTCCTTAAAAAGTCTACATAGACCTTCTCGAAATAGCGGGTGGTCATCAGCTACAAGAATTCTTATGGGCATTAAAATCTCTTTTACAGAATTATATAACCAGTTTTTCGTTTAATTTTACTATAATGTCTGGATGATTTTTGTGTCAAGTTGCAGATCATATTACTTATTAACTTTAATAACTGGCGATTATCGAACGTAGTTCGTTAAGCTACCTATTCCAGTAATCTTCACTTCCACTTTATCACCAGTTTTCATCGGTCCAATCCCGCTAGGCGTGCCAGTAGCTATAACATCACCGGGAAGCAGAGTCATAATATTTGAAATAAAACTTACCAGTTCGGCTACGTTAAAGATTAAATCGACCGTATTTCCACTCTGCTTTAATTCACAATTTAAAAAGGTTTCAATACTTGCATTACCGGGATCGAGATCAGTTTCAATACATGGTCCAATGGCAGCAAAAGTATCGAATCCTTTCGCCCTTGTCCACTGTCCATCTAGCTCTTGAAAATCTCGCGCAGTTATATCATTGAAACAAGTATAGCCAAGTACATAATCAAAAGCCCTCTCCGTTGATACCCTATGAGCAGTAGCGCCTATTACAACACCCAGTTCGCCTTCATAGTCCACTCTGCGAGAGGTAGGGGGATATATTATAAAGTCTTCCGGGCCGATCACTGAAGTAGAGGGCTTTATGAATAAAAGGGGTGTGGCTGGGATATCTTTTTTAAGCTCCCGGGCGTGACTATAGTAATTAAGCCCCACCGCCACAACCTTCGATGGCTCACATGGGGCTAGGAGTTTTACATTTCTCCGCTCATACTTCCGGTCAGTTAATTTTACGCCACAACTGCCAGAGCATGGAACATATTCTGTCACCTGAATAATACCCTCATTCATTACACCGTATTCGGGTTTTCCCTCAGCAGTAAAACGAGTCAATTTCATTATAGCGTGTTAAAGGCTCCTTTCCGGACTTTATTAATTCGGGTAATGAGAAGAAATGCAATAGTAAACCAAAATTAGGTCTTAAGATAGATGCGGTTTACAGAGTATTTCTTTGACCTTAAGATCGAAAAATCTGTGGGAATTTACCGGTCGCAGTATTATAGCACTATCCGCTCCATGTGCTGTACCACCGATTGAGATGACGTCTTCATCCGTCCTCACCATTCCGCTGTCAGCTGCCATGAGGGCTATTTCACAGGCAACTTTTATTCCCTGGCCGAATATACGTAGTGTGTCTGCAATAATCATCCCAAGAACATAGGTATTATATTTATTACGCATTGCGGCACTAAGTCCGCTAAAAGCGTGGGCCGTGGTTAGGACCATACCACCCCTGCTCTCAAATATCCTCCTTTTCTCTAAGTCGAATTCCTGGGTATTAGCTTCATGCATGCCGGTGACATGGCTCACCGCGATCACGGTAAATCCCGGGAATGCATCTACTACTTTCAGCGCGGTATCTCCACCGGTAGATGCTACCAATATTTTCCCTATTTTCAAATGCCCCGCCCTCTCTCGGGCGATCGATATTGTTGCTTCCGTATTTTCAATACCCGCGTGGTCAAAATAGACAATCCTAGAATCAACCATCGGCTTTTTAAACCTCCTTTGTTAAACAAAATATCTATCATTTTAACATATTCCGCTAGTGATTCCGATAAATCAGGCATAAATCTCATTGCCCGTCCATAGTGAATATGGTATATTAGTCAAGTGAACGATGAGATATCATTTATTACCTCTGGTTCCGTAACTGCACCCGAAGGTTTCTTAGCCGGCGCAACGTCCGCCGGAATTAAGAAATCACATATTCTTGATCTCGCCATTCTTTGCGCTGAGTCACCGTGTTCAACGGCAGGGTTATTTACTACAAACAGAATTAAAGCGGCCCCGGTAGTACTATCCCAGCACCGCATTCTTACTGGACTTATG
>Ga0068714_10001190_pt1 | contig 40108 bp, 39 predicted proteins | sample MTBNYHSulfiMetaG_FD_62988 | JGI IMG/M metagenome (GOLD analysis project Ga0068714, IMG submission 62988) | Enrichment culture microbial communities from rom New York Harbor, USA that are MTBE-degrading - MTBE-NYH (New York Harbor Sulfidogenic)... | ecosystem: Environmental > Aquatic > Marine >... | reverse complement strand
GGTCGAGCCCCGATGGCACATCCTCCCGGCAGCGAAACTTTTGCTCGTTTGTATCTCGCCACCAAGGGACCCAAAACCAAAACCGAAGCGCGCATGGTTTTGACCAGTTCGTAGGGAGCTTCGGGGGTATGGATGTCGCTGGTATCAATATGGAAATGGTCGCCATGCTCGCTCTCCGCACCCATATGGTGGAGAAGATTCTGCAGGGTGCGAATATCTCGCAGTCGAGGTATATTCGTGAAAGTATGTTTTCCAGACGCCAGCAGGGTTGCCGCCATCAGGGGCAAGGCTGCGTTCTTGGCTCCACTTATGGACACATGGCCTTTTAGCGGGACTCCGCCCTCGATCAGAAGTTTGTCCATTTCTCACCTTTTGGCTGTGCGAAGATGCAATATCCGTGGGATACCGGAATAGTCCCTGGTTATATGGACATCTTCAAAATCTCGGTTTCCTGTCAGTTCGTCTTGCAGGATTTCTGCCTGCCCCTGACCGACTTCCAATAAAATCACACCTGCAGGCTTCATGTAGAGTGGAGCGTCTTGCAGAATCTTTCGAACGATCTCCATTCCCTTCGGGCCACCACCCCTGAGAGCCATTTGCGGTTCATAGTTTTCTATTTCGGGAGCCAGATCGCAAAATTCATCTTCTCCGATGTAAGGCGGATTGCTTACGATCAGGTCGAAGGCGGCGCGGGAGGGAGAAAAGCCGTTGAACAGGTCCATAGCCACAAAGGCGATGCGATCGGATACCTTGTGTCTCATGGCATTGCGCTTTGCAACCCGCAATGCTTCACCGGAGGCATCAGTTGCCACTATGTGCGCGGCGGGGCGCTCCAGGGCCACTGCCACAGCAATTGCTCCCGATCCTGTGCACAGATCGAGTATTTTTTGTCGAGTGTCGCCCAGAAGATCGAGGGCCGCTTCGACGATTAATTCGGTTTCGGGTCTCGGGATCAGGACCGATGGATTGACCTCGATCTCCAAAGACCAGAACTCTTGTTTTTGAGTGATGTATTGTGTCGGCTCGCGTGCCGCCCGCCGTTGAATGGCCTGTCGGTAGAGGGCCAGCTCGGAAGTGGTGAGGGGTTGATCAAACTGGAGATAGAGCTCAATGCGCTCTTTGCCCAGCACATGAGCAAGAAGTACTTCTGCATTGGCACGGGGCTGTTCTATGCCGTGTCTGCTGAAGTACCCCGTCGTCCATTGGAGCACTTTTAGGATGGTCCATGTCTCTTCCATCCTCCGTCCTCAGTTTATTTCTGGACACTGTTCAGCGCTTCCGCCCGAAAGTGAGTGGTCAAAGGATCGATAATCTCGTCAATGCTACCGCCGAGAACGGCATCAAGTTTATAGAGTGTGAGGTTTATGCGATGATCCGAGACACGGTTCTGTGGAAAGTTGTAAGTGCGAATTCGTTCGCTCCGATCGCCTGTTCCGACCTGGCTCTTTCTCTCTTGAGCGATCTTGGCTTCCTGTTCGCTCCGCATTTGGTCTAACAGCCGGGCTCGCAGAACCTTCATCGCTTTGGCCTTGTTTTTGTGCTGGGATTTTTCGTCCTGGCAGATGACGACCAAACCGCTGGGCACGTGGGTTATGCGCACCGCAGAGTCCGTTGTATTGACACTCTGTCCGCCAGGGCCGGAAGATCGAAAAACGTCTACTCGAAGATCATTGGGATCTACGTAGATGTCCACTTCCTCGGCCTCCGGAAGGACTGCTACCGTGACGGCCGAAGTGTGGATTCTTCCCTGGCTTTCTGTTACAGGGACGCGTTGTACCCGGTGCGCTCCACTTTCGTATTTCAAACGGCTGTAAGCTCCCCTACCGTTGATGCCGGCAATGATTTCCTTAAAGCCGCCGATTCCCGTCGGATGGCTGTCGAGTATTTCCACATTCCATCTCTGTAATTCTGCATAGCGCGAGTACATCCGAAACAGGTCCGCCACAAAAAGAGCTGCTTCCTCCCCACCCGTGCCGGCACGAATCTCCAGAATCACATTTTTTTCGTCGTTTGGATCCTTCGGAACGAGCAGCATTTTTAGCTCGTCCTCGGCAGCTGCCACATTTTTCTCCAGAGAGGCGAGCTCTTGCCGAATGAGCTCCCGCATCTCCGGATCGTCTTCACTCTCAAGCAGCTGCTGGTTTTCTTCTATCTGCAGTTTCGCTTTGAAGTATTTGCGGTAATTTTCCACAATAGGCAAAAGCTCGGAGTGCTCTTTGGCCACCTTTTGATAGTCTTTCTGGTTGGCCAAGATTTCCGGATTGCTGAGGTCGACTTCCAATTTGCGAAATCTTTCTTCCACCTTTTCTAATCGTTGAAACATGCTCTGGTTTGCCTACTGTATGATCTGTTTCTGCGCAAAACTTATATTATTCAATTTTTTTCTTCTCTTCAGGTTGATATTTTTCGTACTTTTTCCTGAAGCGCTCGATACGACCTGCAGAGTCTATCAACTTCTGTTTCCCGGTGTAGAAAGGATGGCACTTGGAGCATATTTCCACGCGAATGTCCTTTTTAGTCGAGCCGGTTGAGATCTCGTTTCCGCAGGCGCAACGAATGACGGTCTGCTCGTATGCAGGATGGATATCCGATTTCATTATAATTCCTCCTTCTCGTTCAGCGAATATTTCGTAACCACTTATTATAGCTGCATCGGCCTACTTTTCAACTTGAAAAATAGCTATCAGAGAGCATAATTCAAAGTTATGCTTTTCTCAAGACACATGATAGTTGTGCGCCGTACTCCCGTTCAGAACTGCTCGGACGGTCTTGGCCGAATGAATATTTCACCGAAAGCTGAAGCATGAATCCTTACTTCGTTTCATTCTATCCACGCATCCCGATGGAAGAGAATCTGTCGGTATTCCAATCATTGGACGACCCCGGGATCCGACAGTTGCTCACTAAAGCCGCCGGAATCCTGTTTCCCCCGTACATGTCGCCGTGGCGCTACTATGCCATCACACGGCTGGCAAGTCGCTGGTTTCCGCGACTGGAGACTCGCTTCGACTATCTTGGAAAAGCAAGACAGATTTTGCTGTTTCGGCAATTGGGCGTTCGCTGTCCTGATACTCATCTTTTTGAAACTCCTTCGCAACTCATGGATCGCTTCAATCGAGGTGGATCTCCCTGGGGGTATCCGCTGGTCTTGAAAGGAGACACGGGAGGCGGTGGGAGTCGGGTTTATCCCATTTATGAGCCCGGTGATTTGTACAGCCAAATTGTCAAGCTTCCGCAGCACGAGCCCGTATTGCTCCAGAGATGGATAGAGCACGGGGGGAAGGACCTTCGAGTGGTGATCTATGGAGACCAGGCCATCAGCTATTTTCGAATTGGAGACGGCAGCTTCTATAATAACCTCTGCCGTGGTGGGCGCCTTGATTATGACTGTTGCCCCGAGCAAAGACAGGCGGGCATGGAAGCCGTGTTGGAATTCCGCCGCCATGCAATGATCGACATTGCCGGCTTTGACCTGATGTTTCCCGATAGCGGCCGTCCCGTTTTCATAGAGATCAACTTCCACTTCGGCCGCAAAGGTCTGGGAGGCGTCTCCGGCCATCAAAGGCATGTGTTGCGGGCTGTGCGGCGTTGGCGAGCAGCTATTATGGTAGCTTATGCATGAGAACCGCTCGCTTCAGCCATATATGGTCGGCAGATTGCCTTTGCTTGCTGCAGCCACGCTTTAGCGGTTCATGGACGCCAGGAACTCCGTATTATTCTTTGTTCCCTGCATCTTGTCGAGCAGAAATTCCATTGCATCGACCGGGTTGAGAGGCGAGAGAAGTTTGCGCAAGATCCAGATGCGATTGAGATCATCCGCGGGGAGCAGGAGCTCTTCCTTGCGAGTGCCGGATTTGTTGATGTCGATGGCCGGAAAGATTCTTCTGTCTGCCAGCTTGCGTTCCAGCACGATTTCCATATTGCCGGTTCCCTTGAATTCCTCGAAGATCACTTCGTCCATACGGCTGCCGGTGTCAATGAGAGCGGTGGCAATGATGGTCAGACTTCCTCCTTGCTCTACATTTCGAGCAGCTCCAAAGAACCGCTTCGGTCGATGCAGGGCATTGGAATCCAGACCTCCGGAAAGGATTTTGCCGCTTGGCGGCACCACCGTATTGTAGGCTCGGGCCAGACGCGTGATACTATCCAAAAGTATGACCACGTCTCTTTTGTGCTCGACCAGGCGTTTGGCTTTCTCAATGACCATTTCCGCAACCTGTACGTGTCGTTGCGGCGGTTCATCAAACGTTGAACTGACAACTTCCGCTCTCACGCTGCGGACCATATCCGTTACTTCTTCCGGCCGCTCATCGATCAGAAGCACGATGAGGTACGTATCCCTGTGATTGATCGTGATTGCATTGGCGATGTTTTGCAGCAGCATCGTCTTTCCAGTGCGCGGTTGGGCCACGATAAGACCGCGTTGGCCGAATCCGATCGGGGTCAACAAGTCCATGACCCGAGTGGAGTAGTTCTCTGGAGTCGCTTCGAGATGGACTCTGCGGTCGGGATAAAGCGGGGTGAGATTATCAAAAAGGATCTTATCCCTTGCGACATCGGGATCTTCGTAGTTCACCGCTTCGACTTTGAGCAGAGCGAAATAACGCTCATTGTCCTTAGGCGGGCGAATCTGCCCCGACACACTGTCACCCGTGCGCAGACCGAAGCGCCGGATTTGAGAGGGAGACACATAGATGTCGTCGGGCCCGGGCAGGTAGTTGTAGTTCTGGCTCCTTAGGAAACCGAAGCCGTCGGGAAGGATTTCAAGTACTCCTTCACCATAAATCAAGCCGCTCAATTCCGCTTGGGCCTGCAAAATCGCAAATATCAATTCTTGTTTGCGCATGGAGCTGGCACCCTCAATGTTCAGGGCTTTGGCCATGCTCATCAGTTCCCTGATGTTCTTATTCTTAAGCTCCACCAGGTTCATTTCACCCTGCTGGCCAAGGTCGTCTCGATCCCTGTCTTGCTCGGCGACTTTCGATGAATTTTTTGCTGATTCCGCCATGTCTGCTGTTCTCCTTCGATTTGAAGCTAATATAGTCTATTATCTATCGGTTGTAGTTTTTGACTGCTGAAGACCTTTTCCGGATCGTCCTAAATGGATTTCTTGCTGGGAATCATGAAGATTTCAAGGAAGTAGCTTCACTGCAAGGAAATGGGTCTGCAAACCAGCTCACGTACCCGTCAGGTATGGATATTCGTTTTTCCCTCCGAGGGGCAAAGAAAAAAAGGTGAGAGTAACGAGGCTAAAATCCCAATCGCGTCCAAATGCTGGGTTTTCGATCTCCCTGGTCGACATGTTTTCGGCATTCCACGAGCATCTCATCAACTTGATCCTGGTACCCCAATGCTTTTACTGCTTCTGGATATTGCGTGGATATTCTATCCAGTCTATCCATAGCCGGTCCATATCTTTCCTGCCTATAATAAAACTGACCGACATAAAATTCACGAGCTACCGTGCGTTTTTGGCACTCGAACAGCTGTTTTTTAGCCCTGCGAGCATATTCGGATTCAGGATAAGCTTGAATAACGCGCTGAAAACCCTCCATGGCCAGTCGCGTTTCTTCCTGGTCCCGATCAATAGTGCTGAATGAGAGAAAGTGGCACATTCCGATCTGATAGAGCACGTAAGGAACCACCTCGTTGCGAGGGTGCAGACGCACGAATTCCTCATAGGCAATCGCCGCATCGGTGAATTTCTTATCGTAGAAATATGCATCTCCCAATTTGAGCTCAGCCAATATTGCATATTTGCTGTACGGGTAACGCTCTTTCAACTGCTGGAAATCCTTTACAGCGTCTCCATAATCCTTCTCCTTCATGTTTTCCACGCCGTCTAAGGCCAGCTGTTCAGCATTCTTTTCAGTATCAGAGCCACCGCCTCCAAAAAGGTCGCCAAAATAAAAGTTGACGAGGTAAGAATTGCAGCCTGACATTCCAAGGAAAATGTAACTGAAGAAGAGAAACAAAATAATCCGAGAAAACGTATTCGATTTCCTGAAAAACCCTGCCATTTATTGTCCTTCTGGTTGGATTAGTGGAATCCCGTTGGCCCATGGGCGCCATTTTCCAGCCCCAAGACCTGACAGCCTTGCTTGGAACATCCATGCTTGTTCCAATTTTTCTGTTCAATTGACGGTAGTATAGCGAAGGCTGTCAATTTCGGCAAATATAACTTGATGGAACAGGTTTTCCATTTTGCAGCTTCTAGACCGCAAACTGCACGGGCTCGAGCTTTTCTCGGCTGTTCGAGAGCTGTAAAATTCACCTTCACCCGAAATAGCTAAATGTATCATTTGTGGAACTGCTGAGCGCAAAAGCAAATTTGCTCACGCAACAGCATTTCTTAGCAAGCCCGGGAGGTGCATAAACCGGCCGCAAACGCGGCCGGTTTGTCTCCGTTGATCGCTGTGTCATAGCCGTCACTCATGATGTTGCTTGAAAAAAGACGCTCAGAAGGGAAATGACGACGCTCTCATGCTGTCTACGCGGGTACCCATTACAGGTTTTTTTTGGGAATGTCAAAGAACTTAGCTAACGACTTTGTCAATGGCTGCGGCAATTTGAGATTTGGCCACCGCTCCTGTTATCTGCTCGCTGACATTGCCACCCTTAAAAATGATGAGCGTGGGAATGGCACGGATCCCATATCGGGAGGGTGTCTTGGGGTTATCATCCACATTGCATTTTGCCATTTTCACTTTACCGGCATATTCCGTTGTAAGTTCCTCAATAACTGGGGCAATGGCGCGACATGGTCCGCACCACGGCGCCCAAAAGTCTACCAATACAGGGACATCTGACTGCAAGACTTCTTGTTCAAAGGTGCCGTCGCTGATCTCCACAATATTTCCCGCCATTAAAAAGCTCCTTTTCTTTAGCGCACACATCGGCAAAATTTCTCAACACAACGATTCTACTCTTTAAAGGAACAGCTAGTTTGTCATATAAACTAAACACAACATCGTTGTCAATCTTACAATAACAACAGACAGGAATAACGATTGTAAATTCAACGAGGATCCAATGGCAGATCGCAAGGTTCTTTTTCGTTGCCAACAGTGCGGGTATGTCACTCCCAAATGGCTGGGCCGTTGCCCCGACTGTCAGAATTGGCATAGTCTTTTGGAAGAGGCAGCTGGTAAGGTCGCTGATAGGAGAGGCAAGCTTTCGTCGCCCGCATCGCCCATTTCGTTGGCGGACATTCCCTTACTACAAGAATCCCGCATACTCACAGGCATCAACGAGTGGGATAGGGTCTTGGGAGGTGGACTAATCCCCGGGACTATCGCGCTGCTGGCAGGCGACCCCGGTATTGGCAAATCGACATTGCTTCTGCAAAGCCTGGCTCGGGTGGCCCAACGAGAACGGGTGCTTTATGTTTCGGGCGAGGAGAGTCCACAACAGCTAAAAATGAGGGCAGAACGTCTGATGGTAGAGGCCCCGAACCTTTATGTGCTTTCTGAAAACCTGCTGGAAAGCATTCTTGAAGTGGTTCTGCAAAATCCTCCTGCAATATTGGCAATTGATTCTATTCAAACCACTTACACGAGCTCGCTCGATGTATCCCCCGGATCGATCAGCCAGGTTCGTGAGTGTGCCTCACGGTTAATGAGATTGGCTAAAGAAAAGGGCGTCAGTGTCTTTCTGGTCGGCCATGTGACCAAAGAGGGCTCTATTGCGGGCCCGAGAGCCCTGGAGCATTTGGTGGATGCGGTGCTTTATTTGGAGGGGGATCGGACTCACGCGTTCCGGGTTCTGCGTGCCGTGAAAAACCGCCATGGGTCGTGCAACGAGATAGGGGTTTTTGAAATGAAGGAGGCCGGTATGGAAGAGGTGCCCAATCCCTCCAAGTTGCTTCTTTCGGAACGTCCGACCGGGGTTTCAGGCTCGGTGGTGGTTTGCTCGATGGAAGGGTCCCGACCGTTATTGGTTGAATTGCAGGCACTGGTTTCGGCGACCAGCTGGATGCAACCCAGGCGAACCTGCATGGGCGTAGACAGCAATCGACTCTCACTGTTGCTGTCGGTACTGGAAAAGAAAATCGGCCTTAACTTTGCCCAGCAGGATGTTTTTGTGAACGTCGCAGGCGGGGTGCGTCTTTCAGAACCGGCCGTTGATTTGGCCATGACCACGGCTTTGATGAGCACATATTTGGATCGCCCCATAGCGGACGAGCTGGTGGTATGGGGGGAAGTCGGCTTAGCGGGGGAGGTAAGAGGCGTCGGACATTCGCTGGCTAGAGTGGGAGAGGCTGAAAAGTTAGGTTTTTCCAGGCATTTGATTCCAAAAAGCAACGCCGACCGTGTATCGCAGGAACTGGATGTGGAATGCATCGGGGTCAGGTCCCTGCTGGATGTTGTTGCTGCTATATTTGAGGGTCTACAAGCGAAATCAGCCGATTACGATTAGGCTGCTACTGCATAGCGGTACCGCGGCATTGGGCCGCCTTGTAGAGAACAGTTCAAGCTTCGAGAGCTTTTCTTATGGCTTTCTTGTAGGGTTTCCTCAATATTCCCACCTCTGTAATGATGCCTGTTATGTACTTGTTGGGAGTCACATCAAAGGCTGGATTCAAAGCGGAAACTCCTCGGGGAGCGACTTGTCGCCCGTTAAAGCGCGTGACCTCCGTCGGACTTCTTTCTTCGATGGGAATTCCGGTCCCATCGACAATGCTAGGGTCAATGGTTGAGCGGGGGGCTGCCACATAGAACGGTACATCATGTGTGTGTGCCAGCACGGCAACCATGTAAGTGCCTATTTTATTAGCCGTATCTCCATTGGCAGCAATACGGTCCGCCCCCACCACCACCGCATCCACTTTCTTTTGCTGCATAAGACTGCCCACCGCATTGTCGGTTATGAGCGTTACGGGTATAGCGGCGCGCGTCAGCTCATAGGCTGTGAGTCGACTTCCTTGCAGAAAAGGCCGGGTCTCACAGGCGTACACTTTAATCGAAGGGTCGCAGGCATGAGCAGCTCGAATCACCCCCAGTGCGGTGCCGTAGTCTGCGGTTGCCAATGCTCCTGCATTGCAGTAAGTAAGAACGTTGGCGCCGGCTGGAATGATGCTTTTTCCCCAGGCGCCGATGGCTTTGTTTGCCGTCACGTCTTCTGCCAGAATCTCGTCAGCTTTCTGTCTAATCAGTGACTGCAGCTCCGCAACGCTTGCCCGGGGATTCTCCACTACGACCGAATAGACTCTTTCGACCGCCCAGCTCAAATTGTTGCCTGTGGGCCGTGCTCGCTTGACCTGCTGACAAAGACGGCTGAATTTTTTCTTGAAAGCCTGTGAGTCGCCCGTGTGCATGCCCTGCGCGCCTAAAGCCAAAGCCATAGCGCCGGCGACCCCGACTGCCGGTGCGCCTCTAATGGTCATGTTCTTAATGGCGTTGACCACCTGTTGCGGCGTGGTCAACCGAAGCACCGTCTCTCGTTGCGGAAGCACGCGCTGATCAAGCATCGCCACTGCATCTTCATCCCAATAAATGGGAGGTAAATATTGTTCAGGCATTAATCGTGTCTCCTACTCTTTGGTTCAAATCTCTTCAAATCAAACTTTAGCAACGGCTCGGACATTCTAGAGCTTTGCTCGCAGGATTTCGTTTACAAGTTTCGGGTTTGCCTTGCCCTTGGTTTTTTTCATGACCTGTCCGACAAAAAAACCGAATAGTTTGTCTTTGCCACCCCGGAAAAGCTCGACCTCCCCGGGGTTTTCCGCCAGAACTTCATCGATGACCGATTCAATAGCACCTTGGTCTTTGACTTGTTTGAGCTCCTTTTCTTGCACAATCAGGCTCGCGTTTTTACCGGTGGCGTACATTTCCTGAAAAACGGATTTGGCGATCTTACCGCTGATGATGTCTTTATCCATCAATTCGAGCAGTTCAGCCAGGTGCCGGGGTGGAACGTTGCAGGCTTCTATCTCTTTTTCATCTCGCTTGAGCTCTCGTAACAGCTCGGACATGATCCAATTGCTGACAACTTTAGGTTGGGCGTATCGTTTTAAGACGGCTTCAAAGTAGTCCGCCAACGATTTGGAGGAAGTGAGCACCCGGGAATCGGAGGGAGGTAGATCGTAGTCTTTTGCGAATCGGTCTCTTTTCGAATCGGGCAACTCCGGCAAAGTTTTTCTCACCCTTTCAATCCATTCTTCATCAATGGAGATAGGAACCAGGTCTGGATCAGGGAAATAACGGTAATCGTGGGCCTCTTCTTTTCCCCGCATGCTGATTGTTACGTTTCTATCAACGTCCCACAGCCTGGTTTCCTGGGCGATTGCTTCGCCTTTTTCGAGCAGGGCTCCCTGTCTTCTGATTTCAAAGTCAAGTGCTCGTTGAACGTTTCGGAAAGAGTTCATGTTCTTAAGCTCTGTCTTTACTCCAAGCTTCTGTGTGCCCACCGGTCGTAGAGAGATATTGGCATCGCAGCGCATACTCCCTTCCTCCATATTTCCATCGCAAATTTCCAGATAGCGCAGGATCTCCCTGATCATTTTGAGGTATGAGGCTGCTTGCTCCGGCGACTGCATGTCCGGCTCGCTGACGATCTCAATCAGGGGCACGCCGGTTCGGTTGAAATCTACGTGACTGGTCGGTTGAAATTCATCATGGATGAGTTTTCCTGCATCTTCCTCCATGTGAATCCGGTGGATCCTGATTCGCCTGGGACCTTTTTCGGTTTCGATTTCAATCCATCCGTTTTCGGCCAGGGGAAGCTCATACTGGGAAATCTGGTAACCTTTGGGAAGGTCCGGATAAAAATAGTTTTTCCTAGCAAACCTGCTCTGAGGAGCGATACGGCAATGAGTTGCCAGGGCCATTCTCATGGTAAACTCTACTACCTGTTGGTTCAAAACCGGTAGAGATCCCGGCATGCCAAGGCATACCGGGCAGGTATGAGTGTTCGGACTTGCGCCGAAAGTTGTCGAACAGCCACAAAATATTTTGCTTCTGGTTAACAGCTGAGCATGAACTTCCAGCCCGATAACCGGTTCGTATTCCATGATCACTCCAGTGTTTTTCAAGACTCGGCCTGACGGGCAATGTGATGAAGAATTGTCACACAATATTCTGCATGTCCGTGTATGATTCTGCCAGTGGAGCATGGTGGCCCCGCTGAAGAGCAGAAACGCACCTATGCCGACAATTCGAGACCGTAGAGGAATCCGGATTCCGGTCACATCTTATAGCACCATCGCCGATGTGAGGCAAGGAAGCATTCTCGGGCAGCCTTCCAGGTTCGCCGGTCTCTCCGATGTTCCTAAGATCACATCGTCGGGATCAAACCGATAGTGACACTCTTTAGATGCGGCTCGCACAAGCGACCTACTCTGTGAGCAGGTTATGATCATGCCAATGCTTATACGGATTTCGACCCATTTTGAAAGAGGCAGGGTGCGGCCTGACAGGTTTAGACCTTGCTGCAGCCAAGTGCAGACCGTGTCGCGATTGCTCGATCTGGAGCAGGTCAAAAGCTTCAGGCCAGAATGCTCAGAATGCAAGTACGCGCGGAGAAAGCTCCCCCCCGATTTGCAGCCGATGTCGGTTGTCAGATTCCGGATACTGCTCGTTCCCAAACTCTGTTGGCAATGCAAGTGATTGGGAAGCTCTGTTTCTTTGCTGTTTCCTTTACTCCCCCTCGCCGAACTGCAAACTGAGTTTGCCGCCGATCGCGTTCCCAAACAGAGTTTGGGAACGAGCGGAAAGCGCTCTCCGCCCGCAAAAACGGTTGGGAAATATTGTCCCACACTCACGGCAAATCCAAGGGCGAAGGCAAAAGGGGTTGGTAGAAGCATGAGCGGTAGCTCCACCAGGAAAAAATACTTCTCGCCGATCAAAATATTCCATTGTTTCTGGAAAATTGTTGAACGGGGTATCCACTTCACTCAAGTTGCTATGGCCTTTGTCTTCCTGGTTCCCACGCTCCTGCGTGGGAACCCTGGTTTGAAATGCTCGACTTTCTGTTGCGCTGATTTTGTTATGTTAAAGACAGTAGAGGACGCAGGAGCGCCCAAGAAGTGAGCTCCCACGCAGGAGCGTGGGAACGAGAGGAAGGGGTTGGTAGAAGCATGAGCGGTAGCTCCACCAGGAAAAAATACTTCTCGCCGATCAAAATATTGCATTGTTTCTGGAAAATTGTCGAATATGCGGGGATGTCCTCGCTAGCCCGAAGCATCTGTACTTTGAGTCGATCAGGGCCGTACGGGCGGAAACGATCGTCGAAGCAGCGGCGGCAGGCGCGCAGGTATGCCCAACAAATCAAGCAGTAGATCGATTCGAGCATCGGCTGATTATCATGGTTTATTCAGCTGAGCATCTTTTTGAGCGCTTCTATGGTGTGCGACGGATCCGGCCTTACAGTATAATCCGGACTCACTTCGGCGTAGCGGACCACCTGGTTACGGTCAATGATATATCTGGCAGACAGCGGCAGCTTCCATGAATCGTCACCGTTGTATTTTGCGAGATCGATCTTGAATTGGAGGTACACCCTCTTCAAATCCTCCGGGAAAGTGTAGACTGGGTTCTGCAGGCTCATGGGTCAACTCCTTCGGGCGATGCACTTCGTTTTGCAGCTAGAAATCGGGTTTACCAAAAAAATGCCATTGTGCTGAGAGATCTTATTGGCGGATTCTTTGCGTCCCCGGGGCAACCCCGGTGCCAAACAGCATTTGACATTGTGAGTTCTTTCATTTACGTATGACCAGGTCCTAAAAAGGCCATTTTTGGATGAGGGCTCTCAGCGGCAAATCTAATTCCCATAGAACTTTATAGTCAGGCTAGCGAGGAGAAAAATGAAAATTCACGAGTATCAGGCGAAAGAGCTTTTTCAAAAATACGGAGTTCCTATTCCTCGTGGAAAGGCGGCCTTCAGTGTTGAAGAAGCAAAATCAGTGGCGGCGGAGCTGGGAACATTGCCGGTTGTGATCAAAGCGCAAATTCACGCCGGTGGACGAGGGAAAGGCGGAGGCGTCAAACTGGCGAAGACATCCTCCGAAGTCGAGGAAGTGGCATCTTCCATCCTGGGCATGACTCTGGTCACCCATCAGACAGGGCCCGAGGGAAGATTAGTGCGCAAGTTGTTGGTGGAAGAAGGCTTGGAGATCGAGAAAGAGCTCTACCTCGGAATGCTCCCGGATCGGTCAACCGCCAAAGTGACACTCATGGCGAGTGAGGCGGGCGGTATGGATATCGAGGAAGTTGCGGCCAAGACTCCGCAGAAAATCGTTAAAGTTCAGGTTGATCCCTTGCTGGGTTTTGAAGCTTTTCACGCCCGCAGGCTTGCCTTTGGGCTGAACCTTTCGCCCGAACTGGTCAAGCTTTTCATACCGATGGTGACAAAGCTTTATCAGCTTTTCTGCAACTATGATTGTTCGATGGTTGAGATCAACCCCTTGGTCATCACCAAAGACAAGAAGATTCTTGCGCTGGATGCGAAGGTCAATTTCGACGATAATGCCATCTACCGTCATAAGGACATTCAGGCCTATCGAGATCTGGATGAGGAGGATCCTTCGGAAGTTGAGGCATCCAAATACAATCTCAATTACATCAAGATGGATGGCAACATAGGCAACATGGTGAATGGCGCAGGACTGGCGATGGCCACTATGGATATCATCAAGCTGGCCGGTGCGGAACCTGCCAACTTCCTGGATGTTGGCGGTGGCGCCAGCGAGGAGATGGTCGAGAACGGTTTCCGCATCATTTTGAGCGATCCGCGCGTTAAAGGAGTTTTTATCAATATTTTCGGTGGCATACTACGCTGTGACGTGCTCGCTCAAGGCGTTGTGGGAGCGGCCAAGAAGGTGGATGTGAAGGTGCCGGTCGTGATTCGCATGGAAGGAACCAATGTGGAAAAAGGCCGACAGATCCTTGAAGCATCCGGGATGAATTTAACAGTGGCACAAGACTTGACCGATGCCGCCCAAAAAGTCGCGACAATCGCCAAAGGTTAAGGGGGGGAATCTCATGAGCATTTGGGTGGATAAAAATACGCGTTTGTTGGTTCAGGGAATCACCGGCCGAGAGGGGCAGTTTCACACTCTCCAGTGCGTGGCGTACGGCACTAATGTGGTTGCAGGGGTTACACCTGGAAAAGGCGGGCAGAATGTGGAAAGCATTCCGGTCTTCAACACCGTAGATAGCGCCGTGCGCGAAACCGGCGCTAACTGCTGCATGATTTTCGTGCCTCCGCCATTTGCAGCAGATGCCATTCTGGAAGCGGTCGACGCGGGTGTGCCTCTGATTGTGGCCATTACTGAAGGAATACCTGTACTCGATATGATGAGAGTGAAAACCTACCTGAAGAGCTCCCAATCTCGCCTGATTGGTCCAAATTGTCCCGGTATCATTACGCCCGGACAGTGTAAAATTGGCATCATGCCGGGACCCATTCACAAACCGGGACCTATCGGAGTGGTTTCACGTTCCGGGACACTCACCTATGAAGTGGTTCATCAATTGACCCTGCAGGGTATCGGACAAACCACCTGCATCGGGATCGGGGGCGATCCAGTGAACGGGACCAACTTCATCGATTGTCTCACTGAATTTGAGAAAGATCCTGCGACCAGAGGTGTAGTAATGGTTGGTGAGATCGGCGGCTCTGCTGAAGAAGAGGCGGCTGATTTCATCGCCAAGCATTTGACCAAGCCGGTGGTCGGGTTTATCGCTGGATTAACGGCACCTCCCGGACGTCGTATGGGGCATGCGGGAGCGATTGTTAGCGGTTCCAGCGGCACTGCTCAGGCAAAAATTGAAGCCATGCGCAAGGCGGGCATCAGCGTTGTTGAAAACCTCGGCAAATTGGGAGCAACCTGCAAGGAGGTGTTCTAGGGGGCTTCTTTGTTGAATAAATCATGAAGCATGCTGTCAGCTGTCTGCTTTGGCAGGTTCCGCAGTTGACGGAATCGCTCCACCAGATCCTTGCCCGAGGGTGCAGCTCAGAGCCGCTCCCTTGGGCGCCCCCGGTCGACGGTTCAACAAAGGCCGCCCCAACCGTTCTCCAGTATCCTCAATCTTCCCCCGAACTGCCCGGTATCTCATATGCAGCTCCTTCGCCGCGGCCACAATCGAGCCCTGCTCATTTACGACTTTCAGAATGCGCAGGCGACCGGAGGCAAATACCATATTCCCATTCTCGTCTTCTATTCAATTGTTTGATTTAATAGTTGGTGTCTTGAAGTTTGTCGGCACTGTTCCAATTCCTTTACAGGCTGGGCGTAAAGCTTTGACTGCAATTGCTGCGCGAATTCTTGAGGTTTATGTGTATATTGTTTAATTAACGTCAGTGTGCCTTTGCAGAATTTTGATTGCTTACATGAAACCGTGAAGCATCGAGCGCCGACATGTGGAGGCGCTTCCACAGTCATTGAAGCGGGTGAGGATACAAGGAAAAGAAAAAATGTCTCAATTTCTAAAGGTGAAAACTGCCGATGAAGTTCTAAACATTTTACGGAACCTCGAACCACTCGAAAGGGAAACAGTCAGCTTGGAAGCCGCTTGTGGCCGAGTCCTCGCCTCGGCTGTGCAAGCGCCTGAACCGCTGCCTCATTTCAATCGAGCCACAATGGATGGGTATGCGGTGCGTGCAAAGGACACATTCGGTGCTTCGGAGAGTCTGCCGGCATTATTGGAAATATACGGAGAAGTGTCCATGGGCCAATCCACGGCTTTACAGTTGGAAGCCGGGAAAGCGATTGCCATACCGACCGGCGGGATGCTGCCCAAGGGTGCTGATGCAGTTGTTATGGTGGAATATACCTGTAACCTGGATGAAACTACCATTGAAGTGATCAAGCCCGTTGCCCCGGGCGACAATGTGCTCAAAGTCGGGGAAGATATAGCACGAGGTGAGAGTCTATTTTCTGTCGGTTGGAGGCTGCGTCCGCAGGACATCGGCTTGTATGCGGCAGTGGGGATTGCGGGCGTGCAGGTTTACGCGCGCCCGCGGGTTGCAATCATTTCGACCGGCGACGAGGTTTTGCCGGTGTCCAGTGACCCGCCGCCCATGGGCAAAATCAGGGATATAAACTGTTTCACCCTGGCCGCGCACGTACAGCAGGCAGGAGCCGTGGTCGGTTCGCAACAGGTGGTCGTGGATGACTTGGATGCCCTGGCAACGTCCTGCAGATCCGCTCTTTCCGAAAATGACGTCGTGCTTCTTTCGGGAGGAAGCTCGGTTGGCGTCAGGGATTTCACTCTACAGATTCTCGACCGCTTTCCCGAAGCGGAGCTTCTTGTGCACGGAATTGCCATTCGTCCGGGAAAACCGACAATTCTAGCTCGAATAGGGAAGAGAGTATTCTGGGGGCTGCCTGGTCAGCCCGTATCGGCTTTGATGATTTTTAGAGCTTTTGTTCTTCCCTCTTTAGCGATCCTGGAAGGTCAATCAGACTTATCGAGGATAAGCGGAAGTTTTGTTGGCGCCACTCTCAACCGACAGTTGCCATCGGTACACGGTCGAGCCGAGTATGTACCGGTTGTCGTCTCTTGGGCGGAAAACAAGGCGCTGGCAACTCCCATATTCGGCAAATCGGCCATGATCGGCATACTGGCAAGAGCAGACGGCTACGTCATTGTTCCCGAGCACGTTGAAGGTTTTGACCCGGGGACCGACGTGCAGGTTTTCCTGTTTTCTCGTTAATATCAGGGTTAATAAAATCAGGATACAGGGCCTTCCAACGGCTCGACATCCTCCATGTCAAGCTCTACACCGACAGACTTTTGAATGATGTCTATGCTGACCACGAGCCTGCCTTTTTTTGGATTGTGTCGGACCAAAATACCCACACAGCCTGCCAGGTGCCCGCGCACTACCCTCACCCAGTCTCCCTGTTGCAGGTATTGATGAATGCTCAATGTTTTCTCGGATTCCAGCATGGTCTGCAGGTTTTCGACCTGGTAGTCGGGGATGGGCAGAGGTCCTTCGGAATTCCTCAAAATGGTTAGTGCTCCAGGAGTTTTGAGAATATTAACATTTGTGTAATTATCCAGGATGGTGTGAACGAAAACGTAACCAGGAAAGAGCGGAATGTGTATTTTTTTTCTCCGGTCTTTCCGCTTGCTCCAACATTCCATGAGGGGTAGAAAACTGTCGATGGATTTCTGCTGGAGGCGTTTGGATACTTCCTTCTCGTGATTAACCTGAACATAAAGAGCGAACCAGGACTTTGCCGCTCCCGTCAGGGTAGGAAATATGAGAGCCCCTCGTGGTAGCGACTCTACTGTAGAATCCACCGAGCTTGGTCTTCTGTCGTTCGTCATGCGCCTTCGGTTTCCTCCTCATGTTGTGTTTGCATCAGGCCGGACCGAGGCCGACATGCATCATAAGGTGGACAGTAAAACGGGCTTCAGTTACCCTCGGATTGCCGCTTTGTATACGTAAGTGTCTGTATTCATGACATAAGTACTGTTTGGCAGAGCCGTGAAAGTGCTGTCCCTATTTGTCTTGGTAACTTACAACATTCCGGACCAGCTTTCAATCAGCAACTGCATTCAATAACTCGAGGCCTGTAAACACACGTAACTCCTCAATTCATAATCTTATGAAACAAAATCATAGGTTACGGAGCTACTATTTTTTTTCGCCAGTACAATTTCCTCCAATTTCCATTGCGTCGGAATTCTCAAGACTTGTCCCTGCTTATCCTTGTACAGCAGGTGTCCTTTTTCAAGCCCATAGTGAAAAAGATCCCTGGTCAGGATGACATCGTCTTTGCAGTAATCGATCAGTAAGTCCCATTTACCTTCTCGCAACCACCTGACAGCTTGCACACCGTCTGCCGACTTGCATTTTCCCAGGCAATTGGCTGCGAGATGATCCAGACTGAGTCGAAAGCCGAGCTGCTGCTGGACCTCTCCAAGTATGTCGAATGTCGGTATTTTTTGAAAATCGACCGACGCATACGCTTTGAGTACTTCGTAATCGAATCGGACAACATTGAACCCCACCACCAGATCGAGCTCTTGCAGGTGTCTCACGAGCAGAGACACATCCTCCTCTTTGTAAATATGAAACGTCCCGGACGGGGTCTCATAGATCACTGCCACAGAAAGCCGCATCAAGTGCTTATTTTGCCAGCCCCCGACTTCTTGGGCCAGACGCTGCGTTTCGATGTCAAAGAAACCGATTCGGCATTCAGGACGCTCGGTCGTGCGAGCCGGGCTTGTCGCTATTCGGGGTAGTTCGTTTACTTCAAGGGCCGCATCCGGCGCAGATTCGGCGAGAGTCCAGTTCCCGGTGAGGTAGTTCATTATGGAGAGAGCCGCTTGCTTGTCCAGTGGCTTGTTGCCGGCACCGCATTTGGGAGAATGTATGCAGGCCGGGCAGCCTTCCGAACAAGCACATGACGACACCAAATCACGCGTCTTTTCGAGCAGAGCCAGGACAATTTCATATCCCTTTGCAGCCAGACCGATTCCGCCTGGAAATCCGTCGTATATGAAAATGGCGCTTTTGCCAACCTGCGGATGATTTGGTGAGGCAATACCACCTATGTCGTTCCTGTCGCATAGAGCGAACAGAGGGAACATGCTGATCATCGCGTGTTCGATTGCGTGTATTCCGCCCATGAAATGCAGTTTCGAAGCTTGAATGCGTGCGGCTATCAGCGGTTCGATTTCCAACCATAGGCCCACTGTCTCAAAAACCTGTTCCGGCAAATCGAGGGGATTGAAGCCTAATAGTTCCTGGCTGAAAAATCGTCTCTTTTCATAGCCGGTGATTTTTTCCGTCACCCGAAGCCGCCCCAATCGTACAATGAAGTTTGCCACAGGTTTTGAGGAAAGAGTATCCAGAATTTCAGTCTCTTTTTCACTCTTAACTCTGGTAAAGTATGGAACCTGATTGGAGGTAACATAGATCAGTCGATTCTTCAGATCCAGGCTTTCGACCTGATAGGGCATCCCCCGATGCAGATAAACCGCTCCCGGATGGCATTCCTTCAAGGCTCGAATCCCGTCGCTTTTGCCCAAAGGGATTTTCTTCTCTTCTTCGGAGACTCTCAGGATAGTATAAGAATTGCCGATAGAACGAATATCGACTTCTCTGTGGGGGCGCAGACTTCTTGACAGCCAGCGGTCGCCTTCGGCGGTCTGCAAGAGCCTGCCGGCCATGGTCAGGTCACTCACTACCTTGGCAATGAATTCACCGTCCCGCTCCATTTCCCTTTTTTCCAAAGGAAGCTCGGCAGCCGCACAAGGCAAATGGGCTTTCAGAATTTCCTCGTTTAACGGATCGGTAACCGCCAGTTCGTAGCTGCTTTTTAGGAATTGCTCGGGATGCTGCACGATGTACTGATCGAGAGCGTCCAACTGCGGAAGCAAAATGATGGCTGATTCCTGTCCGCCGCGTCCCACCCGTCCACCTCTCTGCCAGGTATTCATGACGGTTCCAGGATATCCAACCAGAATGCAAAGATCCAGGCCTCCAACGTCAATGCCCATCTCCAGGGCACTGGTAGAAATAACCGCGGAAAGAGAGCCGTTGGCAAGCTGCTGTTCGACGATTCGCCGTTCCTCCGGAAGAAACCCCGCACGATATGAGCTCACTCGTTTAGCCAGGCCGGGAGCTGTCCTGGTCACGCTCAGATGCAGCAGTTCCGTGAGCTTTCGGGATTGCGTAAAAGCAATGGTTTTGAGTCCGGCTTGCGCTGCCAGCACCAGCAGGCGGGCAGCCAGGCCCGGCAGATAGCTGCCGTGCGCTTCATCAGGTTGCATAAAGATGAAATGGCGTTTTGTCTGCGGCGCCCCATGATCGCGAATAATGGTGATTCCGTCGCTGTAGGGACCTATCAGCTGCTCCGCCAATTCTTTCGGATTGGCAATGGTTGCAGACAGTAGAATGAACTGGGGACTACTGCCGTAAAAGCGACAGATCCTCTGAAAACGTCGAAAGATTTGAGCAACATGGCTCCCAAATATTCCCCGGTAGGTGTGCATTTCGTCGACGACGACATAACGCAGCTTCCTCCAAAAACCTTCCCATTTACTATGATATGGAAGCAAAGCATAATGAAGCATGTCCGGATTGGTGAGCAGGATATGCGGATGCTGCTGCCGAATTTTGGTTCTTTGATAGGGTGAGGTGTCGCCGTCATATACAGCGGACTGAAAACGTTGTTCGCTGTCGAGTGCGGCGAAGAAATTGTTCAGGGTTTCCAACTGATCTCTGCTCAAGGCTTTTGTCGGAAACAGGTAGAGGGATTTTTGCCGGGGATCGGCGAGCAGTGTTTCGGTCACCGCCAAATTGTAGATCAGGGATTTGCCGCTTGAAGTCGGTGTCGCCACCACCACATTCTTCCCGCTGCGGATCTGTTCGAGAGCCTGTGCCTGGTGGATATAGAGCCGATAGATGCCCGATTTGGCAAGTGCCTGACTGAGGACATCCGGCAGAGGCGAGGGAAGCTCGGAGTAGTCGCCTTCTCGATCCGGCAAAACAGCATGATGGATGACTTTCGCACCTTGCCATCGTCTGTTGAGTAAGACATTCAAAAAATTCTGAATCAAAGGGGTAGTCCCGTAGCTTCTAAGGCAATTGTTTGAGTGGAATCTTAGCTTTTGATATGCGGTTGGGGTGCAATACCGAGCTTGACAATCTTCCTCTCCACTTGTTATCGGATATAGGTTACTCAATTGCATTGCCACCGGCAAGGGTTCCCTGCAAAAAAGGAGGATATGATGCATCTGGAAGAAATCATAAAGAACATTCATTGGCTTGGACATGATGCTATAAGGCTTAACGGCAGCCAGGTGATCTACTTCGATCCTTTCCAGATTGCAGCCACTCAGCCTGCAGATCTTATTTTTATCAGCCATGAACACTTTGACCACTGTTCCCCGGAAGATGTGGCCAAGATTCGAAAACAAGATACAATTATCGTGACCGATGCGGCTGCGGCACGAAAACTAACAGGCGATGTTAAAGTCGTAGCGCCCGGGGACCGTCTGCAGGTCAAAGGAATAGAGATTGAAGTGTGGCCTGCCTACAACATAGACAAGGAATTTCATCCCAGGAAAGCGGGGATGCTTTCCTTTGTCGTATCGATGGACGGTGTCCGCTATTTCCACGCGGGAGATACCGATTTCATACCTGAAATGGAGGAAATTGAGGCAGACATAGCATTTTTGCCGGTTTCGGGGACCTATGTGATGACTGCAGAAGAGGCCGTGCGGGCTGCTAAAGCACTAAAGCCGAAGGTTGCTGCCATTCCGATGCATTATGGAGCTATCGTAGGAACTGCAAAGGATGCTGAGAAGTTTAAGAAATCTCTTCAGGGAGAGATTGAAGTCGTAATTCTTCAAAAGCAGTGAAAGGGGATAAAGATGCCGGCCGCTTATCTAGAGGCTTACCGCAATGGCCGGTTAAAGCAAAGCATCGAGCGGAGTCTGAAGTGGCTGAACAAATGCACTCTGTGTCCGCGTTTTTGCCGGGTTAATCGCTCGGAAGGCGAATTGGGCTATTGCCGTACCGGGCGTCTCGCCGTTTTGGCAAGCTTCGGCCCCCATTTTGGCGAAGAATCACCGTTGGTCGGAACGAACGGATCCGGTACTATTTTCTTTTCTCATTGCAATTTGCTGTGTGTATTCTGCCAGAATTACGAGATCAGTCATGGCGGCGAGGGGGTGCCGGTGACGGCCGGCCAACTGGCAAAGGTCATGGTGGATCTGCAAAAGCAGGGCTGCCACAACATTAATTTCGTCACTCCGTCTCATGTGATCCCGCAGATTCTCGAAGCACTGCCGGCCGCAATCGAACAAGACCTGAGAGTTCCTTTGGTGTACAACTGCGGCGGCTATGATCGTGTAACTGCACTAAAGCTGTTGGATGGAATAGTGGACATTTACATGCCGGACTTCAAGTTCTGGGAGCCGGAAGTGGCCGAACAGCTATGCGATGCTTCGGACTATCCGGAACGGGCTCGCAAGGCTTTCCGCGAAATGCACCGCCAGGTTGGGGACCTGCAATTGGACGCCAAGGGTGTTGCTTACCGCGGCCTTCTGGTGCGGCACCTCGTTATGCCTGACGGTATGGCGGGTACAGGGCCCATATTGCAGTTTTTGGCAAAAGAAATATCCCGGGAGACTTACCTGAACATCATGGACCAATATCGACCCTGCGGCGGAGCAGTGGGGCAGCCGCATATTGGCAGACGCATCACCCACGATGAATATGATGAGACCCTGCGCATGGCCCGAGATGCCGGTTTGACACGGCTCGATCAAAGACCTCGGCGTTGGTTTTATATATAGAAAGCTCAAAATGGCTAAAATCGATGCTTTTTTTAAACTGATGCACGAACAGAAAGCTTCCGACCTCCATCTTATATCAGGGCAGTCGCCGGTCTTGAGAATTCGAGGCGATCTCGAGAGAGTCAAATACAAGGTGCTCGATGATGATGAATTACGTTCCATGCTCTATGAAATAACCCCCGAAGATAAAATCAAGACTTTTGAAGAAAGCGGGGATTTGGACTTTTCCTATGAAATCGCTTCCCTTGCCCGTTATCGTGCCAATTACTTCATGCAAAAAAATGGTATTGGAGCTGTTTTTCGAGAAATCCCCAATGACATTATGACGGTGGAACAGCTCGGGCTGCCCCCTGTTATCAGCAGGTTGGCCATGCTTCCCCGAGGTCTGGTGCTGGTTACGGGCCCTACCGGCAGCGGCAAATCGACAACACTTGCAGCCATCATTGACGAATGCAATCAGAAACGCAAAGACCACATTATCACCATCGAAGACCCGATCGAATTTGTGCATGTCAGCAAGAACTGTGTGGTGAACCACCGGGAAGTCAATACCCACACCCACTCTTTTAGCAGCGCGCTCAGGGCGGCACTGCGCGAGGACCCGGACATTATCCTGGTGGGTGAAATGAGGGACCTGGAAACCATCCGCCTGGCCATCGAAGCAGCGGCGACAGGCCACCTTGTCTTTTCAACTTTGCATACAACCGGCGCCGCGAAAACCGTCGATCGCATCATTGAAGTATTTCCTACCGGGGAACAGCCGCAGATTCGTTCGACACTGGCTGACGGTCTTCGCGCAGTGATTTCCCAGACCCTTTTCAAGCGAATAGACATTAAGGGGCGCATTGCGGTCCTGGAGATCATGATCGCCACTCACGGCGTTAGAGCCATGATTCGAGAGGCCAAGACCCATCAGCTCCCGTCAGCGCTTCAAACGGGCAAAAAATATGGAATGCAGACGCTGGACGACGGAATTATGGCACATCTTAAAGCAGGCCGAATCGATGCGAATGAGGCCTATATGAAATGTGTGGATAAGGAGAAGTTTAAATCCTATCTGACTGAGCCGCCGGCAGACTTCACCGAGGTATGACGTCGGCCATTCCGATCGCTGGTGTGACCAAATAGCGGACTGATCTTATCGAGGAAAGCTCAGTGACACGGAAAGAGTTTGACTTCATTCTAACCCGAATGCTCGATGCAGACCCCCGGCTTTCTGACATAAATCTCACCGTCGGCAAGCCGCTGCAGGCTGAGGTCGATGGGCTGCTGAAGCCGGTTTGTCAGGATTTGGGCATTCAGAGCCTCACTCCCTTTCATACGGAGATGATGGTGCTGAATCTTGTCGGCAAGGACCGACGCAACATTCAACATTTATTGACGCACGGATCGTGCGATCTTTCTTATCACCTGCCGGGGAGAGCCCGCTTTCGCGTAAATATTTTTTCCCAGCGGGGGCATTACTCTATCGTCATGCGGCAACTTCCGACCAGAGTACCAACCGTGGAAGAGTTGAATCTGCCCATGGTGCTCAATGCAATAGCGGAGGAAAAGAACGGCATTGCGCTGGTTACCGGTGCCACCGGGAGCGGAAAATCCACTACGCTGGCAGCGATCTTGAACATCATCAATAGACAGAAGGCGGTTCATGTGGTCACCCTTGAAGACCCGGTGGAATATGTCCACCAGGCGATGACAGCGACCTTCAACCAGAGGGAGCTCGGTTTGGATTTTGACAGTTTCGCCGGCGGGTTGCGGGCGGCTCTGCGGCAGGCGCCCAAAGTCATACTGGTTGGAGAAATGCGGGACCGTGAAACGGTTGAGATCGCTATGAGTGCGGCCGAGACTGGCCACCTGGTGCTCAGTACTTTGCACACCGTAGATGCCGGTCAGACCATCCACCGCATTATAGGAATGTTCGAGCTCGAGGAAGAGCGCCTGATGCGTATTCGCCTGGCGGACAGCCTGCGCTGGGTTGTGTCGCAGAGGTTGCTTCCCAAGACGGGTGGAGTCGGCCGCGTGGCTGCCTTTGAAATCATGGGAACAAATCTTCGGGTCAGAGAAGCCATCATTAACGGCGAGTCGGAGGGCAAAACTTTCTACGAAATGACTCAGCAAGCCAAACCTTACGGCTGGCTTACCTTTGATGACTATATTCTCGACCTTTATGGACGAGATGTCGTAAGCGAAGAGACTGCGCTGGCGTATGCGTCCAGGAGAGCTGTTGTCAAACGTGGAATAGACCAGATCAAGGCGGGAAGAGGGGAAAAGACCACTGACATCGAAGGGCTGAAAATCGATAAGGAATATTCCAAACGAATCGGGCGAGAGAAGCCCTTCTCGGAAGAATAACAGCATGGTCAGGGTTAAAGAAGTTGATTGGTCGGTTTATCTGGTGACCGATCCGCGCTTACCGGCGGAGCGTTTTCTTGCAGAGGTCGTCGAGGCATCGATTCGGGGCGGCGTCAATGTCGTTCAGTACCGTGACAAACAGTCCGGCACCCGCAACATGGTGGAAGCCTCAAGAGCTTTGTGCAATCTTTGTCATCGCATGGGCGCATACCTTTTTGTCAATGACAGGGTGGATGTCGCTCTTGCTATCGATGCTGATGGGGTGCATCTCGGCCAGGAGGACATGCCGATCGGGATTGCTCGAAGGCTGCTGGGGCCGGACAAGCTGATAGGGATTACGGTGCATAATGTTGAAGAGATAAAAGAAGCAGAATTGGAAGGAGCCGACTATCTCTCCGTTGCTCCCGTCTTTGCCACTGCCACCAAGCCCGATCATCAAAATCCCCTTGGGCTGGAAGGTGTTAGAGCCCTTGCCGCACATGCAAACAAGCCTCTGCTGGCCATCGGCGGCATCAACCGATTGAATGCAGCTTCAGTGATCCACAGTGGAGCCGCAGGCGTTTGTGTTGTTTCCGCAATCATATCGGCTGATGATCCCCGGCGGGCGACCCAAGAGCTCCATGAAACGGTGAAAGCTGCAAAATGAAAATAAGTGAGCTCGGGGAATTTGGCTTAATAGAAAGAATCGCGAGCTTCCTGCCGGCTGCACGTTCCAACGTGGTTGTAGGTATAGGCGATGACGTAGCGGTTCTGCAGGTCCGGCACGGCAATTATTTGCTGGCGACATGCGACATTCAAGTCGAAAACGTTCATTTCTTGGCCGGCAAAATCACGCCGTATCAACTGGGCAGAAAAATCGTTGCCATCAACGTCAGTGACATAGCCGCCATGGGAGGTTCTCCCGATTGGGCGCTCGTTTCCCTGGCTCTTCCAAAGCATCAACAAGTCGACTTTGTAGACGATTTATATAGAGGTATGCAAGAGCAGATCGATGCCGCGGGGGCCGCTATAGTTGGCGGAAACATCAGCGAAGTGCCCAAGGACGTGGTGGTTGACTTTTTCCTTCTGGGCAATGTGGCTCCACAACATCTGATCCGCCGTAATGGTGCCAAGCAGGGTGACTTGATCATGGTTACCGGCACTCTGGGGGATTCGAGAGCAGGCCTTGAGCTGGTCCGAGTCCAGCACTTGCTTGTCTCTGACAATGCGCGCAGGCAGGCGAGCCAGAGGCATCTCACACCCCGGCCGAGGCTTCTGGAAGGGCAGGTGTTAGGGCGTTGCGGTAATGTGCACGCCATGGCGGATGTGAGTGACGGCTTACTCGGAGATCTGGGACACATATGCGGGGCGAGCGGGGTGGGAGCTGAAATCTGGGCCGAGGACATACCCGTGGGAAATGCCTGTCTGGAAGTTGCTGCCGCCTCAGGCAAAGACGGACAAGAGTGGGCCATGACCGGCGGCGAGGACTACGAGCTCCTTTTTGCCGCTGCACCTCATGCAGTTCAAGAAATTGCGGCGATGCTGTTGAATGAAACAGGAACATCGAGCCGGGTAATCGGACGTGTCGTTTCTGCCAAAGACGGGATTCGAGTTTTGCTTGCTGACGGCAGGGATGCTACCCGCAATTTCCAGCGAAGCGGCTGGGATCACTTTACAGCAAACGCCAGGGACGCTCAGGACCTTTTGACTCAAAATGAGCCATGAAAATGCGGTAGGGCTCGTTCCCCGAACGAGTCGGCAGAGATGCGTTCGGGGGACACGTCCTTGTATCATTTTCACATGGAGGGTTTGAAAATGAAAATCCCTCGAGCTCTCACCATCGCCGGTTCCGACTCGGGTGGAGGGGCAGGCATCCAGGCTGATCTCAAAACTTTTTCGGCTTTGGGCGTTTACGGCATGAGCGCCGTCACAGCCCTTACCGCCCAAAATACTGTGGGTGTTCAAGGCGTAGTCGAAATAGATCCGCAGTTTATAGCCGCACAAATTAGCTCAGTGGTTGAGGATATAGGCGTTGATGCGGTAAAGACAGGTATGTTGTCAAGTGCTGCCATCATTTCCAGAGTGGCGGCGGAACTGAAAAGATTAAGAATCGATAAATTGGTGGTCGATCCTGTGATGGTTGCCAAGAGCGGAGATCGGCTGCTTAGAGAAGACGCCATCCAGTCCATTATCAACGAGCTTTTTCCGCTGGCATTGGTGGTCACGCCCAATCTCCACGAGGCCTCAGCTCTTACCGGCCTGGAAGTCAGATCACCGGAACATATGAGACAAGCGGCAAAGCACATAGAAAGCTTTGGTCCGCGTTATGTGGTCGTAAAGGGAGGACACCTGGAGGGCAGCCCCATGGATCTTTTGTATGACGGTGACAGGTTCGTGGAATTCACCAATGTTCGTCACGATACTGCGCATACCCACGGCACCGGCTGCACATATGCGTCGGCGATTGCTGCCGGGCTGGCTCGCGGATTGACTGTGCAAAAGGCGGTTGCGCTGGCAAAAGATTACATCACCGGAGCAATCGCCCAAGGACTCGCCATCGGCAAGGGACGTGGACCGGTCCACCATTTCTACCACCTCTACCGTTTGGCCGGATGGGATTATCGTTAGCCGGGATGCTGCACTGCAGGAAAAGCGAGCATACGATTGGAGCCTGGCTAATAAAGGAGGAATGGTCGCCGCCATGCTGTTCGTCGGGCCGGATGAATCCGGCCATTGAGGCTTAACATCTTTCTGAGCCTCCGCCTGCGCCGGATGTGACGCAGGTTTTTCAATACCACCTTACGTCCCGCTCTGATGCAATGATCTGCACGCGAAAAATCGGCCCAATACAAGTTCCCGATCGATGGAATGAGCAAAACGTCCGTGCATGCTCTTCGTTCTTGGCTCAAAAGAATACGTGCAATATCATTGCTCCGATGAAGAAGATCCAGAGCGGATGTTGGCATAGGACCGAGCTCGTGGATCTGTGAGGTCGCGTCTACGCTTATGACAAAATGGGCTCCCATGGCAATGGCCGGCGCGGCTGGTACGTTATCCGCCCAGCCACCGTCAACCAATGAGCGTCCGTTGTATTGGACCGGAGGAAGAATGCCCGGTATCGCCACACTGGCCGAAACTGCCTTACGCAGGCAGTCGCTGCGCAAAATCACTTCCTCGCCGTTGACTGCGTCCATGGCCACTGCGGCAAAGGGTAGGGCCAATTTTTCGATGGGATGGGCGGGGATTAGATGGCTCATCACCTCCAGGTAGTCTTCCTCGGAGACCAGGGTGGATCGCACAATTGAGTGAGTATAATAGATGCCCTTCTTGAACAATCCCAGGAAACGATCGAGCAGGCTTTCGGCTCCTTCTTCCGCTTTACTTTCGGCGGCCCTGGAAAGAGTATACAGGAACAGATCGCTTTGCAGAAATTCCCGCATTTTTTCGGACACCGCAGTCAGATTCCCGTAATAAGCGTACAATCCCCCAATGATCGCGCCCATACTGGACCCGACAATCAGGTCGATGCGGATATCGTTCCTCAGAATCCCATCCAAGACACCCAGGTGAGCAAGCGCCCTCGAGCCTCCTCCACTCAAAACCAGAGCGGTCTTAAAGAATCCTCGTTTCATAGACCGAATCCATCAGCAATCGGGTTTGGGGGCATAGCTCGGCACAACACATTTGATCGTTGCCGCAGCCGGTGGTATTTGTTTTTTTGACATCGATATCTTAATTCAGTTTTGAACCAAACTCCAGGAAAGAGCAATGTCCGAGATCCACGTGATGCTGAAGGTCGGAGAAAACCGGTTGGAAGGCCTCTTTGAAAAAGGAGAAATTGCTTCAGTCTCAGTGATTATATGCCATCCTCATCCCCTGTACGGCGGCAGTATGGACAACGGAGTCGTGTCGACCATGCAGAGGAGCTCGCGAAAGATGGGTTGGGGCACTTTACGATTCAATTTTCGCGGAGTAGGGCGCAGCGATGGCACGTATGGGGAGGGAAAAGGAGAAGCCGAAGATGTTCGAGCAGTCGCTTCATATCTTTTCGAGCAAGGCACTAAAGAACTCCATTTGGCAGGTTATTCTTTTGGGGCCTGGGTCGCATTAAAAGCTCTAGGATTAGGCTTGCAGCCAGCTTCGATGATGCTGATTTCGCCTCCGATCGATTTTCTGGAATTTTCCCGCTTGGAATTACCCGCTAAACCGTGCCTCATCACCTTGGGGAGCCAAGATGATTTCTGCACTTTCGATTCACTCCAGAAATGGTTATCCATGCAGCATTCAGCCGAAAAATTTGCCCGGGTAGAAGTTTTCCCCGATTGTGACCACTTCTACGGCGGCAACGAAATTATTCTGTGCAAAAGAATCTCTGCATTTCTAAAGAAACATTTCAAGGGAAATCCATGACTTATCTGTCACAACAAGCTATGAAAACGCTGCGGGCGCGTTTCCCGAACGATCGAGCAAGCTGCGTTCGGGAAGCGCGCCCTGATATTGTCAAAAAACATGTCGTTTAAAGAAGGCAAGACTGGATTCATTGAGGTGGTCGCGGCATTCGGCATGGATAGCATGGCCGGCACCCGGAATTTCTATCAATTCTGCATGCGGGATCCGCCCTGCGAGTATACGGGCATTTGCAGCTGGGACGAGCACATCGTCGCTTCCCGTTATGACCAGGATCGGCACCTGAATCTGAGGAAGACGATCACAACAGCTGAAGCTTCCAATTGCCTGCAACTGAGCGTGGAACGTATGTTCAGGCTGAAGCGGGGTTTCAAGTTGGACCTTGCGATACGCGTTGATCACATGGGGTCGATTCTTCCGGCACGACTCACTGAAAAAAAAGGGCAGGTTTTTGTCGACAATTTGCTCATGGCTTAGACCGGTATTGTTCATAAAAATTTCCAGAACTTCAGGGGATGGAGGGATGCGCAGATCTCCCCCACAGTGAGTGCATCCCAGAACCACAGCTTGAATTCTGTGAGGGGCCAGCAGAACTAATTCTTGAGCAATCATTCCTCCCATTGAAAGGCCCAAAATGAACGACTTGTCAGCTGCAAGATGGTTGAGCAGAGATAGTGCATCTTCAGCCAACTGCTTGATAGAGTATGGGCCGGCAGGCATGCTGGAGCGGCCGGCGCCGCGATTATCGAAAGTGATAGTCCGGAAGTGGTTCTTGAAAAAAGGCACTTGTTCGTACCAAGACCAGTTGCCTCCGCTCAATCCGCTGATAAGCATAAGTGGTTGCCCATCGCCGCTGGTTTCGTAATAGATATCGATCTCCTGACATTTGCAGAGTGGCATCTATGCTCCTGAAAACTTCGTGACACCGCGCCGTGCTGAACCGCAATGAACGAGTTGTCAATTGACCACGGGGGGGCTATAACAGCTGCACCAAACATCAGCTGCTCTGCCCGACAAGACTCGGAAATAACTCGGAGGCATGGTAAATAAAGGTCTTTCGCAGGTCAAGCCTAAAGGTGAAGAGCGAAAAGACGGGGTCGAGTAATTTTCACTTTTGTTTCAGATCCATTTTGTGCTAAAAGGGTCATCCTGTCGGTAACGGACATAGCGGCCTTTGAGACTTCCAAATTGGGCGTTGATCTGTCGACTGAAAGTGTCCGACGTCCGATCCTTAAATCCGTGCAAGCCCTTGGTAATCGCCGTGTGAAAGTGAAGGAGATGTCATGAGCGAACGTTTCGTGTTGCAGGGGAATCTCACCGTTCAGGATAAAGAGACGGGCCTGTTGTGGCAGCGCGCAGCATCCGAAGATAGAATGGTTTGGAAAGACGGCTTTGCTTACGTTGATAAGCTTAATGAGCGTGGATTTGCAGAATACAGCGATTGGCGCTATCCTTCCAAGGATGAATTAGAGACTCTCATCCTACCGGAAGAGGACCGCCGAAGTGGGCTCTATATCGACTCCTTGTTCGGAAGTCAACGGAATTGCTGGACAGCTACGAGCGCCGAACATCATCGTGCTTGTTATGTCGACTTTTACTATGGCGATGTCTATGTGATCGAAGAAAATTATGCCAACTATTTTGTCCGGGCAGTTCGTACAGAGTAAAGATCAAAGGCCATATGCAGGGAACGTGCGGCGAGCCAACCTGAGTGAATCAGTCATTGGGAAGCCAAATTTGAGGGTGATCTTATACCAGCCACAGATACCTCAAAATACGGGAAATATTGCCAGAACCTGTGCCGCTACGCACATCCCGCTGCACCTCATCGAACCTTTGGGTTTCCAATTGAGTGATCGTCATCTGAAGAGGGCGGGGCTGGATTATTGGCCGCATGTGCAGCTGAAGGTTCATCCTGACTATGATGCTCTGCGGAGCGAGATACCGCATAGCCGATGGGTTTACTTCTCCGCCCACGCCCACCGCTATTACTACGATTTTTGTTTTCGGCCGGGAGACTGCCTCGTATTTGGTTCGGAAGCTCGCGGGCTGCCGGCGGAAATTCTTGAGGACGAGCGAGAACAGATCTTGCGGGTTCCCGTTGACAGGGCCCTAGTCAGAAGCCTGAATCTTGCCACGACCGTGGGCATTGTCCTATTCGAAGCTTTGCGTCAGTTTGCTTTCCATCAGAACAGATCCATTTTAGAATCAAGCCGAAGGAATTCTACCGAGTCGTAAGTTGGAGGCAGCCACCACCACAAAGAGGTGAAGCCACATGAGCGGTCAGGATAAGGATGGTCTAAAGGCAAAGATATATGCGCTCTGCCCCGAGATTGAGCAGTTGGGCCTCTACACCATAGTGATTGGTAAAGGACGTCGGTACTGAGTGATTTTCTTTGAGAGCAAGGATTGCTCTAAAAAGAATGCACCTTTGAGCTCCTTCAAGATAAGACGTGATGATGGAAGAGTGGATTCAGTTTCATCCAGGCCATCCTGGGAAGGAGATTTGAATCGCGCGTTGGCAGAGGCCAAAAGCAGAATCAAAACGACTGCAGCTGCGAGGAGACCCGTTGCCAGAAAACCGCGTTCAACAAAATCCCACAAAAATAAGAGTGGAGTGAGGAAAATTGGCGGACATCGAATGGAAAGGCATCATCTGGAGAGCTGCGTATGGTGATCTGTCGGTTAAAGAATTGTTAACCATTTTGAAAGGCTTCGGTCCCATGGAGACTTTGGAATTCGAAAAGCCCGGGTCATTTCGAGGACAGTTAAGCCTGTCTCTCTCTGAAGATGGGAACAAAGAGATCACTCTCTACCACCTGGAGGTTGTTGGAGCTCAAAGAAAAGGCAAAGGCAGAGAAGCGCTGGCTTGTTTGAAAAGACTGTTTAAGGGCGATCTCTATGTTGAAGATCCCGGTATTATTCGCGTTAAAAATGCCAACCTGGAGAGTCTCCCGTTTTGGATCAAAATGTTCCAGGAAGGCTATATTGATTCCTTGGATAGCGAGGAGTGCTCGCTCTCCCCTAAAATGAGCAAGGCTGAAATTGATAAAATCAAAGCCGAGGTTGGATTGGCTCATAAAAGCTGAAAAGGTATCCAAAGGTGTGAGCTGGCGGCGAATATGAAGGAGAGATTACTTGAGTGCTAAGAAGATCAAAGGATCAAAGAAGCTTTTTGAAACAACCGAGGAGATTTTAACCTTTTCTCAACGGGCAGCCGATTTTGCCCGGGAAAAACCTTACTGGATCATAGCGAGTATGGGGGCGGTGCTGTTGGTCTTCGGTATCATCTGGGGGGTCAACAGCTACAGTCAGGTTAAGGAAAAGAGAGCGCGTGCTGATTATGCGCAAGCGATCGAGACCTGGCCCGCAAGCGACTTATCGAATTTTCGGGAGTGGGATAAACTGGTTGTGCAACTGGAGGACCATACCAGAAAACACCACGGAACGCGGTCCGCATTGAACGCGCAGCTCGATCTGGCACAGGCCTATTTTTGGATGAAGCGCTATGACGACTGCTTAAAAGCCGCCGATCGCCTGCTAAAAGAAACTGAGCCCGGCGATTCGTTGCGACCTTTGGTTCAATATCAACTGGCTTTAACCTATGAAGAAGCTGATAGAATCGATGAATCCATCGCCCAGTGGGAAGCATTGGCCAAAGAAGAGATCGAAGGACTGGACAGAGAAATCGGCTGGCATTTGGCAAGACTATATTCGGACAAGAAAGAGTACTCGAAAGCAGTCGAGCAGTACGAAAGAGCACTTAAAGCTACCGGCGGCTATCCGGCTACCCCGATGATCGAAGAGGAGCTGGCAATAACGAAGCTGAAGGCTGAACCTGCTTCCAAGGATTCACAAAATGGCTCTGCGAAACAGGATCAAAAGGGTTGATGTATCAATGGCAAAAATCGTTCAGGCCAAATGCGGGTATCTGAATACAATTTATGTTTTCCCTTGACAGAGCATGCCAATTTCGCTAACAGAAATTATTCCAGTTAAAGAGATGAGAAAACATGAACAACCGGCATTTCTACTTTAGCTGCTTTTGGTGCTTTTATGGCTTCTTCTTTAGGAAGTCTACCTGTGGGCGTGCAAAGTAGGCTTTACCGGACCTGACATTGAACGAAACCACGGGTAGGCGCAGCAACGAGGCCCGTGGTGCTATCCTAATGGAGCCGTGGGTGTGACTACTCACGGCTTTTTTTGTGGGAAGACCTATTCATACCAAGAGATGGCGAAAGGAGGACTTAAGTAAGAATGATCTACAACATTGAATTTGAAACCCTGCCGCGAGAGGCTCTCGAGGCCATCCAACTGCGTCGTCTGCAGGCGGTTGTGGAGCGATCATATGCCATGGTGCCCTTCTACCGCAAAAAGTTTCAGGCGGCAGGAATCACTCCGGCCGACATCAAAACTCTCAAAGATCTACAGCTCCTGCCTTTCACCACCAAGCAGGACTTGCGCGACAATTATCCTTTTGGAATGTTTGCCGTGCCTATGGACAATGTGGTTCGCATCCATGCCTCCTCGGGAACAACCGGCCAACCCACTGTGGTCGGATATACTGCAAGGGACATCACCACATGGTCCGAGCTGATGGCTCGTGCCCTGGCAGCCGGCGGCGCAGCGCGTGGCGATATCATCCACAACGCCTACGGTTACGGGCTTTTCACCGGAGGCTTGGGCATTCATTACGGAGCGGAACGCCTGGGGGCTTCCGTGATACCCATTTCTGGGGGGAATACAAAACGGCAAATCCTGATCATGAAGGACTTTGGCCCTACAATTCTCACCTGCACTCCTTCCTATGCCCTGCATCTGGCAGAGGTCGCGCAGGAAGCGGGTGTGGATTTCAAGGATCTGCGTTTCAAGGCGGGAATATTCGGTGCCGAGCCATGGTCTGAGAGGATGCGCCAGGAAATCGAACGTAAACTTCACCTGAGCGCAGTTGACATATACGGCCTGAGCGAAGTGATAGGACCCGGCGTTTCGGTGGAATGCCGGGAGGCGAAAAAGGGGCTTCATGTGTTCGAAGACCACTTTATTCCAGAGGTGATCAATCCTGAGACGGGTGAAGTTTTGCCCTATGGTGACACGGGCGAGCTGGTCTTTACCAGCGTCACCAAGGAAGCGTTCCCGGTTATTCGCTATCGGACTCGGGACATTTCGTCACTGAATCCCGAACCTTGCATTTGCGGGAGAACGCATGTGCGGATGAATCGAATAAGCGGAAGAACGGACGATATGCTTATCATCCGAGGAGTCAACGTGTTTCCTTCGCAGATCGAGAGCGTGCTCATGGAGATAGATGAAGTCGAGCCGCACTATCAGTTGATTGTGGATCGAGAAGGGAATTTGGATACGCTGACAGTCCTGGTCGAAGTTGGAGAACACGCATTCTCCGACGAAGTGCGAATTCTGCAGCACCTGGAAAAGAAAATGACTAAGAACATCAAGGAATTGCTGGGCGTATCCGCTACAGTGAAGTTGGTTGAGCCGAAGACGATTGCGCGAAGTGAAGGAAAAGCTCAAAGAGTCATCGATAATCGCAAGTATTAAGAGGAAAGGAGGCTCTGCAATGCGAGTGGAACAAATCTCCGTCTTTCTCGAGAACAAGGCGGGACGATTGGCTGAAGTGACCCGAGTTTTGGCTGAAGCGGGCGTCAACATTCGAGCTTTATCCCTGGCGGACACTTCAGACTTTGGCATCCTGCGTCTGATTGTCAACGATAATAACAAAGCCAAAGAAGCCTTGAAGAAACATGGCTTTACCGTGGGCAAAACCGATGTGGTGGCAGTCGAGGTGGAAGATCGCCCGGGCGGTCTGCACAAGATTTTGGACAGTCTCTACAAGGCTAACGTAAATGTGGAATATATGTATGCTTTTGTGCAACAAAGCGGCAGCAACGCAGTGATCATTTTCCGCTTCGATAATCTTGAAGAGGCGGTAAGGGTCTTGCAAGCTAACGGCGTTACGGTCGTCGAGGCTGAAAAATTGTACTCCATCTAGCAAGGAGCAAGAAGCAAGGAGCGGGGAGTAAGGAGCAATCGCAAGTCAGGGTGTGCGAAGTATTCCCTGACAAGTCATCTGCGCTCATGCCGAGGGCTTGCTTGAGCCATCGGCTCGACGGGATGTTCGAAAGCAGAGGCTAAGTGTCCGCAAACATCAAATTATGTGAGTTTTTCTGAAAACGGGAAAGGGGGAAGTTATGAGGTTCAAGGGGTCGGCTTTCGTGGCAGTGCTTGTGATCATGGGACTCATTGTGTGGGGCATTTCTCCGACACTGTGCTGGTCTAAGGAGACTTACAAAATCGGGGGGATTTTCTCGATAACCGGTCCTGCTTCCTTTCTTGGTGATCCCGAGAAGAAGAGCATGGAAATGGTAGTTGAGGAGATCAACAAGAAAGGCGGGATCGACGGACACCTGTTGGAGGCGGTCATATATGACAGTGAAGGCGACCCGACCAAGGCGGTGCTGGCTGCCAACAAGCTGATCAGCAAGGATGGGGTTATTGCCGTCATCGGGCCAAGCAATACTCCGCCTACCCTGGCCATAGTTCCCATTCTTGAGAAGGCGAAGATCCCGCTGATCAGCTGCGCTGCGGGCATCAAGATCACAGAGCCGGTCAAGCCCTATACCTTTAAAACGGCTCAAAGCGACGTTTTGGCAGTAAGGACCATTTATCAGCACATGCAAAAAAAGGGCATCAAAAAGGTGGGTATCCTTACGGTCGAGAACGCCTTTGGCGAGAGCGGCAAGGAGCAGCTTCAAAAGCAGGCGCCGGAGTCCGGCATCGAGGTCATCCAGGCCGAAACGTTCGGCGGTAAGGATACCGACATGACCCCGCAGCTCACCAAAATCCGTTCGGCCAAGCCTGACGCGATCATTTGCTGGGGTACCAATCCCGGTCCGGCGGTTGTGGCCAAGAACGTGAAACAGATGAATATTGATATCCCACTCTACCAGAGCCATGGCGTGGCGTCTCCGAAATTCATCGAGCTGGCCGGGGATGCGGCCAACGGTATTCTGCTTCCCACCGGAAAGATTCTGGTAGCCCAGCAGTTGCCGGATACCGATCCACAAAAACAAGTACTCTTCAAATACATTGGCGAATTCGAAAAACTCTATAACATGCCGGTTTCCGGCTTCGGCGGTTATGCCTATGATGCCATGTACATCTTGGCCGAAGCGCTGCGGGGTAGCGAAGGAGATCGTGCAAAAATCCGCGACGGGATAGAAAAGGTCACCGGGCATGTTGGAGTGAGTGGAACCTTCAACTTTTCTCCTGAAGAGCATAACGGACTGGGAGCCGATGCCTTTGTCATGGTTGAAATTGAAAATGGCACCTGGAAGCTGCTGGGAGAGTAAGCAACCGCTGAATTTTTGATGCCGAATACTAGAAAAGGGCGACCTTTGGTCGCCCTTTAATGTCATTGCAGGAATCCATAGCTTGATTTTATGATGCAGGAACTTCTTCAATATTTCTTTTCGGGAATCACCAATGGTGCGATTTACGCCATAATAGCCCTTGGGTTCAGCATGCTGTTCAATTCCACCGGTTTAATTAATTTTGCCCAGGGCGAGTTTGTCATGCTGGGCGCTCTGGGGCTGATCACTTGCTCGCGCGGCCTTAACCTTCCGTTGCCTGTGGCCTTCCTGGTCACAGTGATCGGGGTTTCAGTTGTGGGACTTCTCCTGGAGCGACTGGCGATTCGCAGTGTGCGCAAGCCGCATCCCATCGTCTTAGTGATCATCACTGTGGGTGCGTCTATATTGCTCAAGGGAATGGGCATGCTGGAGTGGGGAAAAGACGCCTACAGTGCTCCCCCTTTTTCGGCTCATTCTTCTTTTGAGCTCGCCGGGGCCACCCTCCTGCCACAAACTCTTTGGATACTTGCGAGTCTTCTGATAATAGTTGTCGGCCTTCAATTTTTTTACAGAAAGACCATGACCGGCAAGGCCATGCAAGCCTGTGCCATCAGTAAGCGAGCAGCCTCGCTCCTGGGCATTCCCAGCGAGCGCATGGTGCTGCTCGCTTTCGCATTGAGTACGGCAATGGGTGGCATCGGTGGAATTTTGATCGCTCCGATCACCATGAGCAGCTATGATATGGGCACCATGTTGGGGCTGAAAGGGTTTTGTGCGGCCATGCTTGGAGGACTCGGAAGCTCCTGGGGATCTATCGCCGGAGGGCTTCTGTTGGGCATTCTGGAGGCTTTTGGCGTTGGCTTTGTTTCTTCGAGCTTGAAGGATGCCATCGCCTTTATACTGTTGCTGTTAATCCTCTACGTCCGCCCGACAGGTCTATTCGGCGCCAAGGCCGTTCAACGCTTTTAACCATCGAGCAGCTTCCCCCCTACAGCATTGCGGGATAGTCGAGAGATCCTACTCGTTCCCACGCTCCTGCGTGGGAATGCATGCTTGTACACGGCGGCGAAATTTACTGCCCGCTGCAACCGGATGTCGGATACCAGATTCCGGATGCCTGATAGGAGGGTGCCGACGCGGGACAAATATTATCGCTTATCGGGTATCCAGCATCCGATATCCGGCATCTTATGGAAGCGGAACGGCATTTGTTCCCGACTGTACTGGCATCCGACGGGAAAAAATAGTTTATCGTTCCCGCGCAGGAGCGTGGGAACGAGGGATAGTAGTGCGGGGAATAAGGAAAAACGGCATATGAGGCATGTTGTGTTCGCTCTTTTTATCTTGATTGCCGGCTGGTGGGTGACTAATCCCTACTACGTTCAGCTCTTGACCTTCATTGGAATTTACACAATTCTTGCGCTCGGTCTCAATATGCTGATGGGCTATGCGGGACAGATTTCCCTGGGCCATGCTGCGTTTTATGGTCTTGGAGCTTACATCAGCGCCATTGCGACGGTTCACTGGGACTGGTCTCCTTGGGTGGCTCTTCCCCTGGCACTGTTGCTGACGGCGCTTATTGCTTTCTTGATTGCTCTGCCCATGCTCAAGCTAACCGGCTATTACCTCGGTATGGGAACGCTTGGATTTGGCATGATTCTATATGTTCTGTTTCGTGAGTGGAGCACCCTGACCGGAGGTGCATCCGGACTGGTCGGCATTCCACCACTGAAGTTGGGATCTGTCGCCCTTGATAGCGGCAACGGTTACTTTTATCTGGTGTGGGCAGTGGTGCTTGCTTGCTTTATTGTCTGTGAGCGGATCGTACATTCGCGGGTGGGCCGGGCACTACGTGCGATTCACGATAGCGAGCGCGCTGCCGGGGCAATGGGAGTAAATACCAGCAGGCTCAAGGTGTGGGTGTTCGTTTTGAGTGCGGTCTTTGCCTCCCTGGCGGGCTTTCTCTACGCCCATCTGGTGAGCTTCATCAGTCCCAATTCATTTGACTTTATCGTTTCCATTCGTATTGTGACCATGGTGGTGATCGGCGGCATGGCTAGTATCTGGGGTTCTCTTCTAGGGGCTTCTCTGCTGACCCTCCTTCCCGATTGGCTGCATGTTTTTGCGGATTACGAAATGGTTGTCTACGGGCTTATTTTGATGGCCGTGATGATTTTTCTACCCCAGGGCTTAACCCGAGGTATTCTGGATACTTATGAACGATCAAAAAGCAGGTGCAGCCGAGCATCAACCTCTACTCAAGATTGAGGCCTTGTACAAGTCGTTCGGGGGAATACAGGCCCTCTGCGATGTTTCTTTTGAGGTTTTACCAGGTAGCATATATGCAGTGATCGGTCCTAATGGGGCTGGCAAAACGACTCTTTTCAACATCATCACCGGTATCTATCCTGCCGAGGATGGAGTCATTTTCTATGACGAGCGGGAAGTAGGCAACAAGAGAGTCCATGAGCTCGTGCACAGAGGTATCGCCAGGACCTTTCAAAATGTGGAATTGTTTGAAAGCATGACGGTGCTTGAGAATGTTCTGGTGGGCCGGCATGTGAGAACACGGTGCGGGTTCTGGGGGGCTATTTGCCGCTGGCCATGGGTGGGGAAGGAGGAACAGGAAGCTCATCGAAAGGCCATGGAGTTACTGGCTTTCGTCGGATTAGAAAAGGTCGCCGAAAGTCGAAGCGCAGATTTGCCTTTCGGATGGCAGCGATTCCTGGAAATTGGCCGAGCCCTGGCCACTGACCCCCGTCTGCTGCTGCTGGATGAACCCGCATCGGGTCTCAACGCAGTAGAGTCCGAGCAGTTGGGGATACTGCTGCAGCAGATTCGAGACCGAGGTGTTACTCTTCTGCTGGTGGAACATGATATGACTCTCACCATGGGGATTTCAGACAGAATATTGGTCCTCAACCAGGGGAGAAAACTGGCCGAAGGAAGCCCGCGCGAAATACAGGCCGATGAGGCGGTGATTAACGCATATTTGGGGCGTGAGTAGAGGAAGATGCTGCGTATTCGCAATCTCAAATGCTATTATGGAAGAATCCGTGCGATCAACGGGGTGAGCCTGTCTGTCCGCAAACAGGAGCTGATCGCACTGATCGGAGCCAATGGTGCCGGCAAAAGTACCCTCCTGCAAACCATTTGTGGACTGTTACCCGGCTGGGAGGGAGAAATCGAGTTTGAGAAGGAATCCCTTAAGGGGTTAAAGCCGCCCGCCATCGTAAAGAAAGGGATCTCTCTTGTGCCGGAGGGGAGGATGCTTTTCCCGCCCATGAGTGTAATGGATAACTTGAGACTTGGTGCTTATTTGAGGTACCGGCAAAGGGACCATGAACGTATAAATGAGGATATGGATACAATTCTGCAGTTGTTTCCGGTTCTTCGCGAGCGGGCCAAACAGGCTGCTGGAACGCTTTCGGGTGGTGAACAGCAAATGCTCGCAATAGGCCGTGCGCTCATGGCACGTCCCCGTCTGCTTCTGCTCGACGAACCTTCAATGGGGCTGGCTCCTTTCCTGGTGCGAGTTATCCTGCAGGTTCTAGTGAAACTAAAGGAACAGGGAATTACGGTGCTCCTGGTGGAACAGAATGCACGGGCAGCACTGCAAATTGCCGATCGTGGCTATGTTCTGGAGAATGGCCGAATGGTTCTTGATGGCCCGGCCGCCGATCTGCTGGCCGACCAGGATGTTAAACGAGCTTACCTGGGCAAGGATTATCGCGAATT
>Ga0068714_10001186_pt1 | contig 40237 bp, 36 predicted proteins | sample MTBNYHSulfiMetaG_FD_62988 | JGI IMG/M metagenome (GOLD analysis project Ga0068714, IMG submission 62988) | Enrichment culture microbial communities from rom New York Harbor, USA that are MTBE-degrading - MTBE-NYH (New York Harbor Sulfidogenic)... | ecosystem: Environmental > Aquatic > Marine >... | reverse complement strand
CCCTCGTCATGCCCCTCGTCATGCCCCTCGTCATGCCCCTCGTCATGCCCCTCGTCATGCCCCTCTTCGGCCTCCTCCCCGGCGTGCCCCTCCCAGACACCGCCTTCGCGCGTCGGCAGCAGCTCCATCCCCTCGAGGGTGCCCAGCTCCAGCACCCTGGCGCGGCCGGCGAGGGAGTGCAGCGGCTTTTCCAGCACCGCCTCCAGCCCCTCGCCGACCCAGAGGACGAGCTGTGCCTCGGCGAGGGCGCGGGCATCGGAGGGCTTTAGCGCATAGTCGTGGGGGGAGGCGCCGCCGCCGATCAGCAGTTGCGGCTCGCCCACCCCCTCCATCACGCCGCTGGCCAGCGAGTGCAGCGGAGGGATGCTGGCGACCACCCGGGGTGCGGCGAGCGCCGGCAGGCTCCCGCAAAGAAGCGTCAGCAGTAATATAATTCGTGTCATGGCAATACCCCGGGATGAAACGTTATAATGTAACGATTATTTCACCGGAGACCCCCTATGGGCAAGCCGATGCCGACGCCTTTTCCCCCGGAGCGCCACGACCATCGCAGTTGCATCGCCGCGGCGCTGGCGCAGGCCAGGGCCGTCTGTGCCGAGCAGGGCGGGCGGCTGACGCCGCAGCGCCAGCAGATCCTCGAGCTGGTATGGCGCGAGCACAAGCCGGTCGGCGCCTATGAACTGCTGGAGCGGCTGCGCGAGGCGGGCGTCAAGGCGGCGCCGCCGACGGTCTACCGCGCGCTCGATTTCCTCCTCGCCCACGGCCTGATCCATCGCCTCGAGAGCCTCAACGCCTTTACCGGCTGCAGCGCGCCCGGCACGCCGCACCACGGCCAGTTCCTGGTCTGCAGCCAGTGCAGGCAGGTGGCGGAACTGGACGACACTGCGGTCAACCGCCGGCTCGATGCCCGCGCCCGCCAGCTCGGCTTCGTGGTCGAGCACCAGACGGTGGAGATCAGCGGCCTCTGCCCGCGCTGCCGGGAGGAAGGCGATGAGTAAGCGCCCCATCCTGGCCGAGGCGCAGGGGGTGACCGTGCACTACGGCGAGCGCCTGGTGCTCGACCATGTGGATCTGTCGGTGCACGAGCGGGAGATCGTCACCCTCATCGGCCCCAACGGCGCCGGCAAATCGACCCTGGTCAAGGTGATGCTCGGCCTGCAACAGCCCAACCACGGCAAGGTGACGCGACGCCCCGGCATCCGTATCGGCTACGTGCCGCAGAAACTCAGCATCGATCCGGTGCTGCCGCTGACGGTGCGCCGCTTCCTCACCCTCACCCGGCGCAGCCCGGAGGCGCGCCTGCGCCAGGTGCTGGAGGAGGTCGGCGCCGGCCACCTCACCGAGGCGCAGCTGGCCACCCTCTCCGGCGGCGAGACCCAGCGGGTGCTGCTGGCCCGCGCCCTGCTGCGCGAGCCGCAGCTGCTGTTTCTCGACGAGCCGATCCAGGGGGTCGACGTGGTCGGCCAGAGCGAGCTCTACGACCTCATCACCCGCCTGCGCGACGAGCGCGACTGCGGCATCCTGATGGTCTCCCACGACCTGCACCTGGTGATGGCGCGCACCGACCGGGTCTTCTGCCTCGACCAGCAGGTCTGCTGCAGCGGCCACCCGGAGCGGGTAAAGGTGCTGCAGGGCGAGCAGCCGATCGAGGGGCCCCTCCCCGCCCTAGTCCCCTACACCCATCACCACCACAACGCGCCGGAGCGCCAGGGCTGGTGCGGCAGCTGCCAGCGCAAGGAGAAGCACCATGGATGAGTTCCTGCTGCGCGCGCTGCTGGCCGGGCTGGCGGTGGCGCTGGTCACCGGGGCGCTGGGCACCTTCGTGGTGTGGCGGCGCATGGCCTACTTCGGCGACACCCTGGCCCATTCGGCGCTGCTCGGGGTGAGCCTCGGCATCCTGTTGGAGCTGAACCTGAACCTGGCCATCGCCCTGGTCTGCCTGCTGCTGGCGCTGGCCCTGGTGGTGCTGCAGAACCGGCGCGAGCTCGCCTCCGACACCCTGCTCGGCATCCTCTCCCACAGCGCGCTGGCGCTGGGGCTGGTGGCGGTCTCCTTCGCCGAGGATGTGCGCATCGATCTAATGGGCTACCTGTTCGGCGACATCCTCGCGGTGGGCCGGGGCGATCTGCTGTGGATCGGAGGCGGTGTGGTGGTCGCGCTGGCGCTGCTGCTGTGGCTGTGGCGCCCGCTGCTGGCGATGACCGTGCACGAGGAGCTGGCCCAGGTCGAGGGGGTGAAAGTGGGGCGCACACGGCTGCTGTTCATGCTGCTGATCGCCCTGGTGATCGCCACCGCGATGAAGGTGATCGGCATCCTGCTCATCACCTCGCTGCTGATCATCCCCGCGGCCACCGCCCGCCACTACGCCAGGACGCCGGAGCGGATGGCGCTGCTGGCGGCGGCCATCGGCATGCTCGCGGTCGGCGGCGGGCTGTTCGGTTCCTGGCGCTGGGACCTGCCGGCGGGACCGGCCATCGTCGTCACCGCCGCGGCCCTGTTCTTCTTCGGCCCGCACTGGTGGCGGCGACGCGCCTGAGCCGTCGAGAGCGCCATTACCCTGTGGCATAATAGCCGCCCAGACAACCGGCCAAGCGAAGGAATGAAACGTGGATCCACGTGAAGATCTGGTGCGCCACTACCAGTGGCTGCGCCGCTACGGCAACAACGACTCCCACAGCGGCAACGCCTCGGTGCGGGTCGATGCGGACATGTGGGTCACCCCCAGCGGCGCCTGCGCCGATACGCTCACCCCCGACCGGTTGGTGCGCTGCCAGCTCGACGGTAACCCGGGCGAGGGCGCCTCGCTCGACGCGCGCCTGCACCAGCTGGTCTACCGGCGCAACCCCGCCGCGCGCGCGGTGCTCCACAGCCACGGCCCCTACACCGTGGCGATGACCATGAACGGCGCGGATTTCATCCCGCCCGACTTCGAGGGGCAGTACTATTTCGAGCGCATCCCGGTGATCACCATCCCCTACGAGCGCTATATTGCCGAAGCGCCGGAGCAGGTCTCGGCGGTGCTGGCCGAGCACCCGATCATGGTGGTGCGCGGCCACGGCGTCTACGCCCGGGCCGAGACAATCAACCTGGCCTACAAATGGAGCTGCTCGCTGGAGCTCTCCGCCAAGACCGCCTTCCTGGCGCACCAGGCGGGGACGCTGAAAAAGCCTTAAACGCAAAGGACGCGAAGACGCAAAGGTCGCAAAGAGGAACAAGGCTTATAATTGCTACCGCAACACTTGATCGGGTGTGAACAATGAGTATGGACTCCAATCATGATTTATCACTTTGCGTTCTTGGCGTCTTTGCGCCCTTTACGTTAAAAGCTTTTGATTAAGAGACAACCATGAATCAATACAAAATTCCGGTGGTGATGACGCTGGCCGGCAACGACCCGACCGGCGGGGCCGGCATCCAGGCCGACATCGAGGCGATCGCCAGCATGGGCGCGCACGCCGCGCCGGTGATCACCGCGCTCACGGTGCAGGACACGCTCAATGTGATGCGTCTCGACCCGGTCGACTCGACCGTGGTGATCGAGCAGGCGCGCGCCATCCTCGAGGACATGCCGGTGGCGGCGATCAAGATCGGCCTGCTCGGCACGCTGGAGAACATCGAGGCGATCCACACCCTGCTGCACGACTACCCCGACCTGCCGGTGGTGCTCGACCCGATCCTGCGCGCCGGCGGCGGCAGCCGCATGACCAGCGACGAGATGCACGCGGCGATGCGCGAGCTGCTCTTTCCCTACACCACGGTACTCACCCCCAACAGCGAGGAGGCGCGCACCCTGGCCCACGAGGCGGACACCCTCGATGCCTGCGCCCAGGAGCTGCTCGACAGCGGCTGCGAGCTGGTGCTGATCACCGGCACCCACGAGAACAGCGAGACCGTGGACAACCGCCTCTACGGCAACCACCGCCTGCTCGAGACCTTCTCCTGGGAGCGGCTGCCGCACAGCTACCACGGCTCGGGCTGCACCCTGGCCTCGGCCATCGCCGGCCTGCTGGCGCAGGGGCTCGAACCCTTTACCGCCATCCACGAGGCCCAGGAGTATACCTGGGAGAGCCTGAAACACGGCTACCGCCTCGGCATGGGCCAGTACCACCCCAACCGCCTGTTCTGGGCAAGAAGTGACGAGGAACCATCATGAAGAAAAAGCTGCCGCGCGGACTCTACGCAATCACCGACAGCAAGCTGCTCTCGCCCGAACGCATGGTCGAGGCAGTGGCACTGGCCATCCAGGGCGGCGCCGCCATGATCCAGTACCGCGACAAGGGCGACGACCCGATGCGCCGCCAGTGGGAGGCCTCCGACCTGAGCAACATGTGCCGCCCGCTGGGGGTGCCGCTGATCATCAACGACGACGTGGAGCTGGCCGCCCAGGTGATGGCCAAGGGCGTGCACCTGGGCAAGGGTGACGCCGACATCGCCTCGGCCCGCGCCAAACTCGGGGCTAACGCGATCATCGGCGTCTCCTGCTATAACGACCTGGATTGCGCCATCGCCGCGGAGCAGGCCGGCGCCGACTACGTCGCCTTCGGCAGCTTCTTTCCCTCGCGCACCAAACCCGGTGCGGTCAAGGCCGAGGTGGAACTGCTGCGCCAGGCCAAGCAGCGCCTCTCCATCCCGGTAGTTGCGATCGGCGGCATCAACGCCGACAATGGCGCACAGCTGGTGGAGGCAGGCGCCGACATGCTCGCCGTGATCACCGAGCTGTTCGGCCAGGCCGACATCCTCGGCGCCGCTGAAAAAATCAGTAATTTATTTGAAGAATAAAAGCCTTAACGCAAAGATCGCAAAGGAACCCCAAAACAATAATCATGCCGGTTCCCGCTATTCACCATAACTGTGACTGAAAGCATTAAACTGTTTTTCTTTGCGTCCTTTGCGTCCTTTGCGTCTTTGCGCCCTTTGCGTCTTTGCGCCCTTTGCGTCTTTGCGCCCTTTGCGTTGAAATGTTTTTGATAAGGAATAAAACCATGCCCCATTCGCACGAACTTTTTGAAGCCGCCCAGAAACACATCCCCGGCGGGGTCAACTCGCCGGTGCGCGCCTTCAAGGGGGTCGGCGGCGAGCCGATCTTCTTCAAGCGCGCCGCCGGCGCCTACGCCTGGTCCGAGTCGGACACGAAGTACATCGACTACGTCGGCTCCTGGGGGCCGATGGTCGCCGGCCACGCCCACCCGGCGGTGCTCAAGGCGGTGCAGGAAGCCGCCGCCAACGGCCTCTCTTTCGGCGCACCGACCGTACTCGAGACGGTGATGGCCGACCGGCTGTGCGAACTGGTGCCCTCCATGGACATGGTGCGCATGGTCAGCTCAGGCACCGAGGCGACGATGAGCGCCATCCGCCTGGCCCGCGGCTTCACCGGCCGCGATAAGATCGTCAAGTTCGAGGGGTGCTACCACGGCCACTCCGACTCGCTGCTGGTCAAGGCCGGCTCCGGCGCGCTGACCCTCGGCGTGCCGAGCTCCCCCGGCGTGCCGGCGGCGCTGGCCGAGCACACCGTCACCCTGCCCTACAACGACCTCGCCGCGGTGAAGGAGAGCTTCAGCCACATCGGCGGCCAGGTCGCCTGCATCATCGTCGAGCCGGTGGCCGGCAACATGAACTGCATCCCGCCGCTGCCCGGCTTCCTCGAGGGGCTGCGTGAGGTGTGCGACGAGTACGGCAGCGTGCTGATCTTCGATGAGGTGATGACCGGTTTTCGCGTCGCCCTCGGCGGTGCCCAGGCGCACTACGGCATCAAGCCCGACATGACCACGCTCGGCAAGGTGGTCGGCGGCGGCATGCCGGTCGGCGCCTTCGGCGGCAAGCGCGAGATCATGGAGTACCTCGCCCCACTCGGCCCGGTCTACCAGGCCGGCACCCTTTCGGGCAACCCGGTGGCGATGGCCGCAGGACTGGCCACCCTGGAGCTCGCCGCCGCCCCCGGCTTCTATGAGGGGATCGGCGCCAAGGTGAAGAAACTGGTCAGCGGCATCCTCGCCGAGGCGAAAAAGGCGGGCATCCCGATGAGCGAGAACCACGTCGGCGGCATGTTCGGCCTCTTCTTCACCGAGGAGGCGCAGATCACCTCATTCGGTCAGGCGGTGGAGAAGTGCAGCGCCGACCGCTTCAAGCTGTTCTTCCACGGCATGCTCAACGAAGGGGTCTATCTGGCCCCGTCGGCCTTCGAGGCGGGCTTCGTCTCCAGCGCCCACACCGATGCGGATATCGACGAGACCATCGCCGCCGCGGCAAGGGTGCTGGCGAAGCTGTAACCGCCCTGCCGATGCAAAAAAGCCGCTCATCAGGAGCGGCTTTTTTTGTAGGGCACCTCTAATTATTCTGAGTGCAGCAGATTGGGCGCTCAGATTCGTGCTATCAAGGCGCAAATCGCACGTAATAGCAGGCTATTGCGAAGATTTGCAACGCCGAGAGCGCGGATATGAGCGTTCAAGATACGTGCTCACGAATATTTAGAGGTGCCCTGTATGCAACCGGCTCAGGCGGCATTGCGCCGGAGACGATTCATGAAACGCTTGCGCAGCTCCTGCTGAAGTCGGGGGATCCACTTCGGGTCGTTGGTCACCTCCCCGTCGCGCCACCATGTCCCGCAACAGGCCACCACCACATAGCGGGCGCCCCCTTCGGCCATCTCCGGCAATTCCTGTACATGAAAACGCAAAAATTCCATGGCTATTAATACAGTATTATTATCAACATTATCAGACTAGCCGGCAGAACCGGGGATGCAAGAATAAAACGACGAACCATAACGCGGTTATAGAATATTCACATGGATATCATCTCCACTCTCTTTGCCTGGATCGGCGCCCACCCCGGCTGGGCGGGCGTGGGGGTATTTCTCATCGCCTTCTTCGAGTCTCTCGCCGTGGTCGGCCTGGTCCTCCCCGGTGCGGCGATGATGTTCGGTGTCGGCGCGCTGGTCGGCACCGATGTCCTGCCGTTGTGGCCGACCCTGGCCTGGGCGGCGCTCGGCGCCATCAGCGGCGACGGGGTGAGTTTCTGGCTGGGACGGCACTACCACATGCAGCTCAAGGTGAGTTGGCCGCTACGCAACCACCCCGAGCTCATCCAGCGCGCCACCGATTTCTTCTACCGCCACGGCGGCAAGAGCGTTCTGCTCGGCCGCTTCGTCGGCCCCATCCGACCGGTGATCCCGGCAGTGGCGGGGATGCTGGAGATGCCGGTACGGCGCTTCCTGGCCGCCAATATCATCTCCGGTATCCTGTGGGCTCCGGTCTATGTCTTTCCCGGCATGATCTTCGCCACATCGCTCGGCCTGGCCTCGGAGGTCGCCGCCCGCCTGGCGGTACTCATCGGCACCCTGCTGGGCCTGCTGTTCATGCTGGTATGGCTGCAAAAACACCTCTTCAACCTGCTGCACCGACACACCTGGCCATGGATACACCGCACCCTCACCTGGGCCCGGCTGCACCCGGTAATGGGGGAGATCCCGGCTGCGCTGCTCGATCCGGCACACCCCGAGGCGCGCGGACTCACTCTGCTGGCCCTGCTGCTGCTCGCCGCAACGCTGCTGTTCGCCGGGGTACTCCATGCGATGGGCCATCAGGGGCTGCTGCTCAATCTGGACAGCTACCTCTACTACACCATGGAGGGACTGCGCACCCCGTGGATGGACCGGCTTCTGGTTGCACTCGGCCTGCTCGGTGACTGGCAGGTACTGCTGCCGCTGTCACTGGCCCTCTGGGGCTGGCTCCGGCAGCGCGGTCATAACCAGGCCGCCGGGCACTGGCTGGCTGCGGTCTCGGTAGGGGCGCTGCTCAGCCTGGCACTGGGATGGAACTGGGTAGGGCGGGAGAACCCGCTGGAGGCCAGTCTGCACGGCGGCGAGCTGCTCAGCGCCATGGCAAGCTACGGTTTCCTCGCCATCCTGATCGCCCGGGAGCGCCCCGAACCGCGGCGCTGGCTGATCTACAGCGCCGCCGCGGCACTGGTGCTGGGCATCGCCTTTACGCGTCTCTATCTCGGCGAGCATCGCCTCTCCGGCGTGCTGGGCGCATTGACGCTGGGACTGGCCTGGATCGCGCTGCTCGGCATCGGCTATCGCAACCATCCGGCCAACCGCGTCCCGCCGCGTCGGCTGGCCGGCTTTGCCCTGCTGGTCGTGGGAGTGAGTGCGGGTATCTACGGCTGGCAGCAGCACGATGAGGTGCTGGCCCGCTATGCGATCCGCCAGGAGCCCGACACCCTCGGCCGGGCGGCCTGGTGGCAGCAGCAGTGGCAACAATTGCCCGCCTACCGGGCCGACATGCGCGGGGGCAACAACCACCCACTGAACCTGCAATATGCCGGTACGCTGGCACAGCTGCGGGGCGCCCTGGAGCAGCAAGGCTGGCATAGTCCGCCGCCGCTGACCGCGCTGAGCTGGCTCGCCTGGCTCAACGACCAGACCCCCATCGAGAAGCTGCCGGTACTGCCCCAGGTCCATGGCGGGCATAACGAGTCACTGCTGCTGGTCAAGGCCGAGGAGAGCGCAGAGGGACTGCTGGCGCTACGTCTGTGGCCCACCCGTTATCGTCTCGAACCCGGCAGTGTGCCGCTCTGGACGGGCAATGTCAGCCTGCTCCGGCCGGTGACGCAAAGCGGCGTGACCGCACCGCGCACCCAGCCCGACTTCAACGGGCCGCTGCAGCGGTTTCTCGACGCCCCCCTACCCTTGCCGCAGCAGCGCCACCACCGCGACATCGGGCAGGATGGCTGGGACGGCGAGGTGGTGCTGCTCACCGAACCGGAGCGCTAGTAGCCCCGCACCGCGCGGAGGGGCGGACAGACAACGGCCTCGCAAGCGGCCGTTCCCTGCGCTTGCCCCGACAACTCATTGAGGCTGTTGCGGTACGCCCTGCTCTCCGGCTCCAGGGCGATGGCGCAACGCACCGCCTCCAGCGCCTGCACAGCGCATTGCTGCCGTGCCAGGGCATAGCCGAGGTTATTCCACAGCGCCGCATCGCCGGGCGCTGTCTGCACCCCCTGGCGGAAACTGGCCTCGGCCTCGGCGTCCATGCCCAGCCGATAGGCCAGGTTCCCCCTTGCCAGCCAGGCCAGGGCAGAATCGGGCCACTGCCCGGTAGCGACGCGATAACCCGACAGCGCCGCAGCCTCCTGTGCGCTCTGCTCCAGTGCCAGCGCCGCGCGGATATAGTCCAGCGCCTTCGCACTGGCCGGAAGCGTATCCGGCGGCATCACCACCCTCGCCCAATACTCCGCGCGTCGCCAGGTGGTCTCGAACACCCTCATCGACACCACGTAGCGCCGCGTCACGCCGGAGCGCAGAATGATCTCTCCTTCGCTCAGGTCGTAACCGATAGCCACCGCATAGTGCCAGCGCGGCCACCAGTCAAACCCCAGGTTCTGCAACACCAGCACCGGATTGCCGACGGCGATCTCGCCCAGCAGCGATTCCAGCTCCTGCTCAAGCGGGTATACCAGCATGCCGTAACCCCGGGCGGCGGCCTCCATCTCCAGCGGGACGCTCCCTTCACGCCCGGGCAGGTAGACCTTGTCGACCAGGTTCTGCGGCTCAACCGGGACGCCCCGGTAGGAGAGTACGGTAGCCAACGCAGCCGGGCCGCACTGATAGCGCGACTGGGCGAAAAAGGGGGTAGTGGTCAGTTCCGCAGAGAGCGGTAATTGCGTTGGCGGCGCCTGCTGCAGGCGGGTACTCTGCCGCGTATGGCTGCAGGCGGCGAGCAGAAGGACGAGGGACAACACGCCTGCCAGACGGCAGGCGTAGCGGTAGGGCATCACCGGCAAAGTCTATTTATTGATGGGGTGAACAAACGGGAAGATGTCGGTGGCGCCGAGCATGTCGGTGATAATAAAGACAAGAAACAGCAGCAGCACGATACCGAGGACATCGCCCCCTGCGGGCATCTCGGCCAGGCGCTGATTGAGCTGTCCGATCTCCTCGTCGGTCAAGGCGGCGACACGCGCCCGGGCGGCGACCGGGTCGACACCGAGCTCGACCAGTTTCGCCGAGAGCGCTTCGCGATCGAGCATCTCGAGTATTGCCGCACGGTCGATCTGCTGCTGGGCCTGCTGCAGCACCGTCGTTGTCCCGACCATGGCGGCATAGGCCGGGGTCAGTTGCCCGCCCAGCAGGGCCACACACGCCAGGGCAACCCCAAAACGCCGTAATCTGTTTGCCACCCTCATCGCAACTTTCTCCTGTCGTTTGACCTGCCTTTAACTCTAGCCGCGAATGGCGACCATGCAACGGATCCGCCCGTGAGGTCACTTCTTACTGGCGACCAGCCGGGCGATCCGGTCGAGCCGCTCCAGCGGGTCGTCCAGTTGCAGCAGGCGCTGCTTCTGTACCAGCTCAAGCGGCAGCAGCTCCACCAGCCGCGCGCCGAGCCAGGCGCTGTCGTCGAAGGCCTTGGTCATGCCCTGGTAGGGGTGCCCCAGTTCATCGAGGATCCGAGACAGCGTCTCGACCAGTCCCCGGTGCTTGCGCGGTACCGCCTCCGCCGGCTCGTTTGGCAACAGCTCTACCTCTGCGACCAGCAACCGGTTGGCCTCGATACCACGCTCGAGAATGCGAAAGCGCTGCTCGCCGGTGAAGGTGATGCCGAGCAGGCCGTCACGGCGCCGCTCCCAGTCGCTGATATGCCCCAGCGTGCCGACCCCGTAGACCTCGGGCGCCTCCCCCACCTCGCTGCCGTCGCGGATCAGCACCACGCCGAAACCGCTCGCCTGCCTGAGGCAGCGGCTGACCATGTCGAGATAGCGCGCTTCGAAGATCCGCAGCGACAACGGGCCGCCGGGAAACAGCACCGTGTGCAGCGGAAAGAGCGGGATGCTAAGTCTCTCCATGGCTCCGGTCGTCCCCCCAGCGAGGTGCAAGAGAGTGCTCCACACCGAGGTGATCGAGGATCCGCGCCACCACGAAATCGATTACCTCCTGCAGCGAGGTCGGCCTGTGGTAGAAACCGGGCGAGGCCGGCATGATGGTCACGCCGAGCAGGGCGAGCTTGTGCATGTGCTCCAGGTGGATCGCCGAGAGGGGCATCTCGCGCGGCACCAGGATCAGCTGGCGCCGCTCCTTGATCATCACATCGGCGGCCCGCTCGATGAGGGTGTTGCTGGCACCGGTGGCGATGGAAGAGAGGGTGCCGGTCGAACAGGGGCAGACCACCATCGAGCGCGGCGCATTCGAGCCGCTCGCCACCGGCGCCATCCACTGCTCGCGGCCGAACACCTGCAGTTGCCCCGGCCTCGCACCGAAATGGTCACTGAAGAACGCCTGCATCGCCTCTGGCCGGCCCGGCACCTGCAGCTCGGTCTCGGTGGCCAGCACCACCTGCGCGGGGGCGGAGACCATCAGGTAGACATCATGGCCTGCCGTGAGCAGACACTCCAGCAGGCGTAGGCCATAGGGGGCACCGGAGGCGCCGGTGATAGCCAGGGAGATAGCGTTGTTGTTTTTCGACATAAAAAGAGAGCGGGTGGACCGGGGTATAGGGAATCCATCAAGGATAGCCTGTAGGGAGGGATAGGGGAAATGTTGGAGCCACAGCCAGGACAAGAGCATGACAAGAGAGGCCCGGTGTAAGTCCTTGTTATCGGGTCGTAGGTCGCAGGGATGCGACCTTCGACCGATTCGCAGGGAGCGAATCGGGTCGCACGCAGTACGCCCGAAGGGTGCGGGCCAGGGAAGGCCCGCAACTGCGTACACGGATGTATTTACAGCGTACCCGATAACAAGGACTTACATCGGGACTTACCCTGCGGCCACAGCCCGCTGCGTGGGCGGTCAGAATGTTGATGGGATGCATCCCATCCTACTTAAGCCTCTCCAGCAACCTGCCGTGAATCCCCCCAAACCCGCCATTGCTCATCACCAGGATGTGGTCCCCCGGCCGCGCCTCGGCGAGCACCGCATCCAGCAGCTGCTCGAAATCCTCGCAGGCGGTCACCGAAGTGCTCGCGTTCTTCGGCAGCTTCCAGCCGAGCTCCCGGGGGGTGTAGATGAAGGCGCGGTCGGCGCCGGCGAGCGAAGGCAGCAGGGTATCCTTGTGCACGCCCATGCGCATGGTGTTGGAGCGCGGCTCGAGCACGGCGAGGATGCGTGCCTCCCCTACCCGGTTGCGCAGGCCGGCGAGGGTGGTGGCAATGGCGGTGGGGTGGTGAGCGAAGTCGTCGTAGACGCGGATGTCGTTCACCTCGCCGCGCAGTTCCATGCGCCGCTTTACGTTCCTGAATTCGCGCAGCGCCGCGATCGCCTGCGCCGCCGGCACCCCCGCGTGGCGTGCCGCGGCGATCGCGGCCAGGGCGTTGCTGACGTTGTGCTCACCGAGCAGCTCCCACTCGACCGTGCCCCGGGACTCGCCCTGCCAGAACACCTCGAAGCGGCTGCCGTCGGCGGCGGCGTTGACCGCCGTCCAGCCGCTGTCGCTGCCGGTGTATTCGCAGGGTGTCCAGCAGCCCATATCGAGTACCGCGGCGAGGCTGGCATCGTCCGCCGGGGCGATGAGCAGCCCCTCCCCGGGCACGGTGCGCACCAAGTGGTGGAACTGGCGCTGGATCGCCGCCAGATCCGGAAAGATATCCGCGTGGTCGAACTCCAGGTTGTTCATCACCAGAGTGCGCGGGCGGTAGTGGACGAACTTGGAGCGCTTGTCGAAAAATGCGGTGTCGTACTCGTCCGCCTCGACGACGAAGAAGGGGGTGCCGCCGCGGCGGGCGGAGAGGCCGAAATTCTGCGGCACGCCGCCGATGAGAAAGCCCGGCTGCATCCCGGCGTACTCCAGGATCCAGGCGAGCATCGAGGCAGTGCTGGTCTTGCCGTGGGTCCCGGCCACCGCCAGCACCCAGCAATCGCGCAGCAGGTTGTCGCTCAGCCACTGCGCGCCGGAGGTGTAGGGCAGGCCGCGGTTGAGCACGTACTCCACCGCCGGATTGCCGCGCGACAGCGCGTTGCCGATCACCACCATCTCCACATCGGCCGGGATCGCCTCCGGCCCGTAGCCCTCGTGCAGCACGATGCCCTGCTCGGCAAGCTGGGTGCTCATCGGCGGGTAGACCCCGGCGTCCTGACCGCTCACCTCGTGACCGAGGGAGCGCGCCAGCAGCGCCACGCCGCCCATGAAGGTACCGCAGATGCCCAGGATATGTATTTTCAATGGTTCATCCTTTCAAATAAGCGCGAAGGCGTGAAGGCGTGAAGGCGTGAGGGCGTGAGGGCGTGAGGGCGTGAGGGCGTGAGATCGTGAGATCGAAAAAATTCTCACCTTTCACCTTTCACCTTTCACCTTTCACCTTGCCCCCTACCCCGCCGGCCCGATGAGACCGCTCAGGCTCATCGAAATCAGTATGTAGCCGATGGCGAACAGCACTCCTATGCCCATCGACACGTTCAGCGCATGGCGGAAGATGTGTGCCGCCACCGCCGCGTTCCAGCCGAGCAACAGCAGCGAAAGCAGCGCGGCGAGTTCCGCCATGCCGCCACCGGCATAGAACAGTGCGGTCAGCGGCACCCCCAGCAGGCCGATCAGCACCTCGCAACCGGCCAGCGCGCTCAGCGTCTGGGTCACCCGCGAATGCAGCCGGTGCATCAGCAACAATCCATGCACCAGCGCGACCATGATCAGGGTCCCCGCGAGCGCAGCGAGCAGCGCCATCGCCGGGGAGAGGCTGAGCAACCCCAGCAACACCCCGACGCCCCAGTGCGCGGCCAGCAGCAGGTAGAGCAGGAAGGGGGATGCCGGCAGTGTCTGCGGCCCCCGCCGCAGCATGGCGATCGAGGCGATCGCCCGAACGATGGTTTCCATTTGAATTGTCTGTGGCTGCTTTGCCCGCCATGATACCTCACAGAAGCAGAGACGAGATACGAGAAGAGCAGAGACGAGAGTCGAGGGAAAAGATTCGAGGGGTCGAGTGCGCTGTGCGCACACGGTTTTATCCGATAAACCGCGAGCGTAGCGAGCACCTTCCCTCGCCTCTCGTATCTTGTATCTTGTATCTCGTACCGGCGTCCCTCTCGCATCCGCTCTTTCCGGTATACTGCCACTTTTGAGTTACGGATACCGTTAAGACGCATGACCGCCCTCTACATCGACACCCCGGACCAGCTCGCTGCCCTGTGCGAGCAACTGCGCCGCCACGACTGGCTCACCCTGGATACCGAGTTCCTGCGCGAGAAGACCTACCGGCCGCGCCTGTGCCTTTTGCAGGTGGCTAACCCGGAGGTGATCGCCTGCATCGATCCGCTGGCCCTGGACGATCTTTCGCCGCTGCTGGAGGTGCTCTACGACACTGCCATCACCAAGGTGCTGCATGCCGCGCACCAGGACCTGGAGATCTTCTTCGAGATGCGCGGTGCACTGCCGACACCGGTATACGACACCCAGGTCGCCGCCACCCTGCTCGGTCACGGCGACCAGATAGGCTACGGCAACCTGGTCAAGGCCGAGCTCGGCATCGAGCTGGACAAGGCACACGCCCGCACCGACTGGTGCCACCGCCCGCTGGACCAGGCCCAGCTCGACTACGCCGCAGACGATGTGCGGCACCTGCGCGATATCTACCTCAATCAGCGCCGGCAACTGGCCGAGCTGGGACGCGAGCAGTGGCTGCAGGCCGATTTCGACGAACTGGCCGACCCGGCCCGCTACCGCAATCCCCCGGAGGAGGCGTGGCTGAGGGTCAAGGGTGGCAACCGCCTGCACGGGGTACAGCTGGCGGTGCTGCGCTCACTGGCCGCCTGGCGCGAAGAGCAGGCGCAAAAGAGCGACCGGCCACGGCGCTGGATCCTCAAGGACGAGGTGCTGCTCGACCTGGCAAAACAGATGCCCGCCGATGAGGCGCGCCTGCGCCGCATCCGCGGCCTGGAGGAGGGCAGCGTACAGCGCCACGGCGCAACCCTGCTGCGGATTATCGGCGAGGCCAAAGGCGTGCCCAGGGAGCAGTGGCCTACACTCAAAGAGGGCATACGCCTGCAGCCGGAGCAGGAGCCACTGGTCGATGTGCTGATGGCATTGCTGCGCGAGCGCTGTCAGCAGCAGCGCATCAGCCCCAGTGCCGTCGCCGGTCGGCGTGAACTCGAGCGGCTGGTGCTGGGAGAAACCGACATCCTGCTGCTGCACGGCTGGCGTGCCGCCATTGCCGGCAGGGACCTGCGGGCGCTGCTGCGCGGCGAGCTGGTCCTGCGGATTGAGCAGGGGCGGCTTGTAATCAGTGACAAGTGACAAGTTTCAAGTGACAAGATAAGAGGACACGTTGTCAGTAGTCAGTCGTTCAGGATTACCCATTTCCACTTGGAACTTGTAATTTGGAACTTGTAACTTGATTAACGACAAACACTACCGTTTTCCTTGGCGCGAGGGGAACCGCTTCGAACTGCTGGTCAACGGCGAGCTGTTCTTTCCCGCCATGCTGCAGGCGATCCGCCTCGCCGAACGGCATATCCTGCTGGAGCTCTACCTGTTCGAATCGGGCCGCGTCGCCGGGCGCTTTATCGACGCCCTGCTGGAGGCCGCCAGCCGCGGCGTGGCCGTCTACCTGTTGCTGGACGACTTCGGCGCCCACAAACTCGGCGCCCGTGAGCGCCAGCAACTGCGCAGCGGCGGCGTCCACCTCAATTTCTACAACCCGCTGCATTACGGCGCACTGCGCCGCAACCTGTTTCGCGATCATCGCAAACTGCTGGTGGTGGACGGGCGTATCGCCTTCACCGGCGGCGCCGGCATCACAGACAGTTTCGACACCCACGACCGCCCCAACGGCTGGCACGAGGTAATGCTCCGCATCACCGGTCCCTGCGTCACGGACTGGCAGCGCCTGTTCGAGCAGAGCTGGAACAACTGGGCCAGCCCGCCGCTGGCGCTGCCGCCACCGCTGCCAGCCAGCTATCCGGGCTCACGCCCCGGGCGTGTCGTCCTCAATGCACCGAGCCGGATGGAGATCAAACGTACCCTGGTCAAACACATCCGCACCGCCGAGCGACGGGTCTGGCTGGCGACCGCCTATTTCATCCCCTCGTGGAAGATCCGCCGGCTGTTGCGCCGCGCGGTGCACCACGGCGTCGATGTGCGCCTGCTGCTGCCGGGCCCCTTTACCGATCACCCGGCGGTGCGCCATGCCGGGCGGCGTTTCTATGGTGGCCTGTTGCGCAACGGCGTACGCATCTACGAGTACCAGCCACGCTTCCTGCACGCCAAGATGCTGCTCTGCGACGACTGGGTCTCCATCGGTTCGAGCAACATCGACCGCTGGAACCTGCGCTGGAACCTGGAGGCCAACCAGGAGGTGGCCGACCAGAATCTCGCTCTGGAGCTGCAGCAGCTGTTCGAAAGGGATTTCGCCGACAGCCTCGAGATCAAATACGAAACCTGGTTCGGCCGCTCCTGGCACCCCCGCCTGCAAGAGTGGTTCTGGGGCAAGGTGGACCGATGGCTGGAGCGCCGCAGCCAGCGGCGCAGGGGTGAGCGGGAGTGAAACCGGGAGCGCAACTTCTCCGCCAGCCGCGACTTTCGGCGCCGCACTAGCGCGACCGCTCCCCCACCAGCTCATCGCCGCTGAAGCGCCATCCGGCCTCGCGCAGCCGCGCTGCAGGTACAAAGCCGAAGACGGGGTCGACGCGGTGGAACTCCTGCATCAGGTAGCGCACCAGCTCCCTGGCCTCGGGGCGGGCCAGATGCGGAGCGCTCCATGAGGTGATGTTGTAGGTGCGGTAAAAGGGGTAGCGCCCCTCGGCCAGCGCCGCCTGGTCAAAGGGGCTGACGCCGTTGATCCGCACCGCCTTCACCTCGCCCCTGCCGTAGCGCTCGCTCATCCACAGGGTCTCGTAACCGATGGCATCGGAAAGGGTGGCGACACGCCGGATCATCGACTGGATAGTGCTGACCTCCAGCATGGTGGGACTGAACAGCTCCTCGTTGTCCAGCAGCAGGCGCCAGTGGCCCGGCCGGTTCTTGCAGTGCAGGCGGGCCACCGTCTGAATCGGGGCGATAGCCGCCAGCCCCGCCGAACCGCTCCCGGCCACCTCCCGCCAGTCGGCGATGTTCCCCTGAAAGATGCGCCGCGCCGTCGCCGCGTCGACATCCTCCACCGTATTCGCCGGGTTGACCAGCAGGGCCAGCGCGGCAATGCCGAGGGTGTGGTAAGTCAGGCCGGGCAGACGGTCGCTCTCCCCTGCCGGGCAACAGAAGCCGCCGATGTCGACCGCCTTGTCCGCCAGGGCGCCGGCGGAGATACCGCAGGTACCCTCCTGCACCGCGATCCGCAGCTGGCGGCGGTGGGCAAACTCCCGGATCAGGGGCAGCAGGGCCGGATAGAGGTGTTGATCGAGAGTGACCGCCACATCGGTATCCGGCGGTACCTCCCGGTAGGTGATCGGCTGCTGTCGCCACGCCTCGGCCATTGGCACCTGCCTGTGCGGATCGCTAAAGGCCGGCCCCGGGCCCGCCTCAGCTGCAGCACAGGCACCCTGCGACAGCAACAGCATCGCGCCAGGAAAAAGCCAGGTTCCCCACTTTCGCATCTCTCACCCCGACCGGTTTCGTTGACCTCCAGTTGACCACAGTTCGCCCGTTGATGCGAAATCCACGCCGACGGCCGTCATTGAATGTTCTCAAAATGTTCTCTAAGATAAAAGAGAACATTCGGAGAACATTTATGCTATCTGCACGTCAACAGGATACCTACCGCTTCATCCGCGACTACATCGCCCGCCACGGCTGCGCCCCGCTGCTGGATGAGATCGCCCGGGGCCTGGGCATCCGCTCCCGGGGGGTGGTGCACCGTTACGTCCAGGCCCTGGCCGAGGAGGGAGTGATCGCCCTGCTTCCCGGACGCCACCGCGGTATCCGGCTCACCGACGAGGCGCAGGCGCAGCCGAGCCTGCCGCTGCTCGGCAAGATCGCCGCCGGCCGTCCCATCGAGGCGATCCAGGGAGAGGAGCAGGTCAACCTCGCCGAGTTTTTCATGGGCCCCAACCGCTTCCTGCTCAGGGTGCAGGGGGAGTCGATGGTCGAGGCGGGCATCCTCGACGGCGACATGGTGGTGGTGGAGCGCTGCCAGCAGGCCGCCGACGGCGACATCGTGGTGGCCCTCATCGATGGCGAGGAGGCGACCCTCAAGCGGCTGCAAAACAACCGCGACGGCAGCGTGACCCTGCACCCGGCCAACAGCGCCCTGACTCCCCTGCGCTACCCCGCCGGGCGGGTCGGCATCCAGGGCCGCCTGGTCGGCCAGCTGCGCAGCTATTGCTGAGGAACCGACGATGGAGCCTCCGGCACAAAGCTGCCCCTACCGCTGGCCCCGGGCCATCGTGCTGGTGGACATGAACGCCTTTTTCGCCTCGGTGGAGCAGCGCGACTACCCCGAGCTGCGCGGCCGCCCCATTGCCGTGACCAACGGCGTGGAGGGCACCACCATCATCACCAGCTCCTACGAGGCGCGCGCCTTCGGCATCCGCACCGGGATGCGCCTGAAGGAGGCGCGCCGCCTCTGTCCCGGCCTCGTCCAGCGCCCGACCCGGCCGCAGGTCTACGCCGCGGTCTCCACCGCCATCATGGAGGCGCTGCGCGGCGTCTGCCCCGACATGGAGATCTTCTCGGTGGACGAGGCGTTCCTCGACGTTACCGGCTGCCAGCGCCTGCACGGCACCCCGGTGCGCATCGCGCGCCTGGCCCAGCGGCGGGTGTGGGAGGTCTCGGGGCTGCACTGCTCGGTAGGAGTCAGCGGTGACAAGACCACCGCCAAGTTCGCCGCCAAGCTGCACAAGCCCAACGGCTTTACCGTGATCCCGCCGTGGGAGGCTCGCGCCCGGCTGGCCGATGTGCCCACCACCGAGCTGAGCGGTATCGCCGACGGCATCGGCGCCTTTCTCGCCAGCCACGGCGTGCAGCGCTGCGGCGAAATGCAGCGGCTGCCGATCAGCGTGCTGGCCGGACGCTTCGGCAACCTCGGGCGGCGCATCTGGCTGATGTGCCAGGGCGAAGATCCGGACGGCCTGCACCCGGAGGTGGCGCCGCCCAAGTCGATCGGCCACGGCAAGGTGATGCCGCCGGGCACCCGCGAGCGCGAGGTGATCCTCACCTACCTGCTGCACATGAGCGAGAAGGTCGGGGCGCGGCTGCGCCGCCACCAGATGGTAGCCCAGCGCTTCCTCATCGGCTGGAAGTGCGAGCACGGCTGGGCCGGCGACAAGCTGCGCCTGCCGGTGCCCGGCGACGACGGCCGCGCTATCTTCCGCCTCGCACGTTTCGCCCTGGAGAGCCACTGGCGCGGCGAGCCGGTCAACCAGATCCAGGTCACCGCCCTGGATCCGCGGCCGGCGCACCAGCAACTCGAGCTGTTCGACGAGAACAATTACCACGCAGAGGGCAACCGGGTGATGGACGAGGTCAACCAGCGTTACGGCAGCTTCACCCTGGCCCCGGCACGCCTGCTGCAGCGCTCCGCCATGCCCGATGTCATCGCCCCGGCGTGGAAGCCGAGCGGCCACCGCAAGACGGTCTGATGGGAATGAACTCACCGCAAAGGCGCAAAGGACGCAGAGGAATCTAACGCCGTCTTGGTTATCCATAGGGACCAAGTCCCCTGGACGAATATTCGCCGAGAGGACTCGGCTCCTACGGATTCACCCTTTCCCTCGACGTTAACTGACTGGCATTCGCAGAGGAACCGAATTTATGGCTATGTCGCACGCCCTCATGGGCATTCCTTCACGAATCGACAGGGCAGGAGGGCGGATCGGACTTTCTCCCTTTCAAACCCCATTCTAGGAACAAAATCCGACTTGCGACAGAACCAGAGCAGCACTGAGGCGCAAAACCCAACCGCAGGATTGATTAAGCCGCTGAATTCGTGGAGGTTATTACATTCTCCTCAATGTGGGTTAGGTCCGCCAAAGGCCCGGTCTTTTGATTGTCCGTGGGCACTTCATACTTTGTATGCGGCTTGGCCCCTTTAGGGTTTTGTTTTTCTATCACGGGGAGAGATCGAACTGCGCAGCTTCATCACCCTCTGCAGGGTATCGAACCAGAAAGGAGCCCCCAGGGAGATCGCCAGGATACTGATCAGCAGCCCCAATAGTTTCGCCAGCCCAACCAGCAGGTACTCCCACACGGATTTTGGCTCCTCCGTTACCGACGGCGGGTGCCACCCGAACTGCAGGGTCGAACTCGCCATCGCCTGCCTGGCTTGCTCGAGACTGGCCTGCACAGCGGGCTCCTCGGGCAATCCATTGCTGCTTAGCTGCCCGGCCAGCGCGACCATTTGCGCCCGTGCCGCCGGGTTGTTGGCCAGCGTCTGGGTTATTTGCAAGGTATCGACATTGCCGACCAGCACCAGCACGGTAGCCGCGAGGAAGGCCACCAGTTGGGTCTTGCGCTTGAACCAGCCGCTGGCCCTGTCCATCACCATATCGAAGTGTTCGCAAACCACTTCGCGGAAGGCGTCGGCATCCCCCCTGGCCTCATCGGCATAGCTGGCGACCAGCGCTTTGAGCCGCGACTCGGGAAGCGCATCGAGCATTGATGCCGCGCCCTTGGCCGCCTGGTTTGCGACGAGCAGCGACTCCACCACCCGCCCCACCAGCTCTCGGGGAATGTAGGAGGGTTTTTGCAGGTTTCCCTTCCGGTCTTTGGCGCTCAGGGAACGGACAAGTGGGTGGGCGTAGAAGGCGTCGACAAAGGATTGCTGATCGCCGAGATCACCCGAGTACATTTCCCGTAGCGCCGCCTCGAGGTTGCTGCTGCGCAGCATGAGGACCTGATTGGCCCATTCTACAATCGCGGTGCTGACGATGCCGAACACCAGGTAGATGGTTATCAAACCGATAAATACATCGAGCATATTCAAGCCTGACATCCTTTCGCTCCCTGCAAGGTATTCACTAAATCCCCACTCACCGACCGATCTGTCCGGCCGACAACTCAGAATATATTCTGACTAAATCCAATTGAGAAGATCTTGTCGTTCTGCTTGTCGAAGGGAAGAGTGCCCGAGCTGTAGGCGAGATACAAGCCTTTGTGAAACCGGAGCAGGAAGGTGGCAAGGGCGTATCGGTCCTGATCGTTATCCCTGATGATGTCCGGTGCATCCAGCTCCTGGTAATATCGGTAATTCAGCTGCAGCGAGATTAGGCTGGTCCTCGCCGTTCCCAGCTTCTGCAGCCCGTAAGAGAGTTTCAGCTCGCCGGAGAACCGGTCGTAGGTGTCGTCACCGGTCAGCGCCATGCGCTCCTCGTCACCGGAGGCATCGACCTGGCCGTAGTCCAGAAAGAACGTCGCATAGGTGCTGGCATCTTCGGCAAAGCCGTAGTAGCCACCCAGTTCGACACCGTACAGGGTATTTCTGTTTTCGTAGTCCTGATCGCCCTCCAGGCCGACAAACCCGCCCAGATCGAGACTCGCTTTTTCCTGGAACGAGCCATAGCCGGCGATAATCTTGGCCTGTGCAGTTGATGCCGGATTATCCTCCTTATCCACCGTCCATGTGCCATCGACACCATACTTCAAAAAGCCGCTCCTGCCGTAAAGTCCTGAAAGCTCCTGCGCAGGGTCCAGCGGCTCGCTCCCGGCGTTGTCCTCATTGCCGGCCTTGCTTGAGCCGAACCGGAACGCACCCGCTATTTCGTATTTGATGCCAATGGAAGAGCCGCCACCCTCCTTGCTGTCAAGCGCGACCGGGGCAAGGGTGAAGGAGCTTGTATCGGCGGCAACGGCATAATGCGGCACCAGGGCGCTCGCACACAGAACGAATATGACATCCATGGTTTTCATTGCTACCTCCCTGGTCAAGCGTGAATTTCATCCTCGAATTTGAGCTTACCGTCGACAATCTCTGCCAAATCGAGCAAGGTTTTATCACCCATCCTCAGCACGTCGACGATAGCATTGTGGATATCCTGGACCGCCGCCCCCGACTCCTCCTTCCAGACGACATAGTCGTTCATCAGGTATTTGAGGAAGGTGGCGCCGAAGTGCCTGGCGACGCGCAGCTTTACACTATTGCTCGCCCCGACGGGAAAGAACTTCAGCTCCTTCATCTTGAGCTCCTTTGCCTCGGCGAACGGCACGACCAGCGCCTCGAACTGGTTCATCCGATCATCCCTTTCCATCGTTTTATACACCGCCGTACATGCCAGATTGCTTCTCCATGTGTATGACATAATCCTCCTCCCTTTTGGCCTCGACATCCCTCCTGCCCCTCACGAAAGGTCTCAACCTGGGCGCTGTCCGTGGGCAAGCAGTCCCACCATCATCACATACGCGTCTGGTGATGCCATGAAACGTGAATGGGCTCTCTCTACCAGCGCCCATTCGTCGGCATCGATCAGACCCGCCGCCAGGGCGGGTCGCAGTCGGTTCGGGCTGATCTGACTCTCGAAGGCTGCCAGACCGCAAGCATCGCTGTGATAGACGTAGGATTCCAATTCAACTCCACTGTAACCGGCCTCGTTCAGCAATCGATACAAAGCCCGGCCGATAAGGCGATTACCGCCACGTGTCGTTTGCAAGGCGTCAGCCTTGCGGTAGACCGACTGGATCTCGGGGAAAAAGGGCTGGGCTATGCCCCACAACCCCGCATCCACATCGATGACCGCCAGCCGTCCCCCTGAGCGTAACAGCGGCAGCAGGCGTGCGGCACTGGCAGCCGGATCGGCAAGATGTTGGAACAGGTAGCGGGCGATTATCCAATCGTAGCCGTCGCCGTGAGGCTCCAGTTGGTTGACATCCGCCACCTGGATACGCACGCCGGTGTCTTTACCGCAACGCTCACGAGCCAATCCCGCCAGGACGGGATCGATCTCTACGCAGTCGATCGAACAATTGGGCAGCCAGTCACGCAACTTGACGGTAAACAGACCGGGGCCGCTGCCCAGTTCCAGAATTCTTTGCCCATCGCTCATCCCCAGGCGTTCCAGCAGTCGCTGCTCCTGGCGCCAGCTCAGGGCCACCTGGGCAGCCAGGCGCTGAAGCTCCTCGTCAAGGCCTCCAGGCAGCTCCCGGGGGCGATAGGACCCGCCGACGGCTTGTTCAACCATTGCTCATACCTTCATGCTACCGGCGTCAAGCGAACGGGCAATCCCTGGCGTGGGCGCAGCGTCACCAGGGCCTCGGGCTCTATCTTCGTATCATCTGCCAGGGTGATCACAAATCGGCGCAACAGCATGGCCAAAACCAGTTTGATCTCGACGATGGCGAACGGACGCCCGATACACACACGGGAACCCATGCTGAAGGGAAGATAGCTGAAGGCCTCGCGGGCAGCCACCGCATTCGCGGCGAAACGATCCGGATCGAAGCGCTCGGGTGACGGCCAGAGGTCCGCACGACGATGCAGGGTATAGGGACTGATGATCACCAGACTGTCCGCCGGGACGTGGCAACCCAGCACCTCGTCATCTTCCAGTGCCTTGCGCGACATCGACCAGACCGGCGGGTAGAGCCGCATGGCCTCCTGCAGGACCTGCCAGGTATAATCCAGCGCATCGATGCGGGCCGGATCGGCGATATCGTCGCCCAATACGCTCTGGGCCTCCACGCGGCAGCGTTGTTGCACCTGCGGATGTCTGGCCAACAGATAGAGTGCCCAGGTCAACGCCTTTGCCGTCGTTTCGTGGCCGGCCATGAGAAAGGTGAAGATCTGATCGCGGATCTGCCCACTTGCCAGGGGACACTTTCCTTCAGCATCCGTTGCACTGCGCAGCGACGAGAGCAGATTCGCCCTGTGGTCACGGTCAGTTCCCTCGACGATTTCCCTGACAATCCGGCCGATCACACCCTGCGCCTGCTGAAACTCGGTTACTGCCGAACTGTCACACGGGTCAAAATGGGACATGATCGCGTTCAGTGTATCGACCGCACGGCCAAACTCCTCTGCCTGGCCGGTCAGTTCCAGGCCGAACAGGGTTTTGGCGACAATCGCCAGGGTCAGGTGGCTGAAGCGGGGAGCCAGATCCAGTCTGTTGTTGTGTTCCGCCTCGCGTGCCCAGCGTTCAAGGACTTTTTCGGTCTGGGCGACCATCTCCGGCACATAACCGTCGATCACATCGTTGTGAAAAGCGGGCTGCAAATAACGTCGTTGATGGAACCACTCATCCCCGTCCACCGTCATGAGTCCGGAACCCAGCATGGGGCGCAGCATCATCAAATCCGGCGTCCCAAGCTTACTGTAGTTATGCCAGTTCGATTTGAGGACATGGCGCACCCCGTCCGGGTGATTGACCAACACCACCGGCCAGCCATTGGTGCGGTAGCTGGCAATATCGGGGTGGCTGCCGGTCATGTCCATCAGGAACTTCAGGGGATCCCGCTGGATCAGCGGCATGGGAATATCTCCCAGATCGGGCGCAGCTTGCAAGACAGGGTCCGGGTCAGTGTAGTGGGGTGACATGGCAAGCTCCTCAGCTGTGTTGAATGCTGCCCAGGGCGAATTCGCCGACGGATCCTTCGCTCAGGTAATTGAGTTCCGCTGCCTGAGCGAACAGATCGCTATCGCCACCACCGATGGCACAGGGTGCAAGGTCCATGGCCGTGGCAACAAGGTACATGGTCTGCATCACGACACCGACGTCCTTGAGTATCAGCGCATAGGCAAGCGACTGGTACTTCCAGTTGACCCGCCCGAATCGGGCGGTCATCACCAGAAGCACTTGTGGCGGTTCGGCACTGCGTATGGCGGCGCCTGCGGCTGCCGACAAGGCCTGAACCAGCGGATTCGGCGATGCGATCAAGCTGAGTTCATGCTGCAACGGACGATAGTGGTAAAGCCCTGGTTCCAGATCCTGACAGCGATTGACCGCCAGGTAGAGCTCCAGCTCGTAGAGCGCGCCGCCGGTCGGATAGGGACGGTTACCGGTCTCGCCTCGTTCATCCGAACGCACTTCCCGCTCCCGTCCGACCCGGTAGAGAAATTCACCCAACTGGTTCAGGCTGATGGGTACTTCACCCTGCATCCGCAAAGAGCGCCGTGCTTGAAGCGCGGCGCTGAAAGGACGGTCTTCCTGCTGCAAACGCTCCAGATCCGGCTTTGGCAAGGATACGATCGGGTTGCCTGCGGCAGGTTTGAGCAAGGGCTGCGGAGGCAGCAGGCTCTCCATACGATAGGTACTGCCATAGCCGTTGCCGCTACGGCCGAGACGGGAAGAGGCGTGAAAATAGAGGTCATGGACCTCCCAGCCCCGCCGTTCCGGCGACTCTTCGAGCGTCGCGTCCTCCACCAGGGATGAGGCGAGCAAGACGCCCAGTAGCCTGCCCAGAGATGATCTGTCCAGCTCGGGCAGGAGCGCCGCCTGTTCATCCCAGGATAACGTCGCAGCAAGGCCGGCCAGCCAACCAATCACGCGAGGATCGGCGCTGTATAGGCGACTATGCGCGAGAGGCGACTCCACCACCAACCCGGCGTCCTCCCGCCGCAGCAGGGTAAAACGCGATAGACGAAAGCGTCCCTCCTCGACGACTTCAACACACTCGGGCGCGGCGCGACCGGTGGGAACGATCTGCAGCAGCGGCCGCCCATCCAGTTCGAAGGTTCGGCAGATGAATCCCTGTTGGAGGAATTGCTCGAGTATATAGTCGAACTGCAAGCTCGCCCCGACCCCGCCTTCCCGGGTGACGATCAGATCCAACGCCTGCTTGCTCGCTCCAGCGGAAAACAGCTGTTCAAGGCCCGCGGCGACAGCTGGGGCCAGTGCCTGCAGGGCGAAATGCTTGCCGGCCCCGGTGACCAGATAGTTACCGGCATCCAGGGCTTCCAGCTGCAGACCCGGCAATACAGAAAGGCTTTCCGTGACCATTTCACATCCTTCTTGAACGATTCCCCTGCGGGGATATCCACTTCTTTGCGTCACCCATCCCGCTGACGGACGCTGAGACTGCTACCCAATCGCTGATCTCAGCCGCACTCACCTGGCAGCGGTCTCACTGCCGATGCGGCGAGATCAGAAAAATATGCCAATCGGATTGAGCTGACTCTCCTCGCGCGGCCGCTGCAACCAGTCGAGCGCCACCGGGGCGTCATACAGTCGACCCAGACCAAAGCGTTTCCAGAAGTGGCGCAGCCCCGGCATCACTACCTTGGCCACAGCCATCCCCACGTCTGGCTGTGTCTGGTCCAGCACCAGCGTATCCAGCCCCCTGGCCGCGGCGATCTGGACACAGAGCTCCACATCCACTTTCAGATCACCGCTGGAGAGGTTGTTGAACGTCGACAAATGCCGCATGGGAATGTCGGATCGCGGCAACAGATAATCCTGTTCGGCCACCTTGGCCGTCCGCCACCAGCTGATCGCTTCCGCCTCGTGGAACCAGTAGACGGTGTTGCCCTGTGCATCGCGCTGTTCGACCGCCGGCAGGAACTGGTTGACTTCGGTAAGGGCGCGCATCAGGGCGACCATCGGGTCCAGATGCGCGCCAAATCCGACGATGATGTCCTCGCTATTGCCATCGGTGCGTCTCGACACACCGGCAAACACCGGAATACCCAGATCGCTGGTAATATCCAAAACCCACAAATCGCGTTGCATCTGCCGATAGTGGCTTCGCAACGACTGTATATAGGGATCCGCCACGCTATCCAGATCCAGCCCCGGACGGGCGATACGGTTGTACCAGAAGAGCGCAACCGCATCGCGTTCCACCAGCTCCAGAATGCCTTGCAGGATCGCCTCTTCCAGGGTGTTGCCCGAGGCATTGCCGTTACTGTCAGAGGTGCTGAAGAACCATTCGTTTGCATCCGGGTGCCCAAAATAGCAGTAGGCGGCGGGCACATGGAGCGCACGATGATCACGCAGGGAGTACATGGGCGTCCAGTGGACGGGACGGTCGGGATCGAAGATTTCCGGCACCTGGTGAAATCCCGATGGGTTTCGACGATTCCACGCCTCGCGTTCCCGGTATTGGGCCTCACTGAACAACATAATCTCATTGGGATGCAATGCGCTGTCGCCCATTTGGTTGAGGCTGGCCAGGCGCTGCGGTTCATCCCCTCTGTAGACAGCGGAATAGCGCTCAATGGCCTCGCCGATCGCACTGACTCGCGCCTGCACATCCGTGCTGCCTTTGCCGCCGCTGCGCCCGCGCATGTTTTCCAGTACGAACTGAATATCCATATTCATGAGCGCGAAGTTATGTCCCGCAGCATAGGTATGGGTCAACCCCCTTCGACCCGGATCACCGAAAACCTCCAGTGAACGCACGACACCGGTGATTGGGCTGACATGGTGCTTGAGACGCTGGTAGGTAATTTCAGCCGGCACGGTGCGATGACCGCTTTCGTTATCGGCCAGCTCGACCCGATGCTGCATCGAGACCGGTTCGGGTGAACGATTGGGATCACGCGGACTACCGCAAACATGGCATTGGGGCCTGCGCATCAACTTGTGCATCCGGCTTTCCATGGAGACCATATCGAGGCTGAGTACATTGCCTTCCAACCGGCTATCGCCATCGACCGCCATGGCTCTGGCCACCTCGAGTGCGGTCATGTCCAGGGCTACACGTGTCACGCTGGGCAGTTGTGATAAAGGTGCGCGCACCGGCTGCTGACGGACCTTTTCCAGGAAGTGTTCCACCATGCGATTGGATCGGAGTCTCTGGGCAAGACACTCCCAACACCCCGTCGCCCCCGGTCGAAATAGAGGTCCAATCCAAACGCTATTGCCCAAAGGGCGTACCAACATCCAGGGATGGCACTGGGCCTCTGCCTGGCGATTGAACTCGGCAAGGGCAGGATGAAGATAATCATCTGTAACCACCACGGTGAAATCGGCGTCCTCCGTCACCAGCGGCAGGCCGAACTCGCGCAGGGCCATCTCCAGATGCTCGCTGGAAGGACCGCCGAGATGCAAAACCCGTACGCTTTGCCGCTCAAGGCGGGACTGGATCCTGGACACACCCACACCATGCGCATGCCAAAACGGCGATGCGCTTTCGGCCTGCCTGGAATCCTCCACAATGAAACCGCGCGCCTTTCCCAGTTCGAGGGCGTAACTCAGCTCCATTGTGAAGATCTGCGATCCCAACCGCGCTTCGAGTTCAGGCACGCTGTGATCGCCATTCAGCAAGGGAACCAGTAGTGGGAAAACACGCCCATCGAGAATCTTGCAATTGTCTTCGTCAAACAACAGGACCTTATCGGGGGCGATGATTTCGATACGATATGAAGAATTCCAGGCGGGATTTGAATTCATACTCCGACGATCCGTTGGCTGCATAGGTCATAAAGGTAGGCCTGGAGCAGATGACAGCTGTTCCAGCGATGAAAATACGGCATGAGCAGAAAACTCATGCCGCGAAGTGCCCTTTAAGTGCAACAGCAGCACGGACAGCAGCAACAGCAACAACTGTCGCCTGCCGTCGTCAGGAAGCTGTCATCCATACGGGGTTTGCTGGGGATGTAGAAGGTGACAACCCCACCTTCCGCTACATCATGCATCTGTTGGTCGTAGCCAGCTTCCGTCGGGATGCCGGTAGCGACCGCGAAACGGACCTTGGTGGGGATATCTGTAAAACCGAACTGCTTGAGTTTGGAGGGGTCCTTCTCGATCTCCTCGCTGAGACCGGGATCGCTCCATATCGCTTTAATGAGGTTGGAATAGTGTTCTCTGAAGGCGGAGTCCGGAACCAAATTCCGGTATGAAGATGCAGAACCTGTCATTGCCTTGTCTCCTTGTCGTTTCCATGTGATGTCTATACATCGCAGACTAACCAAACGTGTCTTCTGATCTCGAAATGCGCATTGGTACATGCAGATTCCCAAACGCGCTTGATCCTTGATGGCGAGTTACCCTGACCCTCCTGCATTCGTGCCGATGCCATCATGCAATTGCGTAGCACAGGGCAAGCGACCAGCAATTACTTCATCGGCCATTGCCCTGACCATGCCAGAATGCTTCTGTCCATTGTCCATAGGAAAGGGACGATCCTTGCGCCTCTCAGCATCGAGATGAGCCAAACGAGTAAACCCTAGTCCAGGTTTTCGGAGTATTCAAGAGAATCCGGATAAATCGTATGGAATTAGTCCCTGAGTAATCGGACAGAGAACATGACACCCACCACACACTTGCCCGCGTCAGTTTCTGTCAGCATCTGGCATGCTGGCACTGAGGATAGAGGTCAAAGCCAAGGAAGTCCCAGGTCAGGTACTCCCCCGATTTTAGGTTGAAACATAACCTGTCACCTATTTGCCAGGGGTACTCACAGTTACGCTTCCTGTAACTCCCTCAAGCGACACAGATACGGTTCCGCCCAAGGTGTTTTGCTTGATAGAGCGCAGCATCTGCACGGTGGAGAATGTCATCCAACCCCCGATCGCCCTTTTGCCGGGCACTCACTCCGATACTAATGGTCAGCGAAACGGTATCGGCCGTGCCGGTGTCGAGACGCAGCGCAACCACAGCGCTGCGGAGTCTTTCAGCCGTTATTGCGGCCCCGGCCAGGTCGGTTTCGGGAAGCAGCACAGCAAACTCTCCCCCCCCGATGCGACCGACCAGGTCCACTGTGCGCAGGGCCGTCCGGCAGGTCGTGGCAACCGCCGAGATTGCATGGTCGCCACAGGCGTGGCCGAAACGATCATTGATCGTTTTGAATTCGTCTATGTCGATCATCAACACGCAGAGCGGGTGATCGAAACGCTCGGCACGTCGAATTTCGTTATCTCCGATATCGAAAAAGTGGCTTCTGTTCGCCAGGCCCGTCATTCCATCGCGGGTGGCCCGTTGAAGCAGTTGTTCCTCCAGTTGTTTGCGGTCCGTGATGTCCAGCACAGACCCAACCACGCCCTGGTTTCTACCGTCACGGTCGAAAAAGGGAGCCCGGTGATGAAGAACATGCAGGTCACGCCCCGAGGCGTCCGTCAGTGTTGTCTCGTGGCAACCGGGCCTGCCCATAGGTATGTCCTGCGATGCCTGATCGAAGTGGACGTCGGAACCTGAAATAGCCTTTCTTTCTACACTCAACAGTGCCTCAAAGGCCCGGTTACAGCCGGCGTACCTGCCAAGCATATCGGTATAATATACGGGAGTCGGAATCGCATCGAGAAGGTGTTGCTGAAACGCGAGCTGCTCGTCCAGCGTTTTCCCACTGGCCTCGAGTTCTGCCGTGCGTTGCGCCACACGCAGCTCCAGTTCGTCATTCGCCTGCTCGAGCCGACGCAGTGCGTCCCGCCGTTCGGCAGTCAGGGACCCGATAGCGAGCACGCTGATGCTGAGGGACACGACCATCAAGCCCAGTGTCACCAGCGGACGGTCTGCGCCACCGAGTATGAACGGTCCCATTCCCATCAATGTGCCGACACTGGCAACCACTGCCACGACCGAGAACAGGGTGGCACCTGCCCTGACCGAGAACCGTACCGTGATCCAGAGTAATGGTGCAACCAGGAGATACGGCAATCCTGACATGGCATGGTGATCGGCGCGGATGAGGAAGAAGAACAGTGCGGCAAGAGCGATGGTAACGATGCTGATGAGCGCCAATTCAAGTGATTGTTTCCGGTCAAGCACCACCCGCCAGTCATGCAACCACAGCAGCATGGCCGGAGCAAAGAAGAGTGTGCCTCCGGCGTCTGCCAGGCACCATCGAAGCCAGGCAGATGGGATCTCAGCCTCGTTTATCACGCCGCCGGCAAAGGCTGCAGCAATGCCACCGCTGGCTGCGATCAAACCATGAAGTCCTGAGCCGAACAGAGTAAAGAAAACCACATCCCTGAAGTTGAAAAAGGGTGTTGTGGTACCGGCAAGACGGTGAATGAGTGTTGCACCGATCGCGGGCGCCAGGGTATTTGTCACGGACACCGAGACCGCTACCATTGCCGGTGCTTCAAACAGCAGGAAGTTGGTTAGAAACGAACCGACGAAGATCCCCGGCCAGAGCCTGCGCCCTCCCAACAGCGCCGCGGTCAAGGCAATGCTTGCTGATGGCCAGTTCGGCGCCGGAAAAACCCCAAATGCCTTGAAAAACAGCGCGACCGCAATGCCCAACACAAAATAGGCAGCGATGGTCAGCAGGTTTAGATGAATCGTGCGCAAGTCAGTCCCAATCGATTAGGGTTGGAAAGGGCCTAATCGGTGGGGCACTTTCCAATTAAGCTTCCCTGTTTGGGCAACAATACAAAGTTGCTTTTCAGAAGGCAAACCGCTCATCCCTGATCACACGGACACACGCATCGACGACCTCTGCGTCGAAAGTCGTCCCGCGGCCGCTTTCAATTTCCTGCAGGGCAACATCGAAACCCAGTCCGGGGCGATAGGGGCGGTGTGTGGTCATGGCCTCGACGACATCGCATACCGCCAGTATGCGTGCCTCGGGAAGAATGGCGTCTCCTTGCAGGCCTTGAGGATAGCCGGAACCGTCCATGCGCTCGTGGTGCTGCAGCACGATTTGCGCGATTGGCCATGGGAAATCGACCGGTCTCAGGATATCGTACCCCGCAGAGGCGTGTTCGCGCACCAGCATCATCTCCGTTTCACTCAGACGTCCGGGCTTGCTCAATATCTCGGCCGGCACTGCAATCTTGCCAATGTCATGTACCACGCCAGCCAGATAGACAACCTGGGTCTGTTCCTCCGTCCACCCCATCGACCGTGCAACGGCAACGGACAGTTGCGCCACGCGACGCTGGTGGCCGGCGGTATAGGGATCACGCAGCTCAACGGCACTGGCGAGTGCCTGGATGGTCGACTCCATACTGGCCTGCAGGCGCTCGACGAACCGCTGATGATCGTGGCGTACGCGCAGGGTCTCGATGCCGTAGCCGATGTCGTTGGCCATCTCCGACAACAGTGCCACCTCTTGCGTGCCGAACCCGCCGCTGTCTGAGGCGTAGATATTGAACGTGCCAATCACATTAGCGCCCACCATGAGCGGAAGGGCAATGGCCGAACGATAACCATAATCCAGCGCCCGCGCCTGCCATTGAGAACATTCGGCCTGGGTCATGTCCTGGATAACCTGTATTTCACCGGTTTGCGCGGCGCGCAAAGCAGGACGGCACTGCTCGCCGTTCTCGTCACCGGTCATCAGTGTGGCAGTGCCGAGATACGCATCCGCCTGTGCGCCGAACTGCGCCATCTTGTGCACTATCCCGTTGTCGACATAGCCAACCCATGCCATGGCAAATTCGCCAACCTCGATGACGATACGGCACATCTGCTGCAACAGCGCCTGCTCGTCGCTGGCGTGGATCAGGATTTCGTTGCAACGACTCAGGGTGAGCAGGAAACGGTTGATGCGCAGCAGCTCGCCTTCGGCCCGCCTGCGTTCTTCACGGGTGCGCAAGGTGACGATGCCGAAGGCAAGGTCGTTGGCCAGCTCCTCGAGCAGGCGGATTTCCGACGGCGTGATCGCGTTGGGTTCGGCGGAATAAATCAGCAACACACCGAACACCTGTTCCCGGTCGTCCTTCAGGGGTAGCGCAATTCCGGAACGATAACCTCGCTGTATGGCCGCCGCGCGCCACGGCTCCATATGCACATCCGTCGAAAAGTCCTGTATGTAGTAGTTCGTTCCACTACGTATCGCGATGCCTGCGGGGCCGCGACCGTGTTCGACGCTATCGGACCAGGAAAGTTTCGCCTGCTCCACATAACCGCTGTTCTCACCGGCCCACGCCACCGGTCGTATGCTCAAGTCCGCATCCTGTTCGGCATATCCGACCCAGGCCATTCGGTAACCGGCGATATCGCAGATGATCTGGCAAATGTCCTGCAGAAGGCAGGACTCGTCGCCGGCACGCAGCAGCACCTGATTACATTCACTGAGAGCGCGCAACTCGCGGTTGAGGCGCAACAGGAGCTGCTCGGCATCGCGGCGGTCGGTGATATCAGTAGCGAGTCCGAGGACGCTGACTACCGCTCCGCTCTCATCCACCTCGGGGACCTGCCGGGTGCTGAAGTAGCGTTCGCCATGTATCGTCTGCCATAACACTTCGCAGCTGTTGGCTTTCCCTGTGCGTCCAACCTCACGAATCAAATCCACCAGCGGAATGCCATCGGTCGAGACGCCGATCGGCAAACCACCGAGGATCGCTTCGGGCTTGACACCGAAGGTCGGCGCAACGACCGGGTTGATATAGAGAATGCGCCCATCCGGAGCGAAGCGCGTGAGCATGTCGGGAAGATTCTCCACCAGGGTACGCAGCTGCAGCTCGGCGGTCTTGAATGCCGTGATGTCATGGCCTATCGCCAGCACGGTGGCCACCTCTCCCCGGGCATCAAACTCCGGTACAAAGCGCGCGTGAGCCCAGCCGTCGCCGGCAGTCGAGCGGTGCTTGAACACCAGCTCCGCCGCCTCTCCTGTTTGCAAAACCTGCTGCAACGTTGCCAGGAACTGTTGCGGCTCATTGAGGACCGTGTCACTCAATGGCGCTGCTATGTCGATAACGCCTTCCGCGGCGAGTCCCGTCAGCTTGAAAAAGGCAGGATTGACATAGGTCGCGCGACATTCCCGGTCATAGCGCATGACCACATCCGGAGAGTGCTCAACCAGGGCGCGAAACTCCTCCGCGCGGGCCTGCAGTTCGCTCTGTGCGCGCTTGCGCTCGGTAATGTCCCGCACCAACACCATCAGGTACTCTTGTTCGCCGTACACGAAATGGGTCAGCGTTAGTTCCACAGGCAGGGTACTGCCGTCTTTTCGCCGGTGCGTACTCTCGATGGTTAGTGCTGCATGCGCCTTAGCCTCCTGCCACGCATCGGGAAAGCGTTCTGCGGGCCATTCCGGATCGATATCCGGGACCGACATGTGGGAAAGCGCCTCCTTGCTGTACCCCAACATCCGGCTGGCCTCACCGTTGACATAACAAACCTTGGCCTGCTTATCCAGCAAATAGATCGCTTCGTGCACCCGATCCAGGGCAAATTCCAGGCGTTCGAGTTGAGCGTCCCTCTCCTGCCTCAAGGTGGCATCGACGACATAGCCTAAAACACGAGCAGTGGTGCTATCAGGAACCGCCACTGGCGTAAGTGTGATTTCCAGCTGATGCCGGTCCAAAATAGCGTGGAATGTGAAACTGCTGTCCTTGCTGTGGCACTCATCGAGCCTGGCGGCAAGCTCATCATCGACTGTGGTGATGGACTCCGGTGTGCTCGAACTGGCCGTCATCAACAACCGCCAGGCCGGGTTGGCCAGAACGATGTGCCAGTGGCCGTGGGCTGATAACTCGGCAACGAATACCGGCTGAGGCAAGTTATCCACCAGTTGCTGACGGATGATAACAGTGTCGCGATCGACTGCGGCCCTGGGTGCATGCTCGTTATTCGTATTATGCATGGCAAGTCCGGTACGGAGAGGGGGCGTATAACCGCGCCTGGCGCGGTACCGGTCCGTCGGTCATAACGAGTATAAGGAGATACCCCCCACCCCGCAATACCTGCCCGCGGAGCGCCTTTAAGTTCGTACAGGGGGCGAGTAGTTACTTAAAAAGTAAGGGATTTGTCATGGTCACACAGGGAGCTGTCAACCATATCCGCATTTGTAGTACAACGCCACTCAATAGATGTTCCTCCCAGGGTAAACCGTGGTTCTAGCTTTATTACGGTATTTATACCGAGAGCGTCATTACCTAGCACCAGTATTTCACCATTTGTGCCGAACCTCAGATCCGAGAAAAATGAACTCGTTCTCATATCATCTCTTGTAAAACCAATGTCGCTAACGTCTTGAGGAAAATGTCTTGTTTCACCTGCATATATCGCCGTCTGAGCCTTGAACGGCCCTGTTGCCGCCAGTGCCTGGGCGAATGATGCTCGATACTTGTAGTTATTAGTGATCCTATTCGTGTGATTCTGGTTATCGACATTTGATTTTCCACCGTGAGCAATCGCCCTTGCCTTTTCTTTAATTTCTTCACGGGTCATCGCATCATCCCTTTCCGCAACATTAGCATCCCTGGCAGGAGGCGGGGTCGGCTTTGACTCAGCCTCGCGTATCGTTTCGATACGTGCACCCTTACTCCCGGATTCGCATGGCTTGTCCGAATATGAAATCCTTCCTGCAGAATCGACACACTTGTTAATCGCAAAAACCTTTGCTGAAAATGAAAGCATCAACAGAGTGATAACACATACAGGCACACCAGGAAAAAGTGTCATTCTTATCGATGACATAAAACCATCGGTAGTGAGCGCACCCCATATTCTGTCGATATCTTTCATCTCGAGCCTTCTTCGTAACGCCTGCTAATTTAAGGGCTTAGCCCATTGCATGCAAAAGCTGGAGTGAGTGGCTTGTCAGTGATAGTCACTCACTCTCCCTCCCAGTAATCACGGGCGTCACTCTCGCGCCCAACAAACACGAACCTTCTCGATTTTCCGTCGTGGCCAATGGAAATCTCATCCAGCACACCGAACTTTCCAGAATCGGGATAATCCACAACCTCAGGCGTGATTTTTGTGCTTACCGCAAGATACCGTAACTCCTCCATGCCGGTATTAATCATTTTGTGCGCCCATTCCTTGCCTCCGGGAGGGCACGCGACAAAATCACCTGCACGAATAGGATAAGTGTGCCCACCGATATTGACTTCACCGGCTCCCTGCAATACAAAGAACATCTCTTCATTCACATGATGATTGTGCAACGGGAATGCACTTTTGCCAGGTGGGACAACGGTAATGTTATAGCCCAGTTTCTGTGCCCCTATGCGTGGCGCGACGGCACCCATTTTTGCATCGTAACGTTCAGCCGCCTCCCCGGACAGCGATGAACCAGGAGGCCATGGATTAAGTTCGATATCGTCAATATTCAGGATTGGCTTAACCATAAGAACCTCCGTAAACAATACAGACTCTGCCTCACATACCAAGAATGGCGTGCTCGAAACGCCTCGAACCACGACTTTTCTGCGGCCTGGCCATTAGTTCCCACATAATTGACAGTAACAGCAGGCCTAACCAGCTCGCCTATTTACCTTCCCGCGCCCTCACTCCAGCAGTGCGGCATAGTGCGCCAATGCCTCGATCTCCTCATCCGTAAGCTGTGCCGTTGCCTGTTCCATAAAGCGATCTGAACGCATTGATTCTTCGTTTTCGTTGGTTTTGGCTGCATTATCACGAAAGCGTTTCAGTGTGGCAGTGGCATAATCGACCTTCTGCCCGGCAATCATGGCATACCCCGCCTGCCCCCTGCCGTCCGCTCCGTGACAAACAAAGCACAGCTTGTCGTAAACGGATTTTCCTCTGGCTGCCAACACAGGATTAGCAGCCCCCGGTTTGTGCGGCTGCGAGGTATAGTAGACGGCGAGATTTACCTTGTCCTGAAAGGTAAAGTCCCTGGCCAGAACCGGCATGACGAAGTGCTTGCGCCTGCCATCCACAAACTTGCCGATCTGCTCGATGATGTAAGCGGTGTTCTGCCCTGCCAGGTTGGGGATATCCGGCCTGACACTGTTGCCATCGATGCCGTGGCAGTTGGCACAAAGTACCGAACGCTCCTTGCCCGCACGCATTGCTACCTGCCGCGCCTCATCATCCGTAAGGTGCTTTTCTATTTCGGCCATAATGCGCTCGCGGTCGTCCGGCTCACTCTCTGCGGCAATCCCGGCCTGGCTCAGTCCGGCCATTGCCATAACGACAAATCCGAAAGCGCACACATGGTTAACAAATGGTACTTTGATTGCGGTCACTGCTCCTCCCCGGTTGATTAGTCCGTATGGGTTCTAATATATACGGAACATCATCTGTAAACCAACCACTAACGACACAGGCAATCGGTATCTGACAGCATTAAGTCGCATGGCATGCCACTTCAATCGAGCCTGAACATTTTGGGTTTCTGGGCTGGATTCAACCCCGGTTTATCCTTGAGTTGACGGTCCTGAATTCGGCCCAGGGCGAACAGCGCAACGAGCGCACCGATTAGGGCGAACATCATGTCTGACTGCGTATCCCAGGGATCACCCTGCGTACCCAGGAACTCCTCGGCCCCCTGCCCCATAACCAGCGCGGCCCACCACTCGATCAACTCATAGAAAGCACTGACCGCCATTGCGATGCACACCGAAAGGAATCCCGCCATGCCCACCCTGGCGACGTAATTCCCCCCCAGCAGGATTTCACGGGCTACCAGGGCAGGGACAAACCCCTGCATAAAGTGCCCGATCTTGTCATAGGGGTTACGTTCCAGCCCGAGCAGGTCCTGAATCCAGAAACCCAACGGAACATGGGCATAGGTGTATGCGCCCCCCAGGATGAGTACCAACGCATGCAGCGCGATCAGCAGGTAGAGAAGCGTGGTCAGTGGAAACTTTCCGTAGGTGGCGACCAACAGGGGAAGCGCTATGAGCACCGGCGTGATCTCCAGCAGCCACGTCAACCTGTCGTTCGGCGACACCGCCGAGATGAAAAGGGCAACAAGTACCACACAGCCAAGACCAAGATGCAACTTTCTGCTATTCATTTGCACTTTCCCAATACATCACAAACGGCCAACCAGGGTTTAAAAGACCTTGCCCCTTTAGTTTGCTCGAAGGTCAACACGGGACTCCCTGCCGGGCGGAGACTTTTTGTCGGCCGGCGAAAGCGCCCACTGTCTTTAAATCGCTCAAGCTTTTCGTTTTTCTCGAGGCCTGCACTTTAGAACTGCTTGCCCTGGATGCCTTGCCTCTGATCTGATGTTCAACGACGACCTTGCCGCCCCGCCCCAATCAGCTTAAAAACGACTGCTAAAGCGCATCATTCCACCATCCACCGGGTCCGACTCAATCTCGTCAAGATTCCACGACAAGGCCAGATTCAATGTATTCGACCTGTCAACGGAGAAAAGCTCCCAGGATGTTGTCAACTTGGCCTCAAGCTTGTCACGTACCGTATCATCAACAGCGGCATTCACGAAATCGTTACCCTTTGTCGCTTGACCGACATAGAGCCCCAACTCCCACGCCTGTTGCGGCCGATAGCGATGATGGTAGACGGTATAGACCTGAAACGTCTTGTAGAGAAAATCGAATGACGTAGCCAGATCTGCAGGAGTACGCTCATCATTGCGAAAATCGTCATAGCGGAGACCCACAGTCCACTCGTTCACGTTGCCCATCTCCGTGAACCAGTATCCTTCAACGGAGATATAGCGGATATCCTGTGATCGGGGTGAAAGGCCGTCATTCAGGCTCTGGCTGGTGTCGAATCCGCGCACGGAAATACCGTAATTCTGTTCGGCAGCGGCATGGTAATCGAAGGTGGCGCGGTAACTGCGGTTTTCGTAGGAGAACACCGACATCTGGTCGTCCAGCACAAACGCCAGCGGCTTATTATCCTGCAACCAGACTCGCAGCTTGTAGCGCTCCGACCACTTGTAGGCCGCCGCCACTTCCCACTGACCTGGCTCGCGACGATAGGCCGAACCATCCTGAACATTCTTATCGTTGTAGTAGAGATCAGGACTCAGCCATGCCACATGCAGATAATTCCACGGACGCTGCCCCAGCGTCGCCGCCAATCCCAGGTCCGCCTCGCGCTTGGCATATTCGGGGGAACCGATCAGCGATAGCGATACAGGCCAGCCATCCGGCCGAACCTCGATCTCCAGTAATGGCCGTTGCTGCTCACGGCTTTCGTAGAGTTCCTCTTCCGACCACCACAGCCTGAAATTGACATTCGGCGTAATGTCCTGTTTTAAACGAAGTTCAGAGGACACGTAGAGGAGATTGTGGTCGAGGCTGCCCCCGGTGGCACGAAAACCGTTCTCAACCTCGTACCACGTAATCTCCTCGGAAGGACGAAACTGATAGGCGTTGATATCAACAAAACTCTCGAAACTGAAAACGATATCATCCAGCGAGGGCTCACCGTCCCAACTGCCCCATGCACGTTCGGCCGGCAGACCAGCAAGCAACAGCGCCGGCACAGGCAGGAACCAGTTACTCAGGCGTCGATGGATGATCAACTCAATCACCTTTCAATTGCGCTCTGCCCAACTTATTTCCATACCTGCATCAAGTGGTCCGATCTTCCCTGCCCCCCCCTTCAATTCGGAACTTATCGCGCCAGAAGCGCGCTAATGGCGAAGAAGGCCATCATCCCAACATAGAGAAGCGTAGCGATGAAACTGCGCCAGAGTCTGGCAGGTGATTTTTCTTTGTCTGCAAAATACCGATAGCCGTGCAGGCAAGCGGCCTGGAACAGGTAAAACGCATAACCGAGTAATACGACAACCTGGGCGTGCATTCCCCACCCATCAAGGACGGAGAGAAACCCCATGAGACCGAATGCAAGGTTTGCAAAACCTACCTCGAACATCCAATCCGGTCTCTCTGTCTCCCACCCGAGCCTCCTGGCGTCCGATTTATGAAAAATGACATGCCGGATAAAGGCCAGTACACCCACGACACCTACCGTCGTGACTGTCACTATGCCGAGCGCTTCAAGCGGGTTACTCGAAAGATAGAAGAATCCAAAAAAAATACCAATGGCCCCAACGAGCATGCTGATAATACTGATGATCCCTGCCATTTTCGGCTCCTCGTTATTCTTATACCAATGGGTCGAACTCGATTGGAACAGGGTAGCTGATGGCATTCATTTGAGTCTAACCTCCTCGCGGAGCAACAGTTCCACCACCTGTTCGGGGGAGAGGGGGCGGGCATAGAGGTAGCCCTGAACCCCGTCGCACTGCTCTTCCTTCAGGAAGGCCTCCTGCTCGGAGGTCTCCACCCCTTCGGCCAGCACCGACAGGGCCATCTCCTTGGCCAGGGCGATAATAGCGCGGGTGATCACCATGTCGTCCGGGTCCAGCGGAATGCCGCGGACGAAGGACTGGTCGATCTTGAGCTGGTCGATAGGCAGCTGTTTGAGGTAGGCCAGCGAGGAGTAGCCGGTACCGAAGTCGTCGATGGAGAGGCGGATCCCCATCTCCCTGAAGTCCTGCAGTACGCCGATGGAGCGATGCGGATCGCGCATCAGGAAGCCCTCGGTCACCTCCAGTTCGAGCCACTCCGGCCGACAGCCGGTCTCGGCGAGGATGTCGCCGACCATGCCCTGTAGATGCTCGAACTGCAACTGCCGGTCGGCCAGGTTGATGGCGACGCGCCCAGGCTCCAGCCCCTGTTTTCGCCAGGCGACGTTCTGCCGGCACCCCTCGCGCAGCACCCATTCACCGATGGACTGGATCAGCCCCGTCTCCTCGGCCAGCGGCAGGAACTGTCCCGGCGGCATCATGCCGTGTTCGGGATGCTGCCAGCGGATCAGCGCCTCCAGTCCAATCAGCTCCCCGCTCTGCAGGGCGTATTGGGGCTGGTAGTGGAGGCGGAACTCGTTTCG
>Ga0068714_10001184_pt1 | contig 40251 bp, 22 predicted proteins | sample MTBNYHSulfiMetaG_FD_62988 | JGI IMG/M metagenome (GOLD analysis project Ga0068714, IMG submission 62988) | Enrichment culture microbial communities from rom New York Harbor, USA that are MTBE-degrading - MTBE-NYH (New York Harbor Sulfidogenic)... | ecosystem: Environmental > Aquatic > Marine >... | reverse complement strand
CGCCATCCCGGTGGACACGGTGAACTGGGTGGTGCCGGACCTGATCGCCTTTGGCCGGGTCCGCCACCCGTCCCTCGGCATCGAGCCGGCAGCCGGCCAGGTTGTTCGCCGGCTCGGGCTGGAGGGGGTGCTGGTGCTGCGGGTCGAGCCGGGGTCCGGCGCGGCCAGGGCGGGGATGCGGCCCACCACCCAGGATCGGCGGGGGCGGGTCGTGCTGGGGGACGTGGTGGTGGCGGTGGAGGGGGAGCGGGTCCGGTCCGCGGCGGACCTCCGCCTTGCCCTCGAACGGCGTCAGATCGGCGACACCGTGCGGGTGATGGTCCAGCGGGACGGGCGCGAGGTGGAGCTGAGAGTGACCCTGGGCGAGGGGAGCTGACCAGGATCCTCCCGCTCCCTCGTGTTTTCCCGTACCCGTACCCGTACCCGACGGTCCCAATCCCGCATCATCCTATGAGTGTCTCATGCTCAGGTTTGAAAAATCCACACCACAGCCCTTGACAAACCTTCACTCAGGTTCTATCTTGGTGATCGGGAGGGCCGCACTGGCGGCACCGCCCGAGACCTGAAGAGGAGGTGAACCATGCATCGCATCACTCGTTGGGACCCCATGCGGGACATGCTCGGCATCACCGAGCGGATGGGCCGGCTGTTCGACGAGGTCGCGCGGCGCGGCAGTCTGGAGGACGAGGGCGGTCTGGGGGCCATGTGGGCGCCCGCCGTCGACGTCCGGGAGACCGGCAACCAGCTGGTGCTGTCGGTGGAACTGCCCGGGGTCGACCCGAACGAGGTCGAGATCTCGGTCGAGAACAACCGCCTCTCCATCCGCGGCGAGCGCAAGTTCGAGAAGGCCGATGAGGGGGAGTCCTACCACCGTGTCGAGCGGGCCTACGGCAGCTTCGAGCGCCTGTTCCAGATCCCGGCCGCCTTCGCGGCCGAGCAGATCGAGGCCAAGTCGAAGCACGGCGTGCTCACCCTGACCATCCCCAAGCGGGAGGAGGCGAAGCCGCGCTCGATCAAGATCGCGGTGGAGGAGAAGTAGCTCTCAGCTCTCAGCTCTCAGCTCTCAGCCTCCCCCACCCGCCCGGTGACGGGAAGAAACCTGAACGACCCGAGGGGGCGCGAGTGATCGCGTCCCCTTGTCGCGCGCTGACCCGGCTGTCGGCGTCCCTCGGGCCGGGTGGGGGAGGCTGAGAGCTGACAGCTGACAGCTTCCCTCACTCCACCGTCACCCGCACCGCCTGCGAGCGGCCCGGCTCGAGGGGCAGCCGGGCCTCGAAGACGTGCTCCCCGGACCGGAGGGGCCAGCGGGCGGTGAAAGGGTAGTCCACCAACAGGAAGGGAGCTCCGTCGACGAGCCACAGCACCTGCTCCCGGGGCGGGTCCACCACCACCGACAGGGCGAGGGTGGCCATCTCCGGCGGGGTCTCGGGGTCCCTCAGCAGCCGCAGGCCGGCGCGAGGCGAGGTGATGCGCAGGGTGGTGGCGTGGAGGTCGGCCGGCAGCCGGTCGGCGGCGGCGAGGCCGGGGGGGAAGGGGAGGCCGGCGGCAACCTGCCATGCGGCGTAGCGGGGCCCGAGGTCGGTGAAGGTGCGCAGGCGGACCGCCTGTGCCGGGGTGGCGGCGGTGGCCAGGGTGCCGGTGCGCTCGTCCACCGCCAGCCGGAGGTGGGCGGCGCAGCGCGCCACCGGCTCCCGACCTGGCGGGAAGTACTCGACCACGACCCGGTCGCAGGCCGCGGTCGCAAGGCGCCCGGTGGCGGCGCAGAGGGTCACCGGGTGGAAGCCGCGGGGGGGCGGGAAGGAGAGGTCCGACAGCCCGTCCAGTTGGTCGGGGTGGAGGCGCAGCATGATCCGCTGGGCGAGCCGGGCGGTGCAGGCGTAGCCGGTGACCCGGTTCATGGGGGTGAACGCCGGGTGACCCGCCCACACCGCCACCAGGAAGCGGGTGGAGTAGGCCACCGTCCAGGCGTCGTGGTAGCCGGAGGAGGTGCCGGTCTTGACCGCCACCGGGAACGGGTACTCGAGGTTGCCCATGCGGGGGAAGGCGGGGAGGCGGGCCATGGGGTCGGCCAGGAACAGGGTCACCTGCCGGGCGGCGGCCTCGCTCAAGACCCGGCGGGGCGCCTCCACGGGCTGTCCCCGATACCACACGAGGTCACCCAGGCGGCCGCCCCCCGCCAGCACCGTGTAGGCCCGGGCCAGCCGCTCCAGCGTCGTGGGCAGGCCGCCGATGGCGAGTCCGAGGCCGATGCGCCGCGCGGGCTCGTCGCCGTCGTGGAGCCCGAGCTCGGCGAGGAACCCCGCCCCCTGCTCGAGGCCGAGGCGCTGCAGCAGCCCCACGGCGGGAACATTGCGGGAGGTGGCGAGGGCCGAGCGGGGCAGCAGCGGCCCCAGGAAGCGCTCGTCGGCGTTGCCCACCTCACCCGGGCCGCGGGCGAGGTCGTCGAGGACCGTTGCGGGGTCGACCACCCCCAGGTCGAGGGCGCGGGCGTAGAGGAACGGCTTGAGCGCCGACCCTGGCGAGCGCTCGACCCGGACGTAGTCGATGGCGCCGGCGTGGGCGCGGTCGAGGTAGGCGGCCGAGCCGACCCAGGCCAGCACCTCCCGCGTGCGCGGGTCCACCACTACCGCCGCAAGGTTGCCGACCCCGCGCGGCTCCCACTCTCGGAGGGCCGCGGCCACCTCCGCCTGCGCCAGGTCCTGGAGGCCGAGGTCCAGGGTGGTGGTCACCACCGGGCGGGAGGAGATGGCGCGGCGGTGCTCCGCCGTCGCCACCAGCCGCTCGAGGGCGAGGACCGCGTGCAGGGCCGATGTCGGCCGGACCACCCGGGCGGGGACCCGGATGTCGCCGATCTGGCGCTGGGCGAGGCGGTGCTCGGTCTCGTCGAGCACCCCGGTGGCGTGGAGACGGTGCAGGATCTCCCGGCCGCGGCCGATGGCCCGGCTGCGGCCGAAGGGGTCGAAGGGGTTCATGCGGGCGGGGGACTGGGGAATGGCGGCGAGAAACGCCACCTCGGCCCAGCTCAGGTCCTCCACCGGCTTGTCCAGGTAGCGCCGAGCGGCGTGGGCGATGCCGTGGGCCTGGTTGGCGTAGGGGACGATGGTCAGGTAGTGGCGAAGGAGCGCGTCCCGCCCGACCCGCCGGGTGAGGGCGACGGCGGTGCAGGCCTCGACCGCCTTGCGCAGGTAGGTGCGGCCCCCGGGTCGCTGCATGCGCGCCACCTGCATGGCCAGGGTCGACGCGCCGGAGACGTGTCGCCCGGAGCGGAGGTTCTGCCACGCCGCCCGGGCGACGGCATGCAGGTCCACCCCGGGGTGGCCGGCGAAGCGCCGGTCCTCGATGGAGATGGCGGCGGCCGCCACCCGCTCCGGCACCTCGGCAAGCGGCCAGTAGCCGAAGCCGACGTTGTCGTCGCCGCCGGTCTCCCCCAGGAACCGCCCGTGGCGGTCGAGCAGGAGCACGGTCGGTGCCGGCGCTTCGAGGCGAGCCCGGGACACCCCGGTGACGACGATCCCCAGCGCCAGCGCCACCGTCCCGACGAGCAGCGCGAGCCCGATCCCCCGCCGATGCCGAGCCATCGAGCGGAGGCACGAGGAGGGAGAACGCAAAGACGCCAAGATACGCAAAGACGCAAGAAAAAGACGGCTCCTTGCGCCTTTGCGCTCCTTTGCGCCTTTGCGTTCTCTTCTCTCCACGGTTACTCCGGCTTCGCCACGATCTCCACCATCGCGCCGTTGCCGTTGCCTCTGACCGACGCGTCGTACATCATCTCGGCCAGCGCCGGCGGCTGCACGAAGCGCCCCGGCACCGTCGCCCGGACCCGGAAGTGGAAGTCGTAGGTCCCCTTGGGCAGGGTGTTGTAGTAGAAGGCCACCTGGTCGTCCAGGTAGGCGGCGTAGGTCGGCTCCAGGGTCAAACTGCCCGCCGGGGTGGCCTCCGGAGGGGCGGTGGCCAGGTTCGGGTTGAGCGGCTCCATCCCAGCCGCCAGCGGGATGACCACGGCGACGAAGTGGCGGTCTCCCGGGTTGACCACCTGGCAGTGCTCCTCCACCACCTGATCCGCCTCCAGGGTCAGGGTCGTGCCGGGACGGTCGACGGCAACCCGCTTCGGCGGGCCGCCCTCCCGCTGCACCAGGAGGTGTTCCCGGGTGACCACGAAGCCGTCCGCCGCCGCGGCCACCTGGCTGCCGTCGGCGGCCGGGATCCAGCTCGAAGCGGCGCGGACCGCGACCGGCCCGTCGCCGGCGAGGAGCTGGACGCGTCCCGGGCCGACGGCGTCGCTCGCCAGGTGGGCGAGGTGGGTGCCGGGGCCGAGGGCGAGGGTCCGGGCCCTGGTGCCGAAGCGGACCTCGACCTGCGGTCCGGGGCCGGTCCGGTCGGGCATGGTCAGCACCTCGGACAGCGCGAGGAGGGCGGCGGAGCTGGCGTTGGTGGAGCCCCAGCCGTGGCCGCGGCCGAGGCGGACCAGGCCGTCCACCAGCACCGGCAGGCGGTCGGCGCCGGCGTCGAGGAGGGCGAGGGCGCGGGTGACCTCGGCCAGGGTCCGGGTCTCCGACGGCAGGACCAGGCCGTTGCGGCGGTCGAAGCCCACCTGCAGGCCGCCGTAGGCCTCCCGGCCCTGGTGAAGCCGGATGACCAGGCCCTTCCACAGGTCGGATTGCAGGCGGTCCATCGTCGCCGGCTCCCCCTGGCCGGAGCGGGCGAAGGCGGAGAGCACCTGGGCGGTGGCCTCGAGGTCGAGGTACTGGGCCTTGCGGGCCAGCTCGGCGGCGTACGGCGGGTTGAAGCGGCCGGCGTGGGCCAGTGCGGACAGGGCGAAGCTCCGTTCCGCCCAGGACTCGCCGTCGACGAACCGGCTGTAGTCAGAGCGCAGGGCGCGCTCCAGCGACGCGAGCAGGCGCTCCATGAGCTCTCCGTCCACCGGGTAGCCGGCGTCGCGGGCCTCGAGGAGGAAGTCCACCGTCCAGGCGGTCAGGGCCACGCTGCCCTCGCTGCCGGGCCAGTACGCCACCAGATCGCCCCAGTCGACGGCGGCCGGCAGCAGCTCGAGCAGGTCACGGACCGTGCGGTCGACGAAGCGGTTGCCGCCGGTGGCCTCCAGGAGGTCCCGGAACCGGGCCAGGGCGAGCACCGCCCGGGCCGTGCTGATCCGCTGCTCGGTGCAGCCGTAGGGGTACTCCAGGAGGAGGTCGAGCCCCGCGGCCATCCGCACCACCGCCGGCTGGTCCGAGACCAGGACGCTGCGGCGGACGCTGCCGGCGCGGGCCGGCTCCGGCAGCGGCTCGAGCTCGAGCGCGCCCCCTGCCTCGAGGTCGGCGAGGACCCGTTGGCCCACCCGGCGACGGTCATCGCGGATCGGCAGGCGGACCTCGAAGGCGTCCCGGGCCTGATCCGAGCTCCGCTCCACCCCGACCATGACCGTCACCTCGGTCCGCTCCAGCTCGCCGTCGGGGGTCCAGCCGGGGGTCGGCACTTCGAGGGGGAAGTCGAGCCGCTCGGGCCGGTTCGGGGTCCAGTCGAGGTCGACCGTGGCAGGCCCCGAGAGGGTCGCCCCGTCGACGCGGATCTCGGCCCGGCCCGGCCCCCCCTCCCCCTCGACGACCCGGCCGATGGCGGCGGCGGTGAACCGGTCGCCGGGCCGGACGAAGCGGGGCAGCGCCGGCTGCACGATCACCGGCAACCGAACCGCCAGCTCGCCGGTGGCGAAGCCGAAGCGTTCGAACCCGCTCGAGGCCTTGGCCCGCAGCTTGAACGTGGTCAGGTTGTCGGGCAGCTGGACCCGGACGGTGGCCACGCCGTCGGCGCCGACCATGATCCGGGGGTCGTAAAAGGGCACGGTCTTGAACTGACGGCGAACGGTGGCGCGGTCGAGCAGGCCCCGCCCCTCCTCCCCCTCGCCGCCCCCGGGCAGCTCGGCGAAGGGCAGGATGCCGAACGGCATTTCCCGGGTGTCGTGGATGCGGACCCTCGACTCCGCCGGCCGGAGGAAGTCCGGCAACGGGTCGAGCCGCTGCTCGCGGCCGAGCGCGAGGACGGCCGCGTCCACCAGCCACAGGGTCACCTCACCCGAAAGCGGCCGGCCGTGGGGGTCCGAGAGGCGGATCGTGACCCCCACCTCGGCCCCGGGCAGGGCCCGGTCCGGGTGCTCGAGCGCCACCTCGACCCGGTTCGCCTCGGGTTTCACCTCGAGCCACACGGTGGTGGCCAGGGTTGCGGGCTTGCCCAGGTCGGCGGCGCCGCCCGGCACCGGCTCGACCCCGGGGACCCGGCCCCGCGCGAGCACCAGGTGCACCGGCAGGCGAGGCGCCCAGGAACCCTCCACGGGAACCTGGAGGACCCCCTTGCCACCCTCGACCTCGACCCAGCGGTAGCGGTTGCCGTCCGGGGTCTCGACCACCGCCAGGGCGCGGGCCCGCTGGTAGGGGCTGGCCAGGACCAGGCTGGCGGTGTCGCCGGGGGCGTAGCGCGTCCGGTCGGTGGCGACGGTGAAGCTGCGGGTAGCGGGCTTCGCCCACGACACCGGCTCCGGCCCACCGGCGTACAGGTCCGCTGTCACCACCTGGGCCCGGCCGACCCGATCGCGAGCGGACACCTCCACCACGTAGACCCCGGCCTCGGGCAGGGGCAGGGTGAGCCGGACCGGCTCCGCCTCGCTGTCGACAGTGGTCTCGGTCACCGGCTCGTCCACGACGTCGGTGAGGTAGCGGGCGACCCCGTCGGAGAAGTCGCTGGCGCGCAGGGTGGAGTGCCACTGGCGGTGGAGCAGCCTGACGGTCATCTCCAGGCCGGGGAGGGGCTCGCCGTCCGGGCTGATGGCGAGGACCTCCGGCTCGATCGCCCCGGCGCGGGGCAGGAAGCGGGGCACCTTGAGGCCGAGCACGAACGGGGGCAGCGCCACGACCCGCCGGGTCGAGGTCACGGTCTGGTCGTCGGCGCCGGTGACGGTGGCCTCCACCACGTAGGTGCGGGGCTGGGCGGTGGGCTCCACGGTGGGGTCGACGGTGAGCTCGGCGGCGCCGGCGTCGTCGGTGACCGCCACCTCCTCGCGGGCCGGCGTGGCCTCGAAGCGGGCCTGGCGGGAGTAGCGGGCGTCGGAGGAGAACAGGAAGCCCTCCAGGGCGGGCGGGGTGAAGGTGTAGGGGAACTGGGTCACCCGCCAGGCCACCGGGCGCTCGGCGACCCGACCTCCGGCGTAGTAGGTGGCGGTGAGGGCGACGTCGAACGGGCGGTCCAACGGCGACCGGTCGGGGGCGTGGAGCTCGACCTCGAATCGCGGGATGCGGTAGGCCTCGACCCGGAAGCTCACCGCCTCGCTGGTGAACACCCGCTCGTCGGGCAGGCGGCCCTCGAGCACCGCCCGATAGACCCCGGTGGGCGGCTCCTCCTCCTCGAACCGGGAGTAGAAGCTCCCCTCCGCGGTGAGCTCCACCGGCTCCCGCCACTCGAGCTCGCCCGGCCCGGAGATCACCACGAAGGTGTCGGACAGTGGCAGCGGGCCGAGCCGGCCGCGGGAACGGCTGCGGGCGTAGCCCTTGAGATGGACCTCCTCGCCGGGGCGGTAGACCGGCCGGTCGGTGAACAGGTGCGCGAGCTCCTCCGGCTCCAACGCCCAGCGCAGGTTCTCGCTGCAGACCGACTCGGGCCACGCCCCGGCGTCGTCGGTGAAGGTGCCGTCCGAGAACAGCTGCGGCGGCCGGGTGGGGTCGAGCACGAGGACGTCGTCCCCGCTGGTCACGCTGACGCGCAGCAGGTGGCAGACCTCGGGCGGCTCACGCCAGCTCCAGGTGAAGCCCCCGTCGGCATCGGTGGTGCCGGACAGGAGCACTCTCCACGGCCCCGGGCGGCGGTCGGCGATCTCCACCCGGACGGTGGCGCCGGCCACCGGAGCGCCGGTGGCGAGCGAGGTGACGACGAACCGCACGCCGTCCGGGTCCTCCACCGCGGTCAGGCTGAGGTCGGTGACCTGGATCCGCATCCACCGGCGCTCGGAGGTCTCCCCCAACGGCCGCAGGCCCACCAGGTAGTGACCGGGGGCGCCGGGGCCGGACAGGCGGGCGAGGTGCGGCTCGAGGTCGAGCCCGAACCGTGCTGCGGCGCCCTCCCGCCGCAGGGGGAGGTCCACCAGGGTGGAGACCGGCGGCGAGCCGAGGGAGGTGAGGCGCTGGGAGAGCTCCCACTCCCGGATGTGGCGCTGCTGTGCGAAGAGCTCGGGGGTCTCCCCCGGGCCGGGGGGGCGCTCGGACTCGTCCACCGCCACCGGGGCGTCGGGGAAGGGCCAGAAGCCGCGGTCGAACGGGTCGACGGGGTAGAGGCGGAGGTCGAACCGATCGTGGCCGCGCCCCTCCACCGGCACCCGGTGCGGTCCGTGCAGCTCCACCACCCCCTGGCTCGTCCCCCAGCGCAGGTAGGCCGGCGGGCGGGGGAAGTAGAGCGACAGCTCGCTCGAGGCCTCCATTTCCAGGGCCCGGCCGCCGCGGTCGCGCACCGGCGCGGGGGCCAGGGTGACCCGGTAGAGCGTGTCCCACGCGAAGTCGCCGGTCACCTCCAGGATGCGTCCCGACAGGGTGAAGTCGAGGTCGGGCACCGGGGGCTGCAGCCGGACCAGGTTGCGGCCCGCCACCGGGTCCACCGCCTCCGGCTCGCTCGAGAACTCCACCACCAGCGCCCGCTGCCCGGAGCCGCCGTCCAGCGGTTGCTCCGGCGGGTAGCTGGTCCCCTCCGGGGTCACCGGGAAGCGGGCTCTCCGGGTGCCTACCGCCACCACCCGGAACGGGGCCGCGGTGGCGAAGGCGAGCTCGTAGAAGGAGCGGGGGGAGGTGTCGTCGAGGGCCAACCGGAGGTGGAGGAGGGCGCGGGTGCCGAGGGGGATGGGCTCCTCCAGCTCGAAAACGTAGCTCGCTGGGTCGGCCGGGCCGCCCCGGTCCACGGTCTTGACCGTGAAGTCCCCACGGTCGAGCCAGCGGGCCGCCTCCGGAGCGACCCCCGGCAGCGGCCGCAGCTCCACCGTCACCATTCGGGCCAGCGCCTCGGTGGGCAGCGGCTCGGGGAAGGTCAGGGTGACCGCCTCCACCGGCTCGAGCCCGTCGGCGCCCTGCTCCGGCACGGTGGCCAGCGGGGCCTCCATCAGGGTGGTGAGAGCAGTCGTGGTGCCGCCGACGCTCCAGGCAAAACGCTCGAGTGGCGGCCACGGGTCCGCCGGGCGGAACTGGAGGGTGCGGGCGTCCAACCACTCGAACGCCCCGGGGTGGTGCGGCTCGACGCCGACGTAGCGTTCTGGGCGGTCCTCGGGTTGGCCCGGGCTGCCCCAATCCTGGTCGAAGAAGACCGTCACCGGGTCCCACCGTCGCAGGAAGCGGTCCGGGACCACCACTGCGCCGGCGCCCGCCGCCGCCGGCCGGGCGACGGTGCCGGGCGGCGGGGCCTGGGCGGGGGAGGGGGACGGGGACAGGAGGAGCGTCAGGGGGATGCCGAGGAGGAGAAATCGGGTACGGGAGAGCATGGGGTTCATCGCTGGGCCTCCTCGAGGTACGCGCGGACGACGTCGTCCGGGGGGCCGGTGGGGGGGCGTTCGAGGCCCACCACCGCCGGCCGGATGCGGGCCGGGCCGGACGAGGCCGGCAGCCGGACCACGAGCAGGTAGGCGCCCGGTGAGAGCTCGTGCAGCTGGGCCACCCCCTCGCCGAGGGCGCGGCCGTCGCCGTCGAGCAGGAGGCAGTCGGCGTGGGGGCTCGACGAGCGCACCGCCACCCCGACCCGGGCAGCGGGGCCCGGCGGCACGGTGAATCGGAAGCCGCGGCCCGCGCCCGGGGGCAGCAGCAGCTCGGTGCCGAGACCCTCGCCGATTTCGTCCACCTCGGTCGAGGTCAGCTCGAGCTCCCCCCGCAACGGGGCGCCGGCAAGGCCGCGCAGCGTGACCTCAACCGGCCCCGGCGGCAGCATCGCGAGGTGGGTGCCGCCAGCGGGGTCGAGCCAGATGCGCTCGCCGCCGCTGCCGGCGAGGCGGACCACTGCCGCCGCCGTCGACCGCAGCTCGAGCAGGCTGCTCGAGGTCAGGGTCAGGGCGAACCGGGCGTGGTCCCCGCCGAGGTCGAGGCGGGCCGGCACCTCGACGGGCCTGGCGTCCCCCGCCGTGGGTCCGAGCCAGAGGCCGGCCAGGGGCGGTCCGGGAGGGTCGAGCCAGGCCGCCACGAGCCCCGGCGCGTGGTCCACCAGGACCACGCCGGGTCCGTCGACGAGGATCTCGCGGCCGCGCGCCACCGGGCCGCGCGCGCCGACGAACGTGGCGGCGGCGGCGGCGCCGCCGAGGCGCAGGGTCGCCGGCCGGTCGCCGGGCTCCACCGGCAGCCGCAGGGTGCCGGCGGCCGGGTGCACGGCCTCGAGGGGGCGGCCCACGGCGATGGACGGGCCGGGGCCGGCGGCGGCGAGCACGTCCAGGGTGAACCGGGCGGGCTCCCTCCCGGGGTTGAGCACCATCAGGGTGCCGGCCGAGGTGGTGAGCTCCTCCACCCGCTCGGTGCCGGCCGACCAGTGAACGCTCTCCACCGCGTCGCCGTCGGCAACGGCCGCCACCATGCCGGTGCCGAGGCCCAACCGCAGCCGGGTGGGGCCGTCCGGGAGACGGAAGGCGACGGACGAGCCGGGTTCGAGGCCGCGCTCGAGCCGCCCGGCACGGGCCGGCATCGATGCCGGGCCGGGGAGCTTGAACGCCTCGAGCCGGACGTCGGCAGGGCGTGACCTCTCATCCCCCCACCACGTGCGGACCGCCGCGGGCCTCGGCCGGAGGGTGACGGCGAGGGCCCGCCCCGGAGCGACCGCGGTGGCGGCGGTGGAGGGCTCCGCGGGCCCGTCCGGGAGGTCGACCAGCGGTTGACCGACGAGGGCCGAGGCCACCACCAGCAGCGGGCCGTCGCCATCAGCCTCGAGGTCGACCCGAGCGGTGCGCCCTCCGTCCAGGCCGAGCTGCAGCGGCTCGTCGACTCCTGGAGCGAGGGTGAGGCGCTCGAGGCGCACGGTCGCGGGGCGGTCCGCGGCGACCACGAGGTGGCGGCCGGTGGCCACCAGGGGGCGATCACCGGCGGGGGCGAGCGCCTCGCCCGCGGCGTCCGACCAGCGGACCGGGGTGCCTCCGGAGTCGAGCCGGAACACCCCGGGGCGGTCGAGCTTGACCACCGCCGCCGCCACGGGCGGCTCGAGGCCGGGAAGGGCCTTCAGGGTGGCGCCACGGGCCAGGCGCCCTTCGGCGAGGCGCTCGGGCTTCACCGCCGCCACCTGCAGCCGGGCGACGCCGCCGCGGCGCTCGGTCGACCAGACCCGCAACCGGGCGCGGCCGTCCTCGGGCAGCAACAGCTCCAGGCGGGCGGTGCTGCCGGCGGTGACGGCGAGGGTGGCCCACTCACCCGACGCCCCCTGCCAGTCCACCGCCACCCCGTGCTCCTCGGTGGAGCGCAGGGCGACCAGGAGCAGTCCGGTCCCGGCGTCGAGGGGAAGCGGCCAGCCGTGGACCGCGTCCCCCGCCGCGAGCTCCAGGCTCGAGGGGAGCTCGAGGACCGGCTCCTCCACCTCGGGTCGCACCGCCATTCGGACCTCGGTGGTGGCCGAGGCGGCGCCCACCGGGTCGACCCGGAGCGTGTAGCGTCCCCCCTCGACCGTGGTCGAGAGGTGGAAGTTCCAGTCCCCGGCGCGATCGTCGCCGGAGGCCACCACCCGACCCTCGGGGTCGAGCAGGGTGGCGCGGACGTCCGCGGGGCCGAAGGACTCCAGCTCCAGCTGGCGGCCGGGGGCCACCGCCACCGACACCTCGGCGGGGGCGGCCACGGTGCGGCGCTGACCGTCCACCAGCTCCTCTGGCGTGACCTCGATGCGGTAGGGCACGTCGTTGTCGCGGCGGGCGGCGCGAACGGCCAGCTCGTAGCGCCCCGCCGGCAGCGGCGCGTCGAGGCCCTTGCGCGGCGACACGGAACCTGCCGGGCCCGGTTCCGGCTCGAGGCGGTGAAGCTCCCCCTCCATCTCCCCCGTCAGCCGGACGGCGACCGTGGTGGCCGCGGGCAGGTCGAAGCGCCAGCGGTCGGGGACCCGCTCCCCCTCATCGGGCTCGAGCCAGCGGTGCTCCACCGGGGTGGCGAGGGGCAGCGGGTGCGGCCCGTGCCCCTCGAACCGCAGCGGCTCGGCGATCCGCTCGAGGACGGTCAGGCGACGGCCCGCCACCGGCTCCGGCAGCAGCACCAGGCTGTAGTCCCCCGGCTCGAGCCGGCGGACCATGTCGGCGGCGACGTCGGGAACGGTGACGGGCCAGCCGTCGCCGTCCTCGAGCCGGCAGCGGACCACCCGGTCGCGGGCCAGGCCCCGCAGGCGGTAGTCGCCGGCGGTCTCGACCCGGAAGCGGTAGGCGACGGTCTCGCCGGCGTCCAGCTCGGCCCGGGCCGGCACGCCCGGCGCGAGCACCCCCCCGTCGCGGGGCTCGGTCCGGGAGAGGGAGAGAGCCAGGTGGCCGGCCGAGCTCCCCTCGGTGGTCACGGTGACCTGGTAGCTTCCGCTCCGCAGGACCTGGTGGAGGAGGAAGTTGCGACCCGTACCGCCGGCCGGGGAGGTGGCCAAAGAGGTGACCGTGCGGGTGCGCAGCGTGCCGGTGGTGTCGAGGAGCCCGGTGGTCTCGAGCCGGTACAGGCCGGCGTCCGGCGCCTCGACGGCGAAGGTCGAGCTGCCGCCGGCGTGGAGGTCGAAGTGGAGCGGCGACCCCGGCCGCAGCGCCGGCAGGTCGGGCGGGGCGGGGAGGTCGGTGGCCGGCAGAGGTGGCAGCGGGGTGGCGTCGAGCAGCAACCGCGGCACGAAGCGGAGGGACGCGGCCACGACCTCCCTCCCGGGGCTGCGCACCGTCACGCTGCGGCCGCTGCCGCCGGCGATCCGGTGTTCGACCCAGGCGCGGTCGTCCACCTTCAGCTCCAGGGGGGACCCGTCCTCGGCGACGGCCACCACCTCGCCGTCCCCCATCGGGTGCCAGCCCGACGTCACCTCCTCCCCCGGCCGCAGGGACAGCGGCAGGGGGGTGGCGAGGGTTTCGTTCCAGGGGCGCAGGACCAGGCCGGCCTTCACCCCCGGCTGCCGGTTCAGGTACAGCTCGTAGCGGGAGCCGGTCGACAGCTGGAGGGGGCCGAGGTTCGCCATCGCCCGCGGCGGCCGCCCCTCCGGGTCGGGCCCCTCGGCGTGGTGGATGGTCACCGTGACGACGCCGTACTCTTCGGGGGCCACGGTGAGGGTGTAGAGGCCGGGGTCGAGGTCCCAGCTCGCCCCTGCCGGCCGCAGGCGGGGCTCCTGGTAGTTGCGCGGCCGGTAGACCAGGAACGGCTCGAAGCGGAAACGGGCCTCGACCCCCTCGAGGTCGACCCGGTACGCGCCCGCCTCCCCCACCCGCACGAACAGGTCCAGGGTGTCGAGCAGGTTGCAGCGCCGCGAGTAGCCGTGCTCGCGGTCGAGCGCCACCACCTGCTCGGCGCGGGGTTCCTTGACCAGGGAGCCCTGTCGCCACTCCACCAGCACGGCGGTGACGTCGACGGCGTCCGCGGGGTGGCCGGTGTGGACCGTCGACAGCCAGTAGGTTCCCCCCTCGCTGAACCGGTAGGAGGGGCGGGAGTCGAAGTGCTCGAGCAGGTAGGGCTGACCGGCGACGCCGCGGACGGTGACCAGGTTGAAGCCCTCCTCCTCCCACGCCGTCTCGAGCTCCGCCACCGGCTCCCGCGAGCTCGTGGTGATTTCGTTGCGCTGCTCCGGTCCCGCGAAGGGAACCTCCTCGTCCCAGGGGGTGACCTCGAGGGCGGCGGGACGCGCCTCGGGGAGCTCCAGACGGTAGAGGGTGGCCTGGCGTGGGACCAGCACGCGGTCGTACCCGAACGGCCCGACCTCGAGCCGGCGCCGGCCGGCGGCGCCGGCGCTCGGGATGCCCCAGCGCAGCGAGAACGGCTGCTCCCTGCCCCCCGAGGCCCAGGGCTGGCTCTCCCCGCCGTAGGCGGTGAGGAGGTAGGTGCCGGGCTCGAGCCGGGCCTGAAGGCGCAGCGCCAGCTGGGGGGAGCCGACCTCGGGCTCGATCACCTCGGCCTGCGGCTCGGCTTCCACGAGCCAGGTACCGTCCCGCCACAGGCGCAGGTCGCGCAGGTGACGGCCGGCGGCCTCGATCGTCATCCAACGCGGCCGCCCCACCTTCAGCCAGTAGGAGCGCTGCTCCAGGTCCCCAAGCGGCGCGCTCACCAGCTTCAGCTCAGGAAGCTCCGGCGCCGGGTCCCCATGGAGCTCCTCAAACGGCCGCACCTCGAGCCGGGCGGTACCGGTGGCGCGCTCGTGGCCGCGGGCCACCAGCAGGTACTGGCTGCGGTCGAGGATCAGGTCGAGCCGCCCGTCCCGCTCCCCCGCCACCCCGGCCGCCTCGCCGGGCCCGGCCATCCGGTCCACCAGCTCCAGCGACACCCCCTGGTCGCTGGAGGCGGTGATCGCGTAGCGACCGAAGCGGCTGACGTCGAGCACCACCCGCGAGGTGACCGCCGCCGGGACCTCGGTGCGATCGAACACCGCCGGCGGCCCCTCCTGGGCCACGGCGGGAGCCGAGAGCAGCACGGAGAACAACGCGGCGCAGAGTGCCAGTCCAGTCCGGGTGGGGGTCATGGGCTCCTCCAGCTGACCCATCCTCACCGTGCGGTGAGCCACGGTCAAGATGGCGTCGCGGGGCGACCGGCGGTTGGCCGAAATGTGGCGGTGCCGGGGCAGGAGGGGGCGGGGTGCGTGCGTCCGCCGGCGGCCCCGAAACCGTTGCGATGTGGGTCTTCCGAACGGGCGATGGCCGATGGAGCAGCCTGCAGTGCAGCACAGGCCGTGACAGCGACAGCGGCAGGGGGCAGCGACGGCGTCAGGGACCAGGGACAGCGGCAGCTCTCGGCGACAGGGGCAGCGGCAGTGGCAGGGATCAGCGACAGCCTCAGGCGCCAGCGTCAGGGGCAGGGGCGGCGTCGTTGGGGCCGCGCTCGGGGGGAGGCCGCTCACGCCCTCGGGTGTAGCAGCCGCCAGGTCATGGCGCGGACCTGGTCGAAGAGGTCGAGGGCTGATCGAGCGCGCCCGACGTCGACCGCTCCCGCCCCGGCAGCTACCCGATCGAGCGGCATGGACGACGCGGAGGTGACCATGCCGACCGGCACGGTCAGCCCCACCGCTGCTCGCCGTCGCTGCCGCTGTCGCTGCCCGCTGCCGCTGCCGCTGCCGCTGCCCCTGTCGCTGTCGCTGGGGTGAAATCGGCCGAGCCGGCTCCCTGGCAGCATCGCCCTCCCCGTCACCGTTGACTCCCCCTGGGGTGAGGACCTGCCACCACCCCGCTCAGGCTGCGGTGCGGCAACGTCCTGTCAACAGCGCAATGCCCTCGCCCCGGTCACATGGGGCCCGCGGTCTCGAGGGTGGTTTTCGCGGTCATCCCGCTCAGCTCAGGTAGTGCACCGCCCGCGCGAGGTGGCGGGCCACCCGGTCGAGCCAGCGCAGGGTGCCGATGCGGTCGTCCGCCAGCTCGGGGTCGAGCCGGCCGGCTGCGGTCTCGTCCAGGATCCGCCGGCGGCCGGCAATGACCTCCTCCGCCACCCGGGAGGCGGTACTCGCCGCTTCCTCCTCCGGCGCCGGCTCGACGTCGGAGCCGAGCCAGGCAGCGGTGGCTTGGAGCGCGGCCGCCACCGGTTCCCGAGCGACCGGCGCCTGCCGCAGCAGGGCCGGGTCCGGCCCTGCGTCGGCCGCGTCGACCAGCTCCTCGAGGTGGTCCAGGGCGTGGAGCACGCCGAGGTGTCTCACGCGGTCGGACTCGACCTCGGAGCTGGTGTTGACCCTTGCGAGGAAGCGCCGTGCCTCGCCAATCGCCGCCCGGGCGGCGTCGAGGGCCTCGCCCTCGGTGCTCACGGGGGTGCCGTCGACGCGCGCCGCAAGCAGGCTGACGACCCGGGTGGCGACCTCGCGGGAGGTCCGATTCGCCGCCTCCACCCCGACCGGTCCGATTTCCCCCACCGAGCTGTCCAGGTAACGGGTCATGGCGTCGCGACGCTCTGGCACCGCCCTGGCGACGAGCTGCGAGAACCGGCGTGTGACGGGCAGCAGGAGGACCACCCCGAGCACGTTGAACAGGGTGTGGAACGCGGCCAGCGCCACCGCGGCGTCGCCGCCGCCCGCGGCGCCGTCGAGGTCGTCGGCGAGCCGGTGGGCGACGGCCACGAACGCCGGCAGGATGGCGAAGGCGACCACACCGGTGACGAGGTTGAAAAGGGTGTGGGCGAGGGCGGTGCGCTTGGCGGCCGTCGAGGCGCCGATCGCGGCGAGCCCGGCCGTGACCGTGGTGCCGATGTTCTGCCCGATGACCAGCGCCGCGGCCTGCTCGAGCCCCACCGTGCCGGCGTGCAGCGCCGCCAGGGTGGTGGCCACCGCCGCGCTCGATGACTGCATGACCACTGTCATGAGCACGCCGAACCCGACCAGCGCCAGCCGTCCCGGCAGGCTGTCTCCCGGCAGCATCGAGGGGTCGAGCCGCTCCCCCAGGCCGGCCATTCCCGCCTGGAGGTGGTCGATGCCCACGAAGATCAGCCCGAAGCCGGCGAGCGCGAGCCCGGCGGCGCGGGCCCGGCCGCGGCCCAGCAGCGCGGTGAGCGCGCCGGCGCCGACCAGCGGCAGGGCGAAGGCGGAAATGGAGACCTTGAAGCCCAGCAGCGAGACCAGCCAGCCGGTACTGGTGGTGCCGAGGTTGGCCCCGAAGATCACCCCCACCGCCTGCTCGAACGACAGGATGCCGGCGCTGACGAAGCCGATGGTGGCCAGGGTGGTGGCCGACGACGACTGCACCAGCGCGGTGATCGTGGCCCCGGAGAGGAGGGCCGAGAGAGGGCCGCCGGTGAATCGCGCCAGCGTTCGGCGCAGGGCGTTGCCGGCCACCGTCTTGAGCCCGTCGGTCATGAGGGTCATGCCGAGGAGGAACAGTCCGATGCCGCCCAGCAGGTTGCCGACCATGTCACCTCCCCCGGCACACGGGGGCGGAGCCCCGCCCCGGCGTGCGGTGAAAGCCTACCCCGAATCCGGAGGGCGTGACCCGACCAGATCCCGTGGGGTCATATCCGGGACGGGGTCGGGGCCGGGGGTCAACTGAGACCGGCGAGCGGGTACACCGGGTCGATGTCCACCGGGACCGTGACCAGGGCGTCGATGAGCGCCTGCATCTCGGGGCGCACCGTGCCGAAGCGGCTGACCAGCTCCTTCGCCCCATCGTAGGAGCCGAGGGCCTCCACCATCAGCAGGTCGTGGGCGAGGTCGCGGATGGCCTCGGGGAAGCGGTCCGGGAGCGGCCGGAAGCGGCCGTCGGCGGTGACCTCCAGCGCGCCCTTCTCCAGCAGGTAGTTGGCCTGGAGCACGACCCCGAGGCCGTGGGCCTCGGTGGTGCCGAAACGGGCACTGCGGAACAGGCCGGCGGTGAAGGTCCAGGGCTGGGAAGCGACCACCTCGGGGGCGATCTCCCCCTTCTCCGCCAGCTGGTAGAGGCTGAGCACCCCGAGCACGTCGGCCTTGGCCTCCTCGATGGCGGAGTAGAGCTCCTTGAGCTCGAGGCGGACCTCGGTCGCACGGCCGTCGACCACGATCCGGCCCGGGCCGAGGCCGTGGGCCATTTCGTGGAACAGGATGTGGTCGAAGTAGGCGTCGAAGCTCACCCGCTCGACGTCCTCGGCCGGCAGCACCACCGCCGCGATCGGCTCCAGGATCGCCTCGTACTTGGCCCGCATGATGTTCTTCAGGAGCACCTTCTTGGAGCCCTTGGCCTCACGGACCCGTTCGTCGTTGGGGAGGTTGAAGGCCAGGGTCTGGACCCCGGCGCGGGTGTCGCCGGCGGTGAGCAGCTCGTCCACCACCCGGATCGGGGACTCGCTGCCGCGGTTGGGGTTCTTGTGCTCGTCGGGAATCGGCAGGCTCTGCTCGAGGAACGGCAGCTGCTCCTTGAATCGGGCGAGGGCGGCGGAGTCCTCGGGCTGGGCGACGCAGATGAACGCTTCGAAGGCGGCCTTGTAGCCGAACAGGGTGTCCTCGTAGGTCTCGTAGGGCCCGATCACCACCTCGAGGGGTGAGTCGAGGTCCATCCAGGCGAGGTCGGACTCGTAGTAGTCGTCGCTCGAGAAGGCGTCGGCCCGCAGCTCGAAAAACCGCCTCAGGCTGGCGTTGTCGGTGGCGGCCGCGGCCGCTCTGAGCGCCTCGGCGGCCCGGGCGAGGGGCTCGGCGTAGACCCGGCTGTACGGGATGGCCACCAGACGGTCGCCGTCGCGACGGATCACGGTGTGCAGCGAGGTGAAGCTCTCCCGGTCCTCGGGGTGGGCCTCGAGCCAGGCGTTGAACTCCTCCTCGGTGAGGTCCTCGGGGTAGTAGCCGGCCCCCTGCGGCCGGGGGCGCGTACCCAGGAACGGTTCGTGCGCCTTCAGCCGGTCCCAGGGTCCGACCATGATCCGGTAGTAGTCGCGGGCGTCGGCGGCGCCGGGCCCTTCGAGCGCGGCCACCTCCGCGGCGAAGGCCGGGTTCCCTTCCCACGCCTGGCGGCGGAAGATCTCGTCGACCGCCTCGGCTGCCTCGACCATGCGGGCCAGGGCGAGACGGTCGCCGGCGGAAAGGTGCGAGACCTCGGCGTCGAGCACCTTGGGCACGAACTGGGCGCGCCGGGCTGCGATGTCGGGGGCAATCGTGGTGGACGGCGCCGGCGGCGCGCCGGGGTCGGGGGTGCAGGCCGAGATCATGGCGAGGGCAACGACAAGAGCGGTTGGGCGCCACATGGGGTACCTCCTGGTGTCGACGGGGTCATGGACCACCCCCGGTCGGGGGACGGCGGGCAATGACGGCGAAGTCTCGCGGGCCGTTGAGCAGCTCGTCGAGCCTCTGCTCGAGCCGGAGCACTTCCGCGGCGAGGGCACCGACCGCGGGGTCGGCGGCCTCGTCGAGTCGGTGTCCGGCGGCGAGCCGCTGCTCCTGAGGGAACGGGTGGAGGAGGTCCACCGACTCCACTTCGAAGCCGGCCGCTTTCAGGAACAGCTCGAGGGTCTCGGGGAGCAACGGGTGTTGGTGGGTGGGGTCGCGCCAGTACAGGCTGGCCCCGACCCTCAAGGTGTGGGGGTTGGGACCCTCGGCCACCAGCAGACCGCCTGGACGGAGCACACGGCGCACCTCGCCGAGGAGGGCGAGCAGGGTCGCCGGGGGGAGGTGCTCGAAGACGTGGATGGCGGTCACCGCGCCGCGTGAGGCGTCCGGCAGGGCGCGCAGCGTCTCCAGCACGTCGCCGTGGGCCACCTCCAGCCCCCGGCGGCGCGCGCCCTCCACCAGGGCGGCGTCCCCCTCCACCCCGAGGGCCGGTACTCCGGCCTCGCGCAGGAGCAGCAGCAGCTCGCCGCGGCCGCAGCCCAGGTCGAGGACCGGTCCGGCCGGTCGCAGGGCGGGGAGGTAGCGGTCGAGCCGATGGCGGATCTCGGCCTCGTCGCCCCGGAATGCGCCCAGGACACGGCCGGTCACGGCGTCGAGCTCGGTCGCCAGGCGGCCCTCCGTCGCCGCCGGCAGGGGAGCCGGAAGCGGCTCGGCCCGGAGGATGCGCTCGACCAGGGAACCGAGCTCCTCCAGCTGCTGGGCCAGTCGGTCGACCAGGACGTCGCCTCGGTCGGCCACCGCGGGCAGGACCTCGTCGCGCAGGTGGGTGAGACCGACCTCGGTGCGGTCGAGACGGTGCTCGACGTCCGCCATGCGCCCGTCACGGAGCTGCTCGACCTCGCCCTGGACGGCGCGGATCGCTGCCTCCACCAGGTCGAGCCGTCGCTCGGCGGCGGCGTGCCGGGCGGCGAGGTCGTCGCCGAGGCCGGCGAGGGCGTCGCCCAGGCGTTCGAGCCGTGAACGGAGGTCGTCGAGAGCTGCGGCGGTGCGTCGGTCAGCGGTCTGATGCGCCGTGACGAGCCGGTCGAACCGGCCGGGCAGGTCCGCGTCGAGCCGGTCGAGGCGTGCCTCCACGCCGCGCATGCGACGTCGCAGCGTGAAGGGGAAACGCAGCGCTCGCCACAGTGCCCCGCCCGAGCCCCCCTCAGGCTCCGGCGTGCCGGATGCGGAGGCGGGCTCGCGGGGCTCGGGAGGGCTCACGCCAGCTCGGCGGCTTCGGCCGGGGGTTCAGCGCCGGCGGGCGCCTCGGTGCCGCCGACCTTCTCGCCGGGGCGGGTGACGTGGACCGGCACGGTGACCTGGATGTCGCGGTGGACCTGGATCGCTACCTCGTACCTGCCGAGGTTCTTGATCGACTCGGCGAGCAGGATCCGGCGCCGCTCCACCTCGAACCCCCGGTCGGCGAGCTCGCGGGCGATGTCGTTCAGGCTGACCGAGCCGAAGAGCACCTCGTTCTCGCCCGCCCGGCGCTGGAAGTGGAGCTCGGTGCCCTCGAGCGCCGCCGCCGCCTTCTCCGCCGAGGAGCGTCGGGAGAGGTCCATCTGCTCCCAGTTCCTCTGCTCCTGCTGGAAACGCTTGCGGTTGCCCGGCGTGTCGTTGTACGCGAGTCTCCTCGGCAGCAGGTAGTTGCGTGCGTAGCCGGGCTTGACCTCGACGGTGTCGCCCCGCTCTCCGAGGTTCTCGACGAAGTCGTTCAGGATCACCTTCATGTCGTCCTCCCCTGGTCCTTCGGGCGGGGTCTCAGGTTGACGAAGCTGTCCACCAGGCCCAGCGATGCAACCACCAGCGGTACCTGCAGGCTGAGCAAACCTATTCCCCAGCGGACCCACCACCCGCGGCCAAGCCAGCGCGCAAGGTGGGCCCGGATGATAGCCAAACCGTGAACGAAATACAAGATGAGAACCGCGATCAGGAGGTTGAGCGCCGCCCACCGGGCGGTCCCACCGGCCAGGACGGTCACCCCCCCGGCGGCGGCGAAGGCCGCCGGCAGCCACTCGTCGCTGCGGTAGTCCTCGAACGCGCCGGTGGGCCGGGGGTAGCCGAGGAGGGGCAGGCGGGGACGCAGCCAGAACAGGATGAGCACCAGGTAGGTCACCGGGACGCTTGGCAGGGTCCAGGACAGGACCCCCTCGGCGGTGTCCAGCCACAGCGCGAGGCTCCCGCGGGACACGCCGGCTGCGCTGGACAGCTCCTCGACCTCGGCGGCCGCTTCCCGCAGGACGGCCGTGGTCCCTGCTACCGGCGCCTCGGGAGCCGTCATCGCCGCGACGACGACCAGGGTGTAGAGGATGCCGGCACCCGCCGTCAGGGCGGCCCACCGCCCCTCGCTCCACGGGAGCCGGGCCCAGAGGTCGAGGCCGAGGGCGGGAATGACCACCAGGAGCAGGTACGTGGCCAGCAGGGTGGTCGCCAGCGGGCCGGCGCCGAGCCCGACGGCGGCCCCGAGCACGATCGCGACCCAACCCCAGGCGCCGACGCTGCGGCGACCGGAGCTCTGGAACTGCGCCACCGGGATGAGACCCAGGGGCGCCACCACCAACCCGAGGATCGGCAGGAACAGGAGACTGGAGGCGAACAGCAGGGACAGCCCGCCCGCGGCGAGGGGCCCGGGCACCGGAAGTCGACGGGCTGAGGGAGGTCCCTCGTCAGCCGGTGCCACGACGAGCTGCTCCGTCGGGTCGGTGACCGCGCCGAAGCGTCGGCCTACTCGCCCACGTAGGGCATCAAGGCCATGTGCCGGGCGCGCTTGATGGCGCGGGTCAGCTTGTGCTGGAAGGTCGGTCGGGTGCCGGTGACCCGCCGCGGCAGGATCTTGCCGTTGGTGGGCGTGTACTCCCGCAGCAGCTCGACGTCCTTGTAGTCGATGTAGTCGATCTTCTCGGCCGTGAACCTGCAGACCTTCAAGCGCCTGCGGAACCGCTTCTTGCCCTGTCGCATCATGGTCACCTCACACCGTCTCGTCGGCCGCGGCCTGGGCCTCGGCCCGGGCGGCCCGCTTCGCGGCCTCGGCCTTCTCCCGCCGGTCCCCCTTGCGCTTGCGCCGGAGCTCGCGATCCAGGTTGAGCGTCAGGTAGCGGAGGAAGAGGTCGTTCGTCCGCAGCTCGAAGGTCAGCGGCTCGAGAACCTCGCCACCGACCTCGAACTTCCAGAAGTGGTAGACGCCGTGGGTTCTCTTGTTGATCGGGTAGGCCAGCTGGCGCCGGCCCCAGGCGTCGCGATCGACCACCTGACCCCCGGCGCCCGTGATGATGGCCTCGAGCCGACCGAGCGCGGTGGTCTCGTCCTCGGGCGGCGCCTCGGGATCGACGATGATCCCCAGCTCGTACAACGGCATGATGCTCTCCCCTTGGCCTTCGGCTCCGGGAACCGCCCGGAGCGAGGAGTGATGTTGGCCCCGGCCGGGCCGGGAACGGTCATTGTAGCGGCTGCGCGGGGAAATGCAAGGGGGAGCGTCCAGCTGTCAGCATTCAGCTCCCCCCACCCACGCAGAACGCCAAGGCGCGAAGAAACCCGACGACGCGGAAGGCTGACCTCATGCCGCGTCGATTGCGTTGCTCTCTGCCCAGGAGTCGTGCTCTGCTGCGGAGAATCTGTCACCGACCGCTGGGTAACGCTATGAAGCAGGGGGTCATTGTCGAACCGCGAAGACGCGAAGGACGCGAAGAGAGGGCTGGTGGCTCGCCTTGGCGTTCTTGGCGTCTTCGCGTTCTCTTCGGGGGTGGACTGAGCCCGAGGGGCTGACGGCCCTCTCACTCGAAGCGCAGCGATCGGATCGGTACCCCCAGGGTGCGGTCGTCGGGGTTGCCGGTCAGCTCCCGGGGCACGAACGTGGAGGACAGGACCCGGACCTCCTCGACCTGTTGCAGGTCGCGGTAGAGGCCGAAGCGGAGCTCGTCGCCGGCGGCTGCGTCGGGCTCGAGCTCGACCCCGTTGACGAGTACCCGCACGCCGAGGCGCCCCGGGCTCGCCCGGTGGGGGTGGACCGGGTGGAGGGTGACCACCAGGTGGCGGCTGCCGGCCGGGACCTCCCACGCCAGGGAGGTCAGGAGAGCGGACCCGTTGGTCCAGCCGAAGTCACCGTAAAAGCCGGCGCGCTCCCACACCGTTTCCGGAGCGAGCTCACCCGCCAACGGCTGGCGACGGCCGCGGGTGGCCAGGATGGCGGACTCGCGGTCTGGCGCGAGCTCCACCGAGGCCACGTCGAGACCCAGGGGGGGGCCGGCAGGAGCCGCCCCGACCGAGGCCGGAGGGATCGCCCTCGACCGCACCACGAGGGTGTCGATGTGGTCCCGTGGTGGCTCGACGCGGAACAGGAAGCCGTGGTGGAAGGGCCCGGCCGGGGTCAGCGGTTCCCCGTCGGCGAGGACCTCCACAGCGAGCCGGTCCGGGTCCGCGTGCAAGGGGTGCCAGCCCCTGGTGTGGAGGGCGAGCCAGGAGCAGGCCCGGGTGGGGCCGAGGTTGCGGACGACCCCCTCGCCCGAGGTCCAGACCCCGTCGCGGAAGCCCTCGACGTCCTGGGGGCGCTCGGACGGGACCACCGTCACCACCCGTCGGCCCAGGTCGAGGAGCACCGTCGTGCGGTCCGCGTACAGCCGCTTGCGGTGGGCGGCGAGCTGGAGCACCCCCTGTCGGTACAGGCGGTGGTAGTCGAGCATGATCCAGCGCATCTTGGACCGCGGGTAGGCGGTGAGGAGGCGGTCCTCGGTGAGGGTGAAGAGGTCGCGCAGCTCCGCCACGCCGCCGTAGGCGAGGTGACGGATGCCGTGGCCCACCAGGTACTCGGCCATCGCTTCGGCGCCGGATCGCACCGGCAGGCCCGGGGGCGGGCTCGACATCCCCGGTAGCGACATCACCATGACCGGCTGTCGCCGGGGGTCGAGCAGGAACGGGGAAGCGTGGGTGGCGAGAACGGGGCTGCCGGCGGGAATGCAGGCCTCGAGCTCGCGGGCGGCGGCCCGGGCAGGGGGGCCGACCAGGTCGGCGCGGTCGATGGCTGCGGTGGCGTTGACGGCGACCTGCCGGTAGAGCCGCTCGATCCGGTCGGGCCGGGCAATGAGGAGGGTCAACCCCACCACGACGCCGGCAACCGCGGCCACCCCGACCCGCCCCCGCTCGGAGCGCTCGGCCGGGTCGAAGGCCGCCAGCAAGAGGCCGAGGGACACCGCGCTGCCGACCGGGAACAGGTAGCGGGCCAGGGCGCGGCTCAGGTTGGGGTCGCCGGCGGCCACCAGCAGCACCGCCTCGAGCAGTGCTGCGGCGGTCAGCGCGAGCGCTGGGGCGCGCGGTGACCGGTCACGCAGGAAGAGCGGCAGGACAATGGCCGGCAGCAGCCTGACCAGGACCGCGACCAGGGCGCCGGCCAGGTCGGCCGGACCCAGCGCGAAGTCGCCGCGGACGCCGGCGAAGTCGCCGTTGTAGACCCCGCCGTAGAAGCCCCGGCCGAGGAACGGGTAGAGCAGGGTGCCGGAGGAGGCGAGCAGCGACGCCATCCAGGGGAGGACCAGCACGCCGACGAGCAGCGCGGTCGCCGCGACCTCGCGAGCCGCGCCGCGCCGGTTCTGATCGCGGACCACCAGCGCGGTGGAGCTGGCAACGAAGAAGCCCACCGCGGCCGGGATGAGGGTCGACTTGGTGACCGCCAGCGCGGCCCCGACCAGCGCCAGCGCAACCGCGGCCCGCGGACCCCGGTCGAGGCCCGCGTCACTGCCCAGGCGGTACCAGGCGAGCAGGAAAACGGCGCCGGTGAGAAGGCTGGAGGTGTTGCCGCGCATGTCGAGGTGGGGCAGGGCGAGAACCAGGAGGAGCAGGAGGCCGATGGCCCAGCCCTCGAGCCCGCGGCGGCGGGCGCCGCCCCAGGCCAGGCCGAGAAGGATGACCAGCGAGATTCCGGCGTCGAGGAGGTGGAGGCTGCGCAGCGGCAGTGCCGCCAGGACCAGGGTCTGGAGGAAGCTCTGCCCCCCGAGGCTGAGCATCCGACGCGCCTCGAACGGCTCCGGCCCGAGGGAGCCGAGGTCGAGCATCTTCATGGGGAAGACGAGGTAGGCTTCGAGGTCGTCGTGGAGGTCGAACGGCGGGTTCGCCACCACGGTCTCCACGGTGCCGGCGACGGATGCCAGGAGCTGGACGAGTGCGAGGGCGGCGACCGCCGCCAGGGAGAGAAGCGGGAGGAGGCTCCTGACCGCGCCCTCGGGCGCGAGCCGGGGTCCCCACGCCTGTGCCAGTCGGCGCCACGGCGCGTCGGCGGCGAGGCCGCCGGCGCCCACCGCCAGGAGGGCAAGGACCAGGGTCGGGGACACGCTCCAGGTCAGGTTGGCGACGCCCCCGACCGCCACCGCGACGGCCAGCCCCAGGGCAGCGCGCAGGCCCCAGTCGAGCGATCTGCCGGGCAGGACGAGGCGGTCGAGCAGCGCCCCGAGGCCGGACAACGCGGCCAGCAGGTACGCCGCCCACAGGAGCGCGAGCAGGGGCGGCGGCCCCCCCTCCTCCGGGCGGGCCGCCGCCAGGGCGAGCGAGACCGCGAACGCGGTCGAGCCCCCCACGGTGGCGCGAACCCACTCGGGGTCGAGCCTGAAGGGGCGCCGGCGCCACACCAGCTGCAGCTCGAGGAGGGTCGCGGCTCCGACCGCGAGCGGGACCCACACCCGGAAGGCGGCAGTGGGCGCTCCGGCCAGGGCGGGCCACCAGAGCAGGAGCAGGGGGACTGCGACGAGGAGATGCCGGGTACCCGGCACGACCGGTTCGAGACCGAGCCGCGGGCGCACGGTGGACCGGGCGGCCGTCCACAGCGCCGCCACGAGCAGGGCGTAGAACAGGTTCACCGCGATCAACCCGATCGGCGGGACGAGGTCCGCACGGTCGGCGAGGTAGCCGGCCTGGGGGGCGAGGACCAGGCTGACGCAGGCGCCGGCGGCGAGGGCCGCCGCCGGGAGGCTCCGGGACCAGCTTGACGGCACGGGGGGATTATAGCCTCGAGCTTTCAGCTGTCAGCTCTCAGCCTTCAGCTCCGACCCCCCTACGCCTCGGCGCGCGGTGCGGGTGGGTGGGGGAGCTGACAGCTGAGAGCTGACAGCTGAAAGCTCTACCGCAGCCCGCTCGGGTAGCCTTCCGGAGGGTGGTCGTACTCGACGCCCCGCTCGCCGGGGACGACGTTGCCCATGGGGAATCCGGGACACTCGCGCTCCCGCAGGGCGTGGAGCACGGAACCGAGCTCCCTGGCTGCCACCACGAGGATCATGCCGACCCCCATGTTGAAGGTCCGCCAGAGGTCGCCTTCCGGCACCTGGCCGACCCGGGCGAGGTGCCGGAACACGGGCGGCACCTCCCAGCTGCCGACCTTCACCACCGCCCGCAAACCGTCGGGCAGGACCCGCGGCAGGTTGTCGGTGATGCCGCCGCCGGTGACGTGGGCGAGGGCGTGGACGCGTTCGTGCTCGAGCAGCGGCCACAAGGGCTCCAGGTAGCAGCGGTGGACCGCGAGCAGGTTGTCGGCGACGGTGCCGTCGAGCTCGTCGAGCCGGCTGTCGGGCGCGAGGCGCTCCAGGTCGAAGAACACTCTGCGGGCGAGCGAGTAGCCGTTGGTGTGGAGACCGGACGAGGGCAGGCCCACCAGGATGTCGCCGCTCTCGACCCGGGCTGCGCCGAGGATCCGGCGCCGGTCGACAACGCCGACGATGAAGCCCGCCAGGTCGTACTCGCCGTCGGCGTAGAAACCCGGCATCTCGGCGGTCTCGCCGCCGAGCAGGGCGACTCCGTGGCAGGCGCAGGCGCTGGCGACGCCGCCGATGACGGCGGCGGCCACCTCGGGATCGAGCCTGCCGGTGGCGAGGTAGTCGAGAAAGAAGAGGGGGCGCGCCCCCTGGACCAGGATGTCGTTGATGCAGTGGTGGACGAGGTCCGAGCCCACGGTGTTGTGGCGGCCGGTGGCGAAGGCCACCTTGAGCTTGGTGCCGACTCCGTCGGCGGAAGCCACCAGGACGGGCTCCTTGAGACCGCGGGTGGGCAGGCGGAACATGCCGCCGAAGCTGCCCTGCTCGGACAGCACCCCGTCGGTGTAGGTGGACCGGACCAGGTCCTTGATCCGTCTGAGGGCCCGATCCTGGGCGTCGATGTCGACTCCGGCCTCGCGGTAAGTGGTCATTTCCCCAATCCCGATCCCGACTGCCGCTTGACGATAGCCGTCCCGGGTCGGCCTGGCAAGGGTGCTCGGGGAGCGAGCCCGTTGCGATGTGGGTGTCAACCTCTTTCGCCGACGCGTAGGCGATGTGCGAGTGATGGAGCCTGTCTCGGCCGGATCGACCATGCCCCCGCCTCACCCCCGCTCGCTGCCGCTGCCGCTGCCGCTGCCGCTGCCGCTGTCGCTGCCGCTGTCGCTGCCGCTGTCGCTGCCGCTGCCGCTGCCGCTGCCGCTGCCGCTGTCGCTGCCGCTGTCGCTGCCGCTGCCGCTGCCGCTGCCGCTGCCGCTGTCGCTGCCGCTGGCTCCTGTCGCCGCCGCCGGGGTGAAATCACCGCAGCCCCCCCACTGGAGCCACTGTGCTTCCCGTCACACCTGCCTCCGCGTGGGGTGAAACCTGCCGCATTCTTTCGCGGGTCCTTCTGCGGCAACGGCCGTTCGACATCGCAACGTCGTCGGGAGCGAGCAGCCGGAACCTGGTCCGGGTCCGGGTCCAGGTCGAAGTCGAGGTCCAGCTTGGGGTTCGGTGTAGGTGGGCTGGGAGGACCCCTGGCGCGAACCCCGCAACCCTGCTACAAACCCGCCATGAGCCTGCTCCACTTCTTCAGGACGCCGGGGCTCGGCGTCGCCCGGCGGCGAGCCCTCCTCGAGCTGGCCCGCGGCCTCCACCCCGGGGTCGAGGCCGTGGACACGGAGGTCTGTTTCAACGTCGAGCTCGCGGGGGAGCTCGGGGAGGAGGGGGGCCGGGTGTTGCGGTGGCTCCTGGCCGAGACCTTCGAGCCGCACGCCTTCGGCCCGAACAGCTTCCTCGACCCGACGGCGGGAGTCGTCCTCGAGGTCGGTCCCCGTCTCTCCTTCACCACCGCGTGGTCCACCAACGCGGTCTCCGTCTGCCGTGCCTGCGGCCTCGAGCAGGTGGTCCGGGTGGAGCCCTCGCGGCGGTACCTGCTGCGGTCGCCGGTGCCGGTGCCCGCCGCAGCGGTCGAGGCGTTCCTGGCCGCGGTGCACGACCGCATGACCGAGTGTCCCTACCCCGAGCCCCTGTCGACCTTCGACCCGGGGGTGGCGGCGGCGCCGTGGAGCCGGGTGCCGGTCTCAGCCGAGGGGCGGACGGCGCTGGAGCGGGTCAACCGCGAGCTCGGGCTGGCCTTCGACGACCACGACCTCGACTACTACACCGCGCTCTTCAGTGACCGCCTCCGCCGCGACCCGACCACGGTGGAGTGCTTCGACGTCGCCCAGTCCAACAGCGAGCACAGCCGTCACTGGTTTTTCAAGGGTCGCTTGGTGGTCGACTGTGAGGAGCTCGACCGCCACCTCCTCGCGATCGTGCGGGAGCCGCTGGAGGCGAACCGCGGCGCGAGCGTGATCGCATTCTCGGACAACTCCAGCGCCATTCGCGGCTTCCGCGTCCCCATCCTGACCCCCGCCCGCCCGGGGGAGGCGTCGCCCTTCGTCGCGGCCGAAGCGGAGCTGCACGTGCTGTTCACCGCCGAGACCCACAACTTCCCCACCGGTGTGGCGCCGTTTCCCGGCGCCGAGACCGGGACCGGCGGACGCATCCGCGACACCCACGCCACCGGCCGCGGCAGCCTGGTGGTGGCCGGCACCGCCGCGTACTGTGTGGGCAACCTGCAGCTTCCCGGCGAGCCGCTGCCGTGGGAGGACCCGGGCTTCGCATACCCCGCCACCTTGGCGTCACCGCTGAAGATCGAGATCGAGGCCTCCAACGGGGCCTCCGACTACGGCAACAAGTTCGGCGAGCCGGTGATCGCGGGCTTCACCCGTTCGTTCGGCCTGCGCCTGCCGGGCGGCGAGCGGAGGGAGTGGCTCAAGCCGATCATGTTCACCGGCGGCATCGGTCAGATCGACGAACGCCACGTCGACAAGGGCCGACCGGAGCCGGGGATGCTGGTGGTCAAGGTGGGGGGGCCGGCCTACCGCATCGGCATGGGCGGCGGCGCCGCCTCCAGCCTGGTGCAGGGCGCCAACGTCGCCGAGCTCGACTTCAACGCGGTACAGCGCGGCGACGCGGAGATGGAGCAGAAGCTCAACCGGGTCATCCGGGCCTGCGTCGAGCTGGGAGCCTCGAACCCGGTGGTCAGCATCCACGACCAGGGGGCCGGGGGCAACTGCAACGTGCTCAAGGAGCTCGTCGCGCCTGCCGGAGGGGTCGTCGAGGTCCGGGCGATCCCGGTCGGTGACGAGACCCTGTCGGTGCTGGAGATCTGGGGCGCCGAGTACCAGGAGAACGACGCCCTTCTCCTGCGCCCGGAGCACGTTCACCTCTTCGCCGCCCTGTGCGAGCGGGAGCGTGTCCCGCACGCGGTGGTCGGTCGGGTGACCGGCGACGGGAGGATGGTGCTCCACGACGAGCGGGACGGCTCGATCCCGGTGGACCTCGAGCTCGCGGACGTTCTCGGCGAGATGCCGCAGAAGACCTTCCGCCTCGACCGGGTCGCGCCCCCCAGGGAGCCGCTGCGACTGCCCGATGGCCTGACCGTGCGGCGGGCGCTGGAGCGGGTGCTGCGTCTGCTCCAGGTGGGCTCCAAGCGGTTTCTCACCACCAAGGTGGACCGCAGCGTCACCGGGCTCGTGGCCCGGCAGCAGTGCGTCGGCCCGCTCCAGCTCACCGTTGCTGACGTGGCGGTGATCGCCCAGAGCCACCTCGGGACCAGCGGCGGGGCAACTGCCGTCGGCGAGCAGCCGGTGAAGGGTTTGCTGGACCCGGCGGCGATGGCCAGGATGAGCGTCGGCGAGGCGCTCACCAACCTGGTGTGGGCGCGGGTGACCGCGCTCGAGGACGTCCGCTGCTCGGCCAACTGGATGTGGGCCGCGAAGCTCCCCGGCGAAGGCGCCGCGCTGGTGGACGCGGCGCTGGCCATGCGGGACGTGATGCTCGAGCTCGGTATCGCGGTGGACGGGGGCAAGGACAGCGTCTCCATGGCCGCCCTCGCCCCCGGGCCGGGGGGCGAGCCGGAAACGGTCAAGGCACCGGGGGCGCTGGTCATCTCGGCCTACGCCCCGTGCCCGGACATCAGGAGCACCGTGACCCCGGACCTCGAGCTGCCGGGACGCGGGGTGCTGCTCCTGGTGGACCTGGCCGGGGGTCGGCTTCGCCTCGGCGGGTCGGCCCTGGCCCAGGTCTACGGCCAGCTCGGGGACGAGCCGCCGGACCTGGACGACCCGGGTCTGCTGCGGCGGGCGTTCGCCGCGGTGCAGGAGCTCGTGGCGTCCGGGGACCTGACCGCCGGGCACGACCGTTCCGACGGCGGGCTGCTGGTGACCCTGCTGGAGATGGCCTTCGCGGGCGACTGTGGCCTCGACGTGGAGGTCCCGACGGCGGCGGGCTCCGGCCCGCTGGCGGCCCTGTTCGCCGAGGAGCTCGGCCTGGTTCTGGAGGTCGACCCCGACCGCCTGGACGGGGTGCGCGCGGTGCTCGCCCGCCACGGGGTTCCCTGCGCGGTCATGGGACGGAGCCGGGTCGGCCACGAGGTGACGGTGCGGGTGGGGGGGGCGGTGGTGTTGGAGGGCGACACCCGCGACCTGCGCGACCTGTGGGAGGAGACCAGCTTCCGCCTCGACCGCCTCCAGGCCGACCCGGCCTGCGTCGACGCGGAGGCTTCGGGGTTGCGCCACCGCCGCGGTCCGCGCTACGTAGTGCCGTTCGAGCCGCGGCCGACGCCGGCGGCGGTACTGGCGGCGCCGGGCCGGGTCCCGGTGGCGGTGCTGCGGGAGGAGGGGTCGAACGGCGACCGGGAAATGGTGGCGTCTTTCTGGCTGGCCGGTTTCGAGCCCCATGACGTGACCATGTCCGACCTCCTCGCCGGCCGTGTGGACCTCGGTCGGTACCGCGGCCTGGTGGCGGTGGGGGGGTTCAGCTACGCCGACGTCCTCGACTCGGCCAAGGGGTGGGCCGGCTCGATCCGCTTCAGTCCGGCCATCGACCGGCAGTTCCGCGCCTTCGTCGAGCGGCCCGACACCTTCACCCTCGGGGTGTGCAACGGCTGTCAGCTGTTCGCGCTCCTGGGCTGGGTGCCCTGGCAGGGCCTCGCCGGCCTTCGCCAACCCCGCTTCGTGGCCAACGCGTCGGGCCGCTTCGAGTCGCGGTTTGTCACCGTCGGCGTCGGGCCGAGCCCCGCGGTGATGCTGCGCGGTATGGAGGGCTCGGTGCTGGGGATCTGGGTGGCCCACGGTGAGGGGCGGGCCCTGTTCCCGGACCCGGGGGTCCTCGACCGCGTCCTCGCCGAGGGACTGGCACCGATCAGGTACGTGGACGACGACGGCACGGTCACGGAGGCCTACCCCTTCAACCCCAACGGCTCTCCCCACGGCGTCGCCGCCCTCTGCTCCGCCGACGGCCGCCACCTGGCGATGATGCCGCACCCGGAGCGCTGCGTCCTGCCGTGGCAGTGGGGGTGGATGCCGCGGGCGATGCGCGACACGCTCGAGGTCTCCCCGTGGCTGAAGATGTTCCAGAACGCCAGGGAGTGGTGCGAGGAAGGGTAGGGGGGCTTCCCGATCCCGACCCCGAACACTCAGGGTCTACTCCTTCCCCTCCGGCTCCTGGATGGCGGCGTCCCCCTCGCGGGCGTACTCGGCGGGGTGCATGGCCTTCCACTCCTTGGCGGGCATCCGCCCGTCGAGCCAGATCGTGCTCATCGGGTACTCCGACGGCATGAAGACCACGTAGAAGAGGTGCCAGATGATGATGGCGCTGACCGCCAGGACCGCCTCGTAGAAGTGCACCACCTCCGATACCCGAACAACCCACGCAGGCAGCCAGCCGGTCACCAGGTCCGGGAACCAGAGGATCAGGCCGGTCAGCACCATGATCAGCGTCCCCCAGACCACGGCCCAGTACTCCGCCTTCTGGGTGTAGTCGAAGCGCTGGAAGTGGGGGCGGTCGGACCGCAACCGGAGGTGGAAGGCGAGGTTCTGGGGCAGGTGGAGGAGGTCACTGCCCTTGGGCAGCATTTCGCGCAGGTTCATGCGCCCGTTGCGGCTGACGACGACCCACAGCAGGTGGTAGACGCTGGCGATCATCAGCGCCACCGCCAGCGCCCGGTGCAGGTTCGATCGCAGGGATTCGTTGCCACCCAGGCCGATCAGGGACACCCACCACGCCTCGGGCGACCTCAGGGCGAAGCCGGTCACGGCCAGTCCGGTGAAAGAGAGCAGCAGCACGAGGTGCTGGGCGCGCTCCGCCTTCTGCCAGCGCATCACGTAGGGTTCGCGGCGGCGGTGGGCGCGGTGCCTGGCCAGCTCGTACCGCGCGACGACCAGGTTGTGGGCCGCCATGCCGCCGAGCACCACCCCGATCAGGCAGAGGTAGATCAGCTCGGCCCAGCCGTGTGCGCCGCGGGCGACGAGGGCGCTGGCGTGGGTGTAACTGCGGGCGAAGGTCTCGTTGGAGCGCGGGTGGCACCTGCCGCAGGTTTCGGTCACGTTGTCCTGGTGCACTGCGGACACCGGGTCCAGCGGGCTGTGGATCGCGTGAGTGTTGTGGCAGTCGATGCAGGTGGCCACCAGCCGACCGCCCCGCCCCACGGCCCACCCGTGGTAGCTGTCCAGGTAGCTCTCGACCACGCCGACGGTGATGCCGTACTTCTCAGCCAGGCCGGGCTTGGTGTGGCAGTCACCGCACATTTCGCGCGCGATGCGCACCGGAATGGTCCGGGACAATGGGTCCGTCGTGCTGCGAGTCAGGTGCTCGTCGTGGCAGTCGATGCAGGTCGGCGCCTCGTCGATGCCCATCTGCAACGCCTGACCGTGGATCGAGCCCTGGTAGTCCACGGTCTCCTGGCCGTGGCACTTCCCGCAGGTCTGGGCGATGTGGTAGCGGTTGATCCCCGACTCTGACTCCTGGGCGTGCTGCAGGTCGTGCGACCCGTGGCAGTCGACGCAGGTCGCGGCGTGGAGCCCCGTGTCGTTCAGTTTGCCGTGGATGGACTCCTGGTACCGGGGCAGGGTGATCGGCAGGCGGACATAGTTCGAGGCGACCACGACCTGGTCTCCGTGGCAGCGGCCGCACATGTCCGGCACGTTGGCCGGGTGGATCGGCGAGGTCCGGTCGGCCCTGGCCCTTACGGTGTGGCCCTGATGGCAGTCGGCGCAGGTGGCCGCCCCCTCGTTGCCGCGCAATCGCCCGAAGCGGTGCACGCTGCTCCGGTAGGCCTCCTCGACCTCCGCGTGACACGACCCGCAGCCGCCGTCGAAGCGCCCCACCGCCTCCTCGTCCTTGTGCGTGCTGTGGCAGGAAATGCAGGTGATTCTGCGGTCAGCCAGCAGGTGCTCGTGGACCGTGCCGGCGAACTCGGCGTACTCCTCCTGATGGCACTCGTAGCAGGCCTGGACCAGCCGCTCGGACATGTGCGGCTTGTGGGTCGCGTGCACGTCGTGGCAGGTGGCGCAGCTGAGCACGCCCTCCCCCTCCAGCTGCCCGCCGATCATCGTGTGACCACCCCGCTGCACGTCCCCCATCGCGTCGACGTGGCAGGAGGTGCAGAGGCGGTTGACCGCGCCGGCTGCGGGCGGGAGCCCGGGCCCGTGCGTCTGGTGACAGGTGGTGCAGCCCGGAAGGCCGTTGGCGACGCCCGGCCGCACGGCGTGCACCCCGCTGTCGTAGAGGGATGTCTCTGCCTGGTGACAGGCACGGCAGGACTCCTCCGCCACCGTCTTGTCGAGCCCGTGCATGCGGTGTGGGTCGCCCGCCTCGCCGTGACATCCGGCGCAGCCTGGCGCGCTGAGGTTGCCGCGGTCGAGGGCCTTGAAGTGGAAGTTCTGGCGGAAGGTGCGGACCGAGTCCTCGTGGCAGCGAGTGCAGTCCACCGGCCGGTAGCGGTCGAAGTGAGGGAACTCCTCGTAGTTGCCGCTCTGCGTGTGGCAGTCGATACAGTCGAGACGGCTGTGGACGCTCCCGGCGTACGCGGCGGGGTCGACCCCCATCGCGCGGCCAGCTGCGGAGGTCAGGGTGGCGTCCTCGTGGCAGATGAAACAGGTGTCGTTGTCGGTCGCGACGGCCGGGGACGCCGCCATGGCCGCCGCCAGCCAGACCCAGACTGCCGCCTGTTTCGCGAGCGTCACCTGGTGTCCACGACTCGTTGTCATAACCGAAAAGGTACCACGCCCTCGGGGTCAACCGAAACGAGTCCGAGGCGGCCTTCCGGGATCGGGGTCGGGCTACTCCCCGCGTCGCGGCACCGGCACCCGCGTGATCTCGAGCCCCTGGGAGCCGAGGACCAGACGGGCCATCTCGTGGCGGGTGAGGGCCTCCACCCGGACGCCGTCGCCGACCCCCCGCTCGAGGGCGGCGCGGGCCAGCTCTGCGCGGTTGTTCTCCTCCGAGAGGTGGAGGCCGACGACGCCGGCGAGGCCGGGCCAGCGCAGCTGGGCGAGGCCCTCCTCGCTCTGGTGGTTGGCGAGGTGGCCGTGACGCGAGGCGATGCGCTGCTTCAGGTGCCAGGGGTAGGGGCCGTTGCGGAGCAGGTCGGCGTCATGGTTGGCCTCGAGCAGGAGCAGGTGGCAGCTCGCCAGGCGCTGGGCCAGGAGCGGGGTGAGGATCCCGGTGTCGGTGCAGAGGGCGAGGCGGTGACGGCCGTCGTCCACCACCAGGGCGACCGGCTCCCGCGCGTCGTGGCAGGTGGCCACCGGCACCACCCGGAGGCCGCCGAGGCGAAGCTCGCGCCCCGACTGGAGCTCGCCGCCGGAGTCGCACCGCACCGTGAGGGCGGACCAGGTCCCGGCGCTGGCCCACACCGGGCAGGGATGGCGACGGGCGAGCACGGCGAGGCCGCCGACGTGGTCCGAGTGCTCGTGGGTGAGGAGGACCGCGCGCACTTCCTCGAGGCTCGAGGAGAGCCGCTCGAGCCGGGTGCGGATGGCGGTCCGGGACACCCCGGCGTCCACCAGGACCGCGGTGTCCCCGGATCGGATCAGGGTGGCGTTGCCGGAGGAGCCGGTGGCGAGGACGAGGACCTCCACCTCACCTCCCGGTGGACCCGAACCCGCCGGGACCCCGCTCCGACTCGGCGAGCCGGTCGACGTCGACGAACGTGGCGCGGGTCACTGGGGCGACGACCATCTGGGCGATGCGGTCGCCCCGCTCCACCGTGACGGCCTCCGAGCCGAGGTTGACCAGCAGCACCCGGACCTCGCCCCTGAAGTCACTGTCGACGGTGCCGGGGGCGTTGACCACGGTCAGGCCGTGGTGGAGGGCCAGCCCGGACCGGGGCCGGATCTGGGCCTCGTGACCGGGGGGCAGCTCGACCACCAGCCCGGTGGCGATCGCGGCCCGTGTCCCGGGCGGCAGCACCACCGGACCCGGCTCGGCCGAGTGCAGGTCGGCGCCGGCGGCGCCGGCGGAGGCGTAGCCGGGCAGACCGACCGCGTGGGGCAGGCGGCGGACCCGGACCTCCACCATCAGGCCACCTGGAGGGCGAGGTTCTCCGGCCCGCAGATGGCGGAGGCCATGCGCTCGAGGCGGAGGTGGCGCTCGGCGAGGTCGCGGACGCCCTCCGGCGTCACCGCCATGGTCTCGGCCACGGCCGCGTCGAGGTCGAAGGGCCGGCCCCGCTGGAGTAGCTCCGACACGTCGAGGGAGCACAGACCCGACGGGCTCTCGGCGTCCATTTCGAGACCCCGCGCCAGTCCCTCCTTGGCGACCTCCACCTCCTCCGGCTCAACGGTCTGTGGGAGGCGCTGCAGCTCCTCGCGGACCAGCCGCCAGACCTCCGGGAAGACCTCGCCGGCGCACGCCCAGCCGACCTCGAGCAGACCGCCGAGGTGGCGCAGCACCAGGCCCGACCAGATGTCGTAGGTCAGCCCTTCCTCCTCGCGCAGGCGCTGGAACAGGCGGCTGGAGGAACCGACCCCGAGCAGCCGACTCAGCACCGAGAAGGCAGGCGCCTGCGAGTCTGCGGCTGCCACCGCCGGGAAGGCCAGCCGGGCGTGGACCTGGTCGCCGAGCTGGCGTCCGGCGCGACGGTGGTGGGCGCACCAGCGCAGGGGGGGGAGGCGGGGTGGGGCGGGGGCCAGGCCGAGCGGCAGGCGGCGGAGGCGGGCCTCGACCTCGGTGATCTCCACGTCGCCGGCCACTGACGCCACCACCCGACCGGGTCGCATGAGGTTGGCGTGGTGGCGGCGCATGATCGACGGTTTGAGGCGTGCCAGCGAGGCGGCGGTCCCGATGACCGGCCGGGCGAGGGGGTGGCGGCCCCAGGCCGCCTCGAGCAGGGTCTCCTCCACGAGCTCGGCCGGGTCGTCCTCCACCAGCTCCAGCTCGGCCTGGATGACCCGGCGTTCCAGCTCCACGTCGCGGGGGTCGAAGGTGGGGGCGGCGACCGCGTCGACCAGCAGGTCGAGGGCGTCGTCGAGGGCGTCTCGGGTGGTCTGGACCGAGACCCCCATCAGCTCGCTCGACGTCCAGGCGTCGACGTCGCCGCCGAGGCGGTCGACCAGGCGGGCGAGGGACCGCCGGTCGCGGTCGCCGCAGCGGCGCAGGGTGAGGTGCTCGAGGAGGTGGGTGCAGCCCGCCAGGGATGCGGGGTCGTGGGCGGCGCCGCGGGCGAACCAGACCCCGGCCGCCACCGAGCGACGACCCGGCATCGGGCGGACGAGCAGGGCCGGCAGGACGGAAGCACTCGACGTCACCACGGCGGCGGAGTGTACACCAGTTCTCCCGCCCCACCCCCGGCTTTCAGCTGCCAGCTGTCAGCTGTCAGCTTTCAGCTCCCCCACCCGCCCGGGGAGAACGCGAAGACACAGCGCGGGCGCTGCCCGCAACCCAACAGCCTCGACCGGTGCACACTGATGGTGGCCTCGACCGCGGTGCGCGGAGGGAGTCTGAACCGCGAAGACGCCAAGAACGCCAAGACGCAGGACGGCACTGGCGAAAGAGCGAACCCACGTTACCCGTCATCCCGAGGAGCGGAGCAGAGCCTGTCCCGAGCGCACGCGAGGGAAGGGATCTGCCTCAACGAAGGCGCTCCCTCCACTGGGGGAGATCCCTCCGCGACCCCTTCGGGTCCGCGTTCGGGATGACAGCTGAGCTGAGGCGCGTAGTCCGCTGCGAACGTTGGAGCTGTGTGGGGCCTGCGGTGAGAATCTCGCCAGTACGCACCGACTTCTGAGCCGAGAGCAGCGCGGAGCGACGCCAAGGCGTGGGGAATCAGACCAGCTCTTTGCGTCTTTGCGGAACCTTGCGTCGTGGCGTTCATTCCCCTCACGGGCGTGGGGGGCGTTGGGGTTGCTCGCGGAAGACGAACTTCCAGTCGCAGTATCGCTCCCGCCCCTGGTAGACCTTGATCGAGGGGTCGCAGGAGGTGGAGCGGACCCCGATGATGGGACCGACCGTCTCCTGACCGCCCTCGCCCGACGAGGCGCCGGGGCCGGGGGTGGGCGTGCCCTCGGGCTCCGGGGCTGGGGAGGGGGTGGGCAGGCCGGGCACGCGCTGATCGCCTGGGCGGATCTGCTCCCCGTCCTGCCCGAAAAAGACCAGGGCCCAGCTCTCGCTGTCGGTGATCGGGTCTTTCCACTTCTTGCGGATGACCTTCGGGTCCGCCTCCCAGATCTCCTTCAGGGTCATGGGGTAGCGGCCGTAGCGCATGCGGTAGAGGCGGATCGCCTCGACGTACTGTTCACCGCGAAAGATGAGCTCGGCCTCCTTCTCGCGCTGCACCTGGAAGGAGACGAGCTGGATCGCGACGGTGAGGAGGATCGACATGACGGCGACGATCACCACCAGCAGCACCATGGTGAACCCGGCCTCCCGAGGGGAGAGCGGAGCGGACCGGTCCACCGCGCTCACGGCAGGGTCACCACTCGGAGTAGGGGGTGCCGTCGAGGCCCACCCCGGCGGCGCCGGAGCGAACGTCGATGATACCGCCGGTCTCGTCGGTGGGCGCGAGCTCCTCCTCCTCGGAAGGCTCCACCGGGATCTCCTCCCAGGTCTCGTCGGACTTGGTGATGGGGTCTACGGGTATGAAACGGAGGTAGCCCTTCTCCACCAGCTCGTCGAGGGACGCCGGGTAGTGGCCGCGGTCGGCCAGGTACTGGTCGATGCAGGAGCGTATGGTGAAGAGGTCCGCCTTCAGCACCGCCTCCTTGGCCTTGGTCGGCGCGTTGCGCATGGCCGGCAGGGCGATGGTGGCGAGGATGCCGATGATGGCTACCACGATGATCAGCTCGATGAGGGTGAAGCCCTTCGTCGAGCGGTTCCACGACGAGGACGGACTGCCGGGTTCGGAGTGACTGCTCTGGACGGCCATGGCTCACCAGTCCTTGTACTTGGTCCCGTCGAGGGCGATGCCGTCGTACTGGGTGTAAACGTCGTAGACGTTCTCACCACCCCAGGAGTCGGAGTCCGGCTCGTCCTGGTAGCTGCGCAGCCCCCACTCGATGTCGCCGGTCATGGGGTCGACGGGAATCCGCCGCAGGAACTTCCGCTTGGTCATCTGCCCGACGATGTCGACCCCCTCGACCAGGATCTCCAGGTTCTCCGGGTAGCCCTCACCGCCGATCTGCACGGGGATCATGCCCTGGTCGGAGAGCCGCTTGTACTCGTCGATGGCGGTCCGCATGCTGCGCAGCGCCGAGCGCAGCTCCGCCTCCTTCTGCCGCTTGACGGTGAACTTCGCCACCGGCAGCACCATGGTGGTGAGGAGCGCCACGAGGGCCACCACCATGACCATCTCGGCCAGCGTGAAGCCACGCTCGCCGCGGCGGTGGAGCCGACGAATCACGGGCTCTCCGGGGCGGCGACCACGAACAGGGAGCCGTCGTGGGTGGACACCGAATGCCGGGCGCCGTCGCCGTCGACCGCACCGTCGGAGCTGAGAGTGAGCGGGGTCGCCCCCGGGTCGAGGGCGCGAACGGCGAGGGTCGCCAGCGCCGGGGGCAGCGCCCCGGGCTCGGTCACCACCAGGTCGAGGGAAAGCCACCCTGGCGAGGTCTCGCGGTGGTCGAGGATGGCCACCCCCGGTAACGGGCTCACCGACTCGACGGCGAGGCGCCGCGGGTCGAATGAGAGGTCCACCGAGAGCCGTACCGGACCGTAGCCGCCGCTCGTCGCCAGGCGGAGCACGGTCTGATCGCCCGAAGCGATCGACAGCACCGAGGGCTCGACCGCCACCGCCGTGGTGGAGGCCGGGTCGGCGGCACCGGGCTCGGCGACGTCGGTGGGCGTCCCCCCGTCGTCGTCGAGGGACACGCTGCCGAGGCTCTTCTGGGAGCCGCCTTCGCCCTGAGAGCCGCCGGGCGTTCCCCCCGGCATCGGCAGCTGGCGGACGCCGAACGGGGTGGGGCGGGAGCGGGGCATCGTCGGCGTCGCCTCGGGCCTCTCCGCTTCTTTTGCCTCCATCCCCTCGTCGGGCGGGGGCTCCTCGCCGCCGCGGTCGAACGGGCCCACCGGTGAACGTCCGGACTGCAGCCGGGCGGATGCGCCCCCGAAGAAGGAGACCTTGCTCTCGGTCCCGACCCAGACCGGGGCGAGATCCTCCTCCCGGATGTCGGGGAAACGGACGATGTGGGGCGTGAGGGTCAGGACCAGGTCGGTGGTCTTCACGGTCTTTCGCTCGAGGGTGAAGAGCTTGCCGAGGACGGGGATGTCCGACAGGATCGGGGTCTTCTGCTCGCCCTTGGCGGTGTCTCGCCGGAACAGCCCGGCGAGAAGGCTCGACTCGCCGCTGCGCAGGCGGATCACCGAGGTGATGGTACGCGTGCCGATGGTGACCGCGGTCTGGCCGCCGGGGCCGACGGGGACCTCCTCCCCCAGGTTGGACACCTCGACGGTGAGCTTCATGGTCACCTCGCGGTTGTGGTGCACCCGCGGCTCCACCTCGATCTTGATGCCCACGTCCTGGTACTGGAACGAGGTGATGGGGATGACGCCTGAGCCGCCGGTGTACTGGGTGTTGAAGCTCGTCACCGGGATCGGCACGCGGTCGCCGATGTGCAGCGAGGCCTTCTCCCCCTCGCTGATCCGCAGCTGCGGCTCCGCGAGCACTTCGGCGATGCCGGAGGACTTGGCCAGCGCGACGGTGATCGACGGCACGTTGATGAACCAGTCGCCGCGGGAGATGTCCTTGAGGTCGTCGAGACCGAGGGTGCCGTCGGGGGCGTCCGGGTTGATGGCG
>Ga0068714_10001173_pt1 | contig 40654 bp, 39 predicted proteins | sample MTBNYHSulfiMetaG_FD_62988 | JGI IMG/M metagenome (GOLD analysis project Ga0068714, IMG submission 62988) | Enrichment culture microbial communities from rom New York Harbor, USA that are MTBE-degrading - MTBE-NYH (New York Harbor Sulfidogenic)... | ecosystem: Environmental > Aquatic > Marine >... | reverse complement strand
GTTAGATGGTTCTCGGTGGAATCAGCAGGGAAGCAGTGACACGGTTTCAAGATTTAATATTTTCAAGGTTAATTTTAACCATGCTAAAGAACGACAGAAGACCCGAACCGGGCTCGTGTTACAAAGGTTCAAAAAGTATTTTTCCCTCCAAGAAAGCCCTATATTTTAATTTGCTAGCATGTATCGTGATATTGGTAATTGAGGTAGTTGGGGACGTAGTGGCACGAATTATAGACGAAAAAAAGAAAATAGATAGGGGATTTCTTAGTATCCCATTAAGTGTCGTAGGATTTGGAGGCATGAGGGAATCGTTCGAATAATGCTTTTAGGAGCTGCAGGAGCTGGTCATTAATGACATTAAATTTAAGTATTAATTTTTTATTTTAATATTTGCAGGGGAAAAAATGTATAATAAAAAAAAATTTATCATCATATCATTTATGATTCTAGTTCTGACAAATAATTTAACCTTAGCATCTAGCGTAGATATATCTGACATTAATAACGATGTTTTTTCTTCAGAAATTAATGAAAAAGAATATTGGACTGATACAATCAATACTGGTTCTGAAGAGTGCTTGGGGTTTATTATACCTATAAATTCAAGTCAATCCGTTGGTATACAAGTCAATACAAGCAGATTGATTAATGAATTATTGAGAAACAGAATTGATGTATATTGGATTACGAGCAATATAAATGTGTTTTGTCAAGATTTACTTTGTAAAACAACAAGTAAGTTAAGATTATTTGAAAAAGGGAGTTTTATTGTTAGTTTTTCAAGTGATTCTCAAACCAATATTCTAACAAGTTCAATTGTTCATAAATATCTATTATATGGAGATATTGATATATTTAGATTAAATCAAGAGCTCTTTGAAATTGAAGCATATAAATTAAATGAACCTAGAATTGCCTATCATAATGGACCCTGGCTGGATTGTGATTTTTATTTTCCAAGTTTGTATAATGGGGGGTTTACAAATTATACTTTTCTTACTTGGGATGAAATACCGAAGAAATTGAACATTGAGGATTTCGATCTGCTTATCTGGGGTTACATGGCCATGTCAGATTGGCCTCAGCTTGTGAGAGATCATGTAAGATACATGAGGTCAACAAATCATGTCAGAAAATATGTGAGTAATGGTGGAGGGTTACTGGGTTCATGTATGATGGCATATGAGTTAATGGCTGGTTCATTTTTATTTCTGTATAAGTTGAAAATATATTTTCCAAAGTTACCCTCCATTACAACTTTATCAATGGTTAATGCACGATTTCAACCAATAATGGGAAATGGAAAAATAATAGTTGAAATTGTCGATCCAGAGAGTCCTGTTACCTATGGTCTTCCAAATCAAGTCGAGACAAAACATTACCAAGGACCGGTTTTTATAAATCCAAAGGGAAAAACAAAAACTATTGCAATAGTTAAGGATTTTACGGATGAGTTTAATTCAACAACTGGGTTAAAAATCAATGAAGTATATAACAAATTAAGCTTAAATAAACCAATTTGGATAACCTCAGAATTTGGCGAAGGTCGTATTGTTGGATTTGGGGATCATCCTGAATTGTGTACATTTAATTATGTAAGAATCATTTATAATTCAGTTTTTTATCTTAGTTCTATAGGGCCTTTGAAGGTAAATGTAAGTAATGAAATTTCTTTTTCAAATGAAGAATTGATAATATTTACTCTAGAAAATGGAACAACAGGGGAAGCTATTGCATTTAATTCAAGTGTAGAAAATATTGATGAGTATAGCTTTTTTTGGAATTTTGGTGATAATAAAACTTCACACTTACCAAGACCAAATCATATATACAATAATCCTGGCGTATATCATGTGATGTTAACTGTCATTAATGATAGTTCATTCATTACCATGGGACATATAAATATTATAATTAGTGGGGATCCATTAATTCCAAACAAACCTCCTAATAAACCTATCATTTATTGTCTTTCTTCTACAGTTATAAGACCTTTTCAAAAATCATATTGTGTATTGTTCACAGAAGAACCTGATGGAGATCTGTTTTATTACAGTTTTCAGATTAAATATTTTATAACTAATATAACCAATAATTTTACTAATAGCAATTTTACATTTGCATCAGGTCAATACAAACGATTTCCTATTGGTCCTTTTTTTATTGGAACTATTTTTAGCATTAGAGTTAAGGCAATTGACATTCATGGAGCTGAGAGTGAATGGTCAGATCCATTGGAGATAACTATTACAAGATTTCCGATTATTACAAGATTTTTGAACAGGCTTGATCTATAAAAAAAATCTGATTGTTAGGAGCAGGATGTTCTTTTATATTTTCTATCCTTTTTAGCCTGTTGAAAAATTACATTCTTGGGTTGGGTGGGGGAAGCAGTGACACGAGTTCTAAGATAAATTATGATTTTTTCGATAGTAAATATTGTTACAAATTACCGTGTTAAACCGTGTTAAAGAATGACAGAGGGCCCGAACCGGGATTTGAACCCGGCACAGAGGATCCACAGTCCCATATGTTACCAGGCTACACTATTCGGGCCATACGAGCCAAAGGGCAATGTTTCATCATATATTACAACATTTCCCAAAGGTCTCTAACATCAATCTTTTATGTTTTCAGCCCCAAAACCTCCGCTCTTTATATAATAGTATCGGAACGCATCTATCGCAGACGGATTCTTCCTTGAAAAATTATGACGAATTCTGTAGGACCATCAAAATCGTCATAGAACGGAGGGTATAATTCTTACCTGAATTACGAGATAACCTTTAAGTCTTCAAGAAGCATTAAAAATAAAGAACAAGAGAAATGGCTGTCATGAGAAGTACAACTGTAATGATAAAAACCGTCGTAGTAACGGGTTTCGTAACCATGATACTACTGTCTCCTTCTGCTTCTCATCACTCCTTTTTCAACTACCCTGAAAATAAAGATAATAACCTGTACTCCATCAATATCCCATCCTATGTAGAATCATCAAATGGATTACCGACCATAGGGCAATGGCCCTATGACACAAGAATTGGTGATATCAACAACGATGGACATCTCGATATCATCCGACTCAGAGGCCATGATGATTTCAACCCGGAGGATAAGGGATTCCAGATCTGGCTCGGTGATGGAACCGGCAATTGGACGAAAACCAATATCCCAAATGGAAATTTTGGGTATGGGGGAACAGCTGTGGGTGATTTCAACAACGATGGATTTCTCGATGCTGCCTACGGAGTTCATCATAATGGGAATCATCCGCTCATCGGTGCTTGGATCGGAGATGGCGGCACAAGTTTTACAGAACGGTCCACCGGTCTTGCCACTGATGGGGAGACCTGGGGGATGGCCCCCATTGATTTTGGAGACTTTAACAATGACGGATGGCTTGATATCGGGATCGGCTCATTTGGCGCAAGTAATGGGATACGTGCCTATCAAAACCTGAACCAAGGGACAAGTTGGATTTCTCGGTCCACAGGGCTACCCCATAATGACAAAAGCCCAAACGCGGGCAACCGATTTCTTTGGGACGATCTCAATAGAGACGGTTTTTTGGACATTCTCATGGCAATTCAATATGTGATCCCGCAAGTAGAACATCATCTTATCTGGCTTGGGGACGGGACTGGGAACTGGACGAATAATGACTTCTCCCTTCCATTCCAATGGCTCTGGGGGTCCTATGGGCTGGATACCGGTGATGTGAACAACGACGGATGGCCTGATGTTACATTTATCAAAAAACTTGGAAGCTATTATTCACCTGTGGTCTATTTCTTTGATGGCAATAACTGGACTGATGCCTCCGCCGGCTTACCAACCACCTTACATTATCGGCCGTTAGCGTTTGGCGACCTTGATAATGATGGAAACCTTGATCTCGTTGGCTTGGAAGCATATACCGCTGGATCTGATTTTACAAAGGTTCATGCTTGGCTTGGGGACGGGACTGGCCAGTGGACAGAACTTCCGATCATCGCTACAGCGATACCAGGTTGGCCTGAGTCAGTGACCCTTGCAGATATCGACCATAATAACTATCTTGATATCATCATCTCATCAGATCAAGGCGACTATGAGCCAGGCGGAATCCATGTCTACAAGAACACACACCCTGCAACTGATCTTGCTATCACGATACGGCAGCCTCTTGGGGGGGACGTGTTCGTGCAAGGAAGCATGCGCAAATTGTCTTGGACGTCATCTCTACCCAACGGCAGTGGAACCGTCACGCTCCACTATTCCCTGACAGGCAGTACCGGCCCCTGGTACCCGATTGTTGAACAGATCACTGATGTGAACACCTATCAATGGACAATCCCAAATGTACATACAGATAACGCATTCATCAAAGCATCTGTGTATTCGAACGGTCAGAGCGCCTCGGCAGTCACCCCAAGGCCATGTACGATCATCGGGCAGAACACACCACCAGGTCCTCCGGTCCTCATCGGACCAACAACAGGGAAACCTCACGAATACTATGAATATACTATTAGCTCAAATGATCCTGATGGTGATACGCTTTCCTATCTGATTGACTGGGGGGATGGAACAACAAGCGGATGGATCGGTCCTGTCCCATCAGGTTCTGCAGTGGTAAGTGGCCATTCGTGGGAAAACACAGGCCTCTATCGGATCCAAGGGAAAGCACAAGACGTCCACGGTGTTGAAAGTAGTTGGTCAGACCCTCTTCTTTTGAATATCTCCCTATCAACCATCGATGTGTCATTGAAAGGTGGACTAGGGATCCATATTGTGGTGAAAAACACGGGAGCTGAGGATTTAATCAGGATTCCCTGGAACATCACAATTCATGGCAATCATGTCATCGTCGGCGGGTCAACCAGTGGCATACTCTCCCAGCTTAAGGCAGGGGAGGAAAAAACCATAAAAAGCAATGCCTTCGGGTTTGGGAAAATATCACTCTCTGCACATGTCCAGGATGTTACACGCAACGCGACCGGCGTCCTTTTTTTCTTTTTTACCTTTTGTGTGAAATAACATACACATCAGCAAAACGAACTACCGCTGATAGTTCGAGAGATTATGGTTTTGTATTCAGAACACCGATAAGTTTTTCAAGCGCTTTCGCACGGTGGGAAAATCGATTTTTTTCTTCTATCGTCATCTCCCCAAAGGTTTTTTCCTCTTTATTCGGGATAAAAATCGGATCATAGCCAAATCCATATGATCCCCGCTGTTCCCCTGCGATAGTCCCGATGCATTCTCCGGTCACAATCACGGGTGTTCTCCCAGGCTCGCTGTACGCATATACGGATCGAAACACCGCTTTTCTGTTTTCTTCACCCTGCAGGAGTCTTAGGACCCCCGGTAACCCGATGGTAAAAAACGCGTACTTTGAGTACACCCCTGGGAATCCCTGAAGTGCTTCAATGAAAATCCCTGCGTCCTCAATCATAAATGCAGTATCAAAACGTTCCTGGATTTCTGATACCGCCCAGGTGACAACGTCTGTAAGGCAATCTGCCTGAACCTCAGGGTACCCGAGATTCTTCTGTACGACCTGATACCCGTAAGGATAGAGTTTTTCTACCGCCTCAAGGAATTTTCCCTTATTACTGGTGATAAAATACAATTGTCTCATACGCATCGCATCCTTTTGATTTTTTTTTGAAACCCTATGAGATGATGAAGAACTTTGGTGTATTTAATTATTACAGGTACAGGACCCCAGAGACAGTCCACCACCAGTCCTTCTTTTTCAACCGTCATCTTGATTTTTTTGTCTGATTCGCAGATGGAAATATTTGTCTAAAAAATCTGTGTGTGCGTCAACGGTTTCTATGAGGGATTATGTTTTTAAATATGATGCTGTTGTAAAATGTGAAAGCTATGATAAAGAGCACGTCAAAAACAAATGAAGGACCCTTAAGTGCAGATGAAATTGCAGTGCTTTCAGAACTTCAGAAACACTCAAACAATAACATTGAGACTATCGCGAAAAACTGCGGTTTCTCTCGACAAAAGGTCGGAAGAATCATTAAAAAATTAGAAGAGAATAAGATCATCTGGGGATACACGACGATTTTCGAGGTAGAGCATCAAGCCCTCCAGAAGTTTCTCTTGTTGATAAAACGAACCATGAACGTTGTGGATGAAACAACGATTGAAAATATCATATTTGCTCGTTCGGAAAAAGAGTATCAACAAATTGGAGTAACAATCGAGAGCAGCTATTATATCCATGGTGAATACGACTGGGCGTTAATCTTCACTGCCAAAGACCTCAAACATGCAAAAAAATTCAGTAGCATTCTCTCAGGGAATTACGCAGACATCATTCAAAAAACCGTGCTTATGCAGATTCTTTATGCACAGCGAAATCACTATATTATAAATCCCAATCTAGCGAAATTAAAAGAATTTATTTAACGCTCTCTGCGTTCTTCATCGATATCGTCCACGGTGTACAATATCATCAATCGTGTCAATCACTAAGACCGAATCCCCCTGGTACTGTCTTTTGTATCCAACAAGCACATCATCAAAGCAAGAGGAAAATCGAGAATGGGTTGATTCAAAGGCTTCCATAAGAACATGAAGGTCCACGGCTTTTGCTTCACAATCAATGGTTTTACATCCAAGACCAAAGTCAATGAAATACAATCGATCGTTACGAAGGATCATATTCGATGTCGTGATATCGCCATGAATGATGTCATGGGTATGAAGCCGTGCGATGCTCTCTCCTATCCGTTGGCAGATTTGTTCTCGCTGCTGTTCATCCAGCACGTTGAGGATGTCTTTGACCCGATCCCCCGCAAGATACTCCATCGTGATGACACCGTTAAAAAGATCAACATCGTAGATAAGGGGAACCGAAACACCGACGGCTCGTGACTCTGTCATCAGCTTTGCCTCCTCTCGCGTTCGATAGGAGATTAACTGCGCATCGATTTCTGCTATACGATACGCTTTCTTCACCCGTCGTTTCTGCACAACGGTTCTCCCCATATATGTTGACAAATGGATTTCTGCTTCAGCACCACGATAGAGGATTTTTTCAGTCACGCCAGGTCACCTCCACCATATCAGTCCGGAATCGCTGATTGATAAGACTGTCATCGACGCTCATCCGAGACCCACTCTCATACATCAAAAAACCAAGCCATGCAATCATCGCACCGTTATCGATACAAAGATCCCGTGATGGGACGAAAAATTTTGCACCACGGTCAAAAGCCATGGTCTGCACCATCTCACGAAGCCGTTTGTTTGATGCAACCCCACCACCAAGAAGCACCTCCTGTTTCTCCGTATGCGCCATCGCCCGCTCGGTGACCTCCGTAAGCATCGCAAACGTCGTCTCCTGCATCGAAAAACACACATCCTCCACCTTCTTCCCCTTTTTCACGGAGTTCTCTGCAGCAGTGAGCAGACCAGAAAACGCGATATCCATGCCTTTGATAGAGTACGGAAGCGAGATGTACTGTATTCCCTTTGTAGCCAGTTGCTCAATTTTCGGTCCACAAGGAAACTCAAGACCAATAGCCCGTCCAAATTTATCAAGGCAATTCCCGATGCCTATGTCTAGCGTCTCCCCGAAGACCCGATATTTTTTCTCAGCAAACGCAATGACTTGGGTGTTCGCACCGGAAACATACAATAATACCGGGTCGGAACATCCCTTGACTGTCCCCCGGCCAATCTCCAGATGCGCAACGCAGTGATTCACCCCCATGAGCGGTTTTTCAAGGGATAAAGCAAGTGCACGGGCTGCGGTTGCAGCAGTACGAAGACAAGGACCAAGACCCGGTCCTTGAGAAAACGAGATAAGGGCAATGTCAGAAAAATCAACGGCTGCGGCATGAACAGACTCATGGATGAGGTGAGCTATGTGCGTCGCATGATGATTTGCGGCTTCCCTTGGGTGAATCCCGCCTTTCTCCGGTTGGTAGGTCTTAATTTTGTTGGAAAGCACCTGACACGTGCCTTTGACATCTTTAATGATACCAACACCGATGGAATGTGCCGTGCCCTCAATACCTAAACAGATCATCACCAGGGGGTAATATCAACACGATAAAATACATTTGGTTCGCCTGAAAAAATCATAGGGCCCGGTGAAAAGAATTGGTTGTCACGTCTCAGAGTTGTTTGTTTTAGGTTCGTATACCAATATCGACTTTGACATCATCGATCATCCATTGTTTCAGAAGCAGCCCTGTTGGCGTGTCTACGAAGGCGACGGCTTTCGATCGTGTTTCTTCTTTGATATGATCCTTCCACCGCTCCAGCGAGGTTCGTTTCTTTTTATCAAAAGCGATCTCTGTGACGATCCGGTCCTCCACAGCAAGGTTTAATTCCTTACGCATGGATTGGATTCGTCGGATAAGCTCTCGCGCTAATCCTTCCGCCTCCAGTTCAGCGGTGACGGTTGTATCGATAAACAGGGTCATATCTTCTACGGAGGCTTTTGCATAGTGGTTCTTTACCTCTTCAACCATCTCGAAGTCATCAGCGGTCAATCTGATTTCTTCGCTGCCAACGGGAAGAACGATTTCGTTCTGTTTCTGAAGCTGCTGGTAGAGACGATGCATATCCTGTGTTTCAAGCACCTGGACAATGTCCTTTGCTTTCTGCTTATATTTTGGACCTAGATGAGAGAACTTCGGCTTGAGGGTTTTGGTCATAAACAGGGTCGTATCTCGTTCATACCCAATGGTTTTTACGTTCAACTCCTCTTTCATCAACTCGAGCAGGAATTGTGTTAATGTTTCGATTTCCACGGAGCAGACAATCGCCGCTGAAGGTAGGGGTTGCCTTCCCTTAATATTCCCTTTGGAACGAAGCGCTCTGCCCGCCTCGACAAGAGCCCGGATGTGCTCCATACCTCGTTCCAGATCCCGGTCAATTGCGTTTTCGTCGGACGTAGGATAGTCACACAGATGCACGCTTTCTGGCATATCCGCTGTTCTGAGGTTCAGATACATCTCCTCTGTGATGAACGGAATGAACGGAGCAAGAAGCTGAGATAATCCGACAAAGACCTCATACATGGTGAAATACCCAGAGAGCTTATCCGGTGTTCTCTCCTCGACCCAGAGTCGTTTCCGAGACCGTCTCAGGTACCAGTTGCTGAAATCATCGATAACAAAGGTTTCGATTGCCCGGGCGGCTTTATGGGTCTCAAATGCTTTCATATGGATCTGAACGTCCCGAACCATCTGGTTGAACCTGCTATGGATCCATCGATCAAGAGATCCTCGTTTCTGAAGAGGGATTTTTGTTTGTGTTGCATCAAAGGAATCAAGCGCCGCGTATGTGGTAAAGAAATTATAGGAATTCCAAAACGTCAGTAAGAATTTCCCAAGGGTATCTTTTACAGCCTCTTCGTAAAAGCGGGTGGACATCCATGGGGCGTTCGCGGAGATAAGGGACCATCGTAACGCATCCGCGCCCTCATGGTCAAGGATGATGGTGGGGTCCACATAGTTTTTTTTGCTTTTACTCATCTTCTGGTTGTCTTTATCAAGGACCAAGCCAAGCGTAAGAACCGTCTTATATGGGTGTTTGTCAAACAAAAACGTGGAGATCGCAAGCAGGGAATAAAACCAGCCTCTCGTCTGATCTAATGCTTCGCTGATGAAATCGATGGGGAAATTCTCCTTGAATTTGTCTTTGTTCTCAAACGGGTAATGCCACTGTGCAAAAAATGATGATCCCGAGTCATACCAACAGTCGATGACTTCGTTTTCCCTCATCATCTGCTGCGTGCATTTTGGGCATCGTATCACAAGATCATCGACAAATGGTTTATGCAGGTCATACTCCTCTGGGAACGATTCGCTAAGAGCACGGAGCTGCTGTACGCTGCCGATGCATTCGATATGCTGACAGTCCTTGTTAGTACATGTCCAGATTGGCAACGGTGTGCCCCAATACCGGTCTCGTGAGAGCGCCCAATCTTTCACGTCACGGATGAAATCACCAAAACGTCCCTGTTGCAGATGCGGTGGATACCAGGCGATTTCATTATTGTTCCGTACCAGGGATTCCTGGACTTTTGACATCGCGATGAACCAGGACTCCATCGCGTAATACAACAACGGTGAGTCACACCGCCAGCAGAAGGGATACTCATGGGAGTGTTTTTTTGTGCCGGCAAGCAACCCACGTTCCTCGAGATATTGGATGATGCTGGGGTCCGCGTCTTTTACAAACTGTCCACGCCACAGCGTCACCTCCTCAGGGAAGGTCCCGTCAAGCTTTACAAGTTGGACGACCGGCAGGTCATAGGCACGTCCGACGTTATAATCATCTTCACCGAACGCAGGTGCGATATGAACAATGCCCGTGCCATCCTCCATAGTGACAAAGTCAGCAAGAACCACGAACCAGGCTTTTTTCTCTGGAGTGGTATAGGAGAAAAGCGGTTCGTACTGCATATGCTCAAGGTCTTTTCCCACGAACCGGTCAAGCATCTCATACTCCTGACCTTTCAGAAGGGTTGCTGCCCGTTCCTCGGCAAGGATGAGCACCTCTCCGTTCAACCGTATTTTTATGTAGGGTTCTGTTGGGTGCACCGCAAGGGCGACATTGGATATCAGCGTCCAGGGTGTGGTAGTCCAGGCAAGGAAGTACTCCTCCTTGTCTTTTCGTTTGAATTTGACAAAGATAGAGGGGTCTTCGACCATCTTATAGCCTTGGGATATCTCATGGGTAGACAGCGCGGTCCCGCAACGAGGACAATACGGGACAACCTTATGCCCGCGATACAGCAGCTTTTTGTTCCACGCCTGTTGCAGCGACCACCAGACCGACTCGATGTAGTCGTTCTTTAGGGTGATGTAGGGATTGTCCATATCAAGCCAGAATGCGATACGCTGCGTCATCTCCACCCAGGCATGTTCGTATCGAAAGACGCTTTTCTTGCATTCTTCATTGAACTTTGCGACGCCATATCGCTCTATGGCCTGTTTATCCTCCAGACCAAGTTTTTTTTCAACCTCAATCTCAACAGGTAATCCATGGGTGTCCCATCCAGCTTTTCGTAGGATATAATGACCGTTCATGGTCTCATAACGCAGGATTAAGTCTTTCATGACTCTTGTGAGGACATGACCCGGGTGAGGAAGGCCGTTTGCAGTCGGTGGTCCCTCTAAAAAAACGTACGGTGGACATCCTTGTCTCGAATCAATCGATTTTTTAAAGATATGGTTTTCTTTCCAGAGTTTTTGGATACGTTCCTCTACTTCTTTTGGGTTGTATTTCTGTGAAGGAGATTGGATCATTTGTACGCACCAGACTGGGTTGATGGTGGTTTAGGTTGTCAGGTAATGACACAACCTCGATAAAACCATTTCCCTTTCAAAAGACCCTCTAGTACTTCCTTGGGTCGTTTGATTTCATAAGCTCCCGTAGCAGAGCGGTCGCATAGCATCCCTTCTGAAGCTCGAAGTATAACGAAAGCGCCTGATGTTCTTTGGAGAACTCATCAGCCTGAAGCGTCCATTCAATCCATGGCATCAACGCAAGCAATGCTCGTCGTGAGCCTTGGGAGGAAAGAAAGGGGATTTCCGGGATGATAAAGTCACGTGGATCGATTTTTTCCGACTCAACGACCGCATGTTCGATATCCCCCATCTCGCCTTCTGCAAACACTGTGTCATAGCCGATGAGCAGACCGGTGACGATTGCCTTGTTTTTCAAGATCTGCTTGTTGACCTTCTCGATGTTAGACGGTTTTACAGCGATAATTTCTGAGGTGATACTGTTCTTTCTTACAGGGGAGATTAAGTCACCGACAACCGCTTGATGAAGTGGGATGCCTCGCCTGATTCGTTCGCTTAGGATCTTGTTAAACAAAAACGATTCGTATGCATTTACGAACATCAGAAGTAGATTTTTTGGGAGTTCTTTGAATGCGCCAACAAAATCATCCGGACTTTGGATCAATCTGTTAAGCATTGCCTTCTCAAAATTCAACGCATCAGGATAGCTATGAAATGCTTTTGTGTAGTCTTTTGTCTGTTCAAGCTCCTCTCGCAACGCATTGGTCGCCTCGTTTTCCCCTCTCATCGGGTGAGCGATATATGTCATAGCCGCTTTTTCGAACATCCCCTGAACAATATATTTGCCGACAAGATGCGTGATTGGCCGAATGATACCGAACCGTTGAATTCCATAGAAATTCGGAAAACCACCACATGTTTTACATGGGTTAAGAAGAGAGGTGATGTGCTCTTCAGTAACGGTTTGCGGGATGCCCCGTATCGTGATTTCAAAGTGATTTCCCAGTAAATCACCGATTCGTACAGATACATCGGATTGATAGATGTTCTGAATAGAGACATCCTTAATGGACAGGCTCGCGAGATGTTCTGGGGGGATATGCGCAAAGGACATAAGCTGTGTCGTCCATGCTCGTTTGTCTTTGGTGCCCGCGAAACTTATTCGTCGTTGTGACACGTGTAAACGACGGGCGATTTCTTGGACAAGGGTATGAGTCTCCCAATTTCGACTGCTGACCTCCGCGATAGTAACCCCCCCCTGGTCTTTTTTCGCAGGGTATAAAAACAGTTCAATGACACGGAAATCATCGATGCGAACCCGAAGTTTCCCCCCAATCCCCGGGTGGTCCGTACAAAACGTATCAATACCAATTTCATGCTCAAAATCAGGGGTTATCATCAACGTGCTACTCGGGTGTTACTCGAAATTTTTACCGAATTGTTTTATTTCATCCTCAAGGTATTTGACAGCTTTTTTCAGGACATCCTCGGGGGATCCTTTTTTCACTCGGATGAAGAGACGTTTTTTTGTTGCAAGAGGGCTATCTGCCATGCAGGCAGCGTATTCCACCTGATCGTTTTGCAATAAGATATGCGTTATCGGATGAAGAATCGTTTCGTCTTCACCAGTGATTTCTAGTTCAAGCTCTGTTTTTGTTTTTCTGACGGTTTTCATATCCATGTTCTCACAGACCATCGTATTGTATTTATAAGTTTTGCAAGTCAAGTGCCCCGTAGTCATCAGCGATGCGTCGATGCTCTTTATTCCCGCAGTTCTCACATTCCAGGCCTTGGCTTTTTTTAATAAGTGCATGACGGCATTTTGAACAAAGCGCTTTTATTGCCCCAAAATGTCTATCTTTTGTTTGAAGCTGCACGCTTGGTTTTACTTGAATGACTTTCGCTCTGATATAATCCTCGGTTTTGTACTCTGTTGAGGCATCTTTGATAAAGCCTTGGGCGATTTCTTTGACATGAATGGTGGCATCGGTATCACCAGAGACCGCCCGGTTTTTCCCAGCGACATGAACGACATCGGCGATGATCATCGTTGGTTTTGCTACCATCACCTTTGCAATCACGATATCTCCCTTCTTCAGCAAGACCGGCGTGCTCGACGCTGGTTGTACCAGTGCAGTACGATGTTTTTCATCAATGACGTAAGTTCCTATTCGTGCTGCCCGGATGATCCCATTTTCTTCAAAGGTCCCATCACCTGGTAATAGTTCTTCAGAAGTGGAGAGCTGGTCACCTGGCATGACAAATTTGTCCTTCATTTTTTCTCACAAATCCAAATAGGCAAGCTACTCTATGTTTTAAATGTTATGGTTCGTTATCCAAGGCACAAAGGGGTCGTGGGAGGTGAACTGGAGTAAAAAGTGTTATATATGGATAGCTTATTTCGGTGTTCCAAGTGAACCAGAAGATCCTAGGTGAGCACTATGTCACGGAAACCAGCACGAATGATTCGTTCTGTCAGAAGCATGGCAACAACTCGAAGAGAATACATGGGTGGTGTCCCCCCATCTCGTCTTACGCAGTTTGTCATCGGGAATAAAAAAGCAAAGTTTCCTCTACAGCTTGCGTTGATCTCAAATGAGAAATGTCAATTACGACACAATTCATTAGAATCCGCACGTATCTCGGCAAACAAAGCCCTTGAGAAAAACATAGGTTCTGCGAACTATCGGTTACACATCAGAGTCTATCCTCATATTGTTATCCGGGAGAATAAGCAAGCGACCGGGGCAGGGGCTGACCGTGTCTCCCAAGGCATGAGACGGGCATATGGAAAACCAGTTGGGACTGCTGCCCGTGTGAAAATGAATCAGATTTTAATGACCTTGGACACCACAGAACAGTTCTTAGTTCCCGCACGGGAAGCCTTACGCAAAGCAGGGATGAAACTCTCCGCTCCTTGCACCATCAACATAGAGAAAGGCGCAGACCTTCTCCATTAAAAAAACCTTTTTTTATATATATTTGATGAAAAAGGGGATAAGGATCAATCCTAGGATGAGCAGTGAGATCGCCAGTGAGATGTTTTTTACGATTTTTTCTTTTGTTTCTTCCTTTAACCCTTTTTTCAGTCGCATAAGTATCGCACGTATTCCGTCATTAAAGAGGAACCCTCCGTCAAGAGGAACCATGGGAAGTACGTTGAACAGCGAGACAGCCAGGTTCAACCAGAAGATCCAATAGATGGCGTTGATTAGAACCCAGAAAAGGGGGACGGGGAGAACACTAAGCGGACCCGTAATCACATAGGTGTCCGTGAACGGGGAAACAATAGGGTTGTATCCTGCGAAATATCCAATTAAGGGAAGACTGTAGAACGTAAGCAGCCCCTGCGGGAACGTAGAAAACGGGTTTTTCAGGATGGTCAGATACTCGTGGTAGACAGAGTCCCGGAGCACTGATTGAACCCCAAGGTATCCTTTTCCTTTGTAGGATTCATTATTGATGTAGATTGACGGTCGCTTTTCGTATTCTATGTATTTGTCTCCCAGCAGGACCTCTGTTGTCTGAGACGTCCCGTTTTTGATAAAGGTGATAGGAACCGTCTGATTTGCCCACGTGTTGTTCCATGCGGTGAAGAACTCATCGCCGGAGTGAATAACAGAGGTGTTAAAACTGGTGATGATGACGCCGGTTTGAAGTCCGATGACTGATGCCGGTGAGTTTGAATCAACCGTGAACACGATCGCTCCTTGGCTTGCTGGCTGCACCGACGTCATAAACAAACCTGAGAACAGGAAAATGCTTAGAATGACGACAACAAAATTTGCTGTTGGTCCAGCCGCATAAATCCTCATCCGAGGAAGGATTTTTGCTTTTTTCACCTCTTCTTCGTCAGGCTCACAGAATGCCCCGATAGGGACGATTAAATAGAGAATTCCAAGTGATTTCACTTTGATGGAATCAACCAACGCAAGAATCCCATGGGAGAACTCATGAACGATGATTGCGACGACAAGCCCAAGGAGTACATATCCGAGGTATTCCAGGGGAAGGAGCGGGTTGATGCCAGGAAGCACAAGAGCCACCTCTGGTCCAGGGAGTGTTTCGCGCTGTGCCGGGGTAAACCCAAACACCAGCCAAGCGGTCATAATCATCAACAGTGTCATCAACACCATGGTGACAAAACAAAAGACAATACCGATGCTCCCATAGAATTTCCAGAGTCGTTTTCGTTTCGCACGGTTCTTGAGAAACTCTATTCCTTTCTGTGTACGCCACATCAACGCAGGCCCATAAAACGAGATGTTATGTTTTTTCAGAACCCCTTTCTTAGATAGAAGAAACACCATTCCTGCGTACACTAGAATGATACCAAGAAAAACTAGGATGCTTTCGATAATCGACATACTCTCTGGCGCTGAATACAATAAGAGTTATTAAAGTAATGGTTGTCTGGTTATTTCGCATGATTTTTCATGATGCTTTTGGTCTGTTCTTCGATATCTGCTTCATAGGTCTCATTGAGAAACTCCTCTTTGATGTAATGGTAGCTGACAGCACCGATAAACACGATAAGGATCCCTGCTACGATAAACCCCCAGAACGAAAGGGTGTAGAACACGTCAATCAAAAACACCTTGTCTTTATGGAATTCCCAGATAACATAACCAAAGGTGTCAAAGAGAACAGAGCCAATAAACCCAAACCCAAACAACGAAAACGGAACGATCCAGTAGGACCAGAGGATCTTTTTTTCTCTGATATATACATCAGTGACCCGCCCGAACGCAGCAAGCAGTCCTGCTGCAACAATCCCCCAGGTGATCGCTGCGAGAAATTTAAGGATGAGGACATCTAGGTATTGTTGATACAGGGTAAACGTGTTGTTATATGCGTAAAACACGGTGACCACGATGATAACAAACGCAAGGATGGTAGTATAAAACGAAGGTCTGCCCAGCAGCAGACCTGCCCGGAATTCATGCCAGATCAGTGCAATTTTTTTCTCCGAGCCAAACGTCCTGATGAGAAGATACACGCCTAAGGTAAATAAGATAGCGCCAAACCCACTGGCCGCCATCCCTAAAATAGCGAAAATCGCCCAGACAATGAGAATTAACGCAATCGGAAGGAAAAATTGTTTCTTTACCTTATCCTCGTCAAGGAGTTTTATAATTCGATAATAGGTGTCTTCCAGCTGTTTGCTTTGTTTGACATTCACCCGTTGAATCGAACTGATCTTCAAACGGGACTGGATGATAGGCAAAATAAATTCATCTTCAGCACCGTCGCTTATGACAATAGCAGCCTCTGCGTTTGTTTGCCGGATCACAATGTCAAGTTGCTCAGATAATCTCTGGTCTGATGTGACACCAACGTTAATATCTCCGCATAACGTAGCTATCTCAACGTCTTTTCCTTCTTTTTTTAATTTTTCGTAGATGGAAACAGCAAAAAAAATCGCGTTCAAATCTGAATCTTCCGCATCGATAACCCCAATTTTATTCGCTGCATCGAGGTTATCATGGATGCCGATAATCGGGCTTTTTACTTGAGCCTTTCTCCCAAAATCATCGTCACGATCTATATTAAGAATCAGGGTCTTCGCCATTTCTTCAAAAATAAAACCTATCTGTGTATATAAAGTTTTATAAATTATATCCGTTTTTAACAAGTCCACCAGAGACCACCAAAATCAAATATACCTGCATTCTATTTCCTTGCCTATATGCCACTTGTCACATTCAAATACCAGGATTTCACCCAGTTGTTGAGGTATACGATCCCAAAAGAGACACTTATCGAAAAACTTCCGATGATCGGTGGGGATTTCAGCCATGCCACCGACGAGGAGATCAACATAGAGTTTTTCCCAAATAGACCAGATCTTACCTCTGTTGAGGGCATCGCTCGTGCATCACGAGCGTTTTTTGAAATGAAAACAGGCTTACAGACCTACGACATTGCGACGTCAAACGTCACCGTCCATGTTGACCCCTCCGTGAAAAAAATACGGCCATTCGTCACCACCGCTTTAGTAAAAAATGTAACCATGAATAATGAACTGATTATTTCCCTCATGGGGTTGCAAGAGAAACTCCATGTCGGATTAGGCAGAAACAGAAAGAAAGTCGCTATCGGCGTCCATAACGCTGAGCCAGTACGCCCCCCGTTTGTGTACAAGGCAGTAGACCCGGATTCTGTATCGTTTGTGCCACTAGCAAAAGACGAGCCTATGACGCTCCGTGAGATTCTAACAAAGCATGAGAAAGGGGTTGATTATGCGCATCTGCTAAAGGGATTTGATAGATATCCGTTGATTGTCGATGCGCATAATAACGTGCTATCCTTCCCGCCTATCATAAACGGCAGTTTAACGGAGGTAACCCCCTACACGACAGAGCTTTTTATCGATGTCACCGGGACTGATAAAAAAGCGATTAACTATGCGCTAAACATCGTTACAACCGCTCTTGCAGAGCGAGGTGGAAAACTGTACCAGACGACCGTATGCGATGAAGGAAAAAACATTCTATGCCCTGATTTTACACCGTTAAAGAAACAAGTATCTACCGCGTTTGTCAATAAGGTTCTTGGCACAACGCTCACCAAAGAGGATATTGTGCTGTGTTTGAAAAAAATGGGACATGATGCGCTCGATGCAGGTGATGGCATCATACAGGTGAACGTTGCAGCGTGGCGTTCCGATATCCTTCATGAGGTCGACCTTGTCGAGGACGTCGCAGTCGGCTATGGTTTTGATCGTTTCACGTCTGATTTCCCCAAAGCGCTGACCTTTGGTCGGACATTACCACAGCATCATCTCCTTGAAGTGTTGCGCAGTATTATGATTGGTGTCGGTTTTAACGAGGTGACTACGTTTGTCATTTCCAATAAAGAGGATGAGTTTGAACGAATGGGGCTTGAAAAAAGGACGATGGTTGAAATTGAAAACCCTATCGGCGAAGGGTACAGCGGGTTACGCGTAAGTCTGCTCCCCTCATTGTTAAAACTCCTCCGTGAGAACAGACATCATCCATTACCCCAGCAGATTTTTGAGGTAGGAGCTGTGGTAGATGAGCAGGCGAAGAACCGATATCACCTCGCTGCGCTGAAAATCGATGCAAAAGCAAACTTCACTGAATGTAAATCCCTTGTGGAAAACGTGCTTCGGGAATGTAAGCAGAAACCATTGATAAAAGAAACATCTCATGGGGCATTCATCCAGGGGCGCTGTGCTGCAGTAATGAAAAAAGAAACGGAAATCGGGGTATTTGGGGAAATCCATCCTAAAACTATTCAAGCGTTTCATCTTGAACATCCGATTGTTGCTTTTGAACTTATCACTGATTATTTAATATAAGACCCTATCTCGGTGAAGATGAATGTCATCAGCGTATCGTTGTATCGCACAAGAGACCTGGGATACCATAGCAGAAAGCTTCGATGCCACAAGACAAAGACCTTGGAAGTATTGCCTTGATTTCATTAATTCACTCCAGGGGAAGGATATGGTAGCTGATATTGGCTGTGGAAACGGTCGACATCTTTTGCCTTGTGCTGAACATTGTTCCTCTGTTTTTGGGGTAGATATTTCGATGAGGCTCCTACGAATCGTCCAAAAGAAACTGCAGAGCAGATCCCTAAAGAATGTGTCGTTGATTCATGCCGATGCGGTCCAGCTGCCGTTTACAACGGACAGCCTTGACGGGGTGTTATTCGTCGCATCATTACATAACATCCATGGCAAAGACCATCGCAGATCCGCGCTTAAGGAGATACAGCGTGTGCTCAAACCGCAAGGGACTGCGTTGGTGAGCGTCTGGTCCCGATGGCAGGATCGGTTTTATAGATATTTCCTCACACAATTCTTTGTTCGTACACGTAAATTCGGAGACATCGATATCTACTGGCGACAGCATAACCTCAATGTCCCCCGTTTTTATCATCTTTATAGCAGTGGCGAGTTTCGCCGCGAATTACAACAGGCGGGGTTTGAAATTCACCACATGGAACAGGTGAAAATTCATTCAAAGCGGTTCCCTGACAATTATTTCGCTGTTGTACGAAAAAGATAATTATTTAAGAACCATGGCATTCTCAATGGGGAGGTAACCGAAGCATCTGTATGGACATTATCGTCACTACCAATCTTACGAAAACATTCAATGGATTTACCGCTGTTGATCGTATTACGTTCTCTGTGAAAGAAGGGGAGATTTTCGGGTTTCTCGGTCCAAACGGAGCAGGAAAAACAACAACGATTAAAATGCTTACGACCTTGCTGTACCCAACAGAAGGTTCTGCTTCGATCGCAGGGTTTGATGTCTTAAAACAGCGCGCACAAGTGCGGGAACACATCGGAGTCGTTTTTCAGGAACCTGCATTAGACACAGAGCTTTCCTGCAGAGAAAACCTCGATTTCCATGCGCGGATGTACGGGTTGTCGGCAGAGACAAGGAAAAAACGGATTATTGAGGTGCTAACTCTTGTAGATTTACTTGATAAAAAGGATGTTTTGGTGAAAAACTTTTCTGGTGGTATGAAACGAAGGCTTGAAATTGCCCGCGGACTGATGCATTCACCCCAGGTATTGTTTTTAGATGAACCAACATTAGGCTTGGATGCGCAGACAAGACGAGCGATTTGGGAATATATCAAACAGTTGAACAAGAATGAGAACACCACGATTTTTTTGACAACCCATTACATGGATGAAGCTGACTTCCTCTGCGAACATATCGGGATAATCGACCATGGGAAAATCATGGTGATGAACACCGTTGATGTGTTGAAAAAATCTGTTGGAAACGACGTTATTACATTGGTCTGTTCTGACAGCTCAGCATTAATCCAAAGATTATCACAAGAGTCTTGGATTAGTAAGATAACACCCTATGGTTCTTTTCTTACGCTTGGTGTCGAGCGAGGCGAAGAGAAAATCCCGGTGATCTTTGATATCGCACGAGCAGTTAACGTATCGATTTCTTCTATAGATGTAAGAAAACCGACCCTTGATGATGTATTTCTCTATTATACGGGTCGGCGTATTCGCGAGCAGACAGAGACTGTTGTGAACAGAACAATAAAATCACCTGGCTTTCATCCAAGGCGGCGGAGATGATGAATCACAAGGATTTCCAAGCCATTTATATGCTGTGGCTTCGTCAAATGAAACGGTTCCTCCGTACAAAAAGCAGGGTGGTGACGACTATTGTTCAACCGTTGTTTTTTCTCTTCATCCTTGGATTTGGTTTAAATATCGCGGTGTTTCCAGGAATGCAAGGGTCCTACATTACGTTTCTTGCGCCAGGAATTATCGCTATGGCGATATTATTTTCCTCGATGTTTACCGGCGTGTCTGTGCTTTGGGATCGGCAATCCGGTTTTTTACAGGAAGTGCTTGTTGCACCGGTGAGTCGACTTTCAATTGTCATTGGACGGACGTTTGGTGGGGCGACGGTCGCCTTGATTCAAGGGTTTATCATTATGATTATCGCGATTGCTCTAGGTGTGCAGGTTGCAGGCGTAGGAGGGTTTTTGCTTACGGTTCTTATCATGGTTTTATTATCTTTTACCGCGGTAGGATTTGGTTTGATTCTTGCATCAAAGATGCGTGATTTTGAGGGATTTCAATCTATTATGAGTCTCATTATCATGCCGTTGATGTTCTTATCCTCAAGTTTTTATCCGATAAATGAGTCTTTGCCTGATTGGCTGCGGGTTCTCTCCTTCTGCAACCCCTTGTTTTATATGGTTGATGGGATTCGTGGGAGTTTTACCGGTATCAATTCCGTTCTTGATCCTCTGGTAGATCTTGGCATTATCTTGGTCATCTGTATCGTCGTCATGGGGCTGGGAACGTATTTTTTCAACAAATCTGAGGTATAATTTTTGTATTTTAGACATATCTGTAAATAAAAAATCTGCTCATAAAAAATATTGTCGTACATTGCGTACTCAATTGTGTCAACACCAAAAACTACACTTGAGTCCATCAAAGACGACACGTAAAAGATGGCAGCAAACCGTCACGTCCCATTCCTGCAATACCCAAATCGTTTGCCTTCAAACACATCCAATTTTCATATACTATTGTCCTCCCTTTGAACCTCTATTTCTCCCAATCCCGTTATTCTTCGGGTTTCGGTTACCTATACACTTCAAAAAACGATTTATTTATTAACAAATAACACCTACCTATTCTGAGGAGAGAAAAATGACATATATATGTAGGTGGTGTGATAATACCTTTGAAGAGTCTGGTATGAAACTTCCCGATACAGAATTTAGGGATGGAGTCTTATGCTGCCCCCGGTGTGGCAACATAACCTATGGTTTCCTTGTGATAAAATAGCTGTTGGTGCAATAAGAAAAGAGAAAGCGTATTTCCTTCATAAGACACGTTCTTTGTTGTAGTTCATCCAAAACTGAATCGTCTTTGTACAATGATGTTTTTATGAGGTAGGTTCAACACAATGTCGATAGGTTTTTACCATATTTGAAAGCGCACATGCGATAGTGACTGGTCCAACGCCACCAGGCACCGGGGTGATACGTGAGGCTTTCTCTTTTACCGATTCAACGTTGACATCCCCACGAACCCCGCTGTTGGTTTCTATGATACCGACATCAACGATAATCGCATTGTTTTTTATATGGTCCTTTGTGATAAGATCAGCAACGCCGGCACCGGAGATGAGAATATCAGCTTGCGACGTGTACTGCTTCAGATTCTGTGTAAACACATGGCAGACTGTGACGGTCGCGTTTCTATTAAGCAGCAAGGCTGCCAAGGGTTTTCCAACAACATTGCTATGGTTCACAATAACAATGTCTGTTGCCTGTAGGGGTACCTGCTCATGGTCTAAAATCGTAAGAACGGAAAGAGGAGTGCAGGGAACAATATCCTCATCGCCGATAAGTGTCCTGCCAAGGTTCTCTGGGGTAAACCCCTCGACGTCTTTCTTCGCAACAACCGTTTTCATCAGTGTTGTTGGTGAGATGTGCGATGGAACAGGGTATTGGATGAGAATCCCATGTACCGCGGGATCATCATTGAGGTGTTCTATGGTTTGTAGAATCGTTGCCTCCGAGACATCTTCATTAAAATGAAGGACGCTTGAGAGGATACCGACCTCGTCACAAGCCGCATTTCGCAGTTTCATATACAGTTCCGATGAGGGGTTCTGACCGATGGCGATGGTTGTGACCACGGGCGCTACCTGATAGTTCTTTCGTAGCTGACCAATCTCATGGATGATGTTCTTTCTGATTTCTTTTGCGATTTCCCGTCCATTTATAAACGTCGCCGTCATCTTTCTCACCTATCCATGCAAAGGTTCCCGTTTTGTCCCAATCGCGTAGAACTGTGGGAAGAAATTTAGTTGAACACCATCATCAAGCGATTTGAGAAATTCGTACTCCCACTGGTCAATTTCTTGTTCAGAAAGACCCGCCTCTTTTAATATCTTGATGTAGAAATCGCGGGAATGAAGATAGTATTGTTTGTCCTCTTCGCAGGACCATATCCTGTTGTTGCCAATGCCTATTATAGTCTCAAGCCCTGCGGTGACAAACAGGGTACGTAGTTTCCGTCCGATATGTGGATCACCGCCTTTTTTCCTGATGGCTTCCCCTGCAAATAAAGGGTCTACTTTTTTGTTTTCTGGCCAGTGGATCTTTCCCCCGTAATCAGGTTCAAGGGATGCAAGCACCTTCCCTTGTGGTTTTACCACTCGTGTCATTTCATTGACGACGGTCTGGGGGTCATCCGCCCACATCAGCAGTAAATTACAGGTGACGAGATCAAAGGTGTTATCAGCAAAGCAGAGTTTTTCCGCGTCTGCCTTGCACAGGTTTGCGTTTGCATCGTCTCTTAGAATCTTTTTAGCGACAGTAAGAAGTGAGTCAGAGCCATCGATGGCCACCACCATCCCTTTTGTAAGTCGTGCGATGTCTCTCGTGACAAAACCAGAGCCGCATCCAACATCAAGAATGAGGGATGCGTCTTTTAATCGAACTTTCAGGTAAAGGGGTAAGCGTTCCTCTGCGGTCTCTAATGCTTGCAGCTCAAGCTTTTTGATAAAAGAGTTAAACCAACCTTCAGGTATTTCAGGTTTAAAGGTCATTGGATGCTGATTTTCTCATAGTATTTAAACATTGTGGTCTTTTCGTGTGAAACAATAACACAGCGATGAAATCGACGATTTAGTACCCAGTTCTCAATTTTACAGCGTAAAGGCTCAACCTTAACAACCATGGAAAACAAAGGGGGTCAGGTAATGGTAAGACACCTTAAAACGATTCAAACGCGCCAGAGACCGTAATTTTCAATCCTCAGTGAATCCCCGTAATAGCCCGTGTCAACCCATCAACCACAGTATGAGAACGAATCGATTCCTCCTCGCCCTCATCCTCCTCTTCCTCATCCTCATGGATATAATGATGCACATGCACCACTTCAACAAGCCGGGTGTTTCCTCCCTCGTTCTCCACCGGTGCCCTCTGATGAAAGAACGGATGTTTGAATAACCAGTCATCGAAATCCTGCACTCGTTTACAGATGTAACGGATCACGTCAAAGAAATTCATTTCGTCCCCGCTTTTTCTTTTTTATTGTATAGAAAGTATATGTTTTCCTTCTCTTTTTATTGAACAGTGCATATCCTAATTAGGACATGCACTGTTTGCATGGTTGATTACACACATGCAGCAGTTGATTGTTTCTCAGGATAATAAATGTAATCCTTTGTTTACGGTCAAGGATATCTTTTTGGATGATCATAACTGGGATGTGTATTGGTTTCAGAACAGGGGTGTTGTGCGTGAGGTTGAGCGTGTTGAGGTGGAGAAGATGCTCTCTTGTAAAGAGGGCGATCAGGGTTTCTTTGTGTATTATTGTCCGTGTTGTGATGAGCCTCGTGTCGTGTATTTTGGTTGTCATAGCAGGTTGTGTTCGTGTTGTGGGAAGAGGTATACGGAGCGGTGGGCTCGGTCGTTGCAGAATGCGATGTTTGATGTGCCGCATCGTCATATTGTGATGGGTGTTCCTGATCGGTTATGGAAGGTGATTCGGGAGTATCGGGTGTTGTGGAAGGTTCTGATGGATGCTGCTATTCAGGCGGTGAATGATACGTTATCGTATTGTTTGAGGAAGGAGGTGATGGCGGGTGTTATTGTTGTGCTGCATCCGTTTTCCCGGGATCTCTCGTTTAAACCGCATATTCACCTGTTGGTCACTGAAGGTGGTTTTGATAAGCAGGGGCGATTCATCGTGAAAAGATATATTCCTGCCAGGGCGATGCGGAGGACCTGGCAGTATCAGGTTCTCACCCGTTTTAAACAGATGCTTCCCCGTACACCAGGGTATGCCGTGTTCATTGATCGGTTGTTCAAGGAGTACCCTGAGGGATTCTATGTCTATCTGCCAAAGGAGAGCAGGATTACCTCAAAAAGGATGATTGGGAAGTATGTCGCCAGGTATGTGCGTCATCCTGCTATCGCGAACACCAGGATCTGTGGGTATGATGATAAAACTGTGACCTTTTGGTATAAGGATAACGATGGAGTGAAACATGTGGTCACCCTGGAGGTGTTTGAGTTCATTGGTGCGTTGATTCAGCATATTCCTGATCGTCAATTCAAGATGATTCGGTACTATGGTGCCTATGCCCGTAAATGGAAAGCGAGTTTTGCTTTGTACCTGCAGGGAAGTATAACGCAATCGAAATTGACTGATTTTCCCAGAAATCGTGATGTCAGATGTCCTATTTGTGGTCATGTCATGGAATTTGTGATGTATTGGAAGACTGGGCCACCATCAAAAGAGGTGTTTGGAACGAAAATTCTTGATTGGAATTATATGTGTCTTAGGTGATGTTCGTTATATTTCCCCGAAGGGGCTTTCTTGTGATGGACCTCAAACGCGAGCTCAGATAAATCACCAAGATCACGCTGGTCTTCCTTTTGTCTCTTGGTCATATAGAAACGATATATGCACCACCTTAAAAAAGTATCCTTACACTTAACCTTAAATTAGTTCATTGAATACAATAAAACATGCCGAATCATAAAACTCATTGTGCAATTAGCAAGAAACGAACAGGATATGATTTCAGCGAACTACATACATGGATTGACGAACCATCGAAGAAACTCGGTAAGAACCACAGAACAGTACGGCACGCATGGAACGAAACAGACAAAAGAACAATTAAACAATACTGGGATAATAAAAAAGGAAAAGGATGGGGAGATAAAGCAGTAATCGAATGGCTATTCCATATTTCACTAGACAATCTAAGCACAGCGTTTAAATGGTCAAAAATAACCTATGGAGAAAATAGATACAATTATTTTGAGCTTGGTTTAGCAGAATCAGGATACATGTACATTGATTTTGATACGAAAGGCGATAGAGAACTAAAAAACACATTCTCAAGGGATGATTATATTTCCGATGATGGCGAAGAATCATTATTCGATCTTGACCTCATCTCAATCGCCAAGGATGTAAAAAAATTCGTTAAAGGTTTCAGTAAAAGCGTGGATGATTTCTTTCGGTAAAACAACCTTGGGGTCTGAGTTGTCTGGGAAGGACAAACATATACAGCCTCTGTTTAAACAAGTCTATATAATTTGACAGACCCCGATAAAAATAATAGTCATCAGTTTATAAATATATCCTCCAGGTGGGGAAGCAGTGACACGATTTTAACTCATGCTTTTTAACTACGAACTTCTTTTTTTGTTTTGTTCACAATTAACCGTTAATCCCATTAGTCTCCTTTGTGGTATCTAATACCACCAATGGGATTATTGTTTTATCTTTTCTTTAGTTTACCACCAGTTACCCCGTTTTTTTTCGCATGAAGGCTCGAATGACGAGATCGATTCATCACAGTTAAATTAGAACGCCTAAAGTTTTTTTTATTTCCATCCTTATGATGAACTACATTACCCCGCCATATTTTACCACCGATTTTATTTTCTGCAACTGATCTATGCACTAATTTTTTAGAGTTTCTCCAACGAGGATAACCTTTTTTATCATAAAAGAACTTGCCCCTTTTCATTTACCTTCCTCTAATATTTTGAAACAAGTTCTTCCTTAAAAACATATTCTCACCAGAAATCTTGCGTGATATATACTTTATTATCAGAAGAAACTGCTACGCCTATGCCTTCTTTATCATAAGAAGAATCCAGAATATTTTGACGATGACCTGGACTATTCATCCAACCAAAAACAGTAGACAGAGCAATTTCATTTTGGTCATTCCAATCATGCATAGGAATACCGTTAATATAGGTCACAGAAGAATATAGATTATTTTGAAAAATATTTTCAGCAATACCATCTGAATACCAACCTCCACCAAGTTCTTTATGAACAGTATAACCTGCTTTTATTGCTCGTTCTGTTGGGCCATCTCCACCAAGATTGTCATGAGAAAAATAACCTCGAGTCGCCATGTCTTGGCTATGCGCAAGAGCGATTTCTCCTAATTCCAAATCATATATTAGAGGTGATAAACCATATTTTTGTCTTTCAATATTTATGAGATTGTGAATATCGAGAGCTAACTCAGTAGTATTGATTTCTGGTTGAAATGGTGATTTTATTCCCCAATCAACATTTCCTACAGTATCAGTTATAGGATTGATACTACTATAATCATACTCACTTATTGGGTGTCCAATAAAATTTGTATTCAGTAAAACGAATAATAAACAAAGAAGAATTATTATACTAGTTGTCAATTTGAAACCATTGGTACGCCCTCTTATTCCATATCTTAAATTTATTAAAAATTTATAAAAAACGTAAGCAAAGATAATAATCAAACACATTATAAGAATAGCACCTAATTTAAAAATGCCATAGATAATAGTATTGAGATACTGCAAGTTCGAAAACACGCCTATAAGAAGTAATGATACAATGCTAAGAATTGTGAGTTGTTTATAAAAATTCTTTTTCCTTAATTTGCTATGTGGGTGTTTCTTCCAGAAAAACCAACTAATGAGCTTGTTGGGATGTTTGTAAAGTGGTCTTTTTACTTTCCCTATTTGTTCTTTTTGGGGTGCAATAGATTCAATGTAGGGTTTACAACTATGTCCTCCTGGTGTTTTCAAATATCCGATTTCCTCAGGTTTTTTAGGTTTTATATGGTCTTTACAAAACCATTTATTGCAATATTGACATTTCCATAAATAAATAGATTTTATAGAACAAAAAGAACATATTTTAGATAAGGTTTTATCGTCTTTCTCATCGCTTTCTAGAAGTATTTTTTCGGTTTTTAACGATATATCTTCCTTTTGTATTATTGATAAACCTAATAATTTTTTCTTTCTGTTCTCCCATATATCGTTACTAATTTTAATACTAGGACAACTATGTAGTTCTGGCAATCTATGGTTTTCGCAAAAATATTGCTTACAATGTCTGCATTGGAATGGTAAAAGTGCATCTAATTCTTTATTACATTTTTTACAATGCCTTTCCGTTTTCTTTGCCTCCACTATGATAAAATATAACATTCTTTCCCTATAAATACCTACCTTTTTCTAAAAAACAGGTAACAATCGTTCAATATCATCTAAAGATTAAGATAAAAATAAGACGGGTAGGAAAGGAGTGACACGGATTTATTTCTTGTGAATAACATTTTCTTTTAATTGTAAAATCATATCTAAAGGATATTGCATTTTACATTTATGACAGTAGTAATATACTCCATCTAAATTTATATTGTAAAGGGTCTGCTTACAAACAGGGCATTTCAAATTGATAGGTCGTATTAATTTGCTACTACTAAAAATCCTTTGTTTATATGGTTTTTTTGTTATTTCAGGTGAAGAATCAATAGGTTCATTTAAAGCCATAATATGTTTGTCGATTTTGATAAATTCCGTGGGTATTTTCGTTTCATCTTTTTTTGGGACGATTTTGTTTATTAGTGGATAATATGGCTCGGTTTTTTTACATGTTTTACAAGATGCTATTGGATATGTTTTTCCTCTTCTAACATACCATTCTTTATGATATAATGAACCACAATTCGTACATTTTACATTTAATATTACATCGACTATTACATTATCCTTCAAAATATAGGTTGTTTTACATTTAGGGCAAGTTGTTCCAAGTTTTTCATCAAAAACTAAAGAGCATACTTGGCATTGCATATCTATTTTTTCTCCAATCTATTTATCTCATTGTTTATGTAATATTAAAGTAAACGACGTACCTACTTGTGTTAAAGTTAGAATAGTATCGTCATTTGAAAACGAATACGTCCAGGTCACAGTCATTTGTCCATTTGCTAAAGTTTCAACCAATTTTCCATCTTTTATATCATAAGTACCAGAAACGACTCCTACTGAACATGTACCATCCGAAAAGAAAGTATGAGTTTCGGGTATCAAAACACCTTGTTGTGTCCATGTTCCAACAAATCTATTCTTTTCATAATCAAATGGATTATTTGTACATCCACTCAATCCAACAGTAATAAGTAGGGCAACGATTCCTATGATTACGAGTTGTTTTTTCATGGTCGCTCAGGTTGCTCATTCATATAGCAATAAGTATCTCGTCCCTTTTTCTCCAATCTGATAATATCCTTCCGCTGCAACATCTTGATATTGTAATTAATTGTCTGTTGTTTTTCACCTAATATCGATATAATTTCTTGTTCGGAAATCCCATTCTTCTCCTTTATTAAGTTGATGATATCTGATTGTAACCTTGTAAACCGAAATGTCCCCTCCTCAGGGTACTGTTCACTTATTATGTAAAAAGCCCGATACCTCACCCCTTCATGTCGTGATTTAATCATATTCATCTTCTCCAGCATATGCAAATGATGCGATAGGGTACCATTCCCGATCCCCAGTTTTTTCATAATTTCCGTGTAATGTGTTCCAGGGTTGTTTTCGATGAAACCATAAATCCGCCCTCTCTCGAAGTTCTCAAGACCTTCGTCTTTTTTTATCCTTGTAAACAAAGGAAAAAGGGGATAGAGGAGTCGGAACAGCCAGTATTTACCTGTTTCTGTGACGCCTACGAAAAAATGTCACCAGTGCTCCTGCTGATCCTACAGCAGCAAGTGTTGCAAGTGTCTCAAAACCAGGGGTTTCATCGGTTTTGATTACTTTGAAGTTTACTTGTTCCGTGTTACTAGTGATATTCCCATCACCGACTGCTCGTAGGATGATTGTTTCATCACCCATTGTTACCTGAGAGTCATTAACCGTTAATTTCGGTGCCTTGAGTGTTACGAATATTTCCCTGCTTTCTCCAGGATTCAAGCTGATATTAGAGGGTAACGACATAATAGTGAGATTCGACTGTTCCAATATCTCCAGATGAATGTTACGCACAGGTTGATGTTCACATTGAACAGTAACTGCAAAGGTCTTCTCATTTTCTTCTTCAATTGGTTCGATGTTGGAAAGATCGACAGATATAACAATGGTTGGTGGTCCAGATACGTTTATTGTAGCGATCGTTGAATTGGAATGCGTTAAGCTATCATTATCGGTCACTGTTAACACAACTGTGTAATTCCCAGGGATTGTATAGGTATGTGTTGGGGTAACTCCTGTACCAGTCGTACTATCTCCAAAGTTCCAGACATAGCTCACAATGGTGCCGTCTGCATCGGTGCTTCCAGAGCCGTTGAAGGTTATAGGTATCCCGACAACACCTAAGTATGGTCCACCTGCATCGGCAACAGGCGGAGATTGATCAGGTGATATATCAGAGATTGTCGCTGTTGTCGTATCTGTGTCACTCTGACCATAGTTGTTCGTAACTTTCAATGTCACGGTAAAGGTCCCGCTAGAAGTATATATATGGGTTGGGTTCTGCTGACTGCTAACTAGTCCATCACCGAACGTCCAATACCATGATGTGATAAATCCCTCGGAACCACCGACACTCCCAGCACTACTGAACGATACAGGATGATTTACAAATCCTATATAGGGACCATTTGCCTCTGCTGTGGGTACTGCACCACCCTCCAAGGTAATCATTGCGGTAGTTGTATTAGTATCAAAATCACCATCATTATCCTTAACTTCAAGTTTTACAGTATACGTTCCTGCTGATGAATAACTATGTGTGGTTGTGGGTAAAGTCAGCCATCCTGTATCGTATGTCCCATCATTTGTAAAGTCCCATCGGTAACCATCTATCATACCATCAGTATCGATACTCCCCGAACCATCAAAAGTAATCGAAGTATCTACAGGGGAATAATAGGGACCACCTGCATCTGCGACTGGTGGTTGATTTGGAGTGACTGTTTCTTCTGCTCCAATACTTACAAATGTCTCCGGCGAATTAACTGAGTTGTAGGCGGTCTGAATCCAACTTCCATCTCGTGCTTTATCAGATATTCTTGCCTCATCAATTGTGCCTCGAAATGTATCAGTATCCAATCTATTGTTACCTAAATAGAATCGTTCGTAATTTGATGTTCCAGACCAGAAATCTGACCCCTCTAAAATTGAATCAACATACAATCTCATCTCGGAACCTGTTGCAACAAGTGTGAGATAATGCCAATCTGTATCATCAAAGGTATGTTCACTTGTTATTATTTCTTCATAATATCCTGTCCACACATGGAGTTTATTATCGGTATAACGAAAGACCGCTGGTCTATTTTCTGCAATTGTTAAAATGACGTCACCAGTATTTGCTCCCGTAGTATCGAAAGCAAACCAGCATTCAAGAGTAAAGGTTGTCATTTCGTTTATGTTGGAATTTGTATATATCCCATCAGCATTGGCATCAAATATCTCTCCTCCGTCTATTATAGCGGATTTAGTATGCGTTGTTCCTGATGCTAAACAATCCTTCTGATTACTTGTTGAATCATATCGGATTCCTGCTGATTCTTTAAGATGCCAGACTCCTTCATAGTTAGAATCCCACGTTCCGATGGTATTTTGTTGATTGCTACAATTCGGATTGCCATAATAAAGCCAAATAATAGTATCCTCTGTTGAACTTAATGATGTGACATTTACCCATCCAACTAATTTTCCTGATGTGGAATCATAAGATTCTATTTCGTGATTGAGTTTTACTCCTGCGTTTGTCGTAAATACAAAATCATCTCCGTCTTGTTGAACATGGGTGATATAATCTGATGATGTGCTGTCTATCAAAACTGGGAAGTTTTGAAGTTGAGAAATTACTTTGGTATGGTCTATAGTAATTTTCTTTCGATAGTTCCAATTTTCGTTCCACCAAGACTCTTCCGAGCATACTAATGGAATAATACTTGCTCCAACAAATAGTAGGACTATTCCAATGATAATTGCTTTTTTTGAAATTATTTCCTTCCCCATAAGTTATTTCCTCCGATGTTTTTCCATCACATACATGACATATCACATCTATTGAATGTATGCAACGAGTAATAACTAGATTGGAGACAGATTTTGTATGTTATTTATACTTTTCCTTTTGTTAAGCTGTAATTGATCGTAAATTCCTCTATAAAAAAATATCCAAAAAATAAGTGTGGGGGAAGCAGTGACACAATTTTAAGACACAATGTTTTTTCCTAATGGATGATTTTTAATATCGGCATTATAATAACAAGAGAGGAAAAATATATATTTACCTTACAAATCTAATATAATAAGTGATTATTAATGCCGACAAATAGTCCAGTAAATAATTATGCTAATGGATACAGTGTTTTAAACGATTTTTCTAGTGAGATATATAGAGAAACGATGAGACTTTTTCGGCCAATTACCTCTGGTGAAAATGTAATTCAACATACTAGAGCAGGGATAGCTAAACGATCTATCGATCAAATGATGAATTTATCCTATCAACAGCAAGATGCTTTTCTAGATTTTTTAACCGAATTAGTTATTGAAAAGAAAAGAGATGAAGAATGGGAAAAATTCATGAAATCCCTAATTGATAAGATTTATACAAAGCCACAATTTAAAATTCAATTTGAGATATTAGAGAGTCAATTCATGAAACTAACCGAGAACCAACAAAGACAAATTCTAATTTTGTCTATGAATAAAATGAATGCTTCCATAGATGGTATTCGTAGAGAAATCAACACAAGATTATGGATAGAAAAAGCTAAAACTCTGGAACTTTTAGCAATTGACCAAGTTCTTTATTTTTTTCAAAATTTAATAAATAGTATCCCATTAACAAAAAAATTATCAGATCAACAGTGGAAAAAAATTAATAGAAGAATTGGTTTTGGTGTATATCTCATTCTCAGACTTGAAGCATTTAGACGAAAAAAGATAAATTTAGACGAGCTTAACGAAGATCTTTCTTTATCACGAATGTTTGAACCTAAAGAGACAATCATTAAACCTTCAGAATATGAATTAGCCTTAGAGGTCTTTGGGGGCTAACGAATATTTATTCATTAGATACAAATCTAATAATTGCATTATTAAACAATAAAGACCGCTTACATATTAAAGCTTTAAAAATAGTACAAGCTCAAAAAGATGAACATTGTCTTTTATGTAAAACTGCAATTAGAGAAACGGCGATTGTTTTAAGAAATAAAATTAATCAAGCAATCTCCGATGTATTCCCAATACTTTGGAAAATTAAAGATAAACAGAATACAATTGAGAGAAATACAATTATTTTAGAAGAAATTAAAACTTTAATAAAAAAACATTCTAATTTAGAAGGTTTTTATAGATTATTATATGAGAAAATATGTTTATATATAGAAAAAGTAGGTATCGATACACTACCTCACTTTTTATCAAATTTTTCAGAACATGCTTCAAGAACCATTGAATTTAAACTTACGGAAATATTATCTGAATTTAGAGTAATTTTTATTGATAATGATGATGAAGTAATCATTCAAAGATACAATGATATCAAAAAAACAGTCATTCCCATAAATTTTCATGATTCTAATGACTGTGAAATCTTCTGTGAACTTACTACGATTTTATGCGATGAGATGGCTATTGAATTTTATACGAATGACAAAGAGTTTAAAAATAAATTTGAGAAAGCCTACTCAAAATTAGAACAAGAAATGAGTTTTAATTCATCCTGGATGAATTTAAACTATGTTGAATAACTGTAAATTGTATTAGTTGTTTTAGAAAAATAAAATGTAATGACTGATCCGATAATTCCTACTCTTAGACAGAAGCAGTGACACGAATCTAAGACAAATAAAAAAAGAAAAATTAGTTGATTCCTAACGACTAATAAGTAATATGTTTTTCTTTTCTCTTTTTCCTAAGTTCCTTTCTTTCCTTCTTCGTTAAAGGCTTAGATTTATTTTTTGGGGCTATATTTCTATCCGCCATATAGTTTTGTAACTATTCATCCCTTAAAAACATATCCAAAAATGGGGAAGCAGGGACACGGATAAAATAATATCAATCAATACGAAGTGTTATTTTGTTATGTTCTAATTTAATTTAAATGTATCGAAAAAATAAAAATAAACAAAATACTATAAATCGAAGGAAACACTAGCACGGTTTTATGGATTGTTTTTATAATAAATATAAAGAAATTGAGTGGTTTATTTAATCAGGCCAACATTGCTGAATTGTATATGGTTTTAGACGCCATGGGAAAAAGAGCATCGGAGCATAAATAGGTAAACATCTTCTTCTTGGGTTTAAATAATTAGGTTCACCCCAATAATTTTTGAATGCAAGAACACCGATACCCTTACTCATCATAACCAATAAATCTGCACTATCGTTAATGATATTGTTTTCAACTACCATTCCAATACTCATTTGAAAAATCAACGATAAGCTATTGTTAATTATATTATTACTTGCGATGAGAGGATATGAAACAACTGAAGTGATGCCATAATTATTGTTAGAAATTTCATTATATACAACTCCAGCGACACTAAATTCGAACGAAATTCCATTATTATTTTGTGTTATTTTGTTACAGATAATTCCTATGAACTCTGAAGAGGTATCTGCACCACGAACACCCATAAGATTAATCGCAGTACTACAATGATGAATTTTATTAAACGATATGTTGATGAAATCACAACCACTAAGTAAAATCCCCGTCATAAGATTATTATTATTATTATTTTCTTGAACTGGAAAAATATTATTTCCAGATATGGTAATATAATCTGAGGTATACGCATAAATTCCCGTTAGAGTGCGATTTATCTCACTGTATCCTGTAATATCATTATTTAATAACTTACAGTTTTTTCCGTAACATTCAATAACATAATTAATATGATTTGTTGAAGAAGAAGCGTTAAAATCAAAATGAAAATCGGTTACAGTAACATTAATAGAACGAATTGTAACTGAGTTATTTGTATTTTCTCCAATTAATTTTGTTGGTGCTGTGAGATCACCTTCTAAAATTATATCATTTTTATTGATAGAAATTTGTTCTGTATAGGTTCCATTGCATACACCGATAACAGAACCTTGGGGAGCATTATCTAATGCTTCTTGTATTGTGGGATAATCATCGGGAACGATTATGTTTGGCGGATATCGCCATTCTGAAGATGAGGTGTTAATTCCTTTTTTCTTTTCGTTATCGATAAGAGATCTGCTTATTCCTGAAACAGCACTAGCTCCAACAAACAATAATACTATTCCTATAACCAATACTTTTCGCATATTTTAATTCCTCCCCTGTCTAAGACAGGTAAATTTGTTATCCCGTTGATTGATATAAATGTATCGAAAAGATAAAAATGAGGGGGGGAAACAGTGACACGGATTCATCTTGGTTTTTTTGTGTGAAAAATACGAAAAAAAAGTTCGTTTCGTTATTACCACGAATCCAGACGAAAGAAGAACTGGAAAACCTGATTGGGAAAATAATGTTCAACAAATGGAATGAACATTCTAAGGAACCACTGGACAGAAAACCACGGTTGTAAAGTAGGGGGTTTACGTCGAAATAGTATATACTTCCATTATAGGTTTGGTTCTTAATAGTAGTTTTTATTTTCTAATCTATTTTGTATTTTTTCCAGAATTATTAGTAAGTTCGGATGGTTTTCGAAAAAGTTTAAAAAGACATTATTTATCATCAGGTTTTTATTCAAAAAAATTTTACCTCTATAATAGTCAGAATCATTTACATGTTTATGAAACACCCAGTCACCATTTTCAAAATAATAAACATCAGCACTTACAGATAAACTAATAGAAAATATAAAATAACCTCCGGGAATAATTTTGATCACTTCTAAATAAATATCATCTGGAATATTTGGATAAGCAAATTCAAAATCAGATTCATTATTAAAAAATTCAACATAAAAGGTTTGACCAGGACCATTTTGACCAATACAAAATGCCTTAACTTCTATTGTTCCTATATATTTAAAGGGATATTCCTGAAGATAATCTATATTTAAAGTACATTTCCATTCTTTATTTTTTTCAAACACCAATCCATCCCCTGGTTCATTATTAATAATAGCAGCGGCACCCTCTGCTAGAATTGTAACGTAGAGATCACCGAAACAATATTCTCCATTTCTCTCATTAGAAAACAAATTTTCCTTTTTAGGTATTAGATGACCAATTGCTTCAATAGAACAAACGCTAATTAAAAAGATAATACAGACCAATATTCCTAAAACTTTTTTTTTCATTTTTTCCAAATCCTCCAATGTAAGAATGAAATAAATATTTATATTTAAACTTACCTGAAAAGAGTATTATATTGAATATGATAAATCATTTAATACATAATATACAGTAATTAGTTAGGATATTTTTAAAAAACATTTTTTTTTTATCTTATTCTTCTAATCTGTTGATATCTTTTTGTTTTGACTATCTAAAAGAATTACTTAACTCTGAACCCTAGGATAAGGAGAACCATAATCACCGACTCCTGTTAGAAGATAAAGCAATATACTGCTTCTCACGTGGCTCAACAGGTTTAAAACGAATCTTTCCAAACAATGAATGTGCATAACAGATATATCCTTCACCAAGTTCTATGCTCTGCATGACGCCACGATACAAAGGACTGTTCTTATCTTTCTTGCTACCATAAAGAAACACTTCACCCTGGATCTTCGTCTTCAACCTTGGATCGATATCCCAATCACATTGAGAGTTAAGATATAACGATATCCTTGCTTTTCTCAGCTCTTTCATCTCACTGCAAAACTGTTCGTTTACATACCATTCTTTCCCACCGACACGCGAACTAAAAATATCTTCTGCCTCATCAAAAAAGAATGAGTACCATTTAAGATCAGATTTTAATCTACGGATCAGTCTCAACCAGCCGAGCCGATCATGGAAATAAACCACGTTAACCCCTGGTTGAACAAGTTTCATAAGCTGACTTGGCGTCTTGAAACGAAGGACTTTATAATCTTTGGTCGGTAATGTCCCTGTCTCTGTGAGTTCTTTTATCTGAATATTACTTTTACTATCTGAAAAAATATTAAGAGGGATACCAAGGTTCGTTATCTGCATACATATATCCGAGGGTTCCCTCCAAAAAATGATCTCATTTTGGTGCTCTTTTGCGACACGAGAACAGGCTTGCAGCATCAAAGATGTTTTTCCAGATCCAGGCACGCCGTACCATGCAACACTTGCACCCCCAAATTTTGGTGACCTCTCAAAGAACTTCTGCCATAGTTTCGCCCCCATCACATCCAGTTTACTTACCGTGTCACCCTGAGAGAACCCTTCGAACTCGATGATCTCCGGAGAAAAATCAGTACTACTCATCTGATATCATGTGCCCCATGCTTTTACCGCTTGAATCCTGTTCACGAGAAAGACCGGTTGCTCTATCTAACGCCTTCGGGAAAACAGCGAGAAGACCCTGCAGGAGGACGTCCCAGAGAGCCCTAATCGGAATCACAACATCATCCTCCTTGATAGATGATGTGATATGCCTCCGTACCACCAGCTGGTTTTCTTTCATCCGAGCGATCGACCGCGCTTGATACTCAACAGTACCCCACTCCTCACGACCGAGACGAGGATGAACATTGATGACAAACGGCTCTTTCACTCCGAGTCCAAGCGTTGCATATGTCAACTCTCGGTAAAACAGAGCCGTCTCATTATCATCCTTCATGCATCGGTTCTCCAGGATAAGGACATCCAGATGCTTCCGCAGGCGTTCCTGTGCAGAAAAAACAGCCTCAAGGGTTGCCTTGAGGATACGTTTTCCGCCAGTGGATTCACTGTCTTCAGTCATGCTCCTCGTTCAGATACGGAAGTTTAACAACAGAATGCTGCACGAGAATGTTTCTGATGAAATCACATAAAAGGGACATCCTGTTATTGATGATCATCTCTTTCTCCGTCTCACAGTCGTTCTTATCCATCAAAGGATTCGCCTGATTCCACTCTTTAAACTCTTGTTCGATGCCATCCCACCATTCACCATCAGCGTACTCGTCGACCATCGTGCGCAGCTGTGGACCGTTCTTGATGTTCACGACATCATGCCGGAGACGATGCACCACAGGCCTGTATTCATCAGTTCCGAACAGCCGAGAGCATTCAGATAGATCCTCGATCAATATCGAGTTATATCCACGGGATCCAGCTTTCTTTTCTTCAATCATGCTTTAGTAGACTCCGCAGGATTATCTCGTCATCAACAATCTTTATTTGTTGAAGGAGATATAGGCTTTTCTTTTCATTGTCTATGCTTTTACTGTAGGAATCATTCAGAGAGTTCCTTTTTCTATGTAGATCCATGGTTTTGCTTTCTTTTGCACGTTTCATGTCGTGATACCAGCCTTCGATTTTTGTCTCATTACTTTTTTTTGTTTTCATAATTTTATCACTTCCAACTATCAATAATAGCCTCAATTCATCAACTGAGGGGGAAGAAGGATGCAGAAAAAGAGGACGGATGAAGACTCCCTTCCTCTGCACCCCTTTCGGTGAAGAAAGTACCAACGACGAAGCCAGCCACTGAAACATAATCATTTATCATTCACCCTCTTTTAGGATGGTAACAACCATCGGAAACGGTTTCCTTATGGGTCAGTACCAATGTCCGGTTATTGCACCACGGACATGCTGCCTCCCGTCTCTCAGATTTCTTCTCATATGTTAACTCGACAAAACTGAACCGTTGATTACATTCACTGCACAGATAAAAAACAACGGTCATCGCTTCGCAGCCTCCTTATTCATCAATTATTCCCCGCTGCTTCATTTCTTTCAAAATTTCTTCATGTTGGTCCTCAAACGATTTCTCAGTCATATTTTCAAATTCCTCCTCAATTTCTCTATAAAAATCTGGTGAATAAGGAGAAGTATTACGATCAGAACCCATTCAACTCTTCCTCCCTTGTCTTGGTTCCTTGTCTTGGTTACCTGTCTTGGTTACCTGTCTTGGTTGCTTGTCTTGGTTGCTTGTCTTGGGTAAGGGTCTTGTCTTGGTTCCTTGTCTGGGTAAAACAAGTTTTTCAACCTTGCTCCCTGGGGTCGAGGTTACCTCGCTCCCTGGGGTCGAGGTTACCTTGCCCCCCGGGGTCGAGGTTTCTTTTATCTCTTTATTCTCTTTAATCTCTACGTACTTATTATGTACGTAATTAGTAGGAAGTTCAAGTAAAACAATTTTCCAAGCCATTCCTTTTTTACGAATCCACTTGATTAAATTTTTTTGTTCAAAATAAGGAAGGTATTTTTCCAAATTTTTTCTAGTAATACCAAATAATCTTAGAGTTTTATGGTCTAAAAAAACTTCTCTTTTTTTCGTTAATGTGTACTTATGTTGAAGCATCTCTGCCATACAGATAGCTTTCGCAAAACTCAAACTCCTTTTCTTTGGTAAAGCCTCTATAAATTTTTGTGTCCAATCAAATTTATGTCCCAGGTAATAATCGGTTTTCATTAGTAGTTTTCTCCGAGTAATCGTTTTATTGTGCTTTTGTTTTTTATTTTGTTCAATATGGTTTGGTAAGAATCATTTTGCCAGTCCACTTCAGCTTCTAGATCAAAATCGGAATCCCGGGCAGCTCTCACTAGGCTCATAATTTGGGCATGGTTGAATTTTCCTTGTTTTTTAATCCGTTCAATCAAGGATTTCTCAGAGAAATCTTGGGGTCGCATCATTAGTTGTTGACGACGTTTTTTAGAAAGACCCTTTGCAACCGAGGTTGCAGACTCGAAGGAATCTAAAGATATGTTTAGCTGTACTTTTTCATTGATTCGTGCTTGTAATTCCGCAGGGTTCATTCCATTTAGTATTTCCCAGATTTTATTCCACATCCAATCCCCGCGTGGGTCGTTGTAATGATCTGGATAGCAGACGGTTTTTTCATCTGTTCTTATCCTAAAACCAAGAACATATTCTGAGGCATCCTCCATACATTTTCGAGCAATTCTTACTTTTTCTTCAATCTCTGAAATAGGGGCTTGAATCATTATAGCGTCATGCACTGGTGCTATGACTTCAACACCATTAGTGAAACATAAGCAAATCGCCAATTGTGTAATTTCTGCTCCAATAGTCTGCATTGGCCAATCACGTAAGGTATTGATTCGTTCCATGGCTTTAGTGTGAAATTTCCAGCCCCAAGAGGTTTTCACATAACCGGAAAGGATCCCACTATCGACAAAGGAGTCTCTCCATTGAAAAAATCGTGAATATCTTCTTTTTAGACTACTCATGAAAGCTTTTGCTTCAAACATTGATGTTTTTGTTTTCGCTGCAAAACCATAAGGTCCCATCCCATAATTAATTCCAATAAAACAAGTTTTCATCAACGCTCTTTCTTTAGGATGAGTGGTTTTATTTCCTTCTTGAGGAATAATATTAATGTTTCTCCCGAATGTTGTATAAACATCTCCTGAGTTGTAGTCAGAAAGAAGGTTTGGATCGTTACTTAATTTTGCTGCTATTGCTATCTCTTGTTGACTGTAATCGATATAAGAAACCGCATAGTTTTCTGGTGGGGCTATATTGTTTCTTACCCATACACTAGGTCCAAATATGTATTTAGCACTTGAAGGGGCATTTCTTGCTGTTATTGTCCTGTATGGCATCAAGGATGCACGGTTCCGTCCATCTTTCCCTACGGGAAAATTTTTTAATTTTAGTTGTCCTCTTGCACGTTCCACTTCAGCAAAATGTTTTAACTCTGGATATATCTCTGCCTGCTCCTCTAGATAATCAACTTCAAGGACTGGTAACCCTGTAGGAGTAAGTCTCCAGGGAATCCCTTGTTTAATGATCCATTCAGTCACTAGTTTTCTTTTCAAAATCCATTTGTCTTTTACCTTTTCGTAAAAACCATATTCCTCGTTAACTCTCCATACAAGCTCGTCTACAATGATATCCCAGCATTCTTGTAACTTGGTGAATTTCCCCATGTCTAAAGGAATGCCAAGATTTTCCATCCGGGCAA